>Ga0209269_1000731_pt1 | contig 24969 bp, 10 predicted proteins | sample MTBAKMMethaMetaG_FD_187455 | JGI IMG/M metagenome (GOLD analysis project Ga0209269, IMG submission 187455) | Enrichment culture microbial communities from Arthur Kill intertidal strait, New Jersey, USA, that are MTBE-degrading - MTBE-AKM (Arthur... | ecosystem: Environmental > Aquatic > Marine >... | reverse complement strand
ACCACAGCCCATGCGCACGCTTGAAGAAATTCGGGCTGATATTCTGGCGCTTGAAAAGGAAACCGATGGGCTGCTGGATGAGATTATGGGAGGAGAAAGGGAATGAAAGCAGTTGAAGCAAGTCTTTTGAAATTTCTGCAGAAGTCTCCTCAATTTGTAATTCCCATTTATCAACGCACTTATAGCTGGTTTGAAAATGAGTGCTCACAGCTTTGGGACGACATCATACGAACCGGAAGCAATGAAAATGTTTCGTCCCATTTTGTTGGTTCGATTGTCTATATTGAAGAAGGCCTATATAGCGTGTCCAGTCAATCGCCCTTGTTGGTTATTGATGGTCAGCAGCGTCTGACTACAATCTTATTGCTTCTTGAAGCACTGGCCAGACGATTGGGAAAAGAAGAGCCAATTGAAGGATTCTCTGCAAAAAAACTGCGCCATTACTACTTGCTTAATCATTTGGAGGAGGGAGAGAGAGGGTTTAAACTCTTGCTTACCCAAACCGATAAAGATAGTCTGTTGGCATTGATGCAGCAGAAATCGATGCCGAAAGAACATTCTTTTAGGATCCAAGAAAATTTTGACTTTTTTGTAAGAAAAATAAATGCATTGGGTGATAATCTTGTGCCTCTTTGCAAAGGATTGGCAAAATTAGTCATTGTCGATATTTCTTTGACTCGAGATCAGGATAATCCCCAACTCATTTTCGAAAGCATGAATTCTACTGGGAAAGAACTAAGCCAGGCTGACTTAATCCGTAATTTTATTTTGATGGGGCTAGAACCGACCCACCAGACCCATTTGTATCAAGAGCATTGGCGGCCAATGGAAGTTGATTTTGGTCAGGAGGCTTATGGAAGTCATTTTGATCGATTTATGCGTGATTACCTGACAATTAAGACAGGCGAACTTCCCAATAAAAACCAGGTCTATGAAAGTTTTAAAGAGTATGCGCGTTTGCCCGAAATTGCTGTGGCGGGTGTGGATGCCTTGGTTGCAGATGTGCATATTTTCGCAGGATATTATTGCTGCATAGTATTGGGAAAAGAAACTAACAGAGATTTGGCTGAAGCCTTTCACGATTTACGTGAGTTAAAAGCGGATGTGGTGTATCCACTTCTATTGGAACTGTACCACGACTACAGAAATGGGGTGCTTGATCGGAAGGATTTTTTGCAGGCTGTGCGTTTGATCGAGTCCTATGTGTTTCGTCGCGCAATTTGTAATATTCCCACAAACTCATTAAACAAGACTTTTGTTACCTTTAGCCGAGTATTAAAGAAAGATCGCTACTTAGAAAGTATTCAAGCCCACCTAATCAAATTGCCGTCCTATCGGCGTTTTCCCGATGATGACGAATTCAAGCGTGAGCTTAAAGTTCGAGATATGTATAATTTCCCAAGGCGGAGTTATTGGCTGCGACGGATGGAAAATTTTGGACGAAAAGAGCGCGTGCCGGTGGCGCAATATACAATCGAACATATTCTGCCCCAAAATGAAGACCTTTCTGCTGCTTGGCGAAGTGATCTGGGACCAGAATGGCGGCGGATTCAGGAAACGTGGTTGCACACCCTTGGTAATCTGACATTGACCGGTTACAACAGTGAATATAGCGATCGATCGTTTATTGAAAAGCGCGACATGCCTGGTGGGTTTAAGCAAAGTCCATTAATGCTCAACCAGGGACTGGGCAATGTGCAGGTCTGGAATGAGGAAGCTATTCAGGAACGTGCAGCGAAATTAACGCCTCTGGCAATGAAGGTCTGGCCGTCACCATCTTTACCAGAAGAGATTTTGGAGGGTTATAGCAAAAGGTTGGAATCCCCGACCAGTTATTCGATCGAGGATCACCCTTCCTTGTCCTCATCCAGCCCGATGCGTCCATTGTTTGAAGCATTTCGAAAAGAGGTTTTAGCACTTGATCCAGTTGTGACAGAAGAATTTTTAAAAATATATGTAGCTTATAAAGCTGAAACCAATTTTGTGGATGTGGTGCCGCTGACAGGAAGTTTGCTGCTTACTTTGAATATGGCCATTCATGATCTGATTGATCCCAAAGGAATGAGTAGAGATATGAGAGGGATTGGATGCCGGGGGAATGGTGAGGTGCAAATAAAATTAACTTTGGAGTCGGATATACCTTATGTGATGGGTCTGGTGCGACAATCTTTTGAAAAGCAGATGGGAAATGGGGAAACCGAATGACACGCGACCTCAAGCCCTATCCAAGATACAAAAATTCGGGCGTGCCCTGGCTCGGACAGGTACCGGAGCATTGGAAGCAAGTCCCAGGGAGAGCATGTTTTCAAGAGAAAAAAGAATCAAACACGGGATTAAAAGAGACGATTGTGCTATCCCTAAGTTATGGACGAATTATCGTTAAAACAGCTGACAAATTACATGGATTGGTTCCAGCTTCTTTTGAGACTTACCAAATAATTAACCCGGGCGATATTATTGTACGGCCTACAGACCTTCAGAATGATAAGGTTAGCTTGCGTTTTGGATTGAGTAATAGTAGAGGTATTATTACCTCGGCCTATATGTGTTTACAAACAAAGTCTGAATTATTACGCGAATATGGCTATCTCCTTTTGCACAGTTATGATCTCAAAAAGGTTTTTTACGGATTAGGTTCCGGACTACGCCAGAATCTTGATTGGCGGGATTTTAAATATTTACCTTGTTCTCTCCCTCCCCTCGACGAACAAAACGCCATCGTTCGCTACCTGGACCATGTTGACCGGCGCGTTCGGCGCTATATCCGCGCCAAGCAGAAGCTGATTAAATTATTAGAGGAGCAGAAGCAGGCCGTCATCCACCAGGCGGTGACGCGCGGGCTGGACCCCGATGTGCGCCTTAAACCGTCTGGCGTGGACTGGCTGGGGGATATCCCGGAGCATTGGGAAATAAGACGTTTAAAATTTATTGTTACAATTAAAACTGGTGGGCGTGATACTGTAGATCGGAAAGATGATGGCCAATTTCCGTTTTTCGTCCGTTCCCAAATTGTTGAAAAGATAGATACTTTTTCATTCGATGGCGAGGCTGTTTTAACAGCTGGGGATGGAGCAGGAGTTGCGAAAGTATTTCATTATATCAACGGAAAATTTGATTATCATCAACGTGTTTATCGTTTCAGTAACTTTCAAAAGATACTAGGAAAATTCTTTTTTTATTATTTCAGCAACTCATTAAAATTTGAGGCATTTCGAGAAACAGCTAAATCTACTGTGGATTCATTACGTTTACCAATGCTTCAAAATTTTCCCATGGTTTTACCACCAAGTGAGGAGCAAATAAAAATCATTGAATTTATTAATTATAAATCTGAGAATATTGAAAAATTCCTAAGCGAGGCCAAAAAAGAGATTACCTCAATCCATTCTTTCCATACTCGCCTGATCGCGGATGTGGTTACTGGCAAGCTGGATGTGCGTGAGGCCGCGGCGCGGCTGCCAGCGGAAATGGAAGAGATCCTGGAAGGTGAAGACATGGCATTTGAGGATGAGGGCGACCTTGGGGACGAGGAAGATGCAACAGGGGAGAATGAGGAATGACAACCGACACCAGTGAGCGAGGACTGGAAAGCCTGATTTGCCGCGCAATGACCGGCAGCGCGTGTATTCCCGGGGCTGATGAGTCACAAGAAATAGCTGAAGAGCAGGGAATCTATGGCGGAAATGGCTGGCTGCCTGGCAACCCGGCAGATTATGAGCGCGAGTACTGCGTGGACCTGGCGCAATTGACGGCTTTCATCCGTTCCACCCAACCCAAACTGCTGGCAGCCCTAGACCTGGAAAATGACAGCCCAACGCGGCGCAAATTTCTGGCGCGCCTGCAAGGGGAGATCAGCAGGCGTGGTTTGGTACAGGTGCTGCGCGGCGGTGTGATGCACGGGGCGCACTTGGTGGAACTGTTTTACGGCACACCCTCGCCCGGCAACCCGGCGGCTACCCAACGCTACGCCCTCAACCGCTTTTCAGTCACCCGTCAGCTGCGTTACAGCCGCGACGAGACCCGCCTGGCGCTGGACCTGTGCCTGTTCATCAACGGCCTGCCGGTCGCGACTTTTGAATTAAAGAACAGCCTCACCAAGCAAACCGTTGCGGATGCTGAATGGCAGTACAAGAACGACCGCGACTCGCGCGAAAAGCTGTTTGAATTCGGGCGCTGCGTGGTCCATTTTGCTGTGGATGATCACGAAGTGCGCATGTGCACCCATTTACAGGACAAGGCATCCTGGTTTCTACCCTTCAACAAGGGCTGGAATGACGGCGCCGGCAACCCACCCAACCCGAAGGGGTTGAAAACGGATTACCTGTGGAATGAGATCCTCACCCCGCGCAGCCTTACCAATATCCTGGAGAATTACGCCCAGGTGATCTCTCCCAAAGACGAAAAAACCGGACGCAAGAAATCCTTGCAAATCTTCCCGCGTTATCACCAATTGGACGTGGTGCGTAAGCTGCTAGCGGATGCCCAGGCCAACGGTTGCGGAAAACGTTATCTGATCCAACACTCAGCCGGCAGCGGAAAATCCAATTCGATCGCCTGGCTGGCGCATCAACTTATCGGCCTGCAAAAAGACGATCAGCCGGTGTTTGATTCGATCATCGTCGTCACCGACCGCAAGATCCTCGACCGGCAGATCCGCGACACCATTAAACAGTTTGCCCAAGTAAGCGCCACCATTGGGGCGGTCACCGAAGGCTCGGGCCAATTGCGCGAGTTTATTGAATCGGGCAAGAAGATCATCACCTCTACCGTGCAAAAATTCCCCTATATTCTAGATGAGATCGGCACCGAACAGCGCGGCCGTAAATTTGCCATCATCATCGATGAAGCCCACTCCAGCCAGGGCGGGCGCACCTCAGCAGCCATGTCGATGGCACTCTCCAATGCTGGCGTGGAAGAAGATAATGAAACCATTGAAGACACCATCAACCGTATCATGGAAACGCGCAAGCTGCTGCCAAATGCCAGCTATTTTGCCTTCACCGCCACGCCCAAGAACAAAACTCTGGAAATTTTTGGCGAAGCTTACCAAGAAGGGAATATGGTCAGGCACCGCCCGTTCCACAGCTACACGATGAAACAAGCCATCCAGGAGGGCTTCATCTTGGACGTGCTGGCGCATTACACCCCGGTTCACAGTTACTACAAGTTGATCAAGAAGATCGAGAGTGATCCTGAATTTGACGTGAAACGCGCAAAAAAGAAACTGCGCAGATATGTAGAAGGGCACGAACATGCCATCCGGCTAAAGGCCGAGATCATGGTTGACCATTTCCATGAGCAGGTGATGGCGGTAAATAAGATCGGCGGGCAGGCGCGGGCGATGGTAGTCACCAGCGGGATTGAGCGCGCCATCCAGTATTACTTTGCGATCAGCAAGTATCTGGTAGAACGTAAAAGTCCGCACAAGGCAATCGTGGCTTTCTCCGGTGAACATGAGTATGGCGGGGCGAAAGTTACCGAGGCGTCCCTGAATGGATTTCCCAGCAATAGCATTGCTGAAAAGATCGTGGAAGATCCGTATCGCTTCTTGATTTGCGCTGACAAATTTCAGACCGGTTATGACGAACCACTGCTGCATACCATGTATGTAGACAAGATGCTAACTGGCATTAAAGCCGTTCAGACCCTGTCACGTCTTAACCGCGCCCACCCGCAGAAGCACGACGTGTTTGTGTTGGATTTTCAGAACGATATTCAGACGATTGAAGATTCCTTCGCGGATTATTATCGCACCACTCTGCTCGCAGATGATACTGACCCCAACAAACTGCATGACCTGCAAGCCGGTTTGGAGGCTCATCAGATCTATAGCAATGCTCAGGTGGAAAAATTTGTTGAACTGTACCTGAACGGCGCCCAGCGCAACCAGCTCGACCCGATCCTGGACAGCGTGGTGGCTGATTATAAATTCGAACTGGATGAAGATGGCCAGGTGGATTTCAAAAGCAAGGCCAAGGCTTTTACCCGCACGTACGCATTTTTGGCGTTGATCTTACCTTACAGCAACGCTGCGTGGGAAAAGCTGTCGATCTTTCTTAATTTCCTGGTGCCCAAACTCCCCGCTCCGGTGGAAGAAGATCTGTCCCGAGGTATTCTGGAAACCATCGACATGGACAGTTACCGGGCAGAGAAGCAAGCCACGGTTAAGATTCAACTCGCTGATGAGGACGGCGAGATTGGGCCGGTACCCACCGAAACCGGAGGTCATAAACCAGAGCCTGAGCTGGAGTTACTTTCCCAGATCATCAGGTCGTTCAATGATCAATTTGGTAACATTCAGTGGTCGGATATTGACCGAATCCATCGAATTATCACAGAGGAAATTCCAATTAAATTAGCAGCAGACCCTGCCTATCAAAATGCGCAAAATAACCCTGACAAGCAGAACGCGCGCATTGAACACGATAAAGCGCTTGCGCGTGTGATCACCGCATTGCTTAAAGATGATACCGAATTGTTTAAGCAATTCTTCGATAATGATTCTTTTCGAAACTGGTTGGCAGATACCATGTTTGGGCTGACGTATAAACCCATAAAGCAAAGTTAGGATTAAATATTTAATCCCCTTAGAGAATGAAGAATCCAGAAAAAGTAAATCAATCCATCGGAGCTTGAAAAGAATGGGCAAAAACCGACAGGCAGTTTGGCAAGCTTTATGCATTCTCGAAGATTATTTTTCACGTATGGGCGGTTCGGCAAGATATGAAGGCATGAATAATATGGAAATTCCCCTTTATGTGGGTTGTGAATTGGTAAATCGGTTTGATAAAACTTTAATCACCAAAGAATTGGTAAGGAAAAGATTTTTAACTGCGGCATCATCCGTAATCAACCAGGTGCAAGATTATATTAGTAGTATCTGTATAGAGGGTCACGAGCTTGCTGATTTAATAATCGAATATGTTGATTTTGTTAACTTAAGAACCAAGCCAAATGATCATTACTCTGAATGGGCTCAATTTGTGGAAATTGTGGAAAAAATCAAACACACATTATGAAAAATTAACTCCAGGCAATGGGATACTTTCTTCAGTATCAAAATAGAATTTTTGATATTTATGGGGGATAAATGAATCAGATTGAATTTCTACGAACCGCAAAAATCGAAGACTTGGGTCTACCTGACCAAGTCCTCCAAAATTTGTTTGATCAAAACTTATCCGAAATTAAAGAAATCTATTTGCCACTTCAATCCTATCAGGCATTTTGCAAATTTTGCGCTGCAGGAGTGAAAGTGTAATTCGACCATGGAAAAAACCAAACAACTATTCACCCCCGAAACCCCTCTTGGTCAAGATGTGCAAGCTTTATTAATGCAGCATCCTGAAGGTCTCCGCCCGGATGAGATTCGCCGATTGCTACGCCGTGAAAAAGGAATACACGTAGCACCTGAGAACTTGCGTGAGCTACTTGGTAATATACGTGTGTTCAGCTTGTTACCTGGAGATCTTTATGTCTTGGTCGGTAATGAACGACCGGGATCTACTACCGATGATTCACAGAGTTCATCACCGAAAAGTCAGACGGTGTGGGATGACCCATTGATCGCTAATTTGCCCGCTGCGCGGCAAAATTATGTGGTTTTTGATCTTGAAACCACCGGAACAGACCCGCTCCAGGATCGGATTATCCAAATCGCTGCCCTTAAAGTGAACGCCGGGCAACCGGTGGCTGTCCGCAATTGGTATGTTAACCCAGGCGATGTAACCATCCCTTATACCCTCAAAATCATTTTGGGCATAGTCGAGAACCCGGCCTTGGAGCAGGTGGTAGCACATGCGCCAGCATTGGCGCAAGTGCTACCAGAGTTCCTAGCTTTTGTGGGAAATCTACCGCTAGTAGCACATAATGCACGCTTTGATGGACGGTTTATTGCGGCTGCGCTTGGCCTGGAGCAGTTACCCACACCATTAGTGGACAACCTGGAGCTATCTCTATTGCTTGCGCCCAATTTGTCATCGTTCCAGTTATCCACATTAGCTGAAGCAGTGGGTTTTTCGATGGATGTATTAGGGGAGGAGTGGGCTGGCTTAAACCTGGATAGCAATTTTTCTGCGCATAATGTTTCTCGAGATACTCTCCATAATGCGGTAACCGATGTGTATGTTCTTTACCGGGTCTATAACCATTTCTTGCTGGAATTAACCCAGAACGGGGAGGTCCAAGACCTGCTCAAGGCTTTCTTACCAGAAGCATTTGATCTGGGCGCACAATATATTGCAGTTGATCCTATGCTTTTGTCCGAATGGAGCGCTCACTGTAATTGGACGCTCAATCCCGGATATGCCAGTCCGCCTCAGTCTACACCTGCAGGCTCGGTTTTGTTAACCAACTACTTATCCAGCCGCGGACATCATCCACGCCCGGGGCAATTGGATATGCAAAATCTGATAATTGATGCCATTGTTGGGGATCAATACACGATGATTGAAGCCCCGACCGGTACGGGAAAGACGTTGGCGTACCTTACAGCCGCAGTGTATGCTGCGCTTAAAGATGGCCGTCGGGTAGCATTGTCTACTGCTTACCGCAACTTGCAAGATCAGCTACTGGGCGAGATCCGGGATTTGCAACAGCATGGAGAGGTTGCTTTTCGCAGTCAATTACTAAAAGGCGTCGGCAATTATTTGTGCTGGAGCCAGATTGCACGTTATCTCGGTGATGGTGCCTTGAGAAGCATCCAGGCTGGATCTACGGTGACGATTTCAGAACGATTTATATTAGCTTATGTGGCATTATGGCTGCCTGACAGCGCCAACGGCACAGTTGACGAACTGAGTTACTGGTTGTTAGAGGCAATACCTGTGGCCCGCAGCGTGATTCACCAATTGCATGCCACTGCCGCATGCAATCCCAATATCCAGTCCACTTGTGAACATTGCCCGATGCCAGCGGCTTACTCCAATGCCCAGCAGGCTGAAATTGTTGTAATCAATCACGCGCTATGGCTGTCTGATCCATTGCGCATGCCGCCATTTACCTGTCTGGTATTGGATGAGGCACATAACCTGGAAGACGTAGCTACCAGCGCTCTAACACGAGAAGTGTCGGAAGAGAGCCTGAACAACCTGCTACACAAATTGTATGATCCTCGCACTGAACGCGGTCTGTTGATCCGGATCCGAGCCAGTACGAGGGATGTAGATACGCTAAAAGCCGCTGCAGGTGCACTCAATGCAGTACGTCGAGTTCACGCGAGGGTAAAAGATTTTGGGCCTTTTTTGGTCCAATTTATTCGACGTTGTACACAGCAGGTGGATCCTTGTTATGGCGCATCCTATCGCTTGGAAGCGCCTCCGGAGAAAGTGCACTCAACGACATGGCAGCAAGCTGACCTGGCGCATCGAGAGTTATTTGGACTGCACCTAAAAGATTTGCTTGAGGTTTTAGGACAGTTGTTGGAGGCGATTAAAGGCGTACATGACCTGCCTTATCACCAAGCAGTAGTGCTGGATTTAGAAACCTTGATATGTGACTTGGCTGGACAGCGTTCTCTGGCTTACGAATTACTGCGTGTGGCTGATCAAAAGTTAGTTTATTGGCTTGAGGTTGGCCCACCGCTTCATCCGAATGCTGAACCTCGTGACGACCATCCCGACGGATGGGCTATTAAAGCCGCACCGATTGATGTTGGAGAAGCGTTGCAAGCGTATTACGGTAATCTTTCCAGTGTAACTTTCACCTCTGCAACCCTGGCACTTAAGGGGAATGATTTTAGCTACTTCATTGATCGCCTGGGGTTGAAGGAACGCCTGGAAAATCACTTTGTTCGTAAACTGCCGCCTGCCCTTCCTTATGATCACAATGTTATGCTCGGCTTGACGTCTTACTTGACTTATGCACCTATACAACACACCATGGAATCCTTTAAGCAGGAGCTTTCGAAAGAACTGAATCTCTTTTTGCGCTTTACCGATGGGCGTGCTTTAGGATTATTTACAGCGCGGGAACGAATGGAGTATGTTGCCGGGAAAATTTCCAATGACTTGTCTCGCGCTGGTATTCCACTATATGTTCAGTCCCAAGATACTTCTCGCCGTCGCTTGCTGGATGCTTTTCGAGAGCGCAAAGAAGCAGTCCTGTTTGGCTTGCGTAGTTTTTGGGAAGGTGTGGATGTGCCCGGCGAAACGCTTAGTTTTGTTCTGATGGAAAAATTACCTTTTCCTTTGTTGATTGAGCCGGTGCACCGGGCACGTGCTGAATATTTATCTAAACAAGGAAAATCTGAATTTGATGATTACATGCTGCCGTTGATGCTTTTGCAATTCAAACAGGGGTTTGGACGGCTGCTGCGTCGGGAAGATGACTGCGGTGCGGTGGTACTGTTCGACAGGCGAATTCATCGTAAGCACTACAAGGCAGATTTGTTAAACTCGTTACCAGGGTTTTTACCGCGTGATGAAAATGCAGAACGTTCGCGGCGAGGTTTCTATGAAAAATTGGCTAAGACTTTCCCCAATTTGATCGACATGCAAGCCAAAGCCAGTTTATTGAGCGAATTAGCCGATGAAGTACTCCCTGATCTGGAAGCGCGTCTGGAAGCTTTCCAATTGCCGGATCTAGTTTCACAGGATGATTACCAAAACTGGAGGCCTCTCTTACTTGAAGCCATGCAAACCTTATTTGGACATAGTGACTTCCGCGAAATCGATGGAATGTCAGCTCAAGAAATGGTAATTCAAAACATGCTGGCTGGTAAAGATGTGTTGGGAGTGCTGCCAACAGGCGCAGGAAAATCCTTGACTTACCAGCTTACAGCATTGGTCCGCCAAGGCGTTACTTTGGTTTTTTCACCTTTGATCGCATTAATGAAAGATCAAGTTGCCAGTCTGAATCAACGCAGGATTGAAGTCGTTGGCGCAATTTATAGCGGGCAATCAGCCAGCGAACGCGATGATGTATTAGAACGGATGCGGCGTAGCCGCGCCCGATTGGTTTATATTTCACCTGAACGCTTACGAGATCCGGTTTTACTTGCTGCGTTGCATAATACGCGAGTGATCCAGGTTGTTGTAGATGAAGCGCACTGCGTTTATATGTGGGGTCCCAGTTTTCGTCCGGATTTTCTTTATCTGCCGCGCATATTTGATATTTTAGGCTACAGGCCTCCTGTGGCAGCCTTGACAGCGACTGCGACCCCAGCTATGCAAGATGCAATTGTTTCTTCTTTACGACTAAACGATCCAGTCCGGGTTCTTGCCCCGATTGATCGTCCTGAACTGAATTTGATCGTCTACAATTCTCGGTCGAAGTATGGCGCGATCCAAAGTAAAAACGGCAGATTTAAACAATTACTTCGAATTTTACAGGCCGCAGATCGAGATCGGCCTTCGATTTTGATATATGTAGCGACCACAGTTGAAGCTGATCAATTATCACGCCGGCTACGTGTGGCAGGCTATGATGCACGAGCTTATCACGGAAAGATGGAACCTGAAGAGCGTAACAGTGTGCAAGAAATGTTTATGGATGATCACATCAACATCGTTGTTTGCACCAAGGCTTTTGGTATGGGAATCGATAAGCCTGACATTCGTTATGTAATCCATTACAACATGCCGGGTGATTTGGAAAGTTATTATCAAGAAGCAGGACGTGCAGGACGCGATCGCCAGCCGGCTTACTGCATTTTGCTTTACCACAAAAGCGATATCCACACTCAGGAGTTTTTCATCGCCAATGGCACGCCAGATGAAGAAACCATTAATCGAGTATTGGATGAATTGCGAAATAGACCGGGTGAGAGACTATACCTTGATCCGGATGAACTTCAGGAAACCCTTGGATTAGAAGATGTTCAGTTACGTGTAGCATTGCATCATTTAGAAGCGCAAGGATATCTGGCCCGATCCACTGACTTCAGTTTGACTGGCGCGATAACTTTCCAGACAGCCCCAGAACAAGTTCTGGAAGCATGGAGGGATAGTAATGAACCAGACGCCGATTTCTTAGCTGCCTTATTGCGCCAAGCACATTGGCCGGCGTACAGGAAAGTTGAGATAGATTTACTGGTGTTAGCGCAAGCAATAGATGTAGCTCCCGATCATATTGACCAGATATTGTTGCAAATGTCACAACGTGGGGAAGTGGTATACCATCCTTGGCGTAGAGGTTTCGTTGTAGAAAAAAGCCCTAAACTAATTCAAGGTCTTCAACTTATTGCAGGGGCACTGGCAGCTGAGCAGCATCGCCAGGAAATGTCTTCAAAACTGCAAAAGATGATCGAATATGCTGAATCTACTGATCGGTGTAGACGGTGCCTGATTTTAGAGTATTTTGGACAGCCTTCTGAAAATTTTTGCTATTCTTGCGATGGCTGCCAACCAGAACAAGAATGGCCATGGAGTTTGTTAACCCAACGTGACGTGGCCACTCCAGATGATTATGTGGATCCGGCTTTTGTATTTCTCGAAACGATTAAATGGAATCTGGACCGATCAAAAAAATATGGTTCGCCTTATGGTATAGGCACGCTTCTAGCTATTTTAAAGGGGAATACATATTGGATAACGCAGGGTCAAGCCGAACCTCACATGCGCGAATGGCGACTCAAGCAGGCACGCAGCTGCCCACACTGGGGAGTATTAACCGTTTTACCTTCCTTTGACAAAGTTATTGACAATACACTCGAACGTTTGAGCTTGGATGGATTTGTCCAACGCTCAATTCAAACATTTAATGATGGACAATCATATCAATACTTGGATTTGACTGAAAAAGGGATTGCTCAGTTAACATCAGGGAGGTTACTGCAGTGGGATCTGACTCAGAAATCATAGAGTGGTTTGACTACGATATAGATAAATTGGATTTCATTCGCCAAGCGTTAGCTGGCTACGCCGGCGGAAGTGCAATTATCAGTGAAATGCTACAAAATGCAGATGATGCAGGGGCTTCACGCGCTTCTTTTCACTTTCGCCCCAAAGATTTGTTAGCCTGGAACGATGCAGTATTTAAGGATCACGATTGGAAGAACATTACAAGGATAGCCAGTGGAACCAAGAGAAACGAGGCTGGCAAAATAGGTACTTGGGGGACAGGTTTTTTATCAGTTTTTCATCTCACAGATACCCCAGAAGTACATTCGGAAGGGAAAAAACTACTTTTAGACCCTCGCGAACACAGAATTCCTGCTCTGCCATCTGAAATTCGACAAGGAACTGCCTTTCGGATGCCTTGGCGATTACAAGCCACCAATATTAGCAAATCCATTGAAGCAGATATTTGGAATGATCAAACCATTCAGGAATTAAAAGAAGATGTCGCTAGTGCTGTTTACCGCTTATTGCTTTTTTTGCGCAATGTCACCATCATCGAAATTTACGAAGGAGAATTTGGCAAAGGTAAGCTCCTCTACAAGGTAGAGAGAACCTTACAATCGAGTTTTCAGAAAGATAATTGTATTTGTGAAGTTTGGAGTTTTGAGTATCAACGAGCAGGTGTACAGTCGCGGCAGGATAACTGGTTATATTACCGGGGAAATGTTTCATCTCATCTGATGGTTGAAGGGGTAAATCCAAAGGATACCGAGATAGGGATCGCTTTTCCAATTGACAACCGTGAATGGCTAGTTAAGAATTTACCAGGAGCATTGTACAATTTTTTACCAACCCCTATTCCAACAGGTTACAACTTTCACATTAACGGAGCTTTCTTCCCAGATAACAATCGCCGGACAATACTGATTGATCCACAGACCCAGCGCGAGAAAAGCCGTTGGAACCTGAATGTTATTGATGCTATCGGTGATTTGTTTGTAAAAATTCTTCCTGATATTCGGGACAGGCTTACTGAACCGCGCCGATTTTATGAAATCCTACCTACTCAGCCTCCTCCTCCCGCCCAGCAATTTTTAAGACCAATTTACGAGTCTTTTTACCAGGCTGCGCCAAATGAAAAGATTGTCTTTTCAAGTTTAGGTACATGGTCTGAACCCGGGGAAGTCTCTATAGGCCGCCCTGGTTCCCGTTTGCCAGAATTGCTTGCTGATTATTTACCGATAGTCCCATCCGGTGTTCCACAGACTTTTCGCGACTTTCTGACTTACAATTTAAAAATCCCCTTCCTTGACTGGAAAGATGCAGTTGCTTTGCTTAAAGGATACAATCAAACTGGCGTTCCTGTAGCTGAAGCGCATCCAATGATCAACTCTGTAGAAAAGTTGTGGCTTTTGTATAGCGAATTGCCTGTCAATCCAATTGACGAGCAGCGCAGGCTTTTTGCTGATGCCGCTCTATGTCTAGGCGAGGATGGAAAACTTTGGCCTTTTTCAAGTTATATTTGGCGGGCATCGGAATCAACCCGCTCTCTGCTTACCAACAGCGGTTTGTTGTTTGTGTCGTTAGAGGCCCAAAAGCAGTACGCCAAACTTTTTGAAAACATGGTTGTTGAAATGAAGGGCACAGAGTTGGTTGAATGGCTAGCAAGGCAAAAGTGGCCTGATGTGGCAATTTCAGCATCCACCCCTCCGGTATTGCTTGAAAGCCTGGATCATTTATTTGATCTGATTAAATTTATTGATGATGATTTGCAAAGAACCAGTCGGGATTTATTAAAAAAGTTGCCGATTATTTACACTGAAGACGGTTGTTTATGTACAGCTGAAAGTGGTGTGTATTTTCATAACGACGCAGCAGAATGTGCGGCTTTACAACCCTTGGGTTTGCGGTTTGTTCATGCCGAGTGGGCAGCAAAAGAAGAGATTCGAGAGGTGTACGGACGTGCTGGCGTTAGTAATTTGGCCCCTCGTCATGTAATCAAAGCGTTAAAAGACCGCCCTTTAGCCTATGCTAATCTTTCCCAGCCAGAACTTGTCCAACAACTTCTGAAAATCTATGGTTATCTTTATCGAAATAATGGCCAGCTCGATGAAGTAAGCAAAAACGATCTTCTTTCAATACCTTTATGCTTAACACAACAGCTTCGTTTGACTTCGGTTCAAGAAGAGCAAAATAGGCTACATTTACCAAGCGATGACGGATTATTAAAAAGTGCTGCGTTGAGAAGCCTTGATAAATTACAGCTTGACAATCTGATTCATAGTGATGTTTTGTCAGGACGTGGCTTTCTTACACAAATACTTGGATTACGCCCCTTATCCGAAGTTGATCTAATTCGCGGTGTTATTGTGCAACATTATCACGATCCGCGGCTGGATCATATAGACCGGCATAATTTGTTATCATATCTTAGCGATCAGCTCCGTTCGTTGCCCGGATATCAGCAAAACGAGCTGTGGTCTGAGTTACGAACCGCCAATTTAATATTATGTTCGAATGGAGAATATCACACTGCCGCACAGGTGTATTTTACTAGTCCAGCTATTGATACAGTTTTTGGTTCAGGATACTTGAAGCTGCACAGCGATTATCAGGTGCCTGTGCCGAAACCAGATAATAATGATCAAGCCCCGTATCGCCAGAGCGTCTGGTATTGGCTGTTTGAAAACCTTGGGGTCAACGAATCACCTGCTGCATCCGATCTGGTCAGGTCAATTGAGCAACTAACAAAAATTAATCCACCGGCAGAGAATAAGGTTGAAGCAGTTAGGCGTTTATATGATTTCCTAAATAGCGAGATTGGCGACAATAAAACGTATTTGAGCAATCCGGATATTCAGCGCCTCTCGGAAATTGCTTGGCTGCCTGCTCGCAACAGAAGTGACCGGTGGTATTTTCCACGGGAAATATATCAGGCAAGCCTTGTAAATTTAATTGGGGAGCAAGCCCCATTATTAGCCTTTCGTGAGTCTAGAGAGCAGCTTCGTTCTGTGCTCGGGATGCCAAAATATCCAGAGGTTGGGATCGTTGCAAAACATTTGCTCGATCTTGCTCATAAGAAGAAGCCACTAGAAGAGAACGATCTGCGCATATACCAGGACTTGGGTAATCGCTGGCATGATTTGAGTATCTTACTTCAGCAAAATTTAAAAACAGCAGATGTTGTTTGGTCGTCATCCCGCAAACGATACTGGAAACCTGAACATGTATTTCTTGCGAACTTCGGCCATTTATTTGGAGATCGACGTTCTTACTTGCAATCTCCTGGGGGAGATGCTCAAAAATTCCTATCGTATTTAGGCGTCCGAGAGGAGCCCCATGGCTACAACGACTCGCTCGATTTGCTGAACGAGATTGCCCAAGACTACACAGATGGAACTCCGGTAAGTGATGCTGATAACAAGTTGGTTTATGCAAATCTGATCCACCTGAGTCAATTTGAGAACTACCATATACACGAGCGGCTCAGAAAAATGAACTTCGTGCCGGCAAACGATGGATTTCTGTATGAACCTGCTCAGATTGCATTGGTTGACAGGAAAGACATATTAATATGGTTTGAAGGAATTGAGTTTCCTCGCTTGGATCAAGAGAAATTGACAGAGTCAGTCTTTAAACTATTACGCAAATCTGGGATGCCTTTAATAAGCGAATTGGTACATCGCGAGCTAATTGATCTTGATGGAAAACAATTAGATACAATTCTGAATAACCAGATTCCACACCTGAAGGTAGCTTTCCAACGAGTTGCTTTGAGTGCTTATCAGGGAGACGAAGAATCTGAGAAGCGAGCATTTCAAGCAATTGATCTGCTTGTCAACCTTGAAATATTTTCGTGTGACCGGATAGTTGTACAATATTCTCTCCAAAATCAGAATGGTTGGCAAACACTTGGCCACCAGAACACAGAAGAAAAATCGCTCCTCGATATAGATACCAATAGTTTATATGTTCATCGGGTTAATAAGAAACTCGACAATGTTCAACTTGCTTTAGAAATCGAGAACCTGCTATTTCCTGGAAGTAAAGCGAGCATCGTTATTGAAAATTTATTAGAAAGAAAGCTTGCAGAGATCGACAATTTTTTAGACAGGCATGGATACCCGATTGTATTAGGGGAGGATTCTCTTTCATCTTTAACATCACCAGCTCCTGGCAAACTTGATATATGGGATATTCCAAATGAGACAACTGTTGAAGATGGAAAAGGCGCTGACGGCAGTATACCTATTGATGTGGATATAGTAGATGTGCCTGTCCCATCTCAACCATCAGTTGTTGAAAATGAACCTGAATTACCGCTTACCGAAGTAGTTCAGGAAGTGCCACCGGATATAGCCGCCCATCCAGCTACAGAAGAATCACCTTTCGAATTTGATGAATACGGAGATCAGCCCGACGCTTCAATTCCAGTCTTTACAGGACAAACGCACCCGACAGTTCCTGTGCTTCCAAATGATTATGATGACCTTCAGAGACGTTACGGCTTAACATTACTCTCTGCTGAACTTGGTGATGACGAAGATGATATTTTAAACTCTGATCGAGTCAGTTCCGATCGAGTATGGCTAAATGATAAAGATTCTGAAAAAGAAAATGGCGTAATTACTTCAACTCGTTTCACTCTGACTTTTTCTAACCGTTACGAGGGTTTCTTGCCTCTGCATCAACGCGTTCGGCAAATGTTCCCTGATCATCCAGTTCGTTTGGTATGCAAAACTGATTTTCCGGATTGGGAATTTGATCTGTACGTAAACTATGAACGCCAGATCATTCATAATCAGCAAATGCTTCCTAAGTTCTTTGATGCATTCAATATTCCTGCCGGTGGAATTGTTTACTTAGAGCGTGTCCACGCTAATAATTGTCGTTTGTTTTGGAATAAAGGTGTTTCCCAGATTGAAAAAGTGATTTGTTTGGAAATACTCGAAAATGGTACTTTTAGCGAGTATGAAATTCCATCTACGGAATTCCCTTGTGAGCTATCCGAATATGTTTTCCGTTCAGAAAAGCGTTTAGAAGATGTAGAAGCTCTTTTCCGTCAAGCGCTTGGCAAGAAAGGTGTATTTCAGACGATTTGCGACGTATTTGGCGATGCCAACCGAGTTTTGTCTTTTGACGAAATTTTTCATGGTGTTATGAAAATTCGTCAGGTGGCAAAGGCGAGCATTTCATTCCAACTTAACCAGCGACCTTGTTTTGTCAATATCGATAATGGTTTCTGGCGTTTTGAACCTCAGCTTGGTGCAAGCAAAACAAATCAAAAAGATAAGTCTGAAAAACCAAAGCAGGATCAACCACTATGCACTGAATATGGAAACGGACAACCTGCTTTGGAAGAAATACTAACGCCAGATGTACCAGCGTTTCCCGAACAAGTTCAGATTACTCCTCCTTCCGCTATTGGTCTTTTATTGACCGATATACGCAGAGATTGGGGACAATTTGGGGAATTTCTGCAAGATGATAATGGAAATCCACAAGAGAGGCTTTATCAAATAACCGAAATGATGCTTGCATTAGCAACTCAATGGCAAGCCAAACTACAAGCGCTTTTTTCAAAAGATGCTCAGGTAGATGACACATTAAGAGGCTATTGGGAAAGCGTTTCTCGAAACTCACGCGATCAGCAAAATATCAAACTACTTGAACAACGTATTTGGGAATTATTGGTTAATATGCCAATTAGCCAACTTATTGTTCAGTTGCAAAATCTTCTGGCCGGGACACATGAAGATATTTGCCCACTATTTTTTAAGTCTCTATCAAATTTAGCTAATCAGGCATTTGACCAGGAGCTTTTTGAGCAGTCTCTGCAACTTCTTCAATGCCTTCAGTCGCAAGGTGCGGGGAATTTTAGAGATAAAATCGAAAAAATTGGCGAGCAACATAGGGTCCAGTTGCGGCTTAAAGAGCTCGAGCAAGAGAAAGTGGCTTCTGATCGGTTTACCCTCTTACAACTGGCATGGGAAGAAACGCCAGATTTTCCTTCTTTGCGACGCGTAATTCAAAATGAGGTGGATCTATCTGTTATAGAGCAAGAGAAGCTTTTCCAGCTTTGTTTTGAAGAAGAGAACTTCCATGAAGCATATAACCAACATTGTGAATGGTTCAAACTTATTTTGCCATTGTACCTAGGATGGAAAAATAACTCGGACTTGTCTGTGAGAATTTGGGAATTAACTTATAAACTGTTCGCCAAGCTGCTGAAACAAGCAGAAAATTCGGAGATCGCTGAATATTATTATTTTGTTTATCATATAGCAAATCTCCTTCCTTTTGAAGGTCAACAGCTCATTCCTGCAGCTGATTATCTTCAGATAGTTCTCGAAATAGCCCAAGATTACGAAAAGAAAGACAAAATTGTTGAAGCTGCAGCAACTTTAGAGTTTGGACTTTTCGTAATAAAAACGAGCAAAAGAGGTTTGGAGAGATATCTTAATTATCGAACCTATGATTATGCCAGCAGATTATTTGAGGGATTAGGATTGTTGGTGAAGGCAGATAATTACCTGTTTGAGGCTAATCGGGATGCCACTGCTGAACAGAAGGTAAGAATTTCGCATCGTCGTTATTCTTTACATGAAATGATGAAGAATATGTCTGATGAAGATAAAGCTAAAGAAATGGATATTTGGATTGCTCGCCTCAAAAACCGTGCATACCATGATGATTTTATTAAGTGGCTCGATCCAGATAAATTTAAGGACTATGTTGAGAACGTTACGGGGTAATTGTTAATTTTTAATTAGTGCGCGATTAGTTAAATTTATCAGGTTCTGATATGAAATAAACTACAACGGATATGCTAATCCTCTTTTAATTACTTTGGATAATTAGCTTATTTTGGTTGCACCAGTTATCTCTCAAATGAATAGGTTTTCCCTTACTCCCAATACTTTCCTTGACCCCTTTCAACCTGGCTTCGATGAAAGACCACTATTCGAATTAGAATAGCAAATCCTCTGCCAGGTCCGAGATTTTTTCTGCAATTTTTCCACAATTAATTCCTTTGCGGATATAACTCGGTGGTACTTCCTTCGAAAGTTGATATCGATAATAACTTCTACCCTGATAGGACTCAAATCTCTATTAATCACCCAGGGCCTTAAGGTAAATACATTTAATGTGGAAACAAGAATATCTTAATCACTTACAATTTCAACAACCGTCGTAATCCGATATTCCACATCTGTTGGAGATTAAAATCTCATAGCTATACAAATCAAGGTTCTCTGAAAACTGGTAATCGGGGAAGTAGCACTTTCTTAAACAGGGATCTCCCTTAGATATCAACTCTTGTTTCAGCTGGGTATACCGGATTTTAATATCACTTATCGCACGTTTCTCCTATCCAGAAAAATGCCAAAGACATTCCTTCTCTTGCTGGGTGAAAGATTCAATAGCCCTTTAGCATAATACATCCAATACTCATTAACTCTTCTTTCGCTTTGAAACATGGTATTCTTCTATCATTTGCGCCGGAGATTTACCGAAAGTTGGAAATCCCTCAATCGGAATCTGATTGAGTTCGTTTACCCAAACAGCAGTTAATTCATCTAATGCCGTCAATGGAACAAGTCCAGAACGACGGTTTTTCTCCTTCCATTCATGAATCCTGCCAAACACCGATTCTTTCAGATTTTTATGGGCAACTTCCATATATCCCGTCGGGTCGTTTATTCGATGGGTGTGAATATATTTTTTTCCGATCCATTCGCCAGGTAACTGTGACAATTCAAACATTTGATGGTTTATCTTCGGGGGAATCAAATACCAGATTTCGTTGGTCTTTTCTTTGCCAGGCAAGGCATCAACCTGTTTGATCAACTTATGAAATTCGGTATTAATAAAAATGGACTTTCTTACAATCCTGACCGATAGATAACAGGAATAATGGTCCACCAAACAGTAAATACTCAAAGAGTATAAATCTTTCATTGACAAATTAATCCACATGAAACTGGACTTATCCCAAGGTATATTCACAAATAGATCTCTGTCCTTGAAAATCGGATTAATGGAATTGAGCACTTCCAGTTGGATTTGAGAGAGATCAGTAAGCTGCTGATTTACCGCCATTCGCTCAACTTCTCGCCAACGTTCCTGCGCTCGGCCCAGACCTTTCCGGTTTAAGCAATTCTGAATCGATTTCGCGCAGACTGCATATCCATTCTGATTCAATTCCCTTGCCAAACGGTCACATCCCCAATCTGGATTTTCCAGACAGATGGAAAAAATCTTTTCTTGAATAGATAGATCCAGAGCCCGGGGGTTCGTTTTCGGCCGTCTTGATTTTTCAACAATTCCAGAACTTCCCGCTTCCTTATAACTTTTTAGATGGTAATAATACAACGAACGGGAACATCCAAACTCCTTACACGCCGCTGAGACATTTCTCAACTCTTTTGCTCTCTGGAGCAATTTCAATCTCGACGAGAAAACATCCTGATCTGCATTGTCCATAACGCGCTCCAATGTGTTCAATATGTCTTTACAGAATGCGTTTTTCAATCATTTTTTCATTCAAATGCAATAAAACTTCCTTTATTAAAAAGTCTACATCCGTCTTCAACACAAAAAATAACGGTTTCAGCCAAACTCCCTTAATCAAGATTGATCTCTCAAAATGGTCCAGGACATCCCTTTCCGCCTCATCGAACTGTACAAAATGTCATTACAGAACAACAAATCACCTTAATTTCCCTATTCCAATTTTCGGCTGTGGCAACCGTTTCTATAGTCAATATCTTCATTTTTTGATATTTACTGACCTGAGCCACCTTTAATTTGCTCATTTTCTCCCCTTTTCAGATCTTTTTTCATCCTCCAATAACCTAATTTCGAAAGAATCGGATGTTTTTTTATTAAATTCACTCAAACTTGATTTGACCTCATACAATAACCATATCAAATTTTTTTGCGGAACGGAAAGGCAAGGAAAGCGTGGAAAATCAATCAATAGAAATTACCTTTATTTTGGTTTCATTGCGCGGATTCTTATTTATGCGACCGCGGATTAATACCAGCATTCCATGCTTTCAAAGGAGATGGCAATCAGCTCATTTTGAGTGGAATGATATATATTATTCCATCAAAGCATTCAACAAAATCAGGAAAGAGGGATCAGGCTCGATTCCATATGTGTCCCAAAAATGGAACGAGATTGGAGTTGTCAAATTTCAGCAGATATCAGATGGAAGACCTTTGTTTTGAAAAAAATAACTCAATTTGATTTTGAAGTTGTAAGATAAATACCAATCAATAAAAAAAGGAATCAGTCAAAAGGAGGAGTCATGCAGAATAAACCATAACAATTCCAGTCGGGGGCAGGATTAATCACAATATCCTGAAACAGAAAATGAGCTACGAGTTCTTGCAGGTATCGCTCAGAACGTCGTTGAAATTACTAAACATTCGTTAATACAACATCCACATATTACCTGTTGAAAGGACATTTGAAAAACGATGAAGAAATCGATGTGTGTTGTAGATGCCATAGAAGAGTTTACAAAAACGATCTCTCGCCGTGTTGAAGTTAAAACCAGAACAGATTATTTCTACCGCACCAAAGCAATTTGTGAAGCATTAATGGTGATCGGTATTGCAGATAAACCAATTTATGATTTTTCAGAATCGGATGTGACAGATCTCTTCTATTACTTTGAACGCAACCCTCAATGCGCTCACCTTAATCGCACTACGGTATTGAAATTCGAAAAACACTTTATTCGTTTCCTGAAATTCGCGAAGGACCGCAATGCAATCCAAGATGCAAACTGCTTTTTAGTAAAGCCTATTAAAGCAAAATCCAAACCCATTGACGCGTTCAAAAAGGAGGAAATAGAGAAGATTATGGGCCATAATCCAGCTACTCTAACTGGATATCGTGATCATGCAATATGGTCTTTTGCAGCGGAAACAGGTGCACGGGTTGAAGAGATATCTAACCTGACGATAGAAGATTTCCATGGATATGAGTTGCTGTTAAATGATACAAAAAACCATGAATCACAGGTGAAAGCAATTGGCCAGTTGACATTCAATATTCTTAATGAATATATTACTCAATACCGCCCAGATTCTGATTCTCCTTACTTGTTTCTGACACTTCAAGGTAACCAAATGACACCCCGAAATATCAACAAACGTTTGGAAGTTGTCATGAAAAAATTGAATCTCGGAAAAGGTTCCATGCACATGTTCCGGGTTTCTTTTGCAACTTCCTGCGTAAAACAAATGCAGTCTCAGGGCGTCATTAACCCGGTAGAGCACTTACGCATATTAACTGGACATAAATCCAGAGACATGGCTGCCCGGTATGTTCGCACGGTTGAGGAATCTCAAATCCGGGAATCCTACTCAAAGTGCAGTCTGATCGACCATTATTACAACCAGAATCACCAGCAGATTGTCGATGATGAAGGGCAATACGAGTTGTCGGTTTTTGACACACCACCTGGCAGTAATTCACTTCCCGGCTTGCGCAAGGATAATCATTCCAGCAATCTAGAATACTTTAATCGCTTTGGCGAAGAAATTGTCCGAGAAGTCCAACGACTTCAATTCTCCCCGCCACAGCTTGATTTTATGGTCCAAATGTTGAAATCCGTAGCTGGTTGAGATTTTAAAAATCGTTGATAAGGCTCTTCTAAAGTATTGCAACCAAAAACTCTCTCTATACCGTAGGTCCAGTTTTAAAGTCGCATGTTTATTAGAGCCTAAAAAAACAAGTTAATGAATATCGAGGGTGGTAATGAAAAAGTCGATCAAAGAAATCAATCTAAATTTGATCAATGAAGAGCAGTTGGAAGATCAGACATGGCAGATTATTGGAATTTTAAGAGATGAGCTTCTCAACCATAATCTGCCTGCAAGCGTCGCGGATGATTTTTCAAATTGCCTGGTCACCTGGTTCTCTTTCTCCGGAAGTGTGGCTGGCTTCGGGTTATCAGCCAAGAAATCCGGCAAGCTGCTCATTGATGCGGCCATGGGCGAATTTCTCAATCACCTCAAGAAAGATTTTCCAGACCAGGTGTTCATTCAATATCAATCAGCCTTGAAAATATGTGCTGAGACGATAAAAGCTTTACGGCATTTACCAGAATTTGAAGTTCTTCTGAAAAAAAGAGGATTGAATAATCCCTTTCTGCGTTTTCACAAAGAACTGTTTACGGAGCCCTGCTACCGGTTCTGGGCGGTTAGTGGTCATTTTGCAATGAGAAATTTTTTAAAAATGATGTTAGCCTCTGGCACCAAAGCTGAAAGCATAATGAACAATCTGGAGACAACAGTCACTGCCTTCAAGAAGGTATCCAGAATACTTCCACAGGCTGTCTGGCAAGGAAAACCCATTTCTGATTATCGAGGCACCCAGTTTCAGAGCGTGCTGGAAATAAACATTATGGAAAGGCTGCCGCTATCTGAACCGGAAAGGTTGAATTACGAGAAGTTGATTGGCTATGTTGTTCGCGCGTTATATCCATCTATCCGCAAGAAGGAATTTTCTCCTCGAGAGATGTCTCAAACTGACGCAGGGGTGCCTCGTCCAAAACGAGTCTTTTCAGATCCTGAAGAGGATAAGTTAGAGAGTTTCAAAAAAAGTGTGAAGCGATCTATGTATGAGAAGCGTGACCAGGTAGAAGACGAATCTGAACTGGATGAGGAATCTATCTTTCCAGTTGACTTTGATTTGACTGATGAGCAGGAAACGGAGAACTATATTAAAAATGTTGTCGGATCCAGAAGTTATAAAGGCAAAATGGAAGTACGGCGCGACCGCAATCCGCTGGAGATAAATGTATGCCCCCTGTTTCAGTTTGCCGATTTACTTTTATTTTGCGGCATGCGGCAAGAGGGTGAAAACGATGATGAATACCAGCATAATCAGATTAATCGCATGGGATTGGTGTATCTGGCAATCACCACCGGGCGGAGTATTCTGGATCTCGCCACGATCATTGATTATCCCACACTAGAAGAAATGCCCAAAGACGCCCGGCTCGGTTTTCATTGCGGGTCAATTTATGCCAGACGGCCGAACCTCGACGATATACCTGTGAGCTTTCAAAAATTATTCCAAGAAAATGACAGACAAATCATCCTGGAACAACTTGATCTTCGCAAGAAAACTTACATTGTACCAGAAATGATTTACCCTCTACCGTTG
>Ga0209269_1000730_pt1 | contig 25008 bp, 28 predicted proteins | sample MTBAKMMethaMetaG_FD_187455 | JGI IMG/M metagenome (GOLD analysis project Ga0209269, IMG submission 187455) | Enrichment culture microbial communities from Arthur Kill intertidal strait, New Jersey, USA, that are MTBE-degrading - MTBE-AKM (Arthur... | ecosystem: Environmental > Aquatic > Marine >... | reverse complement strand
TCATGTCCTTGCTCTGCAGGACGAGAATTCCAATTGTTCCGTCGTCAAGAACCCTGGTAATGTATTCGACAAATTTCTCGTCTGATTCGGCGGCATAGGTCCGTCTGACCCCTGCAAGCCTGAAACCGAGAACGAAATCACTGCTGCCGACAACCGCTATCTCCATGTCACATCACCAGGTATCCGCGAATCCGGTCAGTTGGAAGATGGACTTCCTTTCCCCTGGCGATCGCCCGGAGATTGAAGATCTCATACTTCTTTTTCTCAAGGTAGGTGAGGATGGGATGGATTGAGAATGGTTTCATCTTTGAAAAAGACTCCATCTGGGCGAGCTGCACCTTAATCAAATCAATCTCGATTTCACGGAGGGATCTCTCACCACTTATCGCATCGAGGAGTACTAAAAGTGGTTTTAACGTCACTTTTGATTTCAGGGCATCAATGAAACTTTTTTTGTCCTCGATGCTGACGAGATCCTGGAAATCCTGAATTGAAAACCTCCCTCCCGGTATTACCATCGTGCTGGCGTCTTCCGGCAGTTTATCTGCCCGGAGCCTGAACATATTCCTGATATTGATCATATCAATATCCAGAAGGATGTACTCCAGAAACTGTTTGCCTCCTTTAAATCCACTCGTCGCCTCTGAAAGGAGATTTTCATAGAACTGCTTGTAGAGAGCATTTTCAATCTTCGCAAAGGACTCCTCTTCGATCGCTGTTGTAATCCCTGCTGCAATGACAGGATATATCGATTGACCCCTGAGTGCCTCAACTATCTTTTCCAGGGAGTCTTCCTTCAGCAGCCTGTCGAGAAATGCCTTGTCAAGTTCGCCTCCGGGGACAAGAATCTCTCTGATTTTGCCCGTTTTCATCCCCTGTGCTTTTCCCCTGAAGATGGTGAGTACATTCTGGATATCCCACTTTCTAAGATACGACTGGGTAAATCGCTTGAGCACTCCGGGGGTGATATCCTGGATGCTCTGGTATTCCTTGGCCAGGTTCCAGGAAAGAGCCAGTTCTATGAGATCTATCCCATGAAACGACGAGGCGAGTTCATCAATCTCTTTTTTATACTGGGTCTCCTCGATAAAACGGGTTATTTCGGGAATGCTCATATTGAGCAGCCTGAGATAGTCCTCCCTCGGGATAAGCTTTGATTTCCTGACCCGCATTCTCGTGCATACGTACACGTATGGCACCGGCCCGGCACTGAATTTAACCATCCTCGATCACCTTAGCCGAACAGGATTTCAGATGCATCCTTAAATCCTGTCTCCCAGATCTCGTCAAGGAATGTCCGGTAACTGTAGTCGATCTGGATCTCACCGTTTTTACTTTCGATGATGATGCCGCCTTCGATCTCAACCGTTTTTCCCGCAACGTACCCTTTCAGGGTGGTATCTCCGGCAAGAATCCGGTTAAGGGTCTCACTGTCCCGCCCGTTGCAGTGGACAATGCCTTCAGGGATCTCTGCTTGTGCCTTTGAAAGGAGACTTTTCAGTACTTCTCGGTGAACATCTTCAGGCAGCCTGGCAATGGAGGAGAGGGCAACAGAATAGACCTGATCAAGGAGGTCTTTCTGGGTGTTCAGGAGCTGCCGCTTAACCACCAGGTTCGCGGCAGAAACCTCCTGATTCATGATATGGGATTTCTGCCTCTCTACATCCTGATCGACCGCCAGTTTGATCCGTTCTGCCTTTTCCTGAGCGGTTTTCAGGATACTGCTGACTTCTGCCTGGGTTTCCTGCCTGATCCGGTCTGCCTCTCTCTTCCCTTTGTCCCTGATTTCTTCGATGACCACTTCCAGTCCCATTGTCAGCCCCGCGTTCAGAATATGAGCAGCAGCGCCACAACGAGCCCGAAAATAACAATGGTTTCCGGAATGACGGTAAGTAACAGGACAAGCCCGAATACATCTTTATTTTCTGCGGTTGCACCGACTGCTGCAGATCCGATCGCCATTTCGGCTGCCGCCGAGGCTAAACCAGTCGATCCGACCGCAATGGCTGCGCCGATTGCCTTCATTCCGGCCTGTGAGGCCTCGATCATTTCAGGTGTTAATCCAACAAGTTCTTCTCCGACCATGTTCTAATCCTCCGTAAATCTTCTAATTTCTCCAAATGGATTGTACTTCTTTCCTCCACCCTTGTAGAATTTGGTGAAGAATTCAACATACTGCAACCTGAGGGACTGGAGACCGCCTCCAATCATTCCAAGGATGGTGTTGAGGATCTGCCCGATTATCCAGACGACAACCCCGACAGCAACGATAATTGCACCAAAGATGGTTAAATTTTCTAATTGCGGTTCAATAATCAATCCGATGGCGATAAAGTTAATCACCATGGCAATAGCAACTGAAGAGACCCCTACCCCGACCAGACGTGCATACGAGAGCACATGCGAGAGGATGGTGGGGAGTTCGACAAGCTCAAGCGCCGATTCCCTGAATATGAATACAATCCCGAGCACAACCATCAGGACACCGATAATCACAGGCAGGGATAGTCCCATGACCAGGGGGGCAAATCCGGTCAGGTCAGGCATAAGCGGCATGGGAAATGCCGACCAGATCATAATCAGAATACCCCACATAACCATGATCCACCCGAGATTTGCCAGTATCGCACGGACACGGTGGGAACCGTGGTCCTGCCGTGCATGGTTCAGTATCCCGAGAATACGCCCGGCGGTAATATGGATGATACCGATCCAGACGCACATAATCATCAGTTCAGGAATTGCTGGTCCATGGCCCCCTTCACCCCCGATATTGAGGTGTCTGCTGGGAAGGATTGGTGCCCAGGGAAGTTTGAACCCGAAAATTTCACTGAACAAAAGACCAAAGAAAATACTCGAGATACTGGCATTCCGCATAATATCAAGGAGCATCTTCCCTTCAGATCCTTTCAGTAATTTCCTGAGGCCAAAGCTTGCGACAAGCAGCAGAGCACCATAGCCCACATCACCAAGAATCAGGCCAAAGAATATCGGAAATACGATGGCGACAACGAGGGTGGGATCGAGCTCGGTGTATTTCGGACGAGAGTAAATATCCATCAGAAATTGGGTTGGTTTGGCAAAATTGATGTTATCATACTCGACCGGAACAACATCGATCTCTTTTTGGATGGGAAGCTCGGTCACAAAAGCCCTGCCACCTGATACGGTGTTGATACCATCATTCAGACCACTGAGAGTATGGGAAGGAACCCAGCCATCCGCGATGAATGCATGGTCTGTCGTGGCAAACCGCAAGGGTACCTCTGCCTTTTGTGCATCAATGGAAAGGAGCTCGTCACAGGCGATCAGGAATTCGGAATGTCTTGATTTCAGGGCGTCAATGTGTGTCGCGATCTCTTCAAGATCCTTCCTGTCTGTTTCGAGCTGCACATTGTATACACTTATCCGTTCCTTCGCAGGGCCGGGCTCGTCAGGCACAGGAACAGCCTGGAACTGGGCATCGAGCAGTTTTCGCTCGACTTCCTGCCGGTACTCCACGGGGACTACGGCAACAAGGAAATTCCCTTTCTTTGATTCGGAAAAATATTCCTCACACGGAACACCGATATCAACCTTCTTTGCCAGATATCCGGCAAAGACGGTAAGGGTCCGGTATCCGTGGAGAAGGGAAAGATCTGCCCGCATCTCTGAGAAGGGGGTTAATGCCTCGATCTTCTGCTCGAGTTCCTTCACATGATTTTCGAGTCCAGTCCTCCGGGAAAGGAGTTCTTCAACTTCCATTTCAATCCGGGGGAGTTCCTGCTCAATCTGTGCTGTTAATTGTGATTTCCGGGTCTTTCCACTCGGTTCCAGATCCTCGGCCCGCAGGGAGAATGCGCCGGTAACCGATCTCAGCCTGAGCAGATCCTTTGATATTTCCCTGGCGCCTTCGAGGGGAACACCAATCCGGTACCCGGCATACTCTTCCTGGTCATTTTCGACAAAGTCTTCAATGTGAAAGAGTCTCTGGCGGTGGAGCTCGCTGATGACCGGCTCCATCACGTCCTTCGGCGCGGCAATCAGAACCCTGCTCATCTGTTCAGGTGAGAGCATGCAGTGTCTCCTTAAACCGTGAAACCAGCAGCTCCACGGCCGAATTAAGGTTTTTACTGCCTCTTGCCTTCAGATCTGCAGACTTCCGCTCGCCTTCCCTGATAACTTCGGCGTGCTTCCTTTCTGCCTGCTGCCGTGCTTCTGCAAGCCGCATTTTCCTGTACTCTTCAGCACTGGTACTTGCCTTCATAACAAGGTTGTCAGCCTCGAGTTCGGCGTCAGAAAGACTGCGTTTCCTCTCAGCCATAACCGTGCTTATCAACGACTGGTACTCTTCTTCGGTTGCTTTGATGTTCTTTAATACATCAGTCTTCATCCAACCTCCTCTTACGGCAGATGAGATATTTGACAGGAATTGTTCTTATATCTGTTGATATTTCCCTCGCCGGAAAAAGCGCTGATTATCAAAATATGACAATTTAGGTGAGTTATCAGAAAAATTTTTAAACAATAAAATAATTTCCGCATCATTTTGTTGCGCGGAATATGCCTGTTCTTCGAACCGGTGATCCAGGTGATGAAGAAATTACCGCATCCGGACCAGAGGTCGTTTTTTTTGCAGCCCTGTCCTACACGGGTGAAGTCCGGGGATTAATCCCGATGGAGAGGGTAAGGATGCCTGCCTTTGCCGGGGCAGGGAGAGGCCCGGTACTGATTCCTTCTGCGGTACCTTTGAGCTCCAGTCCGGCCAGTTCGTCAGATGAGCAGAGGATATGCTGCTCCGGGTGTGTTCCCCGCTGGATATCGCAGCTGAGGGAGATTACCGGCCCTGCAGATACAACATACCTCAGCCGTTTTGAACCGGGATGTCCCGAAGGCAGCACGAGGAGCGGCAGGTGGTAACTCCTGACGAGCTCAAGGAGCATGACAGCAGGCTCGAGTGCACCTCCTTCGGGTGCAGAAACAGCGATGATATCGTCTCTCTCAAGCGTTGTGCAGATCTCACCGGAAGCATATTCGATGCAGAGGGGAAACCGGGACCCGGCCTTTCCGGCGAGGAGGAATGACCGGGTCCCTTCGATCATGAGCAGGGTGTTCAGATCAGGCAGGGCATAATGGACAGTCATCTGAGTTCTCCGGTTCCTGGATGTTTTTGGGATGATGACATGCTACCACCGAATTTTCCCGGGCAATCCACTGTTCTCATCTCATCACCCGACAGGATTTTCGAGCAGCTGCATGATGATGACGATGAGCGTGCCCGGGATTCCCCCGAGGGCGCAGAGAATGAGATTCACCGGGGTGTACTCGATGTCCGGCCTTCCGACATATCCCATCAGGTTGAAGTAGTTGACGCAGAAGAGGATGACCAGACCGAGAATCGAATTGATCACGATCTTCACGATATCCTTGATAACAAAGATGAGAACGACTGCGATCAGGATTCCGGCGATGATCAGGGCCAGATCGATTGACATCTATACACCAATGATGTGCTGATCTTTTAACCTTATGGAAGGCGTGATCAGGGAACCAATCGTTCGCCGGTCCCGGCCGAGCCCGGTCGTCCGGAACAGCAGGTCAAAGACATTTCCCGACAACATCGCTTTTCTGACCGGCGACTCATAGGCCCCGGCTCTCACCCTGAAGGGGTTTGTGAGTTCCACCGAGAAGTCGCCGGAGAGCGGGTTTGCGGTGTGTGCGCCGACGACATCCTGGATATACACGGCGGGCTCATCCATCAGGTCGGTCTCAGGACCCTCGATAACCATGTTGTGGTGGCCGATGGCCGGCAAACCGCCTGAGCCGGAGCGAACCGCACTCCCGGTGCTCTCTGCCCCATACCGGGAGGCCGTTTTCAGGTCGTAGGCAAATTCCCCGAGGATACCTTCCCTGATAAATGGTATCTTCCGGGTCATTGTCCCCTCCGCGTCCCAGCGGGTGCTGCCGAGGCCGCGTGGAATGAGAGGATCATCATACATGGAGAGTGCATCATCGGCCACCTGCATGCCGAGCGATCCGGCAAGACGTGATCTGCCGGCATGGACGTTTCTCCCCGAGAGCGCCGGGACGAGTACCGCTGAGATCAGCTGGGCTGCGGCGAGAGGGGAGAGGATGATATCATACGTTCCGGTCGGGATATCTTTACCGTTCACCGATGATGCGGCGAGAAAACCGGCACGGTCGCCGATTGATACCGGGTCGAAATCGCAGGAACAGGAGGCATCAAACTCATACCCTGTCGAGTTCTCCCGGATGGTCTCGATTGACGCAGATACCATGCTCTGGTTCCGGGAATACCGTATCCCGTGACTGGTGACCAGGGTGACGCTTCCTACGGACATGGTGGCGCCGCCTGCAGTGACCTGGACCGGGTGCCGCGAGGCACCTTCCACCATAGCCTCGAGCATATCCCGTGCAGCATCGGGCTGGGGATCCAGGGCGGGGTCAAACGAGAGGTCGGTTCCTCCGAGAGATTGTGGATCCGGCAGTCCGTTCCATTCCTGGGGTGTAGCGAGCTTCCCGCTGGCAACCGCGCTCTCCAGGCACCTTCGCCAGTCGGCCGGGTTGCTGGTTGACGAGGTCCCGATCCTTCCGCCGGTGATGGTCCGGATGGAGAGGCTGAAGTGCCGGGATTCGATGGATTTGCTCACCACCGTCCGCTTGAGCTCTGCTGAAACGGATCGCCCCTCAACGAGGTAAATTTCAACCTCATCGGCAGACCTGCTGCCTGCCTTCAGAATATCGTCAAGAATCTCCACTGCCGCCCACCACCGCATGTTCGAGGAGGATATAGGGTGCACCGTCACTTACCGGGACGCTCTGTCCTCCCTTGCCGCAGTATCCCTGGTGCATCTTCACCTCGTTCCCGCAGAGCCGGATCGAGAAGAGTGTCTTCAGAATCTCTCCGGAGAGCGAGACATCCCGCACCATGGTCGTGCATTCACCGTTCTCGATGAGATACCCATATTCGGCATTGAACTGGAACACGCCCCTCCCGGGATCGACCTGGCCTCCCCGGGATCCCTTCAGGAGAATGCCGTTCCTGCATTCCGCGAGGATCTCATCCCTGGTGCTCTCTCCCGCCTCGATGAACGTGTTGCTCATCCTGACCAGCGGGGGCTCTCCGGCCATCGCCCGGGCGTGACCGGCACGGCCGTTCCCCACCGCTGCGAGCGTCTCCCGGGAATGGAGGTAACTGGCGAGTATTCCCCTGCTGATGATCTCGGTCCGCCCGGTTTCCGAGCCTTCGGCATCGAACGGCTCAAACCCGAACTCGGGGAGGGAGGGGTCGTCAACGATGGTCACCACCCCGCTCCCGATCTGCTTGCCGATCTTTCCGGCAAGTACCGAATTGCCCTCCTGGACGAGGTCTGCCTCGCTTGCATGACCCACCGCTTCATGGGCAAACACCCCTGCAAGCTCCGGGTCAAGCACTGCCCGCATGGTCCCGCCCCGGGCCGGCCGGGCATCGAGCAGTGAGACCGCCCGTTCCGCTGCTTCCCTGGCGAGATCCTGCTGGTGGCGGATGTTCAGACCCCTGATGGTGTGCCTCCGTTCGTATCCCATCTGGAGGGTGCCGTTCCGGGCGGCCACGGCCATGATACCAAAACCGCTCCGGCAGATCTCGTAACGATTCTCATAGCCGGTACTGTCCTGGAACCCGACCTTCTCGAACCGCTCGGTATAGTTGACCCGGGTGTTCATGATCCCGGGAATTCGTGCCGACTGCTCGAGGTCGAAGAGGATCGCGGTCTTCTCACCGAGACTGACATCGCGGGGATCCTCGCCCATGGGCGGCACGTCCCGGCTCCCCCGGACCGGTCCGGCAAGAGAGATATCCTCGCTACAGATTCTGGCGATGGAAGCTGCCCGCGAGACCAAAGACTCGATATCGCTCCTCCCCATTTCCTGGTAATTGTCAACGGTCAGGATGCCCCATCCGTTGCGGGAGAGTGCCCGGATCACGGCATGGTCGAAAAAAGAGCTGGCGGCCGATTCGCACACCCCGTTATCGATGTCGATGTGGGTGGCCTCGCCCTGCACGTGGCGGATATCGTAGTACCGGACCCCGGGCATGGTATCAGACTACGGAGGGGGAGAACCCGGAGCCTTCGATAAGTTTTCCGGATGTGGATATCGCCACCCTGCGGAGCTTGTTCAGGAACCCTTCGCGGTTCTCGGGGACCAGGGCGATCTTGAGCACGTCCTCGATATTGTCAACGGGAATGACGGTCACCAACCCCTTGTACCGCTCCTCGATCAGGACGTCATCGAGATTGGCTGCCGGTATCAGCACGTTGGTGATGCCGGCCTTTGCAGCTGCCTCGATCTTGTAGGTGACCCCGCCGACCGGGAGCACGTCGCCCCTGACCGACAGCGACCCGGTCATGGCGACATCCTGCCTGACCGGGATCGACTCAATCGCGCTGATAACAGCGGTCGCCACGCTGATCGATGCCGAATCTCCTTCTACCCCGCCGTAGGTGCCGATGAACTGGATGTGGACATCCATGTTCCTGATGTCTTTGCCGGTGAACTTCTTCAGGATGGCCGAGACGTTCTTGATCGACTCCTGGGCAATCTCCTTCAGCATACCGGTGGCGATCACCGTGCCGCTCGTCCCCTGTGCCGTGGTTACCTCGGCCATGATGGGGAGCACGGATCCGGAATCACTGCCCATGACCGCAAGACCGTTGACTCTTCCTACGCGGGTCCCCTCGACCACGGTCAGCTCGTATTCGCGGCTGCGGCCGATGTACTCATCGGAGACCTGGTCCTCGATCGACCGGGCGGTCTTCTTTGCTGCGATCACGTGATCAGCGGTGGTGACATCCGATCCCTGCTGGCGTGCCAGGTCACCGGCAACCCGGATCAGGCCGCCCATGTCCCTGAGTTTGAGGGTCAGGTGACCTTTCCTGTTGGACCGCCGCCGTGCTTCCCTGATGATCTCCTCCATGGCAGACCGGTCAAAGTGGGGAATTTTTCCGTCGTTCCTGATCTCCTGGGCGATGAACCTGATGAACTTCTCACGGTTCTCAGGAGTATCGGGCATACTCTCGCTCATATAGACTTCGTAGCCGTAACCACGGATACGGGAACGGAGTGCGGGGTGCATCCCCTGGATGGCGTCAAGGTTCCCGGCAGCGATCATGATGAACTTCGTGGGGACCGGTTCGGTCCGCACCATGGCCCCGCTGGAACGCTCACTCTGGCCGGTAATGGGGAACTCCCCCTCCTGGAGTGCGGTCAGCAGGTTCTGCTGGGAGTGGGGGGTCAGGGTGTTGATCTCATCGATGAACAGCACTCCCTTGTGGGCCCGGTGAATCGCTCCGGCCTCAACCCGGTCATGGCTCGGTGTCTCGAGCCCGCCGCTCTGGAAGGGGTCATGGCGGACATCTCCAAGGAGTGCCCCGGCATGCGAACCGGTGGCATCGATAAACGGGGCTGGGGCGGTGGCGTCATTGGTCACCAGGAGCTTCGGAACCATGGTCTCCTCGCGGGGGGTTGCGTAGCGCATGGCCATGAAGACAAACGCCGCTGCAATGATACCCATCAGCCACTGGTAGGTGATGAACGAGTAGCCAACGATGGCGAAGATCAGGAGCATCAGCAGGGTATTCCTGAGCTGGATCTTCTTCCTCGCCTCGGCCTTGTGAGCGGTCACGATCTGCTTGCCCCGTCCTGCCGGGACCGTCCTCACGATGGGGTTATTGGAGTCATCCGAGTTCGGGTAGACCAGGATATCCTGCATGTCCTCTTTTGGCAGCAGCTCGGCCATCGCCTTGGCAAGCATGGACTTGCCGGTCCCCGGGCTCCCGATCATCATCACGTGCCGTCTCTGGGTGGCGGCCTTCCTGATGACCTCGACGGCATGCTCCTGCCCGATTACCTGGTCGATGAGTTTCTGGGGAACCTCGATCTCGGACGAGATCTCCTCAGGAATATCCAGGGAAAAAACCTCCTCCTGGCTCTCATGACCCGATTCTACGTGTTCCATGCTCGGATTTACCTCACGAAAAGATATACGGTAATATAAATTATGCATGGTAGTTTAAGTACTTTCAGCATGAGGTAGGATGAGATGAAGGTTATCAGCACCGAATACTCGCAAATCCTGGCTGCACGTATCGCCCGTGAGGGCGGGTGGGACCTGGTGGACGTCAGGTTCTCCCGCTTCCCTGATGGTGAGCACTATCTCCGGACCGGGCCGGTTGACGATGAGGTTCTGATCGTGGGAAGCGTTGTGGACAGCGATTCGCTCGTCCAGCTCCTCCTGCTCATCGATGCCTGCGCCGGGTCCACCCCGGCCCTGCTCCTCCCGTACATGGGTTATGCCCGGCAGGACAGGCAGTTCCATCCCGGGGAGCCACTCTCTGCACGGGCGGTGGCCAGAGTGCTCTCGACCGGAGTCTCCCGGGTTTTCACCATCAATATCCATGATCCGGGAGTGCTCCGGCATTTCACCGTTCCGGTTGAAAACCTGTCCCTTGCCCCGGAAATCGGTGCATACCTCGCCCGTGCCGGGTACACCGATCCCCTCATTCTCGCCCCCGATGACGGGGCAGCCCCGTTCGCCTCGATGGTTGCTGCTGCCGGGAACTGGGACTGCGACCACCTGGAAAAGACCCGTATATCCGGCGATGAGGTCAGGATCGAACCCAAACACCTCTGTGCAGGTGGAAGGGAGGTGGTGATCGTGGATGACATCATATCAACAGGCGGTACGCTTGCCACCGCTGCCGGGCTCCTCTCCGAACAGGGGGCACGGAAGGTTGCAGCAGCCTGTGTCCACGGTGTCTTTGCCGGCGGGGCATATGCCCGCCTCGTCGCCTCGGGGGTGCAGGAAGTCGCCGCCAGTGACACGATTGAGCAGGCCTGCAGCGTCTACTCTGCTGCCGGGACCGTTGCCAGCAGGCTTCGGGGATGCTGAGGATCGACGGTTCACTGCTGGAGGGGGGCGGCCAGATCGTCCGTTCAGCAGTCGCCCTCTCCGCAGTGACCGGGACCTTGGTGGAGATCGTCGCCATCCGGAAAAACCGGTCCCGGCCAGGCCTTGCCAACCAGCACTGTGCTGCCGTCCGGGCGGTGGCTGAAGCCTGCCATGCCCGTGTTACGGGGAATACGCCGGGAAGCTGCAGGCTCTCCTTTGTCCCGGGATCCATCGTGCGACGGGATATCTCGGTTGATGTCGGCACGGCCGGAAGCGTTCCGCTGGTCATCCAGGCCTGGCTGCCCGTTGCGCTCGAGGAGGGGGGCTCGCTCCTGGTGCAGGGCGGGACGGAAGTATGGTTCAGTCCCACCATCGATTACTTCACCAAGGTCTTCCTCCCTGCGCTGGGTCCGGCCGGGGCAGGAGTGAGGGTGGATGTCATCCGGAGGGGGTATTTCCCGGTCGGTGGGGGAATGGTCCGGATAACGGCAGAACCGGCGGCCCTCCCGCGGATTTCCATCGGTGGTGCAAAGGGGAGCGGCATCCGGTCCTGCTCATCGAATCTGCCCGACCATGTCGCCGATCGCCAGGCGGCCAGCGCCAGGGCATACCTCCTCAGAGAGACCGGGGAAGAGTACCCGGTGAGTGTCAGGAGATCAGAGGGGCCGGGGACCGGCAGCTCCTGCACGGTCTGGAACGGTGCGAAGGGATCGTGTGCCCTGGGGAAGAGAGGGCTCCCGGCTGAGAAGGTGGGGGAGGCGGCTGCTTCCGGACTGGTAGCCGGGCTCCGGGCCGGAGGGGATGTCGACCTCCACCTGAGCGACCAGCTCCTGGTCTACCTCGCCCGTGGCGGGGGATCGTACACCGCACCGGAGTTCACCCTCCATGCCCGTACCATGTGCTGGCTCCTCTCCCTGTTCGGGCTGCCGGTGACCGCAATTGAGCGTGATACGGTGGAGTTCCAGAGATGAAAGCAGTCCTTGACAGCCCCGCCTTCTTCTCGTCTCTCGAACTTTCCGGGGAGCTCTACACCACCCCTCTCGTGGTTGCCGAGCTGAGAGATCTCCGGTCAAAAGTCCGTTTCGACCTGCTCTGTGAATCGGGCCTGCAGGTACGGGAACCGGGGCGGGAGGCGAGGGCCCGGGTGAGGGAGGCCTCGACCCGCAGCGGGGAGGGTGAAGCACTCTCGGAGACAGATCTCGAGGTCCTCGCCCTCGCCCTGGAGATTCAGGCGAGTATCGTCACTGATGACTACGCTCTCCAGAACGCCGCATACCGGATGGGTATCCCGTTCATCCCTCTCCACCAGAAAGGAGCCCGGCGATTTACCTGGCGGTACCGGTGTACGGGATGCGGCAGATCATATACAGCACCGGGCGAGTGCCCGGTCTGTGGGGCCCCTATCAAAAGAAGACTTAAATAGCGCTGTGCATACTTTTCTTGCAATGTCATCGCTTGATGAGCTGATCCAGCGAGCACGGACACTCCTCTCCGACGGCCACAGCCCCGGCCAGATTGCCGACGAGCTGAGCCTCTCGGTCGAGACCGTCACCTGGCTCCTGACCCAGCAGAAGGGTGGTGCAATCCCGAAGGATGTCGGAATCGACTGGACTGCGGTGAGCAGTCAGGGACCGCTGCTCGATGAGCTGGCCATGATGATGCTGAAGCACTACTACTCGGCCTCCAGCGGCGAGCCGAGGGGCGAAGCCCAGCCCGAGCAGATCCCCACCGCTATCGTGGGGATTGCCATATCAGGGATTCCGCTCGCCACCCTCATCGCTGTTGCCGAGGATGTGGCGCTCGCCATTTATCACCCTGCAAAACAGAGCACACGGGATCCTCCGGTCGGTTTGATCAGCGGCAACTTCGCTCAGATCGCGGGTGAGCGGTGTGTGATCGTGGATGACGTCATCACCTCCGGCACTACCATGCACGAGGTGGTCCGGTACATCCGGAAACATGGGGGAAACCCGGTCGGTATCATGGTCATCTTTGACAAGCGCGGTATCAAGGACGTGGACGGGGTGCCGGTGTTCTCGCTCTTCAAAATTTCCCGTATCGACTGATACCGGACCCCTCCCTCTTTTATAATTGGATTGGTTTATATAGAAGTTCAATTCCATCTTTTACCACATTGGAGGATAAACGATGCTTGGAGGACAACCAATTATCATTCTCAGGGAAAATGTGGAGCGGAACCGCGGGCTTGAGGCCCAGCGCTCCAATATTGCCGCCGCAAAGGCGATCGCAAGTGCAGTGAGGACCACCCTCGGCCCCCGGGGAATGGACAAGATGCTGGTCTCCGGTACAGGAGATGTGACCATCACCAACGACGGCGCCACGATCCTCACCGATATCGCCGTACAGCACCCCGGTGCAAAGATGGTGATAGAGGTCGCCAGGACCCAGGATGAGGAAGTTGGTGACGGCACGACGACGGCGGTAGTGCTGGTTGGGGCGCTCATGGAGCAGGCCGAGCATCTCATCGTCAAGAAGATCCACCCCACCCTTATTGCCCAGGGATACCGCATGGGTATGGAGAAGGCGCTCGAAATTCTGGATGAACTCTCGGTGACTATCGGTTCCCATGACCGGGACAACCTCCTCAAGGTTGCCGATACTGCCATGACCGGCAAGTCGATCGAATCGGTCAAGAGCAAACTCGATGGCATCGCGGTTGATGCGGTGATGACCATTGCCGTAGAGAAGGACGGCCGTATCGTCGCTGATGAGGATAATATCCTGATCAAGAAGCAGACCGGGCATGCCATGGACGACGCCGAGCTCGTGCGCGGTATCGTGCTAGACAAGACCCGGCTTTCCGAGGAGATGCCCCGGAAGGTCAGGAATGCCAGGGTAGCGCTGATCGCAACACCTATGGAGATCAAGAAGACCCAGGTCAAGGCGAAAATCCGGATCACCCGGAGCGATCAGATCAGCGCATTCTCCAACCAGGAACGGGAGACCCTCAGGAAATATGCCGATGCGGTGATTGCAAGCGGTGCAAATGTAATCATCTGTCAGAAGGGAATCGCCGACGCGGTCGGCTACTACCTTGCAAAGGGAGGGGTGTTTGCGGTTGAGGATGTCCCCGAAAAAGACATGAAATTCGCGGCGCTGGCGCTCAACGCCGAGATCGTGAACAAGCCCGAAGATCTGACCGCAAAGAGCCTCGGAAATGCGGAGCTCGTCGAGCAGCCCGATGATGCCGAGATCATAAAGATCTCCGGGTGCGATAACCCGAAGGCGGTCACCATCCTCCTTCGTGGTTCAACCGAATACCTCCTTGACGAGCTCGAGCGTGCGGTTGTCGATGGCACCCGGGTGGTCATGGACGCCATGGAGGACGGGAAGATACTGGCCGGCGGTGGATCGGTGGAAACCGAACTCCTCATGAAGATCCGGGACTATGCGGCAACAGTCGGCGGAAGGGTGCAGCTCGCCATCGAGGCGTATGCAACAGCGTTCGAGGTTATACCGCAGACCCTTGCCGAGAACTCGGGATTCAACCCGCTCGACAAACTGGTTGACCTGAAGAACGCCCACACCAAGGGTAAGAAGTACGCAGGGCTCAATGTCTTCAACGGCAAGATCATCGATATGCTGAAGGAGGGAGTGGTCGAGCCTCACCGTTCCAAGCGCCAGTCCATCCAGAGCTCGGCGGAAGCGGCCGTCCTCCTGATACGGGTGGACGATATGATGATCACCCAGCCGATGCAGAGATGAAGGAGGAAGGGGGCGCCCCTTCCGCCTAACCCCGCGAGCAGGTCGAAAGAATCTCCACACACTCTTCTTTTATCAGAGCGTCCTGGGGGATACTCCGTTTGTCACGGAGAATCAGGACGGTGTCAGGGATGATTCCGAGGGAGAGAAGTGCTTTTTCGTAGGTATCCCCTGGTGTTCCGTGATATTCCACCACGTCATTTCCCGGAACAAGGATAAACCGGCATTTCAATGTCATTCGATACCATTATACTGGTGGCAAAGAAAAATATGTGATCTCTGGTGCCGAGGTAGTCTAGCCCGGGAAGGCGATGGTCTCGAAAACCATTGGCGCCCTGCGCCTCGGGAGTTCAAATCTCCCCCTCGGCGTCTTTTCAAAGAAATCCGTGCCGTTCTGTATTCCGGAGGAAGGGTATTATAAGAAGCCCTGTTAATGCATCCTGATGATTCCGCGAACCGTTCTGATCATACTCCTGGTGGCCGTAGCTCTCCTCGCTGCCGGCTGCAGCCAGCCGGCATCCCCTCCGGCAACACCGACCCCGACACCGGTCCCGACCACCATCACCCCTCTTCCGACCGTAATTACCCCGGTACCGACCCCCACCCTCGACTACATTCCCGGCCCGATTCCGACCAACTTCGATGTGACCGTTGATGTAGATCGGAACGTCGTTTCTATCGACCCGAAGATCACCGCGACCTTCCGCGGCGGGAGAGGTATCGGCCTCGTGTACTCGGTTGATGTGGTGGTCACCCGGTCTGACGGGGTTGTCAAGAAGGAAACCCTGTCCCGGCCGAAGGTGAACGACTATGTTGAGATACTCGGGACGACCGGAACCGACCGGGTGCAGATCTTCGTCACCCTCATGACCAAGGATCCGCCACCGGGCCCGTACCTGATCTACGATGAGGAACTACCTTTCAGGTCACGTGGGTAACCCCAACTCCTTTCAGGTCCCATGGGTAACCCCAACTCCCTTCAGGTCCCGCGGATAACCCCCTGTTCCTTTTTTCACAACCTGGAATAGCGAGCCGGATTTTTCAGACCTGGTTCGCGAACTGCTGATCCCGCTACGCCTTGATACCGACCCCTTCAAACGTCGCCACCAGACGTTTACCCTCGTAGACCTTCACGTGGTAGAGGGAATGCCGGTCATCCTCGCCCACCCGTTCGGCAACCGCCTCCAGCTTCCCGGCAGCCGGTGAAAGATACATGATCGACGCCGAGACAGCCACCTCGGGCGGATCTTCCATGTTGGCAGCAATCCCGAAGGCCTGGTCGGCGATGGCAAAGATTGCCCCGCCGTGAAGCTTCCGGTTGGGGTTCGCTTTGTCGCGGGAATCCATCACCACCCGCGCCCATCCCGGACGCGCTTCGGTAATTACCATGCCGAGCAGGCGGGCAAAGGGGGAATGGTTGAAGAGGACGATTTTATCGGTCAATCCATGGTCGGGACCGGCATGAGGGTCGGGAGGGGCAGTCATCATTACCAGTCAGATAGTGGTGATCCCGTTTTCCTTAATATCTTCTGAAGAACAGGACGAAGTCCGGATTCAGGGGGGGCGGAAACAGGATGTGCCTATACGGGTGAGACAGGAAGCGCCCTGTTCTGCTCTCCAGGATGGGCAAGATTCAAATAATGGAACGCATATCACGACATTGCTCTGATGATCCCAGGTTTATCCAGGGATGATTTTCAGAGCAGTATGGAAAAGGAGGCCGAAAGCCATGCTCTTTGTACTGTGGTATACGTTCGAACCGGAGAAAACCCACCAGGTGATCGAACTATGGAAACATTACACGTTCCCCCCTGAGGTCAAGGTGATCAGCCGGTATCTCCTCATCGGGAGGCATATGTCGGTTGCCATCTTTGATGCACCGAGTGAAGAGGCGGTGCTGAAGATCACTGCTCCGTTCAGCAATCTCGGGGTCGCTCATATTGCTCCGGCAATGCCGCTGGAAACCGCGATACGAGTGAACTGGTGAATGCGGTGAACGTCAGGAGGACGGGAAGCCTCCTGGCCGGAACCGGCGTATTTTTTATGGAACGGACCGGTACCGCTCTCGGTTGTCTGGTTCGCTGCCCGGATGCCTTCAGCAGTCTTTACCAGGCAGTCTCTGAATAACGTGCCTCTGCAATTTGGGAATATCCGAAGAGGATCCCCCGTTGAAAAAAAGGAATTTTGCTGTTATTTATATTCCTTTCTCGTGTACGACTTCGTCTCTGACTCCCCGCCATGGGCGACGATATACACCCATTCGTAGAGAGACCGGATCGTCCCGAACTGCTCATACCGGCGCATGGAGAAGAGCACCCGCATCCGGTTCTCGAACTTCACCCTGCCGAGCTCTTTCATTCGCCGGGCGATCTCGAGATCGTCCCCGGCATCGATGCAGGCATACATGCCGGCTTTCACGAATGCCTCCGTTCTGAACGCACTGTTGCATCCCAGGGTGTAGTAGAAGCTGCCGGTATAGTAGCCGAAGCGGGAGAATGTGTTGGCTAACGCGAGGAAGAGGTGGTTCTTGATGCCGCCTTCCATCGGGTCGACCGGGCCGTAGAGCTGGACGACCCCCTGATCCTTTCCAAACCCTCTCATGATGACCTCGAGCCAGTCAGGAGGGATGATGCAATCGGCATCCGTGGTGGCGATGATCTCCCCCTCGGCCTTCATTGCCCCGTCGTTACGGGCCCCGCCGACCTTCCTGCTGGTCTGGATGAAGACCAGGTCGGCATACCGTGCGGCGATCTCCCGTGTACCGTCCTTCGACCCTCCGTCAACAACGATGATCTCGTACTGGTCGCGGGGAATGGTCTGCCGTTCCAGGGATTCCAGGCAGGCGGCAATATTCTGCCCTTCGTTGTATGCCGGAACAACCACGGAGATCATGCGTCCAGCAGCTCCCGGTACAACGCGAGATGGCGTTCTGCAATGTCCCTGATATCAAACTGCTTCGTGAATGCCCGTGACCCGGACGCGAAGGACGAGAGACATGCCGGGTCATCGATCAGGCCGGCTGCTGCTTCCCGCGACCGGAAATAGAGGATGTTGTCTCCGAAGATATCATGGAATTCGGGGATGTCACGGGCGATGACCGGCAGCCCGCAGGAGAGCGCTTCCAGGATGACCAGCCCGAAGGTCTCTGCATACGAGGGCATGAAGAAGGCGTCGGCGGCACTGTAGGGGGAGATGATCTCCTCCACGTAGCCGGGAAAGATGACGTTCTCCCCGCACCGCTGCTTCAGGCGCCGGATTTTGATCCAGTCCTTGGAGAGAGCGCCGTACGGGAATCCTCCCACCCAGACAAAGGTCTTTTCCGGGAACATCTTTGAGAGGGCCAGGAAATCGTAGAGCCCTTTCCTCGGTGTGAGCTGGGCGACGGAAAGGATCACCTCCTGGTCGTCCGGGATTCCATATCTCTCGCGGAACGCTGCCCTCTTTTCCTCGTCTCTCTGGAAATAGGTGCGGTTGACCCCGTTCGGAATGCAGGTTACCGGAATTTCGGGCACCATGGCAGTCACCTCGTCGGTGCATGACTGCGAAATGGTGATGATATGGTCAAACTTCCGGTAGATCTTCGGGTACCTCTTGTTGATAAACCGGGCCAGTGCAATATTGTCGAGATTGATCCGCGGGGTGGAATGGGCGGTCAGAACCGTTTTTCCCCGGGCTATCTTCCGGTTCATCAGGGCCAGGGGGCCGAAGGTATGGTAGTGGACGAGATCGGCATTATCAGGCAGGCCTTTCCAGGAGACCTCGACCCCGTTCATGGCTGCAAGCTGCCGGTACAGGGTTTTTGCAACGGTGGCGCAGCCGATGTACTTGAAAAAGAGCATGTCCTCGACGTAAAATTTTATCTTCATCCGGACCACCCTGTGTAGTCCATGACGCTCCGGATACAGCCGTCCATATTGAGGTACTCAAACCGGGCAAATCTCCCCACCAGATCGATGCCGATGCTCCGGCAGTAGTCCCGCACCACCGCAATGTTCTCGAGATAGCGGAGGTCATACACCACGTACGCAAACCGGTGCCGATCAAGGCCGGTATACACGATCTCGGCCCTGCGGATGAGATCCATCTTCTCAAGGGAACCGATCACATGGCCGATGATCTCATGGTCTGTCATCCTGGAGACCGGATCTCCTTCATTGTAGGTGATCTCTGCGAGGATCGACCCGCATCCCTCCGGTGCCATCATGGTGCTGTAACCGGAGGGAAAGGAGACGCGGTTCATGAGCCCGAGATCGGGGTCGGGGACGTAGAGCCAGGAGATATCCGGAACCCTGCCACGGATTCCGATGAAGACCGAGCAGACCGAGTTGTAGTGCAGGGCATCCACCGCCTCCCGGACCCCGGGAGGAACATCAGCGAGTGCGGTGAACAGATTCTGGATCGGGATGGTGCAGATGACCCGGTCCGCCTTCACCGTCCGCGTTCCATCACCGATCTCCCAGGCGTCACCGGTCTTCCTGACGCTCCGCACCCGGAACCCGCAGGTGATCAGCTCCCTCACCGGTTCGGCGAGCGCCTGAACCAGGGCCTCGATGCCGCCCAGTACCGGGTAGGAGAAGACGGCCTGATGGGTATACCCCTCGGTGTCGATCCCCACCGCGGACTTGATGATGTCATCGACCGGCGGTCTCGGGACCCTCCCCTCGACCCAGTGGGGAGACATCTGTTCCGGAGGGAAGTTCCAGATCTTCTGGTTATACGGGAGCAGGTAGCAGTCCGCAATGCCTTTCCCGAAGGTGCTGATGATCCAGTCCGCAAACGTCACGATCGGGGGAAGTTCTCCTTTCTCGGCTGCAATCAGGGTTTTAATGAACTCGGAGAGGCAGAAGTAGCGGTCTTCCTTCGGGAGTTCGGAGAGGCCGTTTTCAAAGGGATACTTCACGTACCGTTTCTTGTAGAAGATCTTGGTGTTCCGTACCCGCTCATCCCTGTTTTCTCCGAGCACGGAGAGCATGAAGTCCAGTACCTCCCTGTCGCGGGAGAAGATGATATGGGATCCGCCGGTATCAAAACAGAATCCCGCTTCATTCCGGGAACGGCAGAGCCCGCCGATTCCCTGTTCAGCCTCCAGCACGAAGAGGTCCTCGCCTCTCCCGTGGAGAATCCGGGCGAGGGTGATCCCTGAGAGGCCGCCCCCGAGGATTGCGGTCGTCACTTCAGTATACATCGGCCTGTAGATTTATATGAGCTGTGCCGCGAACGGTGCTCCGATCCTGTGGGTATTTCCCTGATGCGGTGCCATCCTCACCTGTCTGGTGAATTCCATGGCCGGTGATCAGCGGGTGGGGAAAGTACCGGTCACCAACCTTGACCGGATCCTGTATCCCTCTCCCGGAGTGTCAAAGAAGGAGGTCATCGAATACTACATCCGGAGTGCGCCCCGGATCCTCCCGTTTCTTTCCGGGAGGGCACTGGTCCTGCAGCGGTTCCCTGACGGGGCTGGCGGCCAGGGGTTCTACGAGAAGGATGCTCCCCCGGGAACGCCGGACTGGGTGACCCTCTTCCCCCACGTATCCCGGACCGCAGGGCGGGAGATACGGTACGTGGTCTGCGACAGCCCTGATACCCTGATCTGGCTGGCAAACCTTGCCGCTCTGGAACTTAATATTGTCCTCGCCCGCACCGATGATCCCGAAACGCCCGATATGATGCTGTTCGACCTTGACCCCGAGCCCCCGGCAGGCTTTCCGGAAGCGGTGGAGACGGCACAGGCCCTCAGGGAACTGCTCGCTGAACTGGGCCTCTCACCGTTCGTGAAGACGTCCGGAAGGAAGGGTCTCCACGTGGTGATACCACTGGACCGGAGCTACCGGTTTGATGAGACAAGAACGTTTGTCCATGCTGTCGGAATCCTCCTTTCCGGGCGACTGCCCGTGGTGGTCTCAGAGCTCTCAGGGACCCACACACCCGGGACGGTCTTCGTGGATTACCTCCAGAATGCCGCCTGGAAGACCATGATCGCCCCCTATAGCCTCCGGGCCACCGGGCAGGCTACGGTGTCGATGCCCCTCTCATGGGAGGAGGTCCGGAAGGGGGTCATGCCCGAAGATTTTACTATTCGTACGGCGATTTCCAGAACGGGAGATCCCTGGAAAGGATTTTTCGACCAGGCAGAACGCCTGCCGGAGGTGAACAATGAGTGAGGAAGAGCAGGAATCCGGCCCGGTCCCGCACCGGGCCTTCTGGACCGGGAGCATCAGCATAGGCCTTGTGAACGTCCCGGTCCGGCTCATGGTGATGGTCAGGGAGCATGCGGTATCGTTCCGGCTCCTCCACCGGAAAGACGGCCAGCCCATCCAGTACAGGCGGGTCTGCACCCGTGACAACCGTGAGGTTCCCTGGGAGGACATCGTCAAGGGATACGAAGTCCGGGATGGGGAATACATCATGATCGAGCGGGAGGAGCTCGAGGCCGTCCGCCCGGAGTCGGACCGGCGGATCCGGATCGACCGGTTCATCAACGTGCTCGAGGTCGAACCCGTCTACTACGACCGCACCTACCTGCTCGTCCCGGACAAGAGCCCTGACGCCTACGCACTGCTCATGGAGGCGTTCCGCCGGAAGGGGAGGGCCGGTATCGGCCGGATCACGCTCCGGACCCGCGAATACCCGGCCCTGGTCCGGGAGTACCAGGACGCCCTGATCCTGATCACCCTCCACTACCCCGACGAAGTGACCGACCCTGCCGCAGTGGAGGAACTCTCCACCATTCCGGAACCGGGCAAGAAAGAGCTCGCCCTTGCCGAGCGGATCATCGATGACCTGACCGGGGAGCTCGATCTCTCCGGGTACCATGATACCTACAAGGAGCGGATAGAGGAGCTGATTCAGAAGAAGATGAAGGGCGAGACGGTCCACGTCGAGAAACCGAAGGCGGCCGAGGCCCGGGAGCTGATGTCCGCCCTCGAAGAGACGCTCGCCCAGCTGAAAGAGTCGCGTTGATACGCGGGCGAATCATCCTGACACCAGAGGGTGAAACCGAACCCAGGAGATTAACCATGCCGCTGAAGGAGTACCGGGAGAAGCGTGATTTCAGGAAGACAGGCGAGCCGGAAGGAGACGGATCGAAGTCGGGCAAAACCGGAAAGGTCTTCGTCGTGCAGGAACACCAGGCCAGCCACCACCACTTCGATCTCAGGCTGGAGCGGGACGGGGTGCTGGTCTCCTTTGCGGTGCCAAAGAGCATTCCGGTAAAGCCGGGCGAGAAGAAGCTCGCCGTCCGGACCGAGGACCACCCGCTGGAGTACGCGGATTTCGAGGGGACAATACCAGAAGGGGAGTACGGGGCAGGAGAGGTGACCATCTGGGACCGGGGCCTCTATGAACCGCTGGAGTGGAAGGACGATAAGATCGAGGTGGTGATGAAGGGGGACAAACTGAGCGGGCGCTACGTGCTGGTCCGGTTCAAAAAGGCCGGGGAGAAGGACTGGCTGCTGCTGAAAGCGAAGGATGAATGAAGGGACCTAATTTGCAGCATACACTGGAACCTTGTTTTCGTCGAGAAAAGATACTGATGGAGGGCAGGATCTTATCGCATCATGGGGGATGCCATAGCGGCGGGGGTGAGCCGGAGGCGAAACCCCCAAGAGCGTCACAATTAAAAAATGGGATTCCTGCCGGATTGAAAAAAATGAAAGGGCACTGAAATAACAGGAAAAATATTTACTCTTACTTCGCGCTCTTTACCGTCTTTGCGCCCCGGAGCATGGCGATCTTGCCGGTCCGGACCAGCTCCTTGACCCCGTACTGGCGCAGCAGTTTCTCCAGGGCTTCGATCTTCTCCGTGTCTCCTGCGACCGAGAGGGTGACCGTCTTTGCCCCCACGTCGATGATCTGGGCCCGGAATATGGTGGCGAGCTGCATGACCTCGGCCCGGCCGCTCCCCGGGTCGGCCGAGACCTTGATCAGGGCGAGCTCCCGCTCCACCCGCTCGTTCTCGGTGATATCCGAGACCTTGACCACGTCGATCAGCTTGTTGAGCTGCTTCATCACCTGCTCGATCTGGGCATCGTCCCCGATGCAGACGATAGTGATCCGGCTCATATCCGGCTCCTCGCAGATCCCCACGGCAAGGCTCTCGATGTTGAACCCCCGCCGGGAGAAGAGGCCGGATACCCGGGAGAGGACCCCGGCCTTGTTCTCGACGAGCACGCTCAGGGTGTGGGCCTTCATTCGTAGTTCCCCCCGATCATCTCGTTGATGGCCGCCCCGGCCGGGACCATGGGGAAGACGTTCTCCTCCCGCTCGACCCTGAAGTCGAGGACGAACGGGCCATCGGTCCCGATCGCTGCTTTCAGTGCGGGCACCACGTCGTCCACTGACTCCACCTTGATCCCGTCAACCCCGTAGGCGTTGGCGACCTTGACGAAGTCGACCGGCGGGAGCTCGGTGAAGGAGTAGCGACGGTCATGGAAGAGCTCCTGCCACTGCCGGACCATCCCCAGGAACCGGTTGTTCAGGATGGCCACCTTGACCGGGATATTGTTGGTCGCCACCGTAGAGAGTTCCTGGATGTTCATCTGGAAGCTCCCATCGCCGGCTATATCGAAGACCACCTGGTCCGGGCAGGCGAAGTGGGCCCCCATGGCGGCCGGAAACCCGTAGCCCATGGTACCGAGCCCGCCGGAGGTGATCCAGGTCCGGGGTTTCCTGAAGCAGAAGTACTGGGCGGTCCACATCTGGTTCTGCCCGACCTCGCTCACGATGATCCCCTCCCCCTTGAGCAGCTCCGAGAGCTGCTCCACGACGAACTGGGGGCGCAGCACCCCGTCCCTCCGGTATGAGGGGGGGTGCTTCTCCTTCCATCCCCGGATTCGGGAGAGCCACATATCATAGGCTTTCTTTTTCTGGATCTTTACCAGCATATCCTGGAGGACCGATTTCGTGTCGCCGACAATCGGGATATCGACCTTCTTGTTCTTTCCGATCTCGGCGGGGTCGATATCGATATGGATGATCTTTGCCTGGGAGGCGAAGGTGTCCAGTTTTCCGGTGACGCGGTCATCGAAACGGGCACCGATGGCGATCAGGAGATCGGACTCGGTCACCGCGTAGTTGGCTGACCGGGTCCCGTGCATCCCGAGCATCCCGAGGTTCAGGGGGTGGTCGCAGGGGACAGCCCCAAGACCCATCAGGGTGGTGGTGATGGGAATCCCGAGCGTCTCGACGAGTGCCAGCAGTTCGGCTGAAGCATCCGATGAGATCACCCCGCCACCGGCATAGATCAGCGGCCGCTCGGCCTCGAAGATCAGCTCGATGGCCTTGTCGATCTGTTTGGCGTGTCCCCTGATGGTCGGCTGGTAGCCGCGGAGGGTAACCGGCTCGGCCTCCGGAAACTCATACTCGATCGGTTTCGTGGACACATCTTTCGGGATGTCGATCAGGACAGGCCCTTTCCGCCCGGTCCCGGCGATATAGAATGCTTCCCGCAGCACGTGACCGAGGTCCTCGGTCCGCTTCACCAGGTAGTTGTGCTTGGTGATGGGGAGGGTGATGCCGGTAATATCCGACTCCTGGAACGCATCGTTCCCGAGCAGGCTGGTCGGGACCTGCCCGGTAATGGCCACGATGGGGACAGAATCCATGTAGGCCGTCGCAATCCCGGTCACCAGGTTGCAGGCTCCCGGTCCGGAGGTGGCCAGGCATACACCGACACGGCCGCTGGCACGGGCAAACCCGTCAGCAGCGTGCGCGGCCGCCTGTTCATGCCGTACAAGGATGTGCCGCAATGACGAGTCGTAGAGTTCATCATAGATCGGCAACACTACACCGCCGGGGTACCCGAAAATGGTCTCGACCCCTTCGCGCTGCAGCCCTTCAACCAGGATTCTTGCTCCGGTCTTCATATTCTTCCCTCAAAAGTCTGTTCATTCCGGCGATCACCGCTTCGACACTTGCCATGATGATGTCCGTGCGGGCGCCTCGAGAGGTAATTATCTTTCCGTCCTTACTTAATCTTACCGTCACGTCCACGAGGGCATCGGTTCCGCCGTGGATGGCATCCACGTGGTACTCCTCAAGGGCGATGTCGGCAACCGCAGCCACCGACTTGCGGAGGGCCTCCATAGCCGCATCCACCGGCCCGGTCCCGGTCGATGCACTGGTGATCTCCTCACCGAGCACGTCCAGGGTCACCGATGCGGTGGGAATGACATTGCTCCCGCTTACCACCGTGAACTGCTTCATCGTCAGCACCGGTTTGCACTCGATGGCCATCACCGCCTCGGCAACGGCCATCAGGTCGGCATCCGTGACCCGCATCCCACGGTCACCGAGCTCCTTGATCCTCCTGACGATCTCCTTCAGCTGCTCCTGATCCGCGTGGTAGTGCAGCTCGG
>Ga0209269_1000724_pt1 | contig 25190 bp, 26 predicted proteins | sample MTBAKMMethaMetaG_FD_187455 | JGI IMG/M metagenome (GOLD analysis project Ga0209269, IMG submission 187455) | Enrichment culture microbial communities from Arthur Kill intertidal strait, New Jersey, USA, that are MTBE-degrading - MTBE-AKM (Arthur... | ecosystem: Environmental > Aquatic > Marine >... | reverse complement strand
ATTTTTTAATCAGCTTTCTTCGGGCGGGTTGCCGGTGAAATATTCTGTGGTGGTACGGCCGGGCTGGCTGATGCCCTCCCGCTTGAGCACTTTCCAGAAGGTGAGGAAAATGATTTTCAGGTCCAGCCAGAAGGACCAGTTGTCCACGTACCACACATCCAGGCGAAATTTCTCCTGCCAGGAGATGGCGTTGCGCCCGTTGATTTGCGCCCAGCCGGTAAGGCCAGGCAGTACATCGTGGCGGCGCATTTGTTCCGCGTTGTAACGCTCCAGGTATTCCACCAACAGCGGGCGCGGCCCAACCAGGCTCATTTCGCCACGCAAGATATTGAACAGTTCGGGCAGTTCATCGACGCTGGTCAGGCGCAAGATAGTTCCCAAGCGTGAAACACGCTGGCTGTCAGGCAGCGGGCGTCCACGGCGGTCGGTTTCATTGCGCATTGTGCGGAATTTGTACAGGGTGAAAACCTTGCCTTTATAGCCGGGTCGCGGCTGGCGAAAGAGAACCGGGCGGCCATCGACCAGCAGGATCAGCAATGACACCAACAGCAGAACCGGCGAGAGCAGCAATAGTGCCACCGCTGATAAAATCAGATCGAAGCCCCGTTTTTCCCATGGAATTCCATTCATGGTGGCATTGTATCAAAAAATGGCAGAAGTTGTTATAATTTAGCAGCAGTACGAAGATATTGCGTACCTGCAAATTAGATCTGTTTCGGAAAGGCTGATATGAGCAATAAGAAAGGTCGTGTTTTTTCGGGCGCCCGCCCAACCGGACGCCAACACCTGGGCAATTATCTGGGCGCGATTAAGAATTATGTCGCGCTGCAAGATGACTATGAGTGTGTGTATTCTATCGTAGATGTACACGCCCTCACCACCGTAGAGACTACGCAGAATTTGCGTCAGAATACCCTTGAAATGGCCCTGGATTGGCTGGCGGCAGGCATTCGACCGGAAGAATCGATCGTGTTCGTTCAGTCGCACGTTCCAGAAGTAATGGAACTGCATACCTACCTGTCCATGGTGACGCCGCTCGGAAAGCTCACTGATTTGCCCACTTTTAAGGAGAAAATTCGCCAGCACCCCAACAATGTGAATTATGGGCTGGTGGGTTACCCGGTATTGATGTCTGCTGATATTTTGCTCTATCGCGCCAGTGTGGTGCCGGTGGGTGTGGATCAGGCCCCGCATATTGAGTTCGCGCGTGAAATGGTGCGGTCTTTCAACTACCGCTATAACACCGATGTGCTGGTAGAGCCGCAGATGAAAGTGACCCAAATCCCCAAGGTAATTGGGATTGACGGCGTGCAAAAGATGAGCAAGAGTCTGGATAATCACATTGAAATCGCCGCCACCCCCGAAGAGACCCAAAAACGGGTGATGCAAATGGTCACCGATCCACAACGCCAGCGCCGCAGCGACCCTGGCAACCCGGATGTGTGCAATGTGTTCTCCTTCCATAAAATCTTTTCCAGCGCGGAAGAGGTGGAAATGGTCAACACCGAATGCCGCAAGGCGGGTATTGGCTGTGTGGATTGTAAAAAGATGATGGCAAAGAATCTAAACGCTTCGCTGGTACCTTTCCGCGCGCGGCGCGCCGAATTGGAAAAAGACCCCGATACGGTATGGGATATCCTGCTGGACGGAGGCAAACGCGCCAAAGTGCTGGCTGAAGAAACCATGACTGACGTGCGCGAGGCAATCGGCCTGCCATAGAGAGAAATGTTGGTATAAAATGAAACCGCCGCGAGAGTAATACTTCGCGGCGGTTTTTTTTGATGAAATTTTGCTGGTTATTGTTCGCTGGACTCTACTGTGGGGGCATCCACGACAGCCTGGCTGGCGGGTAGCGGTTCGGAAGGAACCAATACCAACATAATCAGGTAAATCAAGACGCCGTTTCCGCCCAGGAAGAACAGCAGAACAAAGAGCAGACGTACCAGGGTGGGGTCGAGTTCAAAATATTCGGCCAAACCGCCACAAACACCGGCGATCATTCGTTCAGATTGGCTGCGATAAAGTCGTTTCTTTTCCATTTGAGTTTCTCCTAAATAAGATAGTTTGTTGTTATTTTTATTGAACTGCCTGCTCAGCTGAGCTTGCCGCAGGGTTGTTGGGTTGCTCTGGCGCGGCTGGAATGCTCGCGGTGACAGTTTGGGTGGCTGAGGCATTACCCAACATAACCCGCGCCAATTCCCCAAGCAAGTATGAGAAGAATTTGAGAACGTGCAGCGAAATGGTCAACATCACAAAACCAATTGCCATCATTGCGACTACTTCAGGCAGCGTGTCAATTCGCCAGAAAGTAAGATTAATATGCACATTCGGGATGAACAGCACCATCGGCGAGAAGATCATTGCCAGAGGGATGGTCAATAAAGTTACCACGGCGGTGAAGCTGCCGATGCCGATGGGTAATTTGATCAGCAGGTGGACCAAGCCCTTCCAGGTGACCGGGTTGGACAGATAACTGATAAAACGCTTCCAGATGCTGGCATTGGGGTCGCCGGGTCGAGACATGGGGGGAACTTTTACACCCAACAGCCCGATGGCGCTGACGCGTTCAAACGCGGTCAACCCCCAGGCCATACCCATAACCAGTAAGAGGATCGGAATTCCAATCCAGATGAGGATCAGGGGAATCCCCAGGGCAAATCCAGTGACCAGTAAAGTGAAATAGACGATCCCCAACGGCAATGCTAATAACTGGTAGAGAATACCGCCGTATGTTTTTGGATCGATGTAGACGCCGAAAATTTTGGCGAAGATATTTTGATTGTTCATAAAAAACCTCAGTTGTTGTATTTGTTACTTCTATTAGAGTTTACGCAGGCGGCGCAAAAAGGTTGCAAAATTCAGAATTTAAATACAAAACCCCGAGATAACTCAGGGTTTTGTGAGCGAATGGACTGAAAAGATCAATAAACTTCAGGCACAAAGGTCTGGTCGGTGATGGGCGGCCTGACGTATCCGAAATTCTCCTGGCGAGGGGGCAGCTCAAGTTTGGGCGGGGTGAGATCTTGATAGGGAATCTGGCTGAGCAAGTGGTGGATGCAATTGAGCCGCGCGCGTTTTTTGTCATCCGCGTTGACCACCCACCAGGGGGCTTGCTTGATATCAGTGTGGGCAAACATCTCGTCTTTGGCTTTGGAATATTCCACCCAATGCTCGCGCGATTTTAAATCCATGGGACTGAGCTTCCAACGTTTGGTTGGGTCGTCGATGCGAGCCTGGAAGCGGCGTTCCTGTTCTTCATCGCTGACAGAGAACCAATATTTAATTAAGATGATGCCAGAGCGAACCAGCATGCGTTCAAATTCTGGGCAAGTGCGGAAGAATTCCTGTACCTGTTCCTGGGTGGCATAGCCCATTACCCGTTCAACACCAGCCCGGTTGTACCAGCTGCGGTCGAACAGCACCATTTCTCCGGCGGCAGGCAGATAAGGGGTGTAGCGTTGAAAGTACCACTGTGTTTTTTCGCGTTCGGTGGGAATGCCCAGGGCAACGACTTTTACCACCCGGGGATTCAAACATTCGGTAATGCGTTTGATCGCGCCGCCCTTGCCGGCCGCGTCACGGCCTTCAAAGATGACCACAACTTTTAAGCCATTGGATCTAATCCACTCCTGCAGTTTAACCAACTCAATCTGCAGTTTGCCGAGCTCGTTCATATAGTCTTTGTTGGAGATTTTGGATTTTTTTTCTTGACCAGCTTCTTCTCCGCCAGGGTTATTTTTGCCCCCCTCTTTTTTCTTCTTGGACATGATTCCCTCCTCATAACGTATGCCGATGGATAAGAAAAATAATGAGAATAGATGACCTGCTGCAATGCTGGCTGTTGAAGTTTTATAAACAGTTTAGCATATTTCGAGAGAGAAAAATGCTCGGAGCGTGAGGAGAAGGCCCCATCCCCGCGGCGATGCCGCGACCCTTCCCCGCAATGCAGGGAAGGGTGAAGATATTAAACTCATTCAACACAGGGAGGCAGAACCGGAATTGTGATGAACAACCCATCCCCTGGTTATGCAGCCTTGGTGTTTCAGAGAATGGTGAAGAGCAAACCCCATCCCCGCGACCCTTCCCCGCTTTGCAGGGAAGGGTGAAGATTTGGATTCAATTTAATAGTAAGAATAAAATCGTTGCGGATTCAAGAACTTAAGGAGTTAAATAAAACTTCCCCGTGGAAGTCGGGGAAGCCATGGAGCTGATGAACTGGAGGAAAATCAGCTAGCCAACTTGAGGAAGAACTGGTTGCCGCGCCCAGGGATAAACCCCATGCGTTTGAGATAGCGGCAATGCTTATCAGACGCGGCGCGCGTGTGAATGCGGCGAATGCCTTTGGAGAGGAAGAAAGCGGCGTTTTTCTCATACAGGTAGTGACCGATTTTAAAATCGCGGAAACCCGGAATGACGAAATCCAATTCGACTTCGAGGGCGTCTTCGTCGGTTTTTCGGCCAATAAACAACCCCGCCGGAACCATATTCCGCAGCACAAAGAAGATGATTTGATCGTCTTCGGCTTTAAATTCGTAACCGGGGAAGTATTTTTGCATTTCTTCCTGATAGTAAGTGAGGAAATAATTGAGATAATTGTTGCCTGTGCGTACATCCAGCAATTTGAAATACTCTTTGGCGGTGAGCATATCATAGAGGAAGTACAGGTCGATTAGCACAATGAAGAAGTTCAGAGCGGCGACCGGGTACGCGCCAATCAATAAGCCATATACAGAAAATACTGCCGCGCCAATCATGTTAATTACGCGCAGTTTTAAGATGGAACTCATGGTGAGAGAAATGGCTACCAGCACGGATGCCGCGTAACCAATGATTTCAAAGATCATTTGGGTGTTCATGGTGTTTCTTGTAAACCTTTATTACCTTTATTGAGTATGGTTAAAAAATCGCTAAATCGAGACTCGATTGAGCGGGAGGGGATTTTAACCTATTGTCTGACAACTTGCAAGGGGTAAAATAAGGAAAACCATCCTTTTTATGGGCAATTTCCATAAAAAGGATGGTTTTATCAGGGTTTGAGTTTGATCAACTTGCGTTTTCGATCGAAGGCCAATTATCGCCATCTGTGCGGTTGAGGTGTTTTTTCGCGATTTGAGCAATCCGGCGCAGTTCTTTAATCAGGTTATTTCCCAGGGCGCGCTCGTAAATGACCAATACTTTGGAGCCTTCTTCCACTGTGGTTTTATAACCCAGGTGCGTTTTTCCATCCTTGGCAATAGCGATGGTGTTGAGGAGATCAGATTGTAAATTTCCAAGGCGGCAACCGACCAGTTCGGGTACGCGGGACACATCGATTTCATCGAGATCAAATTGACCCTGCGACAGACTAACCAGCTCGGCTACATCGGGTTTGAGAATCCGGATGGAAAGAAAATCAGCCGCCATTTCTGAAGTTTGAACAGGAATGATTCCCACCGACTCAAATAGCGCGCGGAAGCGGGTCTCAAACACGCGCGCATAAATGTTTTTTGCGCCTTTATTGCGCGCGTACAGGGCGCACAATACGTTGGAATCATCTTCACGCGAACCGGCGATAAAGGTGTGACAGGTTTCCAGTTCCAGTTGATCCAGTACTTGCGGGTCAGTAAGGTTGCCACTCAAGGCGACCACATTTTCCAACAAGCTGGCTTCAATGGCCTGTTCGCGCTCGGGCAGCAGAAAATACAGGCGCCCGTTGATTTTTCCACGCATTTTTTGCACCATCGACCAAGAAAAAGTGCTGTCACCAATCACCACCACGTTTGTTTTACCTTGCATGCGTTTCCTTCCTTTATGAGTTGCGAATCCCGCGCAATAAATAAAGGAGCGGGAAGATTTCGATCCGACCGATAAACATATGCCCCATCAGCTGAATTTTAAGCAGCGGGTGCATGCCGTAATAGATCGCGTCGGGGAGGGCGTTCAGCCCCACATTGCCTTGCGCTGAAAACACGGTAAACAGCGCGTCCACTGCGCGGTAGCCGAACAGCATGAAAACCAGCGCGCCAACCAACCCAAGACCCAGGTACAGCAGCACAAAAGACATGACTGAAATCGCGGTCTGGTCGCTGACCACATTGCGTCCCATGCGGATGGGGAGAATGGTGCCGTCTGGGTAAAAGGGCCGGCGAATTTCACGGCGAATCACTTTTAAAATGACCAACAAACGCCATAATTTCACACCCCCGGTGGTGGATCCGTAAGCCGCGCCACTGATCATCAAGAAGATCAGGGTGAAGATGGTCCGGTCGGGCAGCTGCGAAATCGGCAAGGTGGTGCCGGCTCCACAGGTAGTGATGGTGGTCACGACGTAAAAGAAACTATTGAGGATCTGTTGGGAGGCGTTTTTTTGGGTGATATGCAATTCCAGGAGCAGCAACCCGACCGCAACCGGAATGATGATCAACAGCGCGCGGACTTCTGGATTTCGCCAAATTTTGCGCGCGTTTCCGCTCGCCAGGGCCTGGTGTGAACTGAAACTGATCCCGCCAACCAGCATTAATGCCATGGCGATCAATGAAGGCAGCGCGCCATATAATCCCACCCCCACGCTGTTGGAGGAAAATCCGCCAGTAGATAAGGAGGTAATCGCGTGCGTCAGGGCATGGAAAGCGGGAACTCCCGAAGCCCATAAGGCCAGAAAACCGATTAAGGTGTAGCCCACATAGATCAGGGTAACCGTGCGGCCAATTTGCCACAGATTAAGGGTGAAATCTTCAAAACGACCCTCGGCGTCAAATAATCCGCGGGCCGCGCGGGCGGTGTCGCCGCGCAGAAAAAGCATGAACATCACAATCCCCAGGCCACTGACCCATTGGGTAAGCACACGGAAAAAGCCCAATGAGTAAGGCAGGCTGCCGGGGTCTGGAATCATAGTGAGGCCGGTATCCGACCAACCAGAAAAGGCTTCAAAAAATGCGTCTACCGGTTTTAGTCCGTGAACCAGGAAGGGAATAGCGGAAAAAAGAGAGAAGAGGATCCATCCGGCAGCCAGTGAGATGGCGGCTTGGCGCTCTTTGATTTGCGGCGGGGGCAAGGCGCGCCGCAGCCAGAACATGACCCCCAAAAACCCTGACGACATCACACCAAAGGTGATCACCTGGGGTCTTTCTCCACTGAAAAGCGCGATACCGAGTGGAATCAAGAGAATAAAACCGAAAATCAATAGAAAATCGGCAATCAAACGCAATATGGGCAGCGGATCGGATAGGCGGCGGATCAAGGTCGTCTGCTCCGGGGAGAATGAAATTAGCAGGGCGCGGATCCATTCACCGCGCCCTGAGATGGATGCAAATAGTTATTTCTTTCCCTGCCCATACCCCTGGAAGCGCAGCAGAACATCATCCATCTGCTCACGGTTGAGGATGACAGGGTTGCCGATGCATTTGGCCTGGTAGTAAATCTGGGAGACCAGCTCAATTTCTTCAGCGGCAGCGAAGGCGCGCTCCATGCTGTGACCAACGGCGATCAAGCCGTGATTGGCCAGCAGCACAACATTGTAGTCACCGATGGATTTAAGTATCAGATCGGATAGTTCCTGGGTGCCGTAGGTGGCGTAGGGACACAGTGGTACTTTGTCGCCGGAGAAGCCCACCAGATAATGCACGGCGGGGAGTTCCCAGTTAAGGCAGGCGATGGTGGTCGCGTAAACGGAATGGGTGTGCGCTACCGCATTGATATCTTCGCGGTGTTTTAATAGCGCGAGGTGGAAGCGCCACTCGCTGGAGGGTTTCCGTTCGCCTTCGACGAGATTGCCTTCCAGGTCGAGCACAACAATGTCTTCGGGCTGGACCGAGAAATAATCCATTCCACTGGGGGTGATGGCTACCAGGCCTTCTTCGCGGTTGAGAATACTCAAGTTTCCACCCGCTCCGGTGGTCAGGTGGGAGGTGATCAGTTTTTTACCAAAAGTTACCAGTTGTTCGCGTTCGTTTATTAATCGCATTTCCGGGGATCTCCATTAATCTTTAAAGGGATTAGGTCAACGTCGCCTGAGTGTGTAGGTTAATTTTACTGCGGCGGCGTGTGGCTCTCTGCTGCTAATTATAAAATGAAAATGGTGGAATGGTGTGAGTCGACAAACGTGCAAAGTCTCAGATTGGGTATAATCATATCCGAATATTCCAGCTTCATTCAGGAGGACGAGCATGCGCGCGGTAGTACAACGGGTAAAACAAGGCAGTGTAACCATCGACGGCCAGGTAAAAGCCAGTATCGGGCAGGGATTGGTGGTGTTGCTGGGCGTTGGGCCAGAAGACAGCCTGGAGAATGCCGGCTTGCTGGCGCGAAAAATCGCGATGATGCGAATTTTCAGCGACGAGCAAGGAAAAATGAACCTTTCGGTGCTGGATATAAAGGGAGAAGTAATTGTGGTTTCGCAATTTACTTTGTATGCCGATACGCGTAAAGGCCACCGGCCTTCGTTTGTGAAGGCCGCCCCGCCAGACCTGGCTTCTCCGCTGGTAGACCGCTTTGCCGATTTACTGCGTGAGCAAGGTGTGCCCACCCAAACCGGTGAATTTGGCGCGGATATGCTGGTGAAGATCGACAATGATGGTCCGGTGACGATCTGGCTGGAAATGTAGAGGGTTTGATACAACCGGGTTGAACAATTTTTCGTATACAATATGAGTCGTAGCCAATCAATCGTAACTTAATCGTATTTTGTAAGGAGAAGAAAAAATGAACGTTGCCAGTTTGTTTCAGGGAATTTCTTTGTTGGCATGGCTGGCGTTTATCCTGGCGGTGGTGTTTGTGGTAGTGCAAGCCTCACGCGGTAACGCGGTGAAAAATGGACGCACGATTCTGTTCGCAGTGGTGATCGCGGCGATCGTACTGACGACGGTCAGTTCGGGGATCGTCTTCGTCAATCCGCAGGAACGCGGTGTGGTGATCTCGGCGGTGGCACCCAATGGCTACCGCGAGCAGGTTTTGACCCCCGGTCTGCGCTGGATCATTCCGTTTGCCGAATCGGTGGTGAAATACCCCATCTCGCGCCAGACCTACACCATGTCCATTGCGCCATCAGAAGGACAAATCTTTGGCGACGACTCCATTGAAGCGCGCACGGCTGACGGCCAGAAGGTGCTGGTGGATGCCTCGGTGATCTTCCAGGTCAATCCTGAAAAGGTGATTGAAGTGCACATCAACTGGCAGGACCGCTATTCCACCGATTTGGTGCGGGCGGTTTCCCGTGGGGTCATTCGTGACGCGGTTTCTCAATTCGGTGTAGAAGATGTTTATAGCAAACAACGCGCCGCGCTGACCCAGATGATCCGTGAAGAAATGTCGGAACGATTGGACGAAAATGGTCTGGTGCTGGTGGATTTTGTGCTGCGCAATATCAGCTTCTCGGATGAATACGCCGCATCAGTGGAACAGAAGCAAATTGCCGAGCAACAGGCGCAACAGGCTCGCTTTGTGGTGGAACAGCGTAAGCAAGAGGCCGAACAAGCGCGCCAGGTAGCTCAGGGTAAAGCCGACGCGGCGGTAATCGCGGCGGAAGGTGACGCGGAAGCGCGCATTATCCAGGCCAAGGCGGAAGCGGAGGCTTTGGGGCTGATCGCCGCGGCATTGGAGAATAACCCCGATCTGTTGACTTACCAATATATCAACCAGATCACGCCCAATGTGGAAGTAATGTTGCTGCCCAGTAACGCGCCGTTTGTGTTCCCGCTGCCCACAGTCGGGCCGCAGGCGCCCGCTGCTGCGCCCACACCGGCTCCGGCAGAATAAATTGAAACTATCGAAAACCTCCCCCTGCGCAGGGGGAGGTTTTTTGATATACCCCTTTTCAATTCCCTTTTCCCTTACAAATGAGATTAAGAAATGGAGACCGCGCTAGACGCGGTACGTTGGGGTCGTTCGTCCAACTGGCGGATGGCCGGGGATGCCAGACCGAGGAAGCCGGTCAACCCACCTAGAATGGCGGTGCAAATAAACATGGCGGCCATGCCCGCGCCGGGTCCGCTGCCGACCAGGGGACTAAGCCACGCGCTGACCCAAGTGCCGCCCTGTAAGGCGGGTTCAAATAGTTGATCGGCCAGCACACCCCCCAGTAAGTAGCCTACCGGTTGTGAAGATACCTGTAACATCTCACGGGTGGCGAACACGCGACCCTGCACATCGGGCGGCACTGATTCTTGCCAGAGGGCGTAATAAGGGGCAACGATGAAGGGGATGGAAAGCTCAGCCAGAAAGCCGGCGATGGACCAGGCGGGTACCGTGCGGCTGATGGCGTTAAGCAGATCGCAAATTAAGAAGGATGCACCCGTGCTCAGTAAAAACACACGGGATTTCCGGCGCGGCACGCCCCAAATGCTGATCATCAACCCGCCCAGAATTCCGCCGAGACCCATCACCGTCCGCACTATCCCCAAGCCCATTTCATTCCCGCCAGTGCGGGCGAGAATCATGGGGGTATGAATGGCCATATAAGTTATGGTGCCAAACAAGTTGATGAAGAAGAAAACGACCAGAATCTCCAGCAGACCGCGGCGCTGCAGGATATAGCGCGTACCGAAACGCATTTCTTGCCAATAATTGCCGCGTGCTTGCTGCCCTTCCACACTGGGGGGCGGGGAAGGGATGCGGATCCATAGAAAGCTACCCAGCGCCATACTCATGGTGAGCAGGTCTGCTGCCATCACCCAATTCAGGCCGGCGCTTTGCAGCAGCAGTCCGGCGAAGGCGGGGGCCAGCATGGTCATAGCAGATTTTGCCAGCCCAACCATGCCATTGGCACGGGCAAATTGTCCTTCAGGCACAATCAAACTGACAGACGCCCAGAAGGCTGGCTCTTGAAAGGCGCTAAAAAAACCGGTGAGCCCGTTGGCCAGATATAGATGCCAGATTTGCAGATCTCCGCGGGTGTTGAGAATGAAAAGCGCGGCGGTTGTCAGGCCGGCAAGCGCGTCGGAAATCATCATTACTTTGCGGCGATCATAGCGATCCACCAGCACGCCAGCCAGCGGGCTGGTGAGAATGAAAGTGAGTGTTGAGAAGAATCCCAACAGGGCCAGGGTGGTTACGGATTGTTCTTTCTCGTATGCCCATATCATTAAGGCAAAACGGGTCATGCTGGTGCCCAGTAGGCTGACTGCCTGCCCGGCCCACAAGACATTAAATGTTTTCCATGGAGATGTGTTTTGTTGCTGCATACTTTACAAACCTTAATCATATAAAAAAACCGCGAGCGATAGTGCGCGCCCGCGGGATTGATTTAATCACAATATTTCGTTATGAAACGGATTTCTGGAAACAGGCGCGCGAATAGAAGGACCCCTTCAAAACGCTCATGTTAATCGCCTGAATTGCAGAAATGTATTCCATAAACGTTATTCTACTGGCATTCGCGGAATGCAACAATAGCCAGTTGGGGAGGATTTTTGAAACCCCATCCCTGCGACTGCGCCGCGACCCTTCCCCGCTGACCAGGGAAGGATGGAAGAGAGTCTGGCTTGTGTTTTGGTCTTGAGGTTATGGATCAATGAAAAATACGGATTGGGCTTTTTCTGGAGAGTTTTTAATGAAACCCCATCCCCGCGGCTGGGCCGCGACCCTTCCCCGCTGACCAGGGAAGGGTGAATCTTGGTGATTTGTTCGTGAGGCGGCTTTTCGGTATAATCCACTCTATGAACGATACGCGTGAAATTCCATCTCCCAAACAGATTCGCCTGACCAGCCTGTCGAACTGCGCCGGTTGAGCGTCGAAACTAAGCGCGGACGCGCTGGCGCAGGTTCTGCGCCCGATCAATGAAGTTTACCAGGCGGCAGATTTTCCGGATCTGCTGGTTGGTTTGGATTCTCCGGATGACGCGGCGGTATGGCGACTGGAGGAAAACCGCGCGCTGGTGATGACGACAGATTTCTTCACCCCGGTGGTGGATGACGCCTATGATTATGGCGCGATCGCGGCGGCCAACAGCCTGTCGGATGTGTACGCGATGGGCGGCCAGCCGTTTTTGGCGTTGAATATCGCCGCGCTGCCCCCCGACCTGCCATTGGAAATCTCCAGCGAAATTGTACGCGGTGAGGCGGAGAAGGCGCGCGAGGCGGGGGTGGTCATTGCTGGCGGGCACACCATTCAAGACAAGGAACCCAAGTTTGGCCTGGTGGTGATCGGCTGGGTGGATCCACGCAAAATCCTGGCAAAAAATGGCGCGCGCACCGGCGATGTGCTGGTGCTGACCAAACCGCTCAGTTTTGGGGTGGTGACTACCGCGATGAAGCAGCAAAAAGCGGACCCGGAAGAAGCCGCTGAAGTGATTGGCTGGATGAAGCAGCTTAACCGCACGGCGGCGCATCTGGCGCGTGATTTTGAGTTGCGCGGCGGGACGGATGTTACCGGCTACAGCCTGGTAGGCCACGCGCTGGAAATGGCGGATGCTTCCAAAGTGGGCATGCGAGTTAATTTTGACGCGATTCCCATTCTGGAAAGCTCGCAGCGCTGCGCGCGATTGGGTACCTTCCCCGGCGGGGCTTTTAATAACCTGGCTCATTTTGGGCGGCAGGTGCGGTATACGCGCGATTTGGCCGAGCATGAGGAGTTGATTCTTTTTGATCCACAGACCAGTGGGGGGTTGCTGCTATGCGTGCCTCCGCACAAGATCGCGGACTTTCAGATGCGCGCGGCGCAAATGGACCAGCCCACCTGGGTGATCGGCGAGGTGATCGAGGGCAGCGGGATTGAGGTAGGTTGAGCAGCGCGCAGGGCAGCCTGTCATTGTGCGGTGAAAGTAATTATAGTAGGGTGCGTTCGCTTTTGAACGCACCGGCTATTAGCGCGGAAACCACCAAATCCCCATAACAAAAGTGCAGGCCGGTGCCTCTGCGTAAAGCGATCTTTCCAATTTTGACGTCGGTGAGGCAGCGCCGCGCTCTACAATTGCTTCTACTCGTTTTTTTGATTGAGATTTTTCTTGTTTCACAACCATCCCGGAGGTGGGTTGCGGGCGGTTCATCCCGCCGGTTTGCCTTGGAGATTGTCAAACCGCCCTCCACGCCACCCTACCAAACTGCCCCAAGATTTGAAATAAAACGATGCGGCCATTGCGGCCGCATCGATCGCTTCCAGCCGAAAGGGCTTGCGTTTCTCTAAAAATCGAAGTGGTATTGGGTCAGGCCCAGTTCATCGCGCATGATCCGCAGATTTTCCTGCAGTTTTGGCACGATCGCCACACCTGTTTTTCGCACTTCAATTTCTTTCTCAAATTCTTTCTCACCGGCGGTGTAAATCCGTGCCTGGCCGGGGGCTTTTTGAGAAGCGCGCAGCTCGCGGAGTATATCCCCGGTGGTCTTTTTGAAAGTATCGAGGTCGGTGAAGCTCTCCACATTGATGGCCATGAAGAAATGGCCGATGCGGAAGTGCGTTTTGCCGCCATCTGGGGTGTTGCCGGTCAGCGCCTGCAAGAAAGCGCCGGTCTGCAAAGAGGCGGAAAAGATTTCCACTATGGTTGCCAGCCCGTAGCCTTTGTGACCGCCCAGGTCTTCACCCGCGCCGCCCAATGGCAACAGCGCGGCTGTGTTTTGGGTAAGGCCTTTCAGAATTGCGGAAGAATCGGTGAGAAATTCCCCTTGCTGGTCAGTCACCCAGCCAGCTTTCCCGGGCAGCCCTTTGCGCTCCAAAGTTTCAAATTTTCCCCGTTGGGTGATGGAGGTGGCCGCGTCGTAGAGGAAGGGGTTGGCCTCATCGGTAGGGCAGCCAAAGGCGATCGGGTTGGTGCCCAGCATGGGCTGTACGCCGAAGGTGGGCGCGATGGATGGACGCGCGTTGGTGAAGCTCATTCCAATCATGCCGACGCGGGCGGCCATCAGCGGGTAGTACCCGTCGATGCCAAAATGAGTGGAATCGCGCACAGCCACTGAGCCCATACCGTACACGCGGGCTTTCTCTATGGCCAGATTCATGGCCTTATAGCCGATCACCATGCCCACTCCGTGGTGACCATCGACCACGGCGGTTGCGGGAGCTTCTTTCACGATCTCGAATTGGGTATTGGGCAGGTGCTGACCGTTTTTGATGCGGTCGTAATACATTTTCAGGCGTCCTACTCCATGTGACTCAATGCCAAATAGATCGGATTGAATTAAAATCTGGGCGCTGATCGCGGCTTCTTCGGACGGCACACCCAGACCGATAAACACATCTTGCATAAATTGCTGCAAAATATCGACAGGCAGATATTTAATCGATTCGCTCATCGTTTCACCTCGCAGGTTGAGAGTGGATAAGATCAATACTATTGTAGCCCAGATAAGAAGCGGAGGGAATCCGGTCGTGGGTTTTAACAGGCAAGCTGGATAACGCAAGGCGCACACTTAAGGATGGATTGCACGCTGTAATCATTGAGCCGGAGATCTTTTCTCTGCGAGCGGAACATGAGGATCGATTAAGAACCCGGCACAAATGCTGGAGAGCAACGGTTTCAACGTGATAAAATCATCATTAATGGACGTAACGGATTCAATTAAAGGGATTCTGGATACACTGCCGACTAAGCCAGGCTGCTATATCATGAAAGACGCAGCCGGGAAGATTATTTATGTTGGCAAGGCGGTCAATCTGCGCAACCGGGTGCGCTCGTATTTTCACAGCAGCGCTTCCGAAGATGCCAAAACCGGGCAATTGGTGCGTCACATTGCCGACATTGAGTGGATCATCGTGGGATCAGAGCTGGAAGCGTTGATCCTGGAGATGAATCTAATCAAGAAGCACCGCCCGCGCTTCAATATTCGTCTGAAAGATGATAAGCGTTACCCCTATATCAAGGTCAGCTGGGCGGACGCCTTCCCCAAGGTGACGGTGACACGCCAGATGGTGGAGGACGGTTCGCGCTATTTTGGTCCTTACACCAGCGTGTGGGCGGTGCACCAGACGCTGGATGTGCTGCGGCGGATTTTTCCGTACCTGACCTGCGATCGAGAAATTACTGGGCAAGATCCACGCGCCTGTTTGTATTTCGACATTAAGCTCTGTTCCGGGCCGTGCATCGGCGCGGTGAAACAGGAGCAATACCGCCAGATGATCGATGATTTGTGCGCGTTTTTAGATGGGCACACCCAGCCGATTGTGCAGCGTCTGCGCGACGAGATGCAGCAAGCCGCCGAAGATCTGCGTTTTGAGCAGGCGGCAGCCCTGCGCGACCGCATCCAGGCTATTGACCGCGTGGTGGAAAAACAAAAAGTGATCTCTACCGAGCAAATGGATTCGGATGTGATTGCCATCGCGCGCAATAATGGCGAGGCCTGTGTGCAGATTTTCTTCATTCGCGCCGGAAAGCTGCTGGGGCGGGAGTATTTCATTCTGGAGGGCACCGAAGATGAAAAAGACTCGGAGATCATTGCCCAGTTTATCAAACAGTTCTACGCTGAGGCGGCGCGTCTGCCATGCGAAGTGTTGCTGCCGCAAGAAGTGGAAGAGGCCAAAATCATCCAGCAGTGGCTGAATACGCGGGGAAGCTGTAACAAAGTGGAATTGAAAGTGCCGCGTGAGGGAACCCCGCAAGAGCTGGTCCAAATGGCCACTGAAAACGCGGTAGAAACCCTGCAAGCCCTGCGCGTTCAATGGGAGGCTGATACCAATCGGCAGAGCGAAGCGCTGGCAGACCTGCAAAACGCGCTAAGGTTGGCGGCGCCCCCCAACCGGATTGAATGTTACGATATTTCCAACACGCAAGGCACTGCATCGGTGGGCAGCATGGTGGTTTTCGAGCAGGGTGTGCCGGCTAAAAAATATTACCGGCGTTTCAATATCAAAACAGTGGAGGGACCGGATGACTTTGCCAGCATGGAAGAAACCCTGACCCGCCGTTTTCGCCGCTGGCAGGCAATTCAAGAGAAAAAATCCCCCGGGGATAAGACTGATCCATCCTTCGCATTGTTGCCGGATTTGTTGATCGTAGATGGTGGTAAAGGACAATTAGGGCGCGCGGTGGAAGTGTTGCAGCGCTTCGACTTGATGGGGCGCGTTCCGGTGGTGGGTCTGGCCAAACAAGAGGAAGAATTGTTCCTGCCTGGCCGCTCCGATTCAATATTGCTGCCGCGCCATTCCCAGGGGTTGTACTTGGTGCAGCGGGTGCGCGATGAAGCTCATCGGTTTGCCATCACCGCGCATCGCAACCGGCGCGCAAAGATTGGGTTGGCCTCGCAATTGGAAGAAATCCCCGGTGTGGGTCCCACGCGGCGCAAAGCCTTGCTCAAACACTTCGGTGGCGATATTGACGCGATTCGCGCGGCCAGCGTTGAAGAATTGAGCTCAGTGGAGGGGATTAATCAGGATGTCGCGCTATCGATCAAGGCGCATTTGGAATAACCGCTGATGAAAGAAATTGTGTGGGTAGTGGATGACGATAGCGATGTCCGTGAAGCCATGCGGATGTTGTTAACCTTGCTGGGCTATGATGTGGTAGAATTCAGGGAGGCGCGCGAGGCGACCGAAGCCATTCGAATAGGCCAGCGCCCGCAGATCTTATTTTTGGACATTAACTTACCGGGGGTGAGCGGGGTGCAGTTCCTGATGGCGCTGCGCGGCTTGCCTGGTTGGAAACAGGTCCCCATTGTGATTGTTTCGGCGGAAAGTGCCAGCGAAAGTGTAGAGCTGGTCATCCGTCAGGGCGCGGATGGGTACGTGTTCAAACCAGTAACCTACGACGAATTGCGCATGGCCATTCAAAGCGCGCGAGGACGGCGTAAGATTCAGACCGGAAAATTGGATTCAAAATAATGCCTTTACCCTGAGGAAATCTCATGGTATAATCTGCCCTCGCCTCGAAAGATGTGATTTTGGAAAAACGCGGAAATTCCGTTTGGTAAGGATTGGTAATTATGAGCGACTTAATTAAGGCTATTGAACCTGCAGTAAACCCGAATGTGCCCAAGCTGCGAGCCGGCGATGTGGTCAACGTCCACGTCAAAATCAAAGAAGGTAACCGCGAACGTGTTCAGGAGTTCAAAGGAACCGTTCTGTACACCCACGGTGGCGACACTGCCACTGCTACCTTCACTGTACGCCGTTTGGCCAGCAATGGTGTTGGTGTGGAACGCACCTTCCTCTACCGCTCCCCGCGGATCGACAAAGTGGAAGTGGAACGCCACAGTGTGGTACGCCGGGCGCGCCTGTTCTACCTGCGCAATCTGACTGGCAAACGCGCTCGCCTGAAACAAAAGTTTTAAATCAACCCAATTTTGACACCTGGAAGGGTGTAACCTACGCCGAGGTTGCGCCCTTTTTTCTTTTCTCATAGGAGGCTGTGTGAATCCGACCCCGTTGATTGGTCTCACAGTTTACCGCAAGAGCGATGGAAATGGACGCTGGACGCAATCTCTGGCCGATGCCTATGGCCAGGCTGTGCTCCGCGCGGGTGGCATGCCGGTGCTGCTGCCTCTGCAAGCGGGCTTGCCAGCGGGCAGATTGCTGGCGCGTCTGGATGGGTTGCTTTTAACCGGCGGGGGCGATATGGACCCGGAAATCTACGGTCTGCGCCCGCATTCGCGGGTCGGCTCAGTGGATATATTGCGCGACCAGCTGGAAGTGGAGCTGGCGCGGGCGGCCATTGAGGCCGGAAAACCACTATTCGGAATTTGCCGCGGGGCACAGGTGTTGAATGTTGCCCTGGGGGGTGACCTGTTCACCGACATCGCCGACCAGTTTAATTCCCAAATTCGACATGATTGTTATGATGACCTGCCGCGTGATTACCTGGCGCACGGCTTGAAAGTGCTGCCTGGCAGCCGCCTGCAGCAGGCGCTGGGCGTTTGTGAAACGCAGGTCAACAGTTTGCATCACCAGGCGGTGGATCGCCTGGGTGAAGGCTTAAAGGCAGTGGCCTGGTCTCCGGATGGTCTGGTGGAAGGAATAGAGCTGGACGGCGAAAGCTTTGTGCTAGGGGTGCAGTGGCATCCGGAATGCCTGCCAGACGAACAGCCAATGCAATCTCTATTCGCGGAATTTACCCGCGCAGCGGCGCAAATCGGGGGAAGCGATGAAGGATAAAGGCGCGGTGTCCGTCGGAGTATTTGATTCGGGAATTGGCGGTTTATCGGTGCTGAGTGCCATGCGGGAATTATTGCCGGCTCAGCCGGTGATTTATTTTGGTGACCAGGCGCATGTGCCCTATGGGCCGCGGCCAATGGCTGAAGTACGCGATTTTTCTGAAGAAATTACCCGGTTTCTACTGGACCAAGGGGCACAATTGATTGTGGTGGCTTGCAATACGGCTTCGGCGGCAGCGCTGCGGTATTTGCGAAACCAATTTCCAGATGTGCCCTTTGTGGGGATGGAACCGGCAGTGAAACCAGCTGCCGAGCAAACCCGCAGCGGTGTGGTGGGTGTGCTGGCTACTCCGGCCACCTTTCAGGGGGAACTTTACGCCTCAGTGGTGGAGCGATTCGCCAAAGGGGTGGAAGTCTTGCAAGATACCTGCTCCGGTTTGGTGGCGCAGATTGAAGCTGGTAATTTATACGGCGCTGCGACACGTTTAATTTTGGAACGAGCATTAAAGCCCATGCTGGCGCGCGGCGTGGATACAGTTGTATTGGGCTGCACGCATTATCCCTTTGTGATCCCCTTAATCGAGGAAATTGCCGGACCATCTGTGCGGGTGATCAACCCCGCGCCGGCGGTGGCGCGCCAGGTGAGGCGCCTGCTGGAAGAACGCGATTGGCTGGCAAGTCAGGGGGAGGGCGTCACGCGGTTTTTTACCAGTGGCGAGCCAGAGCAATTCATACCCCATTTGGATCGTTTATTAAGCTTTAATACCTCAGAGGTGAATAAAGTTCTCTGGAAGCAAAAAGCGCTGCGGATTGGTGAGTAATTTTATCCCTGAGCTTATACAGCCCGGCATCACCCACATTACATTGTCTGGTATACTAATTTTTGAGGCCAATGGAGGATAAAACCTATGCCGCAAAATATCATCGACTTTTCACCAATCGACCATATCACTACCGATGCGATAGGCAAACCCGGCCAGCGCATTTTTTATATCCAGGCACGCTCTGGCAGCCGGGTGGTGACCATCCTGGTAGAAAAAGTGCAAATTCAAACACTGGCCATCGGCGTGGAACAGTTCTATGTAGAGCTGCGCGAGCGCTACCCGGATTTAGATGAACCTTCCCCGGATTACGAGGAAGAGAAAATGATGATTTCTCCGCCAGTGGATCCGCTTTTCCGAGCGGCTGAACTTGGTCTGGCTTACGACCCCGAAAAAGATTTAATGGGATTATTAGCCGTGGAAGCATTGGGTGATGGCCAACCCGATGAAGACGGGCGCATCATCCGGCTATGGTGTACGCGGGCTCAATTGCGCGCCATGTGCCGCTGGGGATTGGAAGTCGCCGGGCGCGGGCGAGAGACCTGCCCGTATTGCGGTGAACCAATGGATCCGGAAGGTCATTTTTGTGTGAAGAAGAACGGCCATAAGCATTAATGGGTGTGGTCCCACGTCGCCTATCAGGCGTGGACAGGAATGTTCCCTTGGAAAAATCAGTGATCCTCGAAGCCTTGCAGAATGGAGAAATTAATCTGCAAGGTCAGTTTTTAAACAGTTCCAACTATACCTTTTTAACTCAGCTGACATATCAAGAAATGGAGTTGAAGGTAGTTTATAAACCCGTGAAGGGGGAAATGCCCTTATGGGATTTTCCCACCGGAACCCTGGCGCAGCGCGAAACGTCTGCTTATGTATTAAGCGAAGCGTTGGGTTGGAATCTGGTGCCGCCTACCGTATTTCGCAAAAAGGCGGTGTTGGGACCGGGATCATTGCAATATTATGTAGAGCACGATCCGAATTATCACTTTTTTGAGTTTAAGCCTGAAGACCGCCAGCGCTTACGACCGGTTGTGGTGTTTGACCTGCTGGTGAATAATGCCGATCGCAAAGGCGGGCATGTTCTGGTCAGCGCGGATAATCAATTGTTCTTGATCGATCATGGAATCTGTTTTAATCGCGAGCCAAAATTGCGCACTGTGATCTGGGATTTTGCCGGGGAGCAAATCCCCCAAAACTTGTTGGCCGATGTGGAGCGGATCACCGGCCAATTGGAACAGAAGACGGGTATATACATGGATTTACGTCGCTATCTGAGCGCAAGAGAAGTGGAATCATTATGTGAGCGCGGGCAGCAAATCTTGGTGCAGCGCGTATTCCCTTACCCTGATCCGCAACGCAGGCCGTATCCCTGGCCGCCCGTTTAAATCATCATCTAATCTCGGAAGGAACTTTTTCATTGAGTGAAGTTTACCTGGTAGAGCTGATTACCCTCCGGCCAGAAGAAACGGAAGGGGAACTTGATGTTCGCCTGTTGCGACAGGCAAATTTGCGTCCACAGCGTGTGGATCAAGTTTATTGGATTGGCAAGGATGATTTTCAATCCAGGCCTGGTGGGCCGTACCGGCAGACTTGGGCAGAGCAGGAAGGTCTGGCACATCTGTTGTTGCAACAGGCAGCGCGGACCGTTCTGGCTGGAGACGCGCACATTGTATTGGTGGGCGAAACCGGCAAAGGCGCGGTGCTGCTGGCTTCTCCGGAAGCGGTGGGTGTTTATAATTTGATGCCCCACGCGGTAATTGGTGACCGGTTGGCTGCGCCGGATGGCGCGGACTTCGCCGCGATTTTTCAGCGCAAGAAAATCGACTTGAATGAGATCTCTTTTGTATTTCCAGCGGAATTGAGCGAGCAAAGGACTGCCGCGATCATGGCGGTGATGGCGGCAGTTGAATTGGCATCTGGATCACCGGTAAATCTTTGGGGCGCGCTGCAAGCGCTGCTGGGCAAGCCCCATGAAGAGGGCCGGAAAAAAAGTGTGCTGGCCAGCAATTGGCAGGGGGGGAGTTTGTTGACAGTATTGGAAATGATCTAGAAAACATCGGGAAAGCATTGAAAGAAGGAGGCTGAATCGAGGGATGAAGAGAGATTGGGATTATTATCAATGGGGCCGGCAAACCTATGTCATGGGAATCCTGAACATCACACCAGACAGCTTTTCGGGGGATGGGCTGCTGCAAACGGGCAATCCGGTGCGCTCCGCACTGGAACGGGGCCGCAGGTATGTGAAGGCTGGGGCGCACATATTGGATGTGGGCGGTGAGAGCACCCGCCCAGGCGCGAGTTCGATCAGTGAGCAAGAAGAGCTGGACCGGGTGATCCCGGTGATTCAAGCGTTAGTCGCTGCCGATCTGGACGCGGTAATTTCGGTGGATACCTATAAAGCATCCGTGGCGGAAGCCGCGCTGGCAGCCGGCGCGAACTGGATCAATGATGTTTGGGGGTTGCGCGCGGATGAAAAAATGGCCAGCGTAGCCGCGAGAAACCATACGCCCTTGATCATCATGCACAACCGCAGCCAACCTGCCAATCTCGAGTTGCAAACGCGGTTGGGGGGGCGGTACATTGGCATAGAATACAGCAACTTAATTGAAGATGTGAAATCCGAACTGATGGCCAGCGTGGCCATTGCCCGGCAGGCAGGGGTGGCAGATGATCACCTTATATTGGATCCAGGGATTGGGTTTGGCAAGTCAGTAGAACAAAATCTGGAGTTGATTAATCGCCTGGATGAGATTTGCGCTTTAGGTTTCCCGGTATTGTTGGGCCCCTCACGCAAGTCATTTATCGGCTATACCCTCAATTTGCCCTATAATCAGCGCGTTGAGGGCACTGCTGCTTCGGTTGCGGTTGGAATTACCAGGGGCGCGGATATCATCCGGGTGCATGATGTGCGCGCAATGGCGCGCGTGGCCAGGATGACGGACGCAATCGCCCGAAAACCGATTTCCTAAACCAGAATTTAAAATGAAGTTATAATTTTTTCTACCAGGATGTGGTTAATTCCAACCTGGTAGATTTTTATTTATAATCAATTACCGGCCGCGCAGGGTAGTTCCCGGAGCGGCTGTTTAATCTACTTACACTGATTTTTTGAGGCGTCGATTTGAACCCAACATTGTCCCCGAAGGACTCCCAAGATTTGTGGGCAGCGGATGAGCAGGTGGATTTCAAGCACCTGGCTTTGGTCATTCGGGTTCATAATGCCGAAATCGACAGCGCGCGGGTTATTCAACATGCCGCAGCCCGTTTCGCGCTGGTGGTCATTGTGGATGATTGCAGCACGGATTCATGTCTTCCGGTAGCACAGGTCTTGCAAGAACAAACAAGCAGCATTTTGGTTCGACTGGAAGGGAAGCCCAACCGGGGCCGCGCCCTAAGGGCTGGCTTACAGGCTTTGTTGCAAAGTGGCGTCGAGGTCGAAGGCGCGATCACGTTGGATTGCGGTGGAATGAACACGCCTTTGGGGCTGGAAACCATTGCCAAAACCCTGCTGAAGCATCCACAATCGCTGGTCATTGGGGTTATGGCAGAGCAAACCAAACCGGGGTGGTTGCAAAACTACAGCCGGCGCTTAACCCGCTGGCTGGCCAGGCATGTTTTACGACTCAATGTTGAAGATGGTATGACTTTCTTACGCGGGATTCCAACAAGGCATTTATCAGGGCTGCTGGAAACCACAAGGGATAAGGAGCGATACCTGTCTGGAATGGTGTTCTATGCCCGTGAACGTGGGATTGAGGTAATTTTCCAACCGGTTTCGCCGCCTGATGGATATTTACCATATCTCAATCCACTGGAAGAATATCTCACCTTTTTTCGCTATGTGATATTTTCTCTGCTTACCACCCTGGTGGATTATGCTGTGTTTCTGGCTGCGCACCGGATGACAAAGAACTTATTGGTCAGTATTTACCTGGCCCGATCGGTATCTGTGGTTGTCAATTATTTTTTGGTGCGCGAAGGGGTGTTTTATTCGGGGGGCAGTCTTTGGCGAACGGTGCCCAAGTACCTGGCTTTGGTGGCGCTTTCGGGTTGGACAGCGGCTCGCCTGATGGAATACGGGATGCGCCAATTTGGACTTGACTTGGTGTTGGCGAAAATGCTGGCAGAATTAGCACTTTACCTGTTTAATTTCTTTATGATGCGCTGGTTTGTATTCCGAAATTGGCGCCGGTAACCCCCAATTTGCGCGGGCAGCGTTGAGGATTAACCTGTTGAAAAAATTTCTTATTGCCTTAATCTTCTTACTAGCAATCCTGTTTCTGTTTTCGCGCTTCACGGAAGTGACCGAAATGGTGGATATCTTGCAGCGCGCCCAACCAGAGTACCTGGCATTGGCTCTGGCAGCGGAAGGATTGTGGCTATTGAATGTAGGGCTGGCATACCGGGCAAATTACCGCCTGCTGGATATTCACGAGCCTTTAGGCCGGATGATTTGCATCAGCACAGCCGCCAACAGTTTTGTGGGGATTATCGCCCCTTCTGGCGGCATGTCGGCGCTGGCGGTTTTCCTCTCGGAAGCCAAACGCAAAGGCCACTCCAGCGCGCGGATCACCGTGGCGTGTTTGTTATACCTGTTGTTTGATTACATCGGTTTATTGGGAGCGGTTATTCTTGGTTTGTTGGTGCTGGTACGGCGCAACAAACTGGATTGGGCTGAGATTACCGCCGCTTCGATTCTGGCTCTGGTTGCGCTGGTGATCTTAATGGTGTTGTATGTGGGTTTCAAATGGCCGGAACGGTTGGGCAACGCTTTGGCCTGGCTGGCAAAGAAGGCAAACTGGCTGGCGCGTAAATTCAAGCGGAAAGACCGCCTGGAAGTAGAAGAGGCTTATTCCTTCGCGGAGGATATCAGCGCGGGGGTGGCTGTGCTGCGCGCCAATCCACGCCGGTTGCTGATTCCGGTGGTGTTGGGAATAACCAATAAAGGTCTGTTGATCACCGTATTGCTGATGCTATTCTTTGCCTTTGGGGTGCCAGTTAGCGGCGGTACCGTCATTGGCGGTTTCGCGCTAGGCTATTTATTTACGATCGTGTCCATTACCCCATCCGGGATCGGAATGATGGAGGGGGCGATGACGCTTTTTCTCCGATCATTAGGCGTGAATCTGGAAGAAGCGGCTATTCTTACCCTGGGCTTTCGGGCGATTACTTTCTGGCTGCCATTCTTCATGGGTATGGCGACCTTTCGTTTTTTGTCCCGGCAGAATATTACCGCTCAAGAAAATCCGCCCGCCGAGAAATGAACGTGATTTGGGAGTACAATCAACACAATCTATGCAGACCCGGTAAGGGTGGTTGGGGTTTAAATATATAGATCGTTAGATTGGAAGGATAGTAACAAAGAGGAAAATCGTGAAACTGTCTACCCTGTTTAACAGCAAATTTGGAACCGGAACGGCATTGTGGTTGGGACGCACACTCCCAGTTTGGTTGGGGTATCCATTTTCACGCGTGGTTGCAGATTGGCTTTCCAGCCAGCGAGATTTCAGCCAGGTACGCGCATTAAGATCAAACCTGTGGGTGGCGAGCGGCGAGAGCGCCAGCAGCCAGCAATTGGATGCGTGGGTCAAACAAAATTTCCGTAATTCGGCTCGCGCCATCTTTGATTTTTATCACAACATTCGGTCCCCGCAGCGCGTGATTGATCTGGTGGAAATTGCCCCCAGTTTTCAAGAAATCATTGAAATCGGTAAGACGGGCAAACAAGGCCAGATACTGGTGCTGCCGCATGTCAGTAATTTTGATCTGGTCGGTCGGGCGGCTGCTTTGCGCGGACTGCAAATGCAGGTGATTTCCGCACCCAACCCACCCGGGGGGTACGCATGGCAAAATGTGATTCGCGAGGAAGTGGGAATAGAAATTACTCCCGCGTCTCCAGAAGCGATGCGGCGGGCGATGTCTAACCTGAGACGGGGAAGTACAGTGCTCACGGGTGTAGACCGTCCTTTTGCCGCTTCGTCCTATCATCCCGTTTTCTTTGGCCGTCCGGCGGCGCTGCCGGTGGTGCATGTTCAACTGGCGTTGCGGATGAAGCTGCCGATCAAGGTGATTTGTGGCGCCTTACAAGAAAACCACCGGTATTTGGTTTGGGCGTCACAACCTGTTATGATGAAAGAAATGCAAGATCACGATGCCGAGATTCTCCGCAATAGCGAAGCGGTTCTTGAAGTCGCAGAAGCGTTAATTCGTCAATACCCCGAGCAATGGAATATGACGCATCCGATATGGCCGGAAATGTTGGAAGAAACACCCTGATCAGGTTTTATTCGTCCAACATTCGGGTGGGATGTAAAACTGTAGCGTTGAGGTGATTGTATGGAACAACAAAAACACACACGAGTGAATAACATCTTATTAGGACCT
>Ga0209269_1000720_pt1 | contig 25449 bp, 34 predicted proteins | sample MTBAKMMethaMetaG_FD_187455 | JGI IMG/M metagenome (GOLD analysis project Ga0209269, IMG submission 187455) | Enrichment culture microbial communities from Arthur Kill intertidal strait, New Jersey, USA, that are MTBE-degrading - MTBE-AKM (Arthur... | ecosystem: Environmental > Aquatic > Marine >... | reverse complement strand
GATAGATATCCGTAACGCCGTGGAGAAGATCTTCAAGGTCAGCGTGGTGGATGTCCATACCATCAACGTATCTGGAAAAAAGAAGAGAGTGGGTAGAATTATCGGCAAGAGACGGAACTGGAAGAAGGCTGTGATTACCCTCGCTCCCGGCAATTCTATCGAAGTTCACGAGGGAGTCTAGGGAAAGAGGTTGTAGAAAAAGATGGCACTCAAGACATACAAGCCGACATCTCCGGGGAGAAGGGCCCAGACGGTGTCCACCTTTGAGGAAATAACGAAGGCGAAACCTGAAAAGGCCCTGGTAAAATCGCTGAAGAGGACCGGCGGGAGAAATAACCGGGGGCGGATGACGAGCAGGCATATCGGCGGGGGGCATAAGCGAAAGTTTCGGGTTATCGATTTCAGACGCGATAAGGTGGATATCCCTGCCAGGGTGGCGGCCATCGAGTATGATCCGAATCGCTCGTCGCGCATAGCCCTGCTCCATTACGCAGACGGAGAGAAGAGATACATCCTCGCCCCTCTGGGTCTCGAGGTGGACGATACGATAATCAGCGGGGAGCGGGCCGATATCAAGACGGGGAACGCGATCCCGCTGAAAAATATCCCCCTGGGTTCTCTCATCCATAACCTTGAACTCAAGATGGGCAAGGGTGGACAGATGATCAGGAGTGCGGGGTCCTACGGCCAGCTGATGGCAAAGGAGGGGGCGTATGCCCAGATCCGCCTGCCTTCGGGAGAGGTCCGGAAGGTCCTCATGGAGTGCAGGGCGACGATCGGGCAACTCGGCAACATCGATCACGAGAATATCAGCATCGGAAAGGCGGGCCGATCGCGGTGGATGGGGAAGAGGCCCAAGGTGCGGGGGGTGGTTATGAACCCCGTCGACCATCCGATGGGTGGCGGAGAAGGCAAGTCGTCCGGCGGGAGACATCCCTGCACGCCGTGGGGGATTCCCACCAAGGGATATAAGACGAGAAAGAACAAGAATTCCGATAAGTACATTGTAAAGAAAAGAGGGTAGAGAGTGGCGCGTTCAATAAAAAAAGGCCCTTACATCAATGAGAAACTTCTGAAAAAAGTCCGGGCGGCGGAGGCTGCGGGGGGCAGGGCGGTGATCAAGACATGGTCCCGCCGTTCCATGGTTGTTCCCGAGCTCGTAGGCTGTACGTTCGCGGTACATAACGGGAAGAAGTTTATCCCTGTGTATGTGACCGAAGATATGGTCGGGCACAAGCTGGGTGAATTTGCGCCGACGAGGACCTTTTACAGTCATGCGGGCGACCGAAAGACAAAGCTGAAAAAGAGATAGCCGCGGGGTTGTGTGAGAGATGGAAGCAAAGGCAGTTGCAAAATATGTTCGGATATCACCACAGAAGGCACGGCTGGTGGTCGACTTGATCCGAGGGAAAAAGGTCGGGGAGGCGGACACGAAGCTCAGCTTTACCGACAAGAAGGCCGCACGTATCGTCCGTAAGGTGCTCCGATCGGCCATGGCGAATGCGGCCCAGAATCCCAATATAGATGAGAACATCCTTTACGTACGGGAGATCTTTGTGGACCAGGGACCGGCCCTGAAGAGATGGAGGGCGCGCGCCCAAGGGAGAGCGGCATCCATACGCAAGAGAACAAGCCATATAACAGTTATACTTGATGAAGGGTAATCTGCGGAGGTGAGAGTTTGGGACAAAAGGTAAATCCCATCGGGTTCAGACTGGGCATTAATAAGACCTGGAGTTCGCTGTGGTTCGCTGAACGGAACTACAGCCAGCTGCTCCATGAAGATATACGGGTCAGGAAACAGATAAAGGACAAGTTTTTCCATGCCGGCATATCCAAGATAGAGATCGAGCGGGCCTCCGATAAGGCGAAGGTCAACATATATACGGCGCGGCCGGGGATCATCATCGGGAGAAAGGGAACCGAGATAGAGAAGATAAAAAAGGATCTCGAAAAGGTCATGACCGGCGAGGTCATCATTAACATACTGGAAGTGCGCAAACCCGAGACGGACGCTCAGCTCGTGGCCGAGAATATCGCCCTGCAGCTGGTCCGCAGGGTCAGCTTCAGGCGGGCGATGAAGAGAGGCGTGACGACTGCCCTCAAATTCGGTGTCCAGGGCATCAGGGTGGCATGCGCGGGAAGGTTGGGCGGAGCGGAGATGGCCAGGAGGGAGTGGTACCGCGAGGGCAGAGTGCCCCTCCACACGCTGCGCGCGGATATCGATTACGGGTTTGCAGAGGCCCGGACGACTTACGGAATCATAGGTGTCAAGGTCTTGATATTTAATGGCGAGGTACTGCCGGACAGGAAAGATACCCGGGACTCGCAGGGATAGGTTTATTATGTTAGCACCGAAGAGGGTAAAATACAGGAAGATCCAGAAGGGTCGCATCAAGGGTGCGGCCCATAAGGGGCTTACGGTGGATTTCGGTGAATACGGGCTCCAGGCGACGGAGAACGGCCGGATCACGGCACGGCAGATCGAATCGGCCCGTATCGCGATCACCCGTCATGTAAAACGCGGCGGCAAGATATGGATACGCATCTTTCCCCATAAATCGATCACCAAGAAACCCGCGGAGACCCGCATGGGAAAGGGAAAAGGTTCGCCCGAAGAGTGGGTTGCCGTCGTCAAGAAGGGCACGATTCTCTATGAGATGGAGGGCGTTCCGGAGCAGGTTGCCCGTGAGGCACTGAGGCTGGCATCGCACAAACTTCCGTTGGCGACGAAGGTTCTGTCCAGGGAGGTATTTGATGAAGATTAAGGAGATCAGAGACCTGAGCGTGGATGAACTGAGGGAGAAGGAGAAAGGCCTCGTCGAGGAACTCTTCAGGCTTCGTATCAGGTTTGCGACCGGGCAGCTGGAGTCTTCATCTGTGATACCGAATGTGAAAAGGGACGTGGCCCGCGTAAAGACCGTTCTCAGAGAAAGAGGAGAGCCGAAGTAATATGGATACCAGGGGTAAGAAGAGAACGATACAGGGAATGGTTGTGAGCAACAAGATGGACAAGACAGTGGTCGTCCTGACGGAGAGGCTGGTCAAGCATCCCAAGTTTCACAAATATATAAAGAGGCATGTCAAATACAAGGCCCATGATGCGGACAACCGGTGCGGTCTGGGAGATACGGTGATGATTGTCGAATCGCGCCCCTTCAGCAGGGAAAAACGATGGAGGGTGTGCGAGATATTGGAGAAGGCGAAATAACGGGGTTTTGTCATGATACAGATGCAAACCTTCTTAAAGGTAGCTGATAATTCCGGGGCCAAAAAGGTCTGCTGTATAAAAGTCCTCGGTGGTTCGCGCAGGAGATACGCCCGTGTGGGGGATGTGATCATCGTGTCCGTCAAGGAGGCGATCCCCAATTCGAAGGTCAAGAAGGGGGATGTCCTGAAGGCGGTCGTCGTGAGAACACGGAGAGAGATCGGCCGGAGCGACGGTTCGTACCTCAAGTTTGACGAGAATTCCGCCGTTCTGATCAATGATCAGCTCGAACCGCTCGGCACGCGCATATTCGGGCCTGTCGCCCGGGAGTTGCGGGCGAAACAGTTTATGAAGATCGTATCGCTTGCCCCGGAGGTTATATAGGGGAGAATTTTTCGCGGTAGTGGAGATCCATCGAATGCATATAAAGAAAAATGATACGGTGCGGGTAATCGCCGGCAAAGAGAAGGGGAAGACCGGGAAGGTGATCGGTGTCACCAAGGAGAAAAACCGCGTTCTGATCGAGAAGATCAATCTGATAAAGAAGCATCAGAGACCCGATGCAAAAGGGAAAGGCGGCATCTTAGAGAAGGAAGCCCCCCTGCATGTATCCAATGTCATGCTCGTGTGCAGCAAGTGCAATACCGGGGTACGGGTGGGGTACAAGACATTGGAGGACGGCAAGAAGGTGCGCATCTGCAAGAAATGCCAAGAGCTGCTGGATGAATAGGAAGAGGGATGGCCAGATTAAAGGAATATTATAAGACGGAAGTGACCCCGATCTTGATAAAGGAGCGGGGGTATAAAAACTCCATGGAGGTGCCCCGCCTTGAGAAGATCGTGGTGAATATGGGGTTGGGCGAGGCGATACAGAACAGCAAGATACTCGACAGCGCCGTCTCGGAGCTTGCCATGATTGTCGGCCAGAGGCCCGTCATTACCAAGGCCCGTAAATCGATTGCCACCTTTAAACTGCGCAAGGGGATGTCGATAGGGTGTATGGTGACCTTGCGGCGGGAGAAGATGTACGAGTTTCTCGACAGGCTTGTCAATGTCGCCATCCCGAGGATCAGGGACTTCAGGGGGATTTCACCCAGATCGTTCGACGGCAGAGGAAATTTCTCCATGGGGATCAACGAGCACTATATCTTCCCCGAGATCGATTACGACAAGATCGATAAGGTGAAGGGATTGAATATAACGATTGTCACAACAGCGAGGACGGACGACGAAGCACGGGACCTTTTGAGATTGATGGGTGTGCCGTTTCGCAATTAGGAGGAATGGGTGTGGCGAAGAAATCCTTGATAGCAAAAGCCAAGGCAAAGCAGAAATTCTCCGTTCGGGAATACAACCGCTGTCCTCTGTGCGGGCGGCCTCGCGCTTATTACAGGAAATTTGATATGTGCAGGATATGCCTGAGGAAGCGTTCCCTCGGCGGGGAGATCCCGGGCGTTATAAAATCAAGCTGGTAAAGGAGAACCACAATGGGGATGACCGATCCCGTTGCCGATATGCTGACAAGGATCAGAAATGCGAGCCGTATGAAGTTTAAGAACGCGGACGTATCTCTGTCGAAGATGAATCTGAGCCTCGCGAAGGTGCTGAAAGACGCGGGGTACATAAACGGATTTGATGTCAGAAAAGGAGATCAGAATCCGCACGGCATGTTACGGATACACCTGAGATATTCAGATGTGAAGGGGAGTGCGATCACGGACATACAGCGAGTGAGCAAACCGAGCAGGAGGGTGTACGCCGGCAGCACGGATGTCCCGAAGGTCCTCAACGGATATGGGATAGCAATCCTTTCAACCTCCAAGGGGATCATGACCGATAAACAGGCTCAGGCGTTGAACGTGGGCGGTGAGATTCTCTGTAATGTGTGGTGAAAACAGGTTGAGATGAAGCGGGAGATGTGTTCATGTCAAGAATTGGTAAGATACCGATAGCTATTCCTGACGGTGTAAAGATCACGCAGGACGGTTCTTTAATGACGGTGCAGGGTCCCAAGGGAACCCTTTCCATGGAAATCCCGGCAGGCGTTGAGGTCGCGTTGGATGGAGGCGTCGCCCTTGTCAAGATTCTGTCCGATGATCGTAGGGGGAGATCCCTGTACGGTCTTGTCAGAACCCTGGTGGCCAATATGATAACGGGTGTGAGCACGGGATTTGAAAAGGCCCTGGAGATCGTGGGTGTCGGGTACCGCGGGGAGGTGCAGGGGAACGTGCTCAAACTCCTGATCGGTTATTCCGAGCCCGTGGAATACGCGATACCGGAAGGGATAGCGGTCAAGGTCGACAAGCAGGTCAACGTGGTGGTTTCGGGGATCGATAAGGAACTGGTCGGCAGGGTCGCGGCCCAGATACGGGATTTAAAGATTCCCGAACCGTATAAGGGGAAGGGAGTGCGGTACGCAGGCGAATATGTAAGGAAAAAGGTAGGAAAGTCTGCGGGTACGTAAAACTATCATATAGAGGGATGTGCAGTGGCATCGACAAAAAGATTGAAAAAGATACGAGTAAGGCGCGAAAAAAGGGTGCGAAACAAGATCTTCGGCACCGAGGCGCGGCCGCGTCTTTCGGTCTTTCGTAGTTCCAGATGTATATATGTCCAGGCTATTGCCGACGATGTGGGGAAGACCCTCGCACAGGCATCGACATTGGACAAGGAGTTCAGGGAAAGTTCAAAGGGGCTCAAGAAGGTCGAGGCAGCCAGAGAGGTCGGGAAACTGTTGGCGAAGAACCTCCTTGCAAAGGATATCAAAGAGGCCGTCTTTGACAGGGGCCGCTTTCTCTATCATGGACGGGTGAAATGTCTTGCGGAAGGCGTGCGGGAGATGGGGATAAAATTATAAGTTTTTGAATCCGGATAAGGAAGATATGGAAGACAACGAACTTCTTGACAAGGTAATAAAGATCAAAAGGACTGCCAAGGTGGTAAAAGGCGGCAGGAGATTCCGGTTCAGTGCCGTAGTGGCGGTTGGTGACGGTAACGGCTCTGTCGGTGTCGGATTGGGGAAGGCACAGGAGGTTCCCGAAGCCATCAGGAAGGGCATGGAGATGGCCAAGAGGAACATTGTGAAGGTGTCCATCGCTGACGGGACCATCCCTCACGAGGTGATAGGACACTACGGGGCCGGGAAGGTCCTTTTGAAACCAGCTTCCAAAGGGACGGGTCTTATTGCGGGTGGAGCGGTCAGGGCCATTCTCGAAGTGGCGGGGGTCCAGAATATACTGACCAAATGTCTCGGCTCGCATAACCCCCATAATCTCGTCAAGGCCACGATGGCTGGGTTGAGAAGCCTGAGGAATCCTGAACAGATAGCCTCCCTGCGGGGAAAGGATGTTGCTGAAATCTAGCAATGGTATAGGGAGCGTAGATTGTGAAACAGCTCAAAATCGAACTGACGAAAAGTTTCATCGGAAGGCCTGAGACGCAGAGAAAGGTGCTTCGGGGGATGGGGCTCGGAAAGGTGCATAAAACGGTATATCTGAAAGATACTCCTGAAATCAGGGGTATGATCAGAAAGGTCGCCCATCTGGTTTCCGTGGAAGAATGTGAGAAAGACGCATGAAGTTGAATGAATTGAGGCCCGCTGAAGGGGCAACCAGGAAGAGAAAACGGGTAGGGCGTGGCGATGGCTCGGGCCACGGCGGGACATCCTGCCGGGGTTCGAAGGGGCAGAATGCCCGTTCGGGCGGGGGTGTCAGACCCGGGTTCGAAGGGGGGCAGATGCCCCTTTCCAGGCGGTTGCCGAAGAGGGGCTTTTACAATAGATTCCGAAGAGACGTCGTTATCGTGAATGTCGGCCAGTTGGGTGTATTTCCCAAGGATGCGGTTGTCGACGCCGATGCCCTGGTGACAAGCGGTATCGTGAAGAAGACCGGGGATGCAATCAAGGTGCTCGGGAAGGGAACGATCGACCATCCGTTGACGGTGAAGGTCAATGGTGTAAGCCGTGGTGCCCGGGAGAAGATAGAGGCCTCGGGCGGCATGGTAGAGGTTGTTTGATGCTCGGTGGTTTTAAGAACATAACAAAAATTCCTGAGCTGCAGAGGAAAATCCTCTTCACCTTTTTCCTCCTTGCCGTGTACCGGATCGGTGTTCATGTTCCGACTCCCGGCATCGACACGCAGGCCCTTGCCGCGCTCTTCGAGCAGGCAAAAAACTCTCTGCTGGGGCTCTTTGACATGTTTGCGGGGGGGGCGCTGAGCACTCTCTCCGTCTTTGCCCTGGGCATTATGCCCTATATCAGCGCGTCCATCATCCTGCAGTTGCTGACGGTCGCCGTTCCTCATCTCGAGAGGTTATCGAAGGAGGGGGAGGCGGGGAGAAGAAAGATCACCCAGTATACGAGATACGGGACGGTTATCCTGAGTATCATTCAGGGGTTCGGTATAGCTGTTGGTCTCGAGAATATGGCGGGTCCGACGGGACTGTCCGTGGTCATCGCTCCCGGATGGGGATTCCGCCTGATGACCGTCATCACCCTGACGGCGGGCACGGCCTTTATCATGTGGCTGGGAGAGACGATTACGGAAAAGGGGATCGGAAACGGAATATCCCTGATCATCTTCGCGGGAATCGTCTGCAGGGGACCTGCCGCCGTGGTGAATACCTTCCGGCTCCTCTCCACGGGTGAGATGGGGATATTCTTCGTCGTGATTCTCTTTGTGCTCATGATCGGCGTTGTGGGGGTGATCGTCTTTGTGGAGAGCGCCCAGAGGAGGATCCCCGTACAGTACGCGAAGAGAGTCGTCGGGAGAAAGATGTACGGCGGCCAGACCACGCACCTGCCCCTGAAGATCAATACGGCGGGGGTTATCCCCCCGATCTTTGCCTCGTCGATCATCATGTTCCCGGCTACCATTGCGAACTTCGTTCCCCATCCGTGGATGAAGGCGATGTCGGAGTTTCTGATGCCGGGAAGGGTCGTGTATGAACTCCTCTATGTCGCACTGATTATCTTCTTCTGTTATTTCTATACGGCCGTCACCTTCAATCCGGTGAATGTGGCCGACAACATGAAGAAACACGGCGGCTACGTTCCGGGCATACGGCCGGGGAAAAAGACCGCCGAGTATATAGACGGTGTCTTGACGAAACTTACCTTCAGCGGTGCCATGTATGTATCCGCTGTGTGTGTCCTGCCGAGCATCCTTATCAGTCGGTTTAATGTCCCCTTTTATTTCGGAGGGACGGCGCTCCTCATCGTTGTCGGAGTCGCCCTCGACACTGCCGGCCAGATAGAAACTCATCTGCTTACCAGGCAGTACGAGGGATTTATGAAAAAAGGAAGAATAGGCAGAAGGCGTTGACGTGCAACACAGTGTGAGGCGATACGGCAGATGATCGTTCTAAAATCTCCCGAAGAACTGCAGAAGATGGGAGAGAGTAATGCTATCGTCGCGGAGGTGTTGGCGGGCTTAAGAGAAAAAGTAAAACCGGGGATCACGACTTCGGAGTTGAATGCATACGCCGAGACCGTGACGCGGGAGAGAGGGGCCAGGCCCGCTTTCAAGGGATACGGGGGATTCCCCTTTGCGCTCTGTGCCTCGGTCAATTCGGAGGTAGTGCACGGGTTTCCCTCGGATAGACCCCTGGCGGAGGGGGACATCATCAGTCTTGATTACGGGGTCTTTTATAATGGATATTATGGGGATTCAGCCATCACCGTCGCCGTGGGGAGGATTTCTGCTTCGGCCGCCCGGTTGATGCAGGTGACGGAAGAGGCCCTGTACAGGGGCATAGAAAAGGCGCGGGAGGGAAACAGATTAGGCGATATATCCTCTGCGGTGCAGAGCCATGCGGAGAAGGCAGGGTTTTCGGTGGTGCGGGATTATGTCGGCCACGGAATAGGAAAGGATCTTCACGAAGATCCGCCGGTCCCCAATTTTGGCATGAGCGGCCGAGGGGTCAAGCTGAAGGCCGGCATGGTGATCGCCATAGAACCCATGGTCAATGAGGGCTCTTACATGGTGAAGGTAAAGCCTGACGGATGGACTGTGGTAACCCAAGATGGCAGCCTGTCGGCCCACTTTGAGCATACGATAGCCGTCACCGAAGATGGGCCTGTGATATTAAGCAGCAGGACATGAAAAGGGTTTCCATACCGCCGGGATGCCCGGCAGAATGGTGATGATATGGCGAAAGAAGATGCTATCATTGTTGAAGGAACGGTGTTGGAGCCTTTGCCGAACGCGATGTTTCGTGTCGAGCTGGAGAATGGTCACCGTGTTCTGGCCCACATCTCGGGAAAGATGAGGATGCATTTCATCAAGATATTGCCCGGGGACAAGGTGACGGTGGAATTATCGCCCTATGACCTCACTCGGGGCAGGATTACGTATCGATCCAAGTAAGAAGGGAATGGAGTGAACGAACAGTGAAAGTAAGAGCGTCTGTTAAGAAGATGTGCGATAAGTGTAAGATCATCAAGAGACGTGGCGTTGTAAGGGTCATATGCGAGAATCCTAAACATAAACAGCGCCAGGGATAACCGGCGGGAGGTTGCACAGGTGGCACGAATAGCAGGAGTCGATTTACCCAAGAACAAGAGAATGGAGATAGCCCTGACGTATATATACGGGATAGGGAGGTCTAAATCGAGGCAGATCCTTGAAGAGGCCGGGATCGATTTCGATACCAAGACGGACAACCTCCTCGACGAGCAGGTAACCGCCATACGGGATATTATCGATAAGGACTGTAAGGTTGAAGGTGACCTCAGAAGAGAGGTCAGCATGTCTATAAAGCGCCTCATGGATATCGGGACCTACAGGGGGTTGCGGCACAGGAAAGGCCTTCCCGTGAGAGGGCAGAGGACCGGTACCAACGCGCGGACGAGAAAGGGCCCGAGGAAGGCCGTGGGAGGCAAGAGAAAGTAATACGAGAGGCGTCTGTTATGAGGCGGCTCTCTTCCTGGAGGAATGATGGCTCAACCAAAGAAGAGAAGCGTAAAGAAGAAGGAAAAAAAGAACATCTCCGATGGGATTGCTCATATTCAGTCGACGTTCAACAACACCATCGTCACGATTACGGATCTGAGCGGCAATGTTATTGCCTGGGCTTCCGGCGGAGGGCAGGGATTCAAGGGTTCGAGGAAGAGCACCCCCTTTGCCGCGCAAATGACCGCCACGGATGCCGTCAAGAAGGCGAGGGTGCACGGACTCAGGAATGTGCAGGTGTATATGAAAGGGCCCGGCTCCGGGAGGGAATCGGCTCTGAGGGCACTGCAGGCGGCTGGGCTGAACATCAGCCTTATCAAGGATGTGACACCAATTCCCCACAATGGCTGCCGTCCGCCCAAGAGGAGAAGGGTCTAAAAGACCGATCTGGTCCTGATGAGATTATAGGTGAGTGGAGGAGTATTTTGGCGAGATACAGAGAGTCTTTATGTAGATTGTGCCGGGCGGAGGGTGCGAAGCTGTTCCTGAAGGGTGACAGGTGTTACGGTGACAAATGTTCCTTCGAACGAAGGAGTTATGTGCCCGGGGAACATGGACAGGGCAAGTTCAGGCGCAAGCAGTCCGATTACGGCACTCAGTTGAGAGAAAAGCAGAAACTCAAGAGGACCTTCGGCCTTCTGGAGAAATCATTCAAGGGCTGTTTTGAAAAGGCCGAGAGGCAGAGGGGCGTAACAGGTACGAACCTGCTCCTCCTTCTGGAACGGAGGCTGGACAACATGGTCTACCGGCTGGGTTTTGCAAATTCCAGGGGTGAGGCGAGGCAGCTCGTACGGCACAACCATTTCCTGGTGAACGGCAGGAAGGTAAACATTCCTTCGTACCTGGTCAAGGTCGGAGACGCGATACAGGTCAAGGAAAAGAGCCGGAAGATCGCAACGATACTTGATGCCGTGGAAACCGTTGCCAGACGGGGCATCCCCCAGTGGCTGGAGCTGGACAAGGATTCTTTTACCGGTGTCGTAAAGGCCCTGCCCGCGCGGGAAGATTTAACCATGCCCATCCAGGAGCAGTTGGTGGTTGAGTTCTACTCTAAGTAAACGTTTTATATGAGGGACTGATAATATGGAGAGAAACTGGCGCAGCCTGATAAAACCGAAACGAATAGAGGTTGATGATAAAACCCATACATCGTTTTACGGTGAATTTACCTGCCAGCCTTTGGAAAAGGGATTTGCTCTCACGCTGGGAAATGCCCTGAGGAGGGTGCTCCTTTCTTCCATCTATGGTGCGGCCATTACTGCCGTGAGATTTGACGGGGTGCTGCATGAATTTTCCAGTATCTCCGGCGTTAAGGAAGATGTTTCCGATATCATATTGAATATGAAGGGGGTCAGGCTGAAGCTGTACGAAGATGGGCCCCGGATACTCCGTATCGATGCCTCCGGTGCGGGGACGGTTACGGCGGGAGACATTATAACCGATGAGACGGTTGAGATCCTCAACCCCGAGCACCACCTGGCGACCCTTTCGGGCAAGGCGGTATTCAAGGCCGAACTGGTGGCCGAGGTGGGAAGAGGGTATGTTCCCGCCAGCAGGGAAGTAAGTCCGGGACAGCCCGAGGGTACCATCAACATTGATGCCTTGTTTTCCCCTATCAAGAAGGTTTCCTACACGGTTTCCAACGCGCGTGTCGGTCAGATAACGGATTATGATAAGCTGGTTCTGGAAATCTGGACGGACGGGAGCATCCTTCCGGAAGAGGCCGTCGCCTACGCCGCGAAGATCTTGAAGGAGCAGGTCGGCGTGTTCATCAATTTCGATGAACCCGAGGAGATGGAGAAAACCGAGGAAGTGAAAGAAGAGGATCATATCAATGAGAACCTGCTCAAAGGGGTCGACGATCTGGAGCTTTCGGTACGGTCCGCCAACTGCCTTAAGAATGCCGGTATCCGGTATATAGGGGAGCTTATCCAGAAGACGGAGGCGGAGATGCTCAAGACGAAGAACTTCGGAAGGAAGTCCCTGAACGAGATCAAGGAAATGCTTGCCGAAATGGGACTGAGCCTTGGCAGCAAGGTGGATTTTCATCCTCCCAGCAGAGGTCGCGAAGATACGGAAGAATAACAGGCAAAGGGGTATTGCATAATGCGTCACAGAAGAGCGGGAAGGAGACTTGGCAGGACATCGAGCCACAGGAAGGCTATGATGAGGAACCTGGTAACGTCTCTTTTGGAGCATGAAAAGATCACCACGACGGATGCGAAGGCAAAGGAACTGAGGGGCGTGGCCGATAAGATGATAACCCTGGGAAAGAAGGGAACCCTCCATGCGAGGAGGCAGGCGCTCTCTTTCATACGGGACAGCCGGGTTACGAAGAAGGTGTTCGAAGAATTGTCCCCGCGGTACAGCGAACGGATGGGGGGGTATACCCGGGTAACCAAGGTGGGGACACGGGAAGGCGATAATGCCCTTCTCTCTGTGATAGAACTGATGCCGGCGGATGAAAAAAAGGGTGCAAAGAAGAAGAAAGCCGTCAAGGAGAAGTGATCGAGAGGGGTCTGAAGATCAAAGGGCAGGGAGCGTTCCTGCCCTTTTTTATTGCTTGATTTTTCAACGGGAGGGGTTATAATCATCTCAGTTGGTTCCAAAAGAAATATTTATATGGTTTCCGAGCGGTTACAGGGAGGATGCGTTATGGGAGAAGAAAAGATCGGAGAGGTGATGAAATTTTTCTCGAAACCCTGCGTTGCAGCCGTCAAGATCACGGCGGGGGAGGTATCAGTCGGGGATACGGTCAGATTTACCGGTCATACGACGGATTTTGAAGATACGATTGCCTCCATGGAGATCGACAATAAACAGATACAGAAGGCATCGGCGGGTGATTATATCGGCATCAAGGTTGCCGACCGCGTGCGCCCCGGGGATGAGATGCTCAAGGTTGTTCCGGAGTGATCTTTGCGGAGGTGCCTCTCGATCGGGCATGTAGTAAATCTTTTGTGGCTATCCGTTTGACGGAGTGGGCCTGAAGGTCAGGGATTGTACGGTACAGCCCCTGACCTTTTTGTTTGGAACACGGAGTGCGCGCATGGGCAATGCTCTCGAGTATCTGGAGGGTTTGAAGCAACGGGGAATCCAGTTGGGCATCGGTCCCGTTTCACGACTGCTCGACCGCCTCGGCAACCCTCAGTATGCATACAAGACAATCCTGATCGGGGGGACCAACGGGAAAGGATCGACGGCCGCGATCCTCTCTTCCATTTTGATCAGGGAGGGGATGCGGGTCGGACTCTACACCTCTCCGCACCTGTGTGATTTCAGGGAGCGGATACGGATCAATGGGAGCATGATCCAAGAGGACGTGCTGTGTGCCCTGATTGATGAGGTACGGGAGAACGTCGTCGAAGATGTCACCTATTTCGAATTTACCACCGCCCTGGCATTCCTGTATTTTGCGCGCCGCAAGGTGGACATCGCGATCCTTGAGGTCGGGATGGGGGGGAGACTGGACGCCACCAATCTCGCGTCTCCGGAAGTTTCCATCATCACCAATATCTCGCTGGAGCATCGGGAATACCTGGGAAACGACTTGAAATCGATAGCCCGTGAAAAGGGAGGCATTATCAAGAAGGGAGGCGTTTGTATAACGGCTGCCAGGGGGCGCGGTGTCATCGATGTGTTGCAGGAGATATCCCGTCGGAGAAAGGCGGTGCTCTACAGGATAGGGAGGGATATGCGGGTCAGAAGATCCGCGCAGGGGAGCTTTTTCTATTACGGTATTCATAAGTGCTACCGCGGGCTCACCCTCTCACTGATCGGCGGACACCAGATTGCAAACGCCGCTCTGGCCCTCGCAGCCGTCGATCTGCTGGCGGGGAAGGGGCTGACCGTGGGCGATGCGTCGGTTATCGAAGGTTTGAGGGACGCGCGGTGGGAGGGACGATTGGAGCTTATCGCCCAAACCCCCCGGGTCCTTATTGACGGCGCCCATAACCCCGCAGGGATTGCGACCCTGTGCAGGGCCCTGATATCTGAATTTTCTTACCGGAGATTGACAGTCGTCTTTGGGGTGCTTCGCGATAAGGACTATGCCGGGATGTTAAGGCGGCTGCTCCCACTGGCGGACAGGCTCATCCTGACCCGGCCGCAGGAGGAGAGAGCCGCACAGCCGCAGGATCTGCTCGCGGTTATCGGATCATGCCACAAGCATATCGAGGTGATAGGAGATTCGCGTGAGGCCCTTGACCGGGCACGGTCCCTGGCCGGGGATGATGACCTGATATGCGTGACCGGCTCGCTCTATCTCGTCGGAGAAATCAGGGGATCAACAAACCCGGGAGAAGGAGGGGGATGTCCTATCGGCCCCGGGCGAACAGGACCTCCTTGACGGTGAGAAACATGATCCACAGGTCCATAAGCCAGGTGGAATGCTTGACATAATACAGATCGTACTGGAGTTTCTCCTTGCTGGCGTCCATGCTGTCGCCGTAAGAGTAATTGACCTGAGCCCAGCCGGTCAGGCCGGGGTGTACGGAGTGACGAAGGTTGTAGTAAGGTATTGATTGTTCCATCTCCCTGACAAAGACGGGACGCTCCGGCCTGGGGCCGACCAGATCCATATCCCCTTTGAAGATGTTGATGAACTGCGGGACTTCGTCCAGCCTGAGTTTGCGAATCACCTTGCCGATCCGTGTGATGCGGGGGTCATCCTTTTGCGCAAATGTCGGCCCGCTCACCTTTTCGGCACCGGCGACCATGGACCGGAATTTGAGGAGGCGGAAGACCCTGCCGTTGAAGCCGACCCTCTCCTGCCGGTAAAAGACCGGACCGGGGGATTCCAGCTTGATCAGGAGAGCGATGAGCAGGAGGAGCGGCGAGAGGATGGTCAGGAGACAGAACGATACGATCATCCCTTGTGCGTGTTTGATCGTTCGATGTATGGGGGTCTGGCAGAAGCCTTCCTCAAAGAGGAACCAGCTCGGTTTCAGATACTCATCGATAATGATCTTTTTCTTGACCTCTTCGTAGAAGGTGGAGCCTTCCTGAATCCTGATATCTGATGTCTTGAGCTTGAGCAGATCATGGACCGGTAGTTTTCCGCGCCGATCCCGCAGCGTAACGACGATGGTATCGACGGGATAAACACGCCGCAGGGCCTCATTGATCTGTTCCATGGGGCCGATAAGGGGTATGCCGTGAAAGTCTGTCCCGACTTGATTTTCAGCGGCTGAGACGATTCCAACGATCTCATAGTCCCTGAATCTCTTTTTCTGTGCCTCCTTGACGATCTCGCGTGTCAGGTCGTTCGCCCCGATGATCAGTACCCGGTTCCGGTTCTTCGGCATGTCGTAATAAAGGATGTATCGGAAAAAGAAGATACACACAAAGATGGCGGTGAGGGGAGGGAGCAGGCGCCAGTTGATCAGTGCGAGATTCCGGATGAAGAAGCTCATGGTGACGATAAATCCGCAGGCGATCAGGAACGCGATGACGATGCGCTTGAACAATTCGACCGGCGAGACCTGTTCAGTAAAGGAAGAGAGGCCGGAGATAAAGAGGGAGAAGAGGACAATCAGGGTAAAGATGAACAGGGCCAGGTGCTCTTCGAGGGGCTCGTAGATCCATAGCGCGGGGGATTCGGGGAGGACCCAGAAAAAGAGCTCAAAGAAAAGGAGGGTGATCACCAAATCGGCGAGAAAGATGGCGATGGCGCCCCGCGTTGTGTGTATGGAGAACATACCCTGGTTACTCCTCTAAACGTTCGAATGATTTGATGCGGTTACCCCCCATGATCTTTGCCGCGACAAGGACGGCCTTGGCATTCTCCACCAGCGCCCCGGGAGTTTCGGCATCATCGGGAAACTGGATCACCCCGCCGCTCAGTGTCAGGGGGTGCGACATGGGAATTTTCATTTCACCGGGGAGACCTGAAACAGCATCAAGGATACGGTGTGCCACCTCGGTAGCGTTCTTCTTGTCGGTGTGGGGGAGTATGATGGCGAATTCGTCGCTCCCGATCCGACCCGCGATATCGTAATTCCTCAGGCACCGATTGATCCGGTCGGCGATAATCCTCAGCAGCTCATCGCCGAGGAAATAGCCATGATCACGGTTAAAGCGGTCAAAGTGGTCGATGTCCAGGATGATAAGGGATATCTTGGCATCATGCAGACGGTTGGTGCGTGCCAGCTCTTCGTGAAGCCGCTTCCACCACAACCCGTAATTGTACATGCCGGTCAGACTGTCGGTGGAAGCCATGTCCTGAAACCGTTGCTCTGAAGACGATTCCTCGATAACCCTGGCCGCAGATTCACAGATTGAATGAATCAGCCCCGCCGATGTCTCGTCGAGTGCCGGTGGGGCTGTTTCAGTGAACAGAAGAAAGTGTCCCTGGACCGTTTTGTTCGATATCAGGGGCATCACGATATAGAATTCCTCCTTCAGGAGTCTCACCGGTGCCGAGAACAGTTCTTCCCGGCGAAACGCCGCCACGTCCTGCAGTGACTCTATCTTTTTCACTTCCAAGTGTGAGGCCAGTTCTTCGTAGAGCTCGCGGTACAGGGTGGTATCGAGTCCGTAGCCGAGGATCAGATCGAAAAAGCCTGACTGATGGTTTTTCAGGAGAAATATTCCTTTCTTCCGGGTCTTCAGCAGGTCGGTCGTCAGATGAAAGATATAGTCGAAGACCATTCGCAGTTCACGCATGGCACTGTATTCGCGAAAGATGTTCATCATATACAGTTCGGAAGGTGTTTCGTGATAGCTGGCGGGGAGATCGACCTGGGCGAGATACTCGGAGAAACAGTGAAGGATCCGCCGGATCAGCGGTTCTTTCTCGGGCCGGATACCATGGTCTGAAAGCACGGAGTTGATGTTGATCGTCCCCACGGTTCCGTCGTGGAGCTTGATCGGCACGATATACGAGGTGTCGATCTCGGGGTTGATCAGATCGCCGGGTTGTATGTCCAGTTGGAGCGCGTCGTCTGCCCTCTTGACAAAAACGGCCCGACCGCCGCCGGCAACCTTGCCGGAGATACCATCCCCCAGGCGGACACGGGTCTTTTCAATGATCTCCTTTTTGAGGCCGCGGGCATTTCGAATAGTCAGTTCTTGAGATCTGTCGTCGAGGAGCATGATGGAGCCGCGTTTCGTCTGCATCACCTCCAGAACCACATCCAGGAGCAGATCAAGGATCTCTGAGGGGATGGGACGATCGGCCTGCCGTTCCTTGTCTTGTATTCCCATGCCAGAAACACCCGGTAAAAGATTCTAGGTCCTATACCCCCACCGCAGTGAGCGCGTTGCCGAAAAAAATACTGGAAACCATCATTAATACAGTGAGCTGGTTAGCAATAGTCGTATACAGGGCACCCGGTAGAATGTGAAAAATACTACGATACCCCGCTTTTTTTTTCAAGTCAGAAATGACTAAAAACACAATAACTTTTCGTGTGAGATCAGTCCGGACTGGTGAGTTTTGGGGCTGATTTATTGTTTTGCTTTTGGTTCTTTTTTCTGTTATTACAGACACGTCTGTTCTTATGCATCTGTTCTCGATCGAAGATTGATGCGGCATTAACCGGCATGGTGACCTGTCAAAGCGGGGGGCCGCACTTTCGCCGCTGAGGGTTGCGGTGTCGTCTAAAGCGTTTTCCAAAAGGGTGAGCAGATACATTGAATACCGGTAGCCTTGTCAACAAGACCTTCGATTATGCGGAAGTCCACAGGATCCGCGAAACAATCGTGGGCGAGCTCCAAAGACAGAATCTCAAGACCGTCATGGTCGCCAGTCCCCACGACAATGCCGGCAACACATTTTTGGTCTCCGTACTGGGTTACAACATAGCCCGTTTCAGCACCATGCGGGTGTTGCTGGTCGATCTGAACATGCGTCGTCCCGAGCTTCACCTCTCCTTTGGACTTGAGATAGGGAAGGGATTCAGCGCGGTCGCTTCGGGGCTCCTGCCGTGGAGGGATGCGGTAAAGGATACCAACCTCAAGGGGCTGCAGGTGATGACGGCCGGCAGGCTCGACACGGACCTGTCCCCCTTCCTGACCCGTTCCCTCCTGGATGACCTGGTCCGAGAGATGAAGGAAGAATTTGATCTGATACTGTTTGACACCTCTCCGTTGCTCGTGCAGAACAGGAGCAACGTGGACCCGGCCCTCCTCAGTCTCGTGTGCGACATGGTGGTCATCGTCGTGCAGGACAAGAAAACGACACGAGCCGACCTGGCGCAAGCCATCGCGGCTGTTCCCGAGGGATGCAACAAGATCAGGGGAGTAGTGTACAACCACCAATTTTAGAGGAATCTTTCATTCACGGTGCTATGAACGGGAAAACAAGAGGCAGACAGCTTGACATTTCGCTTTATACGGCGAAGTACGGCGTCCCCCTTCTGGAGAAGAAATGGGCCGTGCTCCTCTTTTTCTTATTGGGTTTTCTCATCTCTCTGAGCCTGCTATCCCCCCTTATCCAACCCCAGTTTACCAGCCAGGCGACCCTCCTGGTCGAGGAACCCCGCTCCGAGATCTCCCGGGCCAGGCAGGAGACCTTGGGTACGGGGAGGGTTCCGGGCCTGTACGTGACGACCGAGGAAGAAAAGATCAAGAGTCCCTACTTTGCCGCTGAGGTCCTGAAGATCCTGCCCGAGAAGGCCAAGGATGACCTGAGGGGCCATGTGGGCATCTGGTCGCGCCTCAAGACGGGGGTCTTAACCCTGTTCGGCATGGAACCGAAGGTGGTGTCTGAACCTATGAAGGAAAGAAATCTCCTGGAGGAGATCCAAAAGAGGATTGAAGTCGCCAGTAATTCCCCCTCGGCCCTGATCTGGATTACGGCGAAGAGCACCGACAAGGATATCGCCCTCGTATTGGCCAGGAGCTATGTCGATGTTGCTCTCGCGTCCAACCTCGAGGACAACAAAAAGGTCGTCCGGTCCGAGAGGGAATTTCTGGAGAGGCAGAGAGGTCAGGCATACCAGAAATTCCGGGACTCGGAACAGGCGGTGTTCGATTTCAAGAAGGAATACCAGATCCCCGGCGATTTCGACGAGGCTCGGGATATCGGTATCCAGCTTCAGTTGAAACGGCTCCAGGCCCAGGTCGCCATGGATAAGGAACGGTTTGAGAAGCTGGATGAGGCCTACTTCGCCAGCCAGGTAAAGGAGGCTGGGATCGTGGGGAATATTCGGGTGATCAGCCCGCCCGTCTTTCCTGTTACCCCCTCAAGGAAGCAAGAAATACGACTTATGATCATCATTCTCCTCGGGGGACTGATGCTGGGGATCGGTGTTGCGCTGCTGCCGGAGTTTACGCATCGCGGGGCCATTCGTCATGAGATCGACATTGTGGATATCTGCGAACTTCCCGTACTGGGCGATCTTCCGAGGATAAAACTATGATCGCACGCCGGAGGTTGGCTGTTTTTCTTGTGGTGATGGCCGTCATAACGGGCATGTGGGGATCCCCTCCCGCCAGGGGGGAGGGGCGCATTGAGATCACCCCCATGGTCACCGTCGGTACGGTGTACGATGATAATATCTTTCTGGACAAGGACAACGAAAAATCGGATTACATCACGACCGTCTCGCCGGGGATCGGGCTTACCGCTTCTTCACGGGATAACGGGATGGATCTTTTTTATGCCCCGACCTTTGTCAAATATCACGATTATTCGGCGAATGATACGGTCCGCCACAACGCCCGCCTCCACCTCTGGCAGGAGATGGGGAAATCCTGGAGGTTCGACGTCAGGGAAAATTACCTGAGGTCGGAGGAAGCGGCGGAATCCTCCTTTGCGGACTACGAAGAGAGGGAGCGGACGAGGCATACCCGGAACACCTACGAGAGAAATGTGCTTGATGGTGCCGTAAGGTATCAGTTCGGTCCCGAGGACACACTGACGGTCGGCTATCGGCATGACCTCCTGGAGAACGAGGACCCTTCCCTGGATGATGTCACCCAGCACGGTCCGTATGCCGGCATGGTCTACTGGTTCGATAAGCACAACGGCGTGGATCTGGGATACCGGTTTGTCAGGACTTCTTTCGAACGGAACGACGGCAATCCTTCGGGCGACGATTTTGACGGGCACGAGGCGGATGTCCGTTATCTCTATCGCTGGAATCAACGGACACAGGGATATGTCGGTTACGGGTATACGCTAAGGGACTTCGAAAAGGCATCGAGAGAAGATCGTACGGTGCATGAAGGGTCCGTCGGGCTCACCCACAGCTTCTCTCCACGGACATCCGTGTCACTGGATGCGGGGTACTACAAACCTGAGGGGTATGGAACGGATAATAAGGGACACATAAGCTACGGTGCAACCCTGACGAGGGCCTTCGAGCGGGGGACCCTCTCGCTGAGAGGCATGAGCGGGTGGGATGAGGATTATCTGGGCGCGGAGGACCAGCGGGATTTTACGCGGTACTGGTCCGTTGCCGGTGATATGGATTATACGGTCATGAGAAATGTGACCGCCTATGCGGGGGGATCATACCGAAAGAACGAACCCTACCTGTCGAACGTGGAAGACAGGACCTACATGGGACGTTGCGGCCTCCGGACGGGCTTTTTCCGCTGGTACTCTCTGAGCCTGGAGTACACCTATCTGAACCGGCGGAGCGATGATCCCGATGATGAATATGTGGACAACAGGATCATGCTGATGCTCTCCGCCTCGCGGCCGTTCCGGTCGGTATATTAGAAAAATCGCTGGATCTTGTCATTTCGAGGGAGCGTTCGCCTCTGTCATTTCGAAGGAGCGCCGGCGAGTGAGAAATCTTGGATTTCTCCCTGCGGTCGAAACGACGGAAACGCGGATGACAGATAACGCTGGTTTTGCAGAGATATCGGTTTGACCGGTGTACAAAGATCTGAGGAAGGGCGGGATCATGTGATCCCGCCCTTTGTTGGTTCTGTATCCGGTTTTGTTCTTACGGAATCGGGTGGATCTCAACCCTCCGGTTCAACGCCCTCCCCTCCTCGGTTTCATTGGAGGCCCGCGGCCGTGAGAAATCATACCCTGCGGGATAGAGCCGCTCCCGGGCTATACCCCCCTGCACAAGGTAATCCACCACTGCTCTGGCACGCCTGTGGGAGAGTTTCTGATTGTAGGCCTGAGTACCGAAGTTGTCCGTATGGCCCTGTATTTCGGCCTTCAGAGAGGGATTGTTCTTGAATACGGCGATCACCTGGTCGAGGGTTCCATGGTATTCGGGTTTGATGTTGTACTTGTCGAAGTCGAAGAGGGTATCCCCGATGACCCAGCAGCCGTTTTCGTCAACCAGTGCACCCTCGGGTGTCCCCGGGCACTTGTCAAAAGAATCGGGCACGCCGTCGCCGTCGCTGTCGAGCGGGCATCCCCGGCAGTCGACGATCACCCCTTCAGGTGTCCCGGGACACTTGTCGAGGTAGTCAGGCACGCCGTCGCCGTCGCTGTCGAGCGGGCACCCCCATTCATCCACCTTTACCCCTTTGGGCGTCCCGGGACACTTGTCGAGATGGTCCGGCACACCGTCGCCATCGGTATCGAGGGGACATCCCCACTCATCCACCTTAATACCCGAGGGCGTCTGATCTTTAGGGGAGTATTGCTGTGATCTCATGCATTCTTCCGCTGATCCGGCCTTGAGGCACGACAACTGGGCCTGTTCCCGTGGCGATATCTCTTTTGTGGAGTGGCTGTCGGAATCCATCAGTGAGTAGTTGGGAGCGCACCCCAGCGTAAGGATACATACAACTATGCCGCCAAGTCGTGTTATCGTCTTCATCTGATACCTCTCGAATCTTTTCGGACCTTTAGTTTGTACCGATATCACCGGTACGGACGAAACTGCACCCGCCGGTTCAGCGCCCTGCCGGCCTCGGTTTCATTTGAGGCCCGTGGCCTCGAGAAATCATATCCGACGGCGGAGAGCCGTCCTTCATCAATACCGTTCTTTATCAGATAGTTCATGACCGCCCTGGCGCGTCTGTCGGAGAGTTTCTGGTTATAGACCCGGCTTCCGAAGTTGTCCGTATGGCCCTGCACCTCAACCCTCAGGGAGGGATTCTGCTTGAGGACGGAGACAACCTGATCGAGCAGGCGGTAATACTGAGGTTTAATGACATATTTATCAAAATCGAACAGGGTATCGCCGATTACCCAGCACCCCTGTTCGTCGACCAGCGCGCCCCTGGGCGTTCCGGGGCACTGGTCACGGTAGTCGGGGACACCGTCGCCGTCGGTGTCGAGCGGGCATCCCCATTCATCCACCTTTACCCCTTTGGGCGTCCCGGGGCACTTGTCGCGGTAGTCGGGGACGCCGTCGCCGTCGCTGTCAAGGGGGCATCCCCATTCGTCCACCTTGACCCCTTTGGGCGTCCCGGGGCACCTGTCGAGGTAGTCGGGCACGCCGTCGCCGTCGCTGTCCGGGGGACAACCGTCACAGTCAACCTCGATTCCCTTGGGCGTTCCGGGGCACTTGTCGAGGTAGTCGGGGACGCCGTCGCCGTCGCTGTCCAGGGGACAACCCCTCTTATCAACCTTCACGCCTTCGGGTGTGTCGGGGCATTCGTCTATATCGTTCGGTACACCGTCTCCGTCGGAATCCCTTAATATCTTTGAGGTAGTGAGGTAATCCTGGATTCCGCGATCCTGGAACATCTGCGCCACCGCATTCGATACAGCGGTATCGCACGTTTCATACAGATCCTTGGCGGCACTCGTCTCCTCGATATTAACGGTGTACCCGTCACCGGTAATCACGTTCAGATTCAGGATGCACCCGATGGCGTCAAACCCCCAGAACAGCTTCACCTCTGTGACGGAGAGTTTCAACGTCTTCGGAGACCTCTCGGAGATGATCACCCCCCGTTTTACCAGTTCGTCTTCGAGAAGCTCGACGGCGGTGTCCGTCCACATGAGCAGGTTCGCAGACCATTTGTGGGTGTAATCCCCAATGTGAACCCACCGTGAATCCGCCTGGTTGTTGATGATGTTCACGGAGCAGACGATATTGTAGTCCGGTTTCAGGACCGTCCCGGGCTTGATGGGGACCGGCTTGGGGACATAAAAACGCCCGCTGGTCGCACAACCGATCAGCACCATCAGGGCGAGCAGGCCCGCCACCTTACACACGTTGGAAAATGTGGATTTCGACATCTCTCCCCCACCTTTTTATGTGCTTCTCGTTATGATCGTGGTATCGTTCATCTCCGTCCTATTCGGCCATCTCTTCCGGGAGACTGCCTGATGGCAGGCGGCGGAGAACATCCCTGTTGATGATCCATTTTCCCCCTTTGTATTCGCAGGCAGCCGGATCTTTTGCGACGGGGATCCATACATCTCCGGTGGCCTCACATGCCTCCCTGTTGCTCGGTTCGGGGATCCACGTACCGCCCATGGCTTCGCACTCCGTTTCGTCGACCGCCGGCACCCATGTCCCGCCGTTCGCCCTGCAATCAGCGGGATCTTTGCCGTCAGCTCCCCGGCAGTACGCCGCACCCAGCGCCTTCCCCTCGGAGCACCGGCAGTGCGCCTTCTTCCGTTTGCCGCTGGCGGCATCCACGCAATACGCCACGTCCGGGTCGCCGTTGGCATCAATGCAATAGGCACACCGGTACGCCTCGCCCCGCAAATCGGGGTAATCCCCCAGGTTGACGAATACATGCGTCGCTCCGATCTCGGCGGCGTTGTCCAGCAGTTCATTGAGGGCGTTGTTGTGGGCTATCTTTCGCACCGTGCCCCACCAGGAGAAACATCCGCCGGCCGGATACGACGAGCCCTGAACGTTGCCGAGGGCCTCGCACAGCACTTCGCACTGGTGCACCTGCTCCGCCGAGATCATCCTGACACGGGACGCCCGTGTTGACATGTCCGTCGCACAGGAAGCCAGGGCCGCTGCTGTGGCAAGACAAAGAACCAAAAGCCCTATTGTTTTTCCTCTGTTTTTCATGAACCTTCTCCCCGGATTATAAGGCATATGGGCCCGTTTGTTATGGCACGATGATGGTGTCGTTCGGTGCCAGCCTGATGTTCACTTCAGGAACCCTTCCCCTGACGCCCTTGTCGTAGTTGAAGGGGATATTCTGTTGTTTTCCGTCCACCATGCGGACGATCATGATGTTGTCCGAATCGGCCCATTCATTGAGGCCCCCCGCCCAGGCGAGACCCTGGAGGACGGTCATGTCGTCGTACAGCTCGTATGATCCGGGCCGCAACACCTTGCCGACGACGTACACCCTGTCCTGGGCCTCTTTCACTGTTGTCTCTATACGGGTGACGTATACCGTGTCTCCACCCCGAATCTTGGGCAGCGGTTTCGTTCCGCCCTTCGCCTTGCTGTGCAGGAACTCCTCAAGATCAAACCGTGTGATGACCCTGCCGTTCCGTATGATCGCTATGTCGGTCAGCTCCGCGTACTGATCCTCTCCGCTGGCGAGGACCATGAGATCGACAAGGTTCATATCCTCTTCGACCTCGTAGATCCCCGGGTTGTGTACGGCCCCGAATATACGGACCTTCTCCTTGACGTCTTCCTCAAGCCGTTCGGTGGGCGGGGACCAGGCCATGAGGGTCCTCTTGACGTTGCCGAAATTGGAAGAGATCGGCACGAAGATGGTATCCCTTTCATGGATTGGTGTCAGGAGTCTGTTATCGCCGGTTATGGTGAACTGGTAGAGATTGACCTTGACCTTTCTGGCGCTTCCACCCAGGTCTCTCTGGATGACGATATCGCTCATTGTCGCCCCGTCGACGGCACCGCCCGCTATGCTGACGACTTCCTGGATATTCGCCGTCTCCGGAACATTGTACCAGCCGGGGTTCGTCACGTGCCCCAACACCTGTACATAGTGCTTTTTCTCGATGATGCTGACTTCGACCTTTTGAAGAATAGCAAGATACTTGGGAAGCCGTGCCTCGATCTCCCCTTTGATCTCCCCGGTTGTCAGGTTATTCACAAAGATGTGGCCATAGTTGGGGAGGTAGATATACCCGTTTCTGTCTATCTCGATCTTATTCTGTGCCAGGGATTGGGTCAGATCGGCTGAGTCCCACGTATCAGGCCTCCCGCTTGGGGCCTGCCGCTGGGGGATGCTGATGAACATCAGGTCGCCCTTGTCCGCCTCCCTTCGATACGTTTTGGGAATCGGTACCACCAGGATGTCGTTTGGATGGAGGGCGATTGTACCTTGTATGCTGAATGTTTTATCCTCCCCTCCCACCCTGCGTTTGAGCCTGATCCCGCCGTAGACCTCCTTCGACAGTAAGCCCCCGGCCATCTGAAGCAGACTGTCCAGCGTTATCTTGGACGGGACGCGGTACCAGCCGGGATAATGCAC
>Ga0209269_1000719_pt1 | contig 25482 bp, 31 predicted proteins | sample MTBAKMMethaMetaG_FD_187455 | JGI IMG/M metagenome (GOLD analysis project Ga0209269, IMG submission 187455) | Enrichment culture microbial communities from Arthur Kill intertidal strait, New Jersey, USA, that are MTBE-degrading - MTBE-AKM (Arthur... | ecosystem: Environmental > Aquatic > Marine >... | reverse complement strand
ATTCACCAACGCCGGCCAGGTCTGTATTTCAGTCCAGCGGGTGTTCCTGCATGATGAGATCTATGATGCCGCGCTCTCACGAATCTGCAGCGGGGTGTCCGCTCTCAGGACCGGTGACCCCCGCGATGACGAAACGGATGTCGGTCCGATGATTACCACGGGAGCCGCCGAGCGGACCGGGCAGGTGGTAGCTGAAGCGGTGGCAGGCGGAGCCCGGCTGTTGTGCGGCGGGACGCATGCCGGACCGATGTTTGTCCCGACCATCCTGACCGGGACAACACCCGATATGCGGGTGGAGCGGGAGGAGGTCTTTGCCCCGGTTATCACTGTCACCCGGTATACCGGTTTTGATGATGCGCTGGCACGGGCCAGCCGGAGCATATATGGTATGCAGCTCGGCGTGTTCACCCGGGACATGGGGCGTATCATGAAAGCTTTCGAGGAGTCTGACGTGGGAGGGGTGGTAGCGAACGATATCCCCACGTTCCGGGCTGACCACATGCCCTATGGTGGGGTAAAGGGTTCGGGAACCGGGAAGGAAGGGCCGCGGTATGCCATCCGGGAGATGAGTGAAGAGCGGCTCCTCGTCCTGAACACCCGGGGTGAACTGCCATGAGCATTGATACCAGTGGCGATGAACAGGAACGTCAGGTCCAGGTAGCGGTTATCGGCCCGGGAACCTGCACAGCCAGGGAGTATACCGCCGGACAGATTGCAGGCAGGATTCTTGCGGAGAACCGGGCAATCGTTCTGTGCGGTGGGCGGGGAGGAGTAATGGAAGCAGCCTGCAGGGGAGCACGGGAAGTGAACGGTACCACAGTCGGAATTCTCCCCGATGCAGCCGGAAGTAACCCCTATCTCTCCGTTGTCATCCGCTCGGGCCTCGGCAATGCCCGGAACGCGGTACTTGTCCTATCGGCCGATGCCGTGGTTGCTCTTGGGGGAGCCTACGGAACGCTCTCCGAGATAGCCATCGCCCTGAAAATCGGGAAAGCGGTATTCGGGTTCCGGACCTGGGATATTGCGGGAGTGACCCGGTGCACCAGTCCGGAAGAAGCCGCGGTCAGGGCACTTGCCGCAGCACGCCGGTCTCCCTCGTATCGTAGCCCCCGAGACGGGAGAGACTCTCCCTGAATGCGGAAGACGCGATGGCGTTCACCAGGGTCCTGATTCCCGGGTCATCGCCGTCTTCTGTCCGGAAGGCGAGCTCGTAGCGCTCCATTCCGACCGGGACAAAGGGAAGCCCGAGTGCCTTTGCCGCTGAATAGACGCACATCCCGGCATCCGCTTCTCCTGTCTTCACCGCAAGCGCGACGCCGATGTGGGTGGTCAGTTCCCGGTCATAGCCCGGGATGCTCCCGGGGCTGATGCCCAGGTTCCGGAGCTCGTAATCGAGGAGGAGCCGCGTTCCCGATCCCTTCTGCCGGTTGACGAAGGTGTGGCCGGGGAGATCAGCAAGTGAGAATCTCTCGCGGGATACGATCCCCTGCTCACGCTCCGCGATGCACACCAGGGAAATCTCCTCCCCCGGCAGGTATTTTTCCAGGTAAGGGATGTTGTACTCCCCATCGTCAGGAGAGAGGAGGTGCATGGGGGCGGCGTGGCAGCTCATCCGTTTCAGCGCCAGGAGTCCGCCCATGCTCCCGATATGGGAGGAGTGGAGGGAAACCCCTTCCGTTCTGACCAGCTCGGCGAGGTGGTCGAGAGAGGGATCATGGCTCCCGGTGACCAAAAGGGCGGATGCCGCCTGGCTGCGGGGGACCAGCAATTCGACAGGAACGGTTTGCCCTGCTTCGTAGCCCTCGAGATCGTCGGGTATGCGGAGGAAGGCGTTTGCGCGGACCCCGCTCATCTGGACGCCGGATCCCCGCGAGAGCGGGACGGCAACCCAGCGGTCCCGGATCATCCCGATCGAGAGGAGGACAAATTCGCAGGTTCCGACTTCGGAGTGGAGGGTTGCAGTCAGGCTCGCAGAGAGGATCTCCGGGTCCGGAGCGGAGAGACCGAACCGGGAAAGCAGGGGAATAATGATCTCCCGGAGTACGGTGAGCGCGGAGAGCGGGTAGCCGGGCATGCCGATGACCGGTACCGATCCGATCCTGCCGATGATGGCCGGTTTTCCCGGCTTGATGCCCACCCCGTGGACCATTACCTCTCCCAATTCTGCAATCACCGGGGCGGTGAAATCCCTGGTGCCGGCCGAAGAGCCCGCCGACACAATAACCATGTCGTTCTCTTCAGCAGCATGCCGGATGGCATCACGGATTTGTTCAGGTTCGTCGGGGGTTGGCGGATAGTGGCGGCAGGTTGCACCGAGCGAGGTGAGCCAGGCGGCGGCCATCACGGTGTTGCTCTCCACTACCTGGCCCGGGAGCGGCCGGGTACCGGCAGGGACGAGTTCTGTCCCGGTGGGAATGATTCCAATCGAGATGGTGAGAACCGGAACCTCCATAATGCCGTAGGCGGCCAGGGCACCGATATCATGGGGGCGGATGTGGTGCCCGGAAGGGAGAATCATCTCTGATTCGGCAATGTCCTCGCCGGCCGGCCGCACATGCTGCCAGGAGCTTGCTGCTTTCCGGATGATGGCGCCGTCACCGGTCATGCGGACATCCTCGATCATGATCACCGCGTCATACCCGGCTGGGACGACATTGCCGGTGTTCACCCGGGCAAAATCACGGAGCGTGACCGGGCTCTGTTCGCCAGCCCCCCAGGTATCCTCGCTCCTGACCGCGATACCGTCCATGGCCGAGAGGTGCACCTCGGGAACCGAATAGCCGGCAAAGAGTGGCTGCGCCGTGATCCTTCCGACTGCCCGTTCAAGCGGGACAGTCTCAACAACCTGCCGTCCGGGAAATTCCCGCCTGATAAGATCGTGCACTTCGTGGAGTGATTTCAGCGAGAGATACCGCTTTACCAAAGGATCACCTCCACCACCTCACCTTCTTCACATCCCTCCACTCCTGCCGGTATCCGGACCAGGCCGTCGCTCCGGACAAGGGTGTTGATCAGGCCGGATTTTCCGAATTCCGGGTATGCCCTGCCAGCGTGGATCCGGACCCGGACATAATCCTCTCTCCCCTTGACAGACGCGATGTTCTCGGCAAGGACCGCCGGGCGGGTACGGAGATCGTGCTCATGCTCCCCGGTCATTGCAGAGAGGAGCGGCCGGACGATTACCAGGGTCACCACCAGGGCCGAAGCCGGGTGGCCCGGGAGACCGATGACCGGTTTTCCCCGGGCCCTGCCGATGATGGTGGGCTTTCCGGGAGCGATCGATACCCCGTGCACCAGAACCTCTCCCGAATCCCGGATGATATCTGCAGTCATATCACGGTCGTCCTTCGAGCTTCCGCCCGAGAGGAGGATTGCGTCACAGCGATCGAGGGCCTGGCCAAGCACTGACGAAAGAGCACTCCTGTCGTCGCAGACGATGCCGTAGTATTCCGGGATGCAGCCCTGTGAGGAAAGGTATGCGCCGACCAGGTAGCTGTTGATATCCCGTACCTGCCCCCCCGCCGGGACTTCAGAGACCGGGACCAGTTCATTGCCAGTGGAGATGATTCCCACCACCGGCTGCCTCCTCGCCGGGACCAGGGTCCTGCCGACAGCGGCCAGGGCGCCGATGTCCCGGGCCGAGAGCCGGGTGCCTTCGCTGACGACCACAGAACCCCGGGCGAAGTCCTCTCCCCGCATCATGATGCTCTCGCCGACTGCCACTGGACGTTTCACGAGGATATCTTCACCGACGCTCTCGGTCACTTCGACCATGGCCAGGCCGTCCGCTCCCCCAGGAATCGCTCCACCGGTCGGCACGTAGACGCAGGTTCCCGGATTGACCGGCATTCCTGCTGTTCCGCCCATCCCGACCCTCCCTGTGAGACGGAGCATGGCGGGAAGCGACTCGGATGAGCCGACGGTATCTGCTGCAACCAGGGCATAGCCATCCATGGTCGCGCGGGTGAAACCGGGAATGTCGATATCAGCGGTGATATCGGATGCCAGGACGCGGCCGCATGCGGCGGCCAGGGGGACCTCTTCGTCCCGCATCCTGACAGCTAGGGATTGTACCGCTTTCACGGCATCTTCAACAGGAACAGTCCTGAAAAAGAGGGTCATCTGAAGCAGCCCAGCTGGCAACCCCTTATCTTGACGCCGTTCCTGTTACAGTACCGCGAGATATCCAGTTTATCGATGCCGTATTTCTCGGAAACGGCAAAGGCCTGCGGACACGTGATCTCCCTGCCAATTTCCTCCTTTTCAAAAACGGAACGAATCTTTTCCTCGTCCATAGTAACAATAGTATATGTACAGGGAAATAGGGTTTACCATGTTTGTATCGATCCGGACGCCGGATTACGGAGGAACCGGGTTGTGAGGATAGCCCTGGTTCATTCCCGGCAGGATCCTGGCGGGCGGACGATCCGGCGTCATATCGACAATATTCTCTCCGAGCCAGGTGCATTGAGGGAATTTCCTCTCTGCCGGCATGATCTCTCGTTTCATGAGGTGGAGGGGAGACTGATTGCGCAGGATCACCTTGACCGGTCGCTTGATGCCGACCTGATCTTATTTCTCTCCCGGCATTCGAGCATCAACCCGATCCCGGTGCTGACCGTGCACGTAACCGGGAACACCGGTCCTGCCGAACTGGGCGGGATGCCTTCGTCCCTGGCATCAGCCGCACCGGAATGGATGCACGCGATCCTCTGCCACCTCTCCAGACATGCACCACCAGGGTACCGGGTATCATACGAAGTGACCCACCACGGACCGACCGAGCTCGAAACTCCGTCGCTCTTTGTCGAGATAGGAAGTACGGAAAAGGAGTGGCACGATCCTCTGGCGGGAGAGGCCGTCGCCCAGAGTGTCCTTGAGGCGCAACCAGGGATCACCATCAACCTCCTGGGTATTGGCGGAACCCACTATGCCCGGCGGGAGACGGAAATCGCACTGGGAACCCGGGCGGCATTCGGGCATATTGTGCATACCCGTGAAACAGGCCGTATTGACCATAAGATGCTGCTGATGCTGGCAGAGAAGAGCAAGGCCGATGCGATTTATATCGATAGAAAAGCCCTGAAACAGGACGAGCTCTCCCGGCTGGACGCCCTGATCACGGATACAGAAATTCCCCGGCTCACCGAGACCGAGCTCTTCCAGATGAAACACATCTCCTGGAAGACCTGGAACCGGATACGTGATCTTGCCCGGTCAGTTGATCCTGGTGCAGAAGTACATATATCCGATAGTGTCAGGGAGGGGAAACCGGAGATCATCGCTCTCGCCCCTGACCTTGTCCGTGAAGCATACCGGGCGGACCCGGAGGGGCTGCGTGAAGGGGTGCAGCATCTTCCGATCATCAGCATCTCTACCAGGAAGGCCCCAATCCTTCATTCATTCATTGTGACCGCTGAAATCTCATCCGTTGTACTGAATGATTTAATAAGCTTATGCGTTACAACCATAAGTAGAGGACAAAACACGGCGATTGAGGACGATCAGCTCATAATCAGGAGGTCGAAGTTTGACCCGGACCGTGCGCAAAGTCTGGGTGTGCCCAGGGGGCCGCTCTTCGGTGAACTGATGAAAGGCAACGCGGTAACCGTCAATGGCCGTGAGATCACTCCGGACATGGTCCGCATCTGCGAAGAAACACATATCCGAATCCCGGGATTGGAGAAGTTGAGATGAGATCGATAGTTGAAGAGGCGCTGACCAAGGTGAGTTCCGAGCCGGATGTGGTACGGACGGAAAACGAGGAACTCGACCAGATACTCAAGGAACTCAGGACCGAGATCACGGTGATTGGGTGTGGGGGCAGCGGTTCAAACACCATCACCAGGATGAAAGAGGAAGGAATCCACGGGGCTACCCTGGTTGCCATGAATACCGATGCCCAGCACCTTGCCCGGACTGTCGCAGACCACAGGGTTCTCATCGGGAGGCAGCGGACCCGGGGCCTGGGAGCAGGCTCCATCCCCCAGATCGGAGAAGAGGCCGCCCTCGAGAATGAGCAGGACATCAAACGGTTCGTTTCCGGCAGCGACATGGTCTTTATCACCGTAGGACTCGGTGGCGGGACCGGCACCGGTGCAGCCCCCATCGTGGCGAAGGCTGCCAGGGATGAAGGTGCCCTGACTATCGCCATCGTTACCCTGCCGTTCACCGCTGAGGGGGCGATAAGGATGGAGAATGCCGAGGCTGGCCTCGAACGGCTCAGGGACGTCGCCGATACGGTCATCGTGGTCCCGAACGACCGTCTCCTTGAAGTCGTGCCGCGTCTTCCGCTCTATGCCGCTTTCAAGGTCGCCGATGAAGTCCTGATGCGGGCGGTTAAAGGCATTACCGAGCTCATCACTATGCCCGGCCTGGTGAACCTCGACTTCGCTGATGTCCGCACGGTTATGGAACGCGGAGGTGTGGCCATGATCGGCGTCGGCGAGAGCGATAGCGAGGACAAGGCGGCCGATTCGGTCAAGAAGGCGATCCGCTCACCCCTGCTCGATGTGGATATTTCCGGGGCAACTGCCGCGCTGGTGAACGTGATCGGCGGTCCGGATATGACCATGGCCGAAGCAGAGGGAGTCATCCAGGAAGTCTATGACCGGATCGACCCCGGAGCGCGCATTATCTGGGGGGCCCAGGTTGATCCCGGAATGCAGGCCAAGATGCGGACCATGCTGGTGGTGACAGGGGTACGGTCGCCACAAATATATGGGAGGAATGAAAAAATTACCCCAAAAGTCCAGAAACAGTTTGAGATAGATTTTCTCAAGTGATATCTCATGGAGATCGCAAAACCTGATATAAAATTCAATGTCAACGAGGAACTCTTCCGCAAGTACTGGCGTATCCTCAAGCTCGCACGAACTCCCACCCGGGATGAGTTCCAGAAGATCGCCCTGGTTGCTGCGGCAGGCGTCCTCGTTGTCGGCCTGATCGGATTTCTGATCTACATTGGCATGATTCCCCTGCCCTGATGGATATGGAAGAATTCACCAATCGTATTTTTGCCATCAAGACGACATCAAAGCAGGAGCGTACAGTCGCAGATAACATCAAAAAGGCCATTGATACCAAGGCTACTGATGTAATCGTCGCGGCAATCATCGTACCCGATGAGCTCAAGGGGTATGTCCTTGTCGAGACCCCGGAGAGCCTTGCCCGGATCGAACAGCTGGTCGAAAAGGTCGCCCATGCGCGCACAGTTGTGCGGGGTGAGACCACGCTGGGAGAAGTTGCCCATTTCCTGGTGCCAAAACCGGTGGTCAGCGGTATCTCTGAAGGTACCATTGTCGAGCTCATCGCTGGTCCGTTCAAGGGTGAAAAGGCCGTAGTAAAACGGATCGATACCGGAAAAGAGGAGATAACGGTCGAGCTCTACGAGAGCGTGCTTCCCATCCCCATCACCGTACGGGGAGACAATGTCCGGGTCGTTGACCGCGGTGAGGCGAGCTGATATCGTTCCGGCTCGATCCCGCCCCGGCTATAACCTTTAAGTCCCTCAGGGTCAACCTTTTTTAACCCACGCTGAATACCCATCAGCGGGACAGCATGGTGATACCATGGCAGACGTGGTCGAGGTACTAGTCCCTGGAGGCAAGGCAACAGCCGGTCCGCCGATCGGACCGGCACTCGGACCACTTGGTATTAACGTGAAGGCAGTCGTCGATGAGATCAACAAGCAGACATCAACGTTCAACGGCATGCAAGTGCCGGTGCGGATCGATGTCGACGATAAAAAGAACTTCACGGTCACAGTGGGTATACCGCCCACAACGGCTCTCATCAAGAAAGAGGTTAATATCGAGAAAGGATCCCCCGAGCCCAACATGCAAATTGTTGGAGACCTGCCGATGGAGGCCGCAGTCAGAATCGCCCGCATGAAGGCGAACGACATGCTCTCCTATGACCTGAAGAATGCGGTCAAGGAAGTTGTCGGGACCTGTGTAAGCGTAGGCGTGAGCGTTGACGGCAAACGGCCCAAGGAAGTCCTTGCGGCGATTGATGCCGGAACGTACGACTCGGTCCTTGTATAGGCGTATGAAAGAAACCATAGGAGATCAGAAGAGGTCGAGAACTATGGAGGAATGGCATGGTAGAAAGGGCCAGGATTTTGGAGGCCGTGAAAGCGGCCATTGAAAAAGCGCCGGAACGGAAGTTCTCTGAGAGCGTGGATCTCACCATCAATCTCAAGAATATCGACATGGCGCAGCCGAAGAACCGTATCGATGAGACGATTCTTCTTCCCCACGGCACCGGAAGGAAAGTGGGTATTGCGGTTCTTGGCAAAGGCGACATCACCACCCAGGCACGGGAGGCTGGTGTCGACCTGATCATCGGTCCCGAGGAGATTGAACGGCTCGGTGGAGAGCCACGCGAAGCCCGGCAGGTTGCAAGCTCGTATCGCTTCTTCCTCGCTGAGACCAGCGTGATGCCCCAGGTCGGCCGTTTCCTCGGTCCACGGCTGGGTCCACGGGGACGGATGCCTACACCTATCCCCGGCGGGACTGATATCAGACCAATCGTCGAGCGTCTCCGGAATTCGGTGAAGGTCAGGACCAAGGATAAGAAGACCTTCCACGTGAAGGTCGGATCCACCCAGATGCCGCCGGAGCAGATCGCAGAGAACATCGATGCGGTGCTCAGGAAAATTGAAGGCGCCCTGGATCAGGGGGCCATGAACATCAGGTCAGTCTACGTGAAGACCACCATGGGCCCGGCAGAGAGGCTGGTGTAAATGGCGCTGTATACTCATCACCTTCCGGCATGGAAGAGGAGAGAGGTCGAGGAGATCAAGGCTGATGCCGGCAGGTATGCGCTGATTGGTCTCGTCGATATGTACGGCATACCGGCTGCACAGCTCCAGCAGATACGGAGGAACCTGAAGGGATCAGCAAAACTCAAAATGACGAGGAATACGCTGATCGAAAACGCGTTTGCGGAGCTCGGTGGAGAGATCACATCGCTCACCGCCCATCTCTCCGGTCAATCGGCGCTCATCTTCACCAATGACAACCCGTTCAAGCTGTTCAAGCAGCTCGAGAAGACAAAGACCAAGATGTCGGCAAAGCCCGGGGAGAAAGCCCCCGAAGACATCGTGGTCGCGAAAGGGCCGACCAGTTTTAAACCCGGTCCAATTGTCGGCGAGCTCCAGCAGGCCGGAATTCCCGCAGCCATCGAGGCCGGGAAGGTGAAGATACGCGAGACCAAGACCGTGGTGAAGAAAGGGGAAGCCATCAGCCCCAGGCAGGCCGACGTGCTGGCAAAGCTCGGCATCAAACCCATGGATGTCGGACTTATCCTCCAGGCCGCATACTTTGAAGGCAGCCTGTATGAACCGTCCGTCCTCGCCATCGATGAAGACCTGATCTACAGCCAGATTATCCTCGCCTCACAGCAGGCATTCAACCTGTCGGTCAATGCAGTCATTCCGACTCTTGAAACGGCAGCGCCGATCATCATCCGTGCTGTGAGAGAGGCCAGGGGTCTTGCCATCGAGGCCAGCATCTATGAGAAAGATGTGATTGATGGAATCATTGGGAAAGCGCACAGGGAAAGTGCAGCCCTCCAGAATATGGTCGGGGGATCCTGAAATCGAAATTACGAGTAGGTGACAGAAATGGAGTACATATACGCAGCCCTCCTCCTCCACAAGGGAGGAAAGGAGATCAAGGAAGAGAGTGTGAAGGCGGTCCTTACCGCTGCCGGTATCGCTGTTGACGACGCCCGTGTAAAAGCACTGATTGCCGCCCTCGATGGCATCAACATCGATGAGGCTATCAGCAAGGCCGCAGCGGCCCCGGTGGCCGTTGCTGCCGCACCCGCTGCTGCTGCAGGCGCACCCGCCGCCGCAGCTGCAGAAGAAGAAGCACCCGAAGAGAAGAAGGAAGAGGAAGAGAGCGGTATGGCAGGGCTTGGTGCCCTGTTCGGCTGAAATCCTCTTTTTTCTGAACATAAAATTCTGATTCTATTGATTCTCCGGATTTTTACTGTCTTTTCGATCACGTGAGAAATTTTCAAAAACGTTATTCCAGGGTACCGGAGTGGTTCCTGCCATTTCCTGCACCACCCCGGAGATGGAGTGTTGCCTGTCCAGGCAGTCAGAACATATATGCCGCTATCATATCAGGGGAAGGCCCCAGCGCAGGGACGAAGCGCTGTGCGTGGAAGGATACCGGCGAGAATGGGTGAAGCCCACTGGTTCACAGAAGGAACCAAATTCTTCAGAGGAAATCATCACGATCAGACCATCATCCGCGGGATGGCACCATCCAGCATGATCATGCAGTCCGGGCAGAACCAGCGTAGTTTCCGGTCAAGGTCATCGAGGGTGAGAGGGGCGTACATGATGCATTCCGGGTCGTTACAATGCTCAAGAGAGAGAAGATGGCCGATCTCATGGGCGCCCTCTTTCACCAGGCGGTCGATCAGCTCCTCCTCATTTTCCGGGAGACCGTAGAATTCATTCCCCAGGCGGGCCGTGGACACAACGGCCACCCCTGATGAAGGGCGGGCGAGCCCGAAGAGAGAGGTCACGCCTTCGGTGAAGAGGTCGGTTCCGCATACGAGGAGAACCGGGTCCGGGATTCTCTGCCGCTGCCTGAAGATCTGGAGTGAGTCGAGAACTGTCCGGGCATCAGTCTGGTGCCGGGATCCAACGTATCCGTTCAGGATCACCGGGTTTGGACAGATCTGTGCGGGGAGGGAGAAGAGGTCCCCGATGAACCGTGAGACGGGGAGGCCGAGCCCGCCTGGTGCTCCGGAATCCCAAAAAATAAGGAGATCCATTACCATGTACTCACAATGGGCGCTCATAAACATATTGAACGGACTATTGGTGCCTGGATCGCCTCCCGTTACCGGTCGGTGGCGGAGATCGGGCTTGGGAACAATGAGGTCGCAGCGCGGGCGATTGCCGCTGCGGGGGGGAGGGTCATCTGTACTGACATCATGCAACCGAAGGAGTGCCCCGGTGTTCCCTTTGTCATCGATGACGTCTTCTCCCCTGATGAGACCCTCTATGATGGTGTGGAGGTGATCTATGCCATCCGGCCGGCGGTTGAGATGGTGCCGGCCCTGATCGCCCTTGCCAGAAGCCTCGACTGCGATCTCGTCGTCTATCACCTGGGGTTTGAGAGCTACGGAAACGGTGGAGAGATCATCGACTGCGGAGTGATACTCCACCGGTATCACCGGGGTCAGAAACCGTCAAAGAGCGTCTTTTGAGACTTTCTCTCCTTCCCTGACTCCTCTTCGGAGAGAGGAGCCTGTCCCTGATCACTGATGCCGGGTTCTCTTTGCGGCGCCCGGGAGGCAGATCTCTCGTCTGCGCTTTCAGCCATCTTCATTGGGTCAGGAGATTTCTTCGCTTCCCGTCGTTCGGCCGCTTCCCGCTCCTTCTCACGTTTTCTCTCCTCCTCGGCGAGAGCTTTCACCACCTTCTGGGCCCGGGTTTTATCATGGATGAGGAGGTTCAGCTCGTCGGAGTCTAAGGAAAAGTCCCGAACAAACTCCATCGGATCCCTGTCTGCCAGGGCAGAAACAGAGGACAGGTACGCATCCCGGAGGGCGTGCTGGGACATGTGGAGGCTGGAAGATACTTTGTCGAGCATTCCGGTGCGGACAGCTTTCTGTTTCCGGTAACTGCCCATCTTTCTCCAGCGCTCAGGGGACAGGATGCGGGCATGAATGCCTGCTCCTCCTGCCGCATCAGATACACCGAGAATCATCAGCAGTGAGGCATATCGCCAGAGCGTATAGTACTGATGGCGGTAGGTGAGCCCGATATACTCATCGGAACGCGCCAGATACTGGTATGCCCGGGAATAGCGATCCAGCTCCTTGATAGCGCCGAGATTTGCCTCGATCCACTGGGCCAGGGTATCCGGTGTCTCATCAACCTCGTAGGCTATCTTCATGAGATCCTCTCCCTCCGGTTTCCCGAACACGGCAGCCACAAGGGTAAAGACCGTCGATCGCTCATCTTTTCGTGAGGTTGAGACATCAGCTTCACCGAGAGCCTCCCGTCCGATAGCGGCAGCTTCCAGCATGGTGATGGCGGCACGCATGTCCCCGTTCGCAGCTTCGGCGATATCCATCAGGGTCTGTTTTTCGCACGAGAGATGTTCATTACTGCAGATGAACCGGAGCCGTGGAACAATGGACCGGGCCGGCAGGGCACGGAACTGGACCGGTTCGCACCGCGACCGTATCTCGGCCTGGATCTGGTAGAGGTCGTTTGCAACGAGGATCACCGGTTGCCGGGCAGTCCTGAGCACATCGAGTATTGCCCGGGCCCCGCCACGGTCTGCAGAACCATGGAGGTTATCTGCTTCATCAAGGAGAATGACCTTCCGCACGGCCCCGGTAAGGCTCCTGGTCTGGCTGCTCGTACCGGCAATCCGGAGGATGACGTCTCTTGTCCGCTGGTCGCTGGCATTCAGCTCAATGACATCCCAGTTCAGATCAGCGGCGAGGGCATACACACTCGAGGTCTTGCCGGTGCCCGGTTTGCCGTAGAGGATCAGCGGCCTGCTCTCCCTGGTCCAGGTCCGGCCCCATTCCACCATCTGGCGAAGAGCGGTGCTGTTTCCGACCAGTTCATCTACGTGCTTCGGGCGGTATTTTGACGCCCAATCCATGCCTAATCTCTTCAACCGTGTATCAAATAAATTATCTCTGATGATGCAGAATGGATAGTAAGAACCGGATTGTCGAGGATCTCATGATGGTACATGACTGCTCCACCGCAAGAATAGCCACCGTAGTCAGGGAATATGAGGGTGTCAAGAGGAAGCACGCTATCGGAGCGATGGTCCGCGCAATCAGGATCGACGCTCCGGAGATCATCGCGTCATTCGGGGAGGATGCAGCAGTCATCGAGCACGGGGACGAAGTTCTCCTCCTGGCAGCAGACGGTATCTGGAGCCGTCTCATGGAGGCAGATCCCTACTGGGCAGGCTACTGCTCAGTTCTCGTCAACATCCATGATATCGCCGCCATGGGAGGAAAACCCGTTGCCATGGTTGATGTCTTCTCCATCTCGGACCCTCGCATCCAGAAGCAGGTGCTGGCCGGGATGCACGATGCCTCGCTCCAGTTCGGGGTACCGATTGTCGGCGGACACCTCCACCCTGACACCCCGTATAGTGTAATCGATGTGGCAATCCTCGGCATTGCCCGGAAGGACGCAGTCATCTACAGCCACACAGCCAGGGAGGGTGATGCGGTTATCGTTGCCGTCGACCTTGAAGGACGAGTTCACCCTTCATGCGCCCTCAACTGGGACTCAGTCACCATGAAGTCTGCCGACCAGGTGCGGGCACAGGTCCGCCTCATGGAGGAACTCGGGAGGGATCACCTTGTATCCGCAGGCAAGGACATCAGCAACCCGGGAGTGATCGGAACACTCGGGATGTTGCTTGAAGTGAGCGGGAAAGGGGCACGGATCGAACTGGAACGGCTTCCGAAACCCGATCTTACTGCAAACTACATGACGTTCGAACAGTGGATCCGGATCTATCCCGGGATGGGATTCGTCCTCACCGCATCCGAAGAGCATACCGATGAGATCCGGAGACGATTCGGGGAGGTCGGCATGACCGCAGCAGTCATCGGTTCCGTTGATTCCACCAAAAAACTGCAGATCGCCTATGCGGGTGAAGACTCCCCGGTCTTTGACTTTTCCCAAAACGGGGTCATGCGTCTCTTCTCCGATGATGGATCATGCCTGTGAGGACCATTGGGATCGGGATTGCAGATGATGCGGAGAAGGTCATCCGGAGTATCTCAGGATCCGGGGTAAACTCCTTCGTTCGTGTCTATGCACGTGACAGCGCCATCGCGATTCCTCCCGGTATGGGGATCACCCTCAAGGTCTGCGATGATCCGGCCGGATCGCTCGTCGCGGATCTCATGGCCGGTCATATCGATGCCGCCGTCCGGGGGACACTCCCGGCGAATACCACACTCACCACGTTGAAAAATGCGTCCGGTATCCAGCGGCTGGAACGGGCCGCACTCCTGGAAACTGCCCGTGGTGAACGGTTTTTCCTTGCCCCGGTCGGTGTGGATGAGGGGTGGGAAATCGGTGAACGGATTGAACTTGCCCGGAAAGCACAGGGGATGGCAGTGCGGTTCGGCCTCCCGGGGAGAATCGGGGTCCTGTCCGGGGGCCGGTCAGGTGACATCGGGAGGCATCCTGCGGTCGACAGGAGTCTTGCCGATGCTGAGCTGGTCGCACGCATGACCGGCGGAGTCCATTACCAGATCCTGATCGAGGACGCAGTCAGGGACTGCGGTGTCATCATCGCTCCTGACGGGATATCAGGAAATTTAATCTTCCGTACGCTCATCTTTCTCGGATCCGGTCGTGGACATGGCGCACCAGTCCTAAATATCAACAGGATTTTTGTGGATACATCGCGCGCCACGCCGGATTATGCAAATGCGATAAGACTGGCAGATTCTCTTTTAAAATAAAAAATATACAAAACTTCAGGGACAATTCTCCATAGGGCTGTATTCTGCCTATATTTTTTGGGTGACAATCCTGGTTTTAAGAGTACTTCTGGAGATTGGTTCAAAGTGGTGCCCGATAGGCTATTGCAGGGAATATAGGTCATAATTCACGAAATGTTTAAATATTTCCTGATATACTTTTGTTTTGAGGTAATATTATGGCAGATTTACCTATTGCTGCAGTTGTGAGAATTGCCAAGAAGAATGGTGCTGAGAGAGTCGGTTCTGATGCAGCTGCCGCCCTTGTGGCAAAGGCGGAGGACTACATCGCGAACCTGACCAAGGAAGCGAACAGGCTCGCACTCCATGCGGGCAGGAAGACGATCAAGGAAGAGGACGTAGAACTTGCGGCAAAGTCCGCATAATACCACTCTTTCCCTTCAAACAGAAACGACCGCAGCAAAAATCAAGGTGGCATCAAATCTTTTCTCCGGAATCTCCGGTAGCGGTAGCAGCTGATGATTCCCGGAATCCATGGCAACCCGAATGTGCCGGAATTTTGGTTCCAGTAATGCCGTGCAATGGTGCGTAGCGCATACATTTTAACTCTTCGGTAGAACCTTGGATTACCCTCGAAATGAGGGAACAGGGGGGTTTGATGAACAGGATGGGGCCGGATATGATGGAAAAACCAGACCGGACATATCCCGTTCCCCATATTCATAACCAATCAAAGGAATGCTTACAACAGTATCACCCACAAGCCAATCATACCAGGTGCCTTTCCGTTCCGGTCAAAGGGTCAGGTATGCCTGAGGCTACGCTTCTTTTTCCTGATATTATCCCTCTTCTTACTTCTGGCGACAGAGAGACCCGGATCACGGCAATCGCCGCCCTGGGGATGCTTGGCGATATACGCGCGATAGAACCCCTCTTCCTCGCATGCATGGATGAGGACAATCTCGTGAAACAGGCGGCGCGTGAAGCCCTGGCGGCAGTCGCGATGAAATCCCAATAGAGAGAAAATGGGGTCAGCGTGCGGGGATGTGCCCTAGAGCACGCCCTTGGTACTCGGGATATCGGTCTTCCCTTCAACGAGGGCGACAGCCTGGGCGAGTGCGATCCCAAATGCCTTAAAGACCGCTTCACACTGGTGGTGGTCGTTCCGGCCATGGAACAGGATATGTACGTTCAGGCCGGCCTTTGTACAGAGGCTCTGGAAGAAGTGTTCAAAGACGTCGTGTTCAATTCCCCCGATCATCTTCTGCGAGAAGCATCCCTGGTAGACGAGATAGCTCCGTCCGCCGCAGTCGAGGGCCACGGTAGCAAGTGATTCGTCCATGGGAACGATGGCATGGGCGAAGCGGCGGATGCCCCGCCCGTCCCCCACGGCGTTCCGGATGGCCTCCCCGAGTACGATTCCCGCATCCTCCACGGTGTGATGTGCATCGATGTCGAGATCGCCAGTCGCACGAAAGGTGAGATCGAAGCCCCCGTGCCGGGTCATGGCCTCGAGCATATGGTCGAAGAACGGAAGCCCGGTGCTGATGGTCGCCGAACCGGTCCCTTCAAGGACAAGACGGACTGATATATCAGTCTCCCTGGTTTTTCGCGAGATTTCAGCGGTCCTCATCAGCTGCCTCCAGGGCGTCGCGCAGGGTAAGTTTTCCTGAGTACAGCGCAGAGCCCAGTACTATCCCATAGGCGCCAATTGCTTTTAATGCTGTGATGTCAGAGGCTGAGGAGACCCCTCCGGCAACGACCACGGGGATGGAGACAGAATCAATCAGCCGGGTTACCGGGTCAAGAGAGATTCCACGCTGCAGCCCCTCCACATCGACATTGGTGTAGAGGAGAGAGCCAGCCCCCATGGTCTCGAACTTCCGGCCCCATTCGATATAGTCACCGGCGGTCTTCTCCCATCCTTCCACCGCGATCTTCCCCTGCCGGGCGTCGACCCCTGCCATGATCCTCCTGCTGCCGAAATGATCGGCGATCCTCGTGATCAGTTCCGGTTCCCGGACCGCACTCGTCCCGATGATGACCCGCTCGACGCCAATCTCGATCCACCCAACGGCGTCATCAAAGGACCGGATCCCTCCCCCCAGCTGGACAGGAATTCCGATCTCTTCAATGATCTCCCGGAGTACTGCTGCATTTCGCCGGGACTCACCGAATGCACCATCGAGGTTGATGATGTGGAGGTGCCGGGCACCCTCTCCTATCCACCGGCAGGCACATTCTGCCGGGGTCCCGAAATCGGTTGCCGTACCCCTCCTGCCCTGGATCAGCTGGACGCACCGCCCGCGCAAAATATCAACGGCTGGAAAGACGATCATGTCAGCGGATGATCCGTTCAATGGGCATGACCAGGATGTCGCGTGCTCCAGCCCGCTTCAGCCGGGTGATGAGGCCATAGACCCGTTCTTCGCTCACCACCGCATGGACAGCCACCAGGTCTTCCCGTGAGGCGACCTCCATGACCGTGGGGCCCGAGAGCCCGGGGAGTACAGCCCTGATCTCATCGAGACAGGAACGCTGTGCATTCATCATAAGGTAGCACTGGCCCCGTGCCCTGATAACGCTCTCCAGGGCAAGGACTATCTCCTCGATCTTCTCTTTTTTGATCAGCTTAGCCTGATGATTAGCGATCAGGATGGTGCTCGTGGTAAGAACTTCGGCGATGACCCGCAGCCTGTTCGACCGGAGGGTGTCACCGGAACTCGAGAGATCAAGAATTGCATCAGCGATGCCGAGGTGCGGGGTCACCTCGCAGGCGCCGCCGACAGTGACGATCGTTACCGGGATGCCCAGCTGTGAAAAATAATGGGTCGCGATCCGGGGGAATTCGGTGGCAATCTTTGCTCCCGAGAGGTCACCAGGGTCATGGATCGGAGATTCATCCTTTACCGCGAGAACGAGGGTTGCCAGGCCGAAGTGGAGATCGAGCAGCTCCTCCACATCGACCTCCCGCTCGCTCACCATGTCCCTGCCCGTGATACCGAGATCAGCGGCGCCGTTCGCCACGTATTCGGGAATATCGATGGGGCGGGCAAACAGCACCTCGATGTGGGGGTCGGGGGTCCGTGATATCAGTCGGCGGTCGCCCTGGTCGAGGAGGTGGAGGCCGCTCTTTTCCATAAGCTCCATGATTGGAACGGCAATCCTCCCTTTATTCGGGATGGCGAGCCGTACCAGCGGTGCTGAGGAATCTGCCACCGGGGAGCCGCTCTTCCTAGAAGGTTCTGACTTCACCACGGATGATCTTCTCTGTCATGCAGGTTATATTTGCAAGTCCTGAATCGATAATCGCTTCAACATCACTGCTGATATCCTGGAGCCGGAAATCGGGTTGCATCAGTACCTGGATGCTCGCGACAAGGGGCTGATCGATGGGTTTTCCGATCTGGGAGAGGAGCCTGATGTAGATCTCTTCAATGCCTTCCACCTCTCCGGCGCACTCCTGGGCGAGCTCGGTGGACAGGATGTTGTAGATCTTCCCGATATGGTTGATGGGGTTCTTCCCGCTCGTGGCTTCCATGCTCATAGGCCGGTTGGGGGTGATCAGTCCGTTGCAGCGGTTGCCGCGTCCGACAGATCCGTCATCGCCCATCTCGGCAGAGGTCCCGGTGACGGTCATGAACACGCTTCCCGTATCGATATCGTCGGCGGTATTGACATCCACCACCACCATCCGGTTGGTGTAGTTCCGGGCCACGGTCTCAACCTGCTCTTTCAGCAGCTCCTTGTATTCGATATACTCGGGGAGGCCTGAACAGTACCGGTCGACCATGGCGCAGGCGAGAGTGAGGGTGATAATGTTGCCGTCTCGCAGCCCCATGATCTTGATGTCCTGGCCGATGGCCGGATACTTCAGCCGCAGGGTGTTATCGATGAAATCGCTTACTTCCCGGACAATGGTTTCTGTCTCTGAAAACGGAGCATGCCCGACACCGAACGAGGTGTCATTTGCCCGCGGGGTTGTTTCCTGGCAGGGTTTGAAGACGTCACGGAGGTCGGTGGATCCGGTTCCCAGGCGGCAGTCGACAATAATGTCCCGCTCCAGGTTCAGGTTGGTGAGGGTGGTCCGGAGGTAGTTCCGGGCAGCTTCAAGGGCGATGGCATCGGTGGGGATGTTGATACCGTTGAACTGCTTGGTGGCACGACCGTCAAGGAGCATGTAGATGGGCCGGATAACCTTTCCGCCGCCGTACTTCGGATGGGATTCTCCGGCGACAATCTCTCCCTGGTCGGTATTGTGGTGGAGAACAGCGCCGCACTCTTCAAGGTATGCCCGGGAAAGTGCACGGCTGATCGACTCTGCGACACCATCGGCAAGGCTGTCAGGGTGGCCGATACATTTTCGCTCGACGAACTCGATCTCCTGCTGTTCGAGCGGTATCTGCTGCAGGGCCTCCACTTTGATATTCCTCTTCATCAGGTCTCAAGTCTCCCGCTGTTGTTAATCATTATACAGACGATGGGAAATCATTTAATCATTCCTTTTGGCGCACGACAGGCAAAATGCTGCCATCAGGTGGAATGACCGGGCGGGATACAGGAGATCGCTGAAGGGCGGTAACCTGAAAAAGGGACTATCTCCCGAAGAGCCGCCGCCACCCGCTCTTACGGGGGGGTTCTTCAGGTTCAGGTTCCTGATACTGGTGAAGCGGGAGGTGAAGGTGACCCTCTTTCCCAGGGGCCTCATCAGGGGTCTGGTGAACCTTTGTTCCACAGAATGGACAGAAGTTTGCCAGGGGGGGGAGCTTCTTTCCGCAGTGGAAGCAGTACATGATTCGGGTAGTCTCCCCGGCTGCTGGCGATACAGCACCTGCCTGTTCCCGGGCCGCTGCCGCAGGGGACGCCGGAATTTCCCCTCTGACCCTGGCAGGGCCGGCAGCAGACCGCTCTGCAGGAGGTGTTGACGGGGGTGACGGGAAGACCATGGTGTCCGAGAGCGCACGGGTCTCGGGGGATATGGCCGGTTTTCCCTTGATCTCCCCGGTCCCTTCCTTTGCTGGAGCCCCGATTGCCCCGGGCGTAGCATGGGCAATCAGGTGTACCCATTCCTCTGCTTCCGATGTTCGTTCCTCTCCGGTGTGGGCGAAGGTCATCTTCATGGTGCGGATGTCATCATCTGCCGTGCGCACCGAGAGCACGATGACCGGTTCCCGTGCCGGACTCTCTTCCAGGTACGAGGAGAGGATAGATTCGACCGGGATCTCTTTTGCCGTCACCCCGGGTTTCCGGTCTTTCTGATCGATGAGGAAAAGCCGCCGGTTGGTAAGGTAGGCCTCAAACCTGAATTTCTTGATCTGGATGTCCGAAGAGCAGATCCGGAGTTCCTCTCCTGGGAAGAGATACCGCTCTGCACCCGCGGGCTCGTCAGCAGGGGCCGGATCCTGTGCATCAAACTGACTGGTACTCATGATATTTACCCGAACGTACCTTTCCTTTTTGGTCTTCTGGCTTATATTGTTTCAGGGGAAGGGAAGCCCCCTCCCGGCGTTCTGCCCGGGAAAATCAGATCAGTTTTTTGATGAGGGCAGGGACGTCCGAAGGCCGGGAGGCGACCGGAACCTCCATTACCTTCAGCCGCTCGATCTTGGATCTGGCATCCCCCTCCCCGCCTTCGATGATGGCTCCTGCATGCCCCATCCTTTTTTCAGGTGGTGCTGAGATCCCGGCAATGTATGCGGCTATCGGCAGATCTGTGGATCGGGCACCTTCCTCTTCAAGGGAGCCGCCGACCTCCCCTATCAGGACCACCGCCCTGGTCTGGTCGTCCTCCTCAAATCTCCGGAGCACATCGGCGAATGTCTGGCCGATGACCGGATCTCCGCCGATTCCCACGATGGTGCTCTGTCCGAGCCCCGCCCGGGAGAGTTGGTCGACGATCTCGTAGGTGAGTGTCCCGCTCCGGGAGATCACCCCGACATGACCCCGGGAGGAGAGGTGGACGGGCATGATCCCCATCTTGACTTCACCGGGAGAGAGAAGCCCGGGGCAGTTCGGCCCGATGACAGCGCAGTCGTTCAGTTTTGCATAGGAGATTGCCCGCATGCTGTCATGGACCGGGATGTGCTCGGTGATCGCAACCACGAGGGAGAGCCCGGCACCGGCCGCCTCCATGATCGAGTCTCCCGCGGCAAATGCCGGCACGAAGACGATTGCGGTCGAGGCATCCTGATGCCGGAGGGCGTCCCGAATGCTGTTGTAGACCGGGACGCCCACGACTTCCTGTCCTCCCTTCCCGGGCGAGACTCCGGCTACCACGCCCCGGCCACCGACCTGCCGGGCGTACTCGTTGATGAGGGCGACATGGAAGGCCCCCTGCTTGCCGGTTGCCCCGGTTACGATGATGCCGGTATTCTTATCCCCGTAAATCATTGCACCGCCTCCACGGCAGCCTGGACCGCCTCTTCCATGCTGTCCAGCATCCGGTATCCCCGTCCATCGAGTATTTTTCGCCCTTCCTCTTCATTTGTCCCGGCAAGGCGGACGATAACCGGCTGACTGATGCCGGCGCTGATGATGCCTCTCGCGACATCGTCACACCGGGTGATCCCCCCGAGGAGGTTTACCACGATCACCTTCACCGACGGGTCCGCTGCCACAAGCCGTACGGCGTGCATCACCCGCTCCTGGTCTGCTCCGCCCCCGACATCGAGGAAATTCGCTGCCTTTCCCTGGTAGTACCCGATCAGGTCGAGGGTGGCCATGGTCAGCCCCGCGCCGTTGCCGATAACGCCGATAGTTCCGGCCAGTTCCACGTAGGAGAACCCGTGCTTCTCCGCCTCCCGCTCCCGTTCGGTGAGATCACGGTTCTGGGTGATCCCCTGGCGGTTCAGGGCATTATCGTCGATTATCAGTTTGGCGTCGGCCGCAAAGGGGCCTCCCGGCGTGGTTACCAGGGGGTTGATCTCCGCAAGGAGCGCGTCCCTGGAGAGGAAAACCCGGTACAGGTTCTGGATAACCGGCCCGAGCTCCTTTGGTGCAGCTCCCAACAGGTCCCTCAGCATGAATGGCGGAATCTGGTTCAGGAGAAGCGGCAGGGAGGCTTTCCTGATGGCATCCGGGTTTTCCCGTGCCAGGGTCTCGATATCAACGCCGCCGGATTCGGTGAAGAGGATGAGCGCCTGTTTGGACGAGCGGTCGACAGCAATACTTGCATAGTACTCGTGGGTTATGGCCAGTCGTTCCTCGATAAGGACCTCCCTGACCGGAACTCCCCTGATCTGCTTTCCGAAGAGCTCCCGTGCGATTCTCTCTCCGTTTTTCCGGTCGGCCATCAGGATGCCGCCGGCCTTCCCGCGTCCGCCGACCTCCACCTGGGCCTTCAGGACAAATTCGGGGGGGAGATCTGCGATGCGGCCAGGTAATTCGTCCGGAGACCTGATTACCATCCCCCGGGGGACGGGGATACCATGCTCTGCAAATAGTGCCTTTGCTTCGTACTCAAGCAGTTTCATCCGTGCTTCACCTGGTCAACCAGTTCAAAGCCTTTCTTCATCGCTTTGAGGTTCAGCTCTTCTGTTCCCCGCGGTACCGAGTCGAGGATGGCCTTCTCGATTGCCTCATGGCTCACAACCCCTGTTGCAGCAACCAGCGCCCCGAGCATGATGATATTGGCGACGATATCCCTGCCAAGGGACTCGCGGGCCTCCCGGGTGGCCGGAATCTCGATGCAGCGGCAGGACGGACGTGAATGAACCAGGGTTGAATCGACCAGCATCACCGCTCCTTCGCACACTGAGACACCATACTTCTCAAATCCTTCCTGGGACATGATCACATAGATGTCAGGGGAGGTCACTTTTGGGAAGAGGACCGGCTCATCATCGATGATCACAGCGCTCATCGATGCCCCCCCCCTCGCTTCCGGCCCGTACACCTGTGTCTGGACCGCATACTTGCCATCGTACATTACCGCCGCCCGGCCGACGATCACCGCAGCGAGGATGATTCCCTGCCCACCGAAACCGGAGAACCTGATCTCGGTTCTCATTTCCGAACCCCCAGTGCCGGACGGTTCTGCCGGGCCAGTTCGCCGATGATGATCATATCGTCAGGGATCTTCTTCCCCTCCTCACGCATCCGGTCTGCTTTCTGGACCAGGAGGGCGTGGGATTTGAAGTACTCGATCTGGTCCAGGACCTGCCGGAATTTGTTTCTCCGGCCATAGTTTGTGGGGCACTGGACCAGGGCTTCGATGAACGAGAATCCAGGGCTCTCAAGGCCGGCCCTGACTGCACGGGTGAGTTCCTTGACATGGTAGGAAGTATACCTCGCCACGTAATTTGCTCCGGCGGCTGCTGCCAGTCCGCAGAGATCGAATGCTGATTCCTGGGAACCGTACGGGGTGGTGGTCGAGAGGGCACCCTGGGGGGTGGTGGGGCTCCCCTGACCTCCGGTCATGCCGTAGATCATGTTGTTCATGCAGACCACCGTGAGATCGATATTGCGCCGGCAGCCGTGGATGAAGTGGTTTCCGCCTATTGCGGCGAGATCCCCATCCCCGGTGAAGACGATTACTTTGAGATCGGGGTTTGCCATCTTGATCCCGGTTGCAAAGGCAATCGCCCTGCCATGCGTGGTATGCAGGGAATCGGTGACGATGTATCCCGGTGCACGGGAGGAACACCCGATTCCCGAGACGAAAACGGTCTCTTCCTTGGTCCATCCCATCTGATCAACGGCGGAGAGCGTGCAGTTGATAACCGTCCCGTTGCCGCACCCGACGCAGTAGATGTGGGGGAGCCGGTCCTCCCGGAACCAGTCTTCATAGGTCACGCAACTTCCTCCAGGAGGCCGGCGAGATCGGATGGGTCATGGAGAGCCCCGCCGAGTTTCGGAACCGGGATGACCGTCCGGTCGGTATGCCGCTCTATCTCGCGGGATATCTGTCCAAGGTTCAGCTCCGGAATGATGAAGGTCTCTGCATCGGGGAACCGGGACAGCAGGGACTCGGCGAACGGCCAGACAAGTTTCAGCCGGAGATGGCCAACGTCATCGCGGCGGGTATCATGGAGAACCTGCTGGACCGCCCGTGACGGGGCTCCATAGGAGATGAACACGACCTGTGCTTCGGGGTTGACGATGTCACAGGAAGCGATGGCATCCCTGGCAGATTCTACCTTGTCCACCAGGCGCTTCACCAGGTCTTCATGAACGGACGGGCTGGTTGCACAGGGATATCCCCTTTCATCGTGGGTGAGGCCTGTCACGTGCACGCCGTACCCTCTTCCGAATGTCGGGAAACCCGGAACCAGGTCATCATCAGCCCTGAACGGGAGGTTCCCTTTCTGAAGCGGTTTGCGTTCCACACGGGGAACGGTATCCGGAACCACCAGCTTCTCCCGCATATGCCCTATGATTTCGTCGGCCATGACAAAGACCGGGATCCTGAAACGGTCGGCAAGGTTGAAGGCCTCGGCGGTGAGGTCGTACATCTCCTGGACACTGGCAGGGGAGAGGGCGATTGCACTGTAATCACCGTGAGATCCGAACCGGCACTGGAGCATGTCGCCCTGCGCAGCCATGGTCGGCTGCCCGGTGGACGGACCTCCCCGCTGGATATTCACCACTACGCAGGGGGTCTCGGTCATGACCGCAAAGCCGAGGTTCTCCATCATCAGCGAGAATCCGGGTCCGCTCGTGGCAGTCATTGCCCGCATTCCGGTCCAGGAGGCGCCGATGACCGCAGCAATGCTGGCGATCTCGTCCTCCATCTGGATGAAGATCCCCCCTGTCTTCGGGAGCTTCAGCGCCATATGCTCGGCAACCTCGGTGGAGGGCGTAATCGGGTACCCGCCGAAGAACCGGCAACCTGCAGCGAGCGCCCCCTCGGCACAGGCGATGTTCCCCTGCATGAATTCAATGCGGCTCAATATTCAATCGCCACCTTCACGGGCTCACAGGGCCCCTCTTCCTCCCAGGATATTGCCTGGTCAGGGCAGATCATCTGGCAGACCCCGCAGAGTTTACGCCCGTACAGGTGCTGCAGCCGGCAGTTTGCACACCGCTCGGGACGGTCAAGCTCGGGAACGATAACTCCCCGCCGGTTGGCCGTGGTGCCGGGTCTGAAGATCCGGTAGGGGCAGACCAGCGTGCAGAGGTTGCAGCCTTTGCACCGGCTCTCATCGATTACCAGTCTCATGGGATGGTCCTGTATCTATATGATGTATCGTCTGTCGAATTGTAATTTTGCCTCCCGAGCGACAGTTCCGAAGAGGTCTCCTCCATGGGAATCGATCCCAACCACAAGGGGAAGGCGGTCAAGTTCGACAATCCAGATCGCCTCAGCCATTCCCAGGTCTTCATAGTATACTCCCCTGATCTTCATCCGGGATGCGGCAAGGACAGCGCAACCGCCGGTCAGGGCGAGGTACACCCCCCGCCCTCTCAGCTGGTCAACCACCTGGGTGCTCATTCCCCCTTTACCGATGAGGGCACGGACCCCGGCATCGAGAAGAAATCCGGTCAGCCTGTTCAGCCGGGCAGACGTTGTCGGCCCTGCGGCGAGGATACGGGACCCGCTGATGACCGGTCCACAGTGGTAGATGGCAGCACCTTCCGGGTCAAACGGTATGCCGTCTTCCATCATCCGCAGGTGGGCTTCATCCCTGGCGGTGTAGACGGTGCCCGAAAGGGTCACCTGATCGCCTGCCCGGAGATCGAGCACCTCACGGGAGAGAGGTGTTTTCAGGTGACCCGGACTCACCAGATGACCTCCCGTGTTGCTCTCCTGGCCGCCCAGCACTGGACATTCACGGCAACCGGCAGCGAGGCGGTGTGGCATGACGCCATCTTCACTTTGACTGCGAGGGCGGTGGTCTTCCCCCCGAGACCCATCGTACCGATCCCGAGGGCATTCACCGCATCACAGAGTTCCTGTTCGAACGGGTCCATGCTGTCGATCGGTTCGAGGAGTGCCTCCTTTGCCAGGGCAGCCACGCCATCAAAGGTTCCCCCGATACCTACTCCCAGTACAACAGGAGGACAGGGTCTCCC
>Ga0209269_1000717_pt1 | contig 25569 bp, 40 predicted proteins | sample MTBAKMMethaMetaG_FD_187455 | JGI IMG/M metagenome (GOLD analysis project Ga0209269, IMG submission 187455) | Enrichment culture microbial communities from Arthur Kill intertidal strait, New Jersey, USA, that are MTBE-degrading - MTBE-AKM (Arthur... | ecosystem: Environmental > Aquatic > Marine >... | reverse complement strand
GCATATTTTTAATATGGGTCCTTGCTTTCAGTTCGTACGCTACATGGGTCCGTAGCTTAGTCCGGTGGAGCGAGCGGCTCATAACCGCTTGGTCGTCGGTTCAAATCCGACCGGGCCCATCCAGTACATCTGGCTCATCCTGTTTTCCGGAATTCGGTTCCTAGCCAGCAAGATCTCGCCGAAAAGTGCGCGAAGCTCCTCGAGTCCTATAACGTTCAGTTCGCTGAGCAGGCAAAGCTCCTCGAGCTGCAACGCTCGGGAGAGCTTGAACTGATACCGTTCGAGCGAACGCTCTGTTCCGAGGCGGAATCACGATTTTTTGAGCGTCTGGGCGAGGACCAGGCGATTGCGAGGTGGAGCAAATGCGAAAGAACAACAAAGAGCGGAAGTGCTCGATCTGCGGGTCGAGCCGTGTAGAGCCGGTGAACAGAACGCCCGACGGCATGACTGTGGTGTCATGCCTATCCTGCGGTCAGCGGGACAAGGTGCCGACGGAGGAGTGAACATGGGCGTTGCTCTTGCTTTACTTGTCACCTTCGCCTGGGTCGGCGGCGTCATATTTGGATGGGGCATCAACGGCATGCGCCTAACGAAGCGCCACGCCAGTGATCTCCGAGACATTCGACAGCAGCTAGAGAACCTTAGGCGGGTGGATTGAGCATGGAAGCAACATCCTCCCAGGTCACCCCTCTCAACGACCAGGACAAGCAGGTCCTGGACATCATGGAGCGCCTCGGCTGGGGTCTGACCGTCCCCCGCATCGCTGAGGCCGCGATCCTCTCCGAGGTAGAGGTGCAGAGCTCCCTTGATTGGCTGCACCGCCACGGCAAGGTCGAGCCCCGCATCAACGACAAGCACGGCTGCACCTACTGGTACACCAAGAAAGCCACCAGGGACTCCATGGAGTCCCCTGTCTGCAGCATCTGCGGCAAGCGGTTCAAGAATGTCCAAGGCCTCGCCATTCATCAAGCCCGAGCTCATGGCATAAGCCGCGTTGATAAGGTGGCGGAGAAGTTCATTTGGAAATCAGACTCCGTTCATGATCAGGAACAAGAGGCCTCCGACTCCATGACCATGGACGTCGACCCCAAGACAATCTCCTTCGTCCATGAAATCATTGACCGTTTCTCCACCCTCCCGGGGGCGAAGATCTCCGTGACCGTCGAGTTCTCCAAGGAGGTGGATGCGTGACGGAGGTGCGCATCCTCGCTGGCCTTCTTAGGGATTTCTGCAAGGCTCACCTTGTATTGTCCGAAGAGGGGCTGATTGAGGTAGGGGAGAACGCCATCGTTGCTTCCTGCGTCGATGCTGCTCATACCTGCATGTCCAGCATCACCCTGCCAGTGGACAAGCGCAACGTCAAGGTCCTCGAACCGGAAGCCCGCACCTTCGATCTCAAGAAGCTATTGGCCACGCTCAAGTTCTCCGCTTACGACGACGAGGTCATGGTCACTCACGACGGCCAGCGCATCGTCGTAAAGGCCGGCAAGTTCACCTATCGCCAACAAGCGCCCGATGTTGTACCATGGCCTAAGATCCCGACCTTCAACCTCTCCACGGCCGCCAAGGTGCCGATTCACGAGCTTAAAAAACTGTTCAAGGTGTCCGAGTCCAACTCAATTCGTCTGGAGTTGCGCCCCGGAGCCCTTTCGTTCAGAAGCGGCGACAGCTCGAACGAGACCGAGCTTGAGATCTCCAGGGACCTTCTCAGCGACATCATGGACACGGAAGGCCAGGCCAACAGGGCAACTTATGACAAGCAATACCTGCAGCCAATAATTGCTCTGGCCAATGACGAGGCGACATTGTCTTGGGGCCGAGACCTCCCCATCATCATCAGGCCGAGGGTGAACAACCACGTAATCAATGTCCAGCCGACCTTCTACCTGGCTCCATTGGTGGACGATGACGAAGATGAGCCGTCCGAGGAGGTGGCCTCCGATGAGTGAGGACTTGCCCATCCCCTTCCGCAAGGACATGTTCTTGGCCATCTGCAACGGCACCAAGACCATGACCTCGCGCAATAGCCGCTATCCCACCGGCCGGCACAGCTACATGCAGCACGGATGGGAGCTCCACATAGACGTCTACGAGGTCAAGCGTATGCGCTTGGGCATCGTCGCCCGCGATCACTACATGGCCGAGGGCTTCTCCAACGGCCAGCAGTTCATCGACGTCTGGAACCAGATACACCCGAGGAAGCGCTTCTCCTCCCTGCAGCAGATCTGGACGCACCGCTTCAACGTCCTAGAGGTTAGGAGGTGCGAGTGATGCTCTGGCCGGAGTTCAAGCGCGTCAGCAACATATACTGGGTAACCTGCCCTTTTTGCGGCAAGGAGCTCTGCTACACGCACCCACCCACTGGAAAGGGCCGGTACCCTCAATCGTTCATGAACCATCTCATGAAGTGCAATCCTTGGTTGACCTGCCGGGAACGTTCCGACGTGGCCGTCAAAGCATGGTCAAACCGGTCTGAGGTGGTTTCATGACCTTCTCCACCCGCAACCTGCAGCACATCCGCTTCAAGCTCATTGACGCCGGCAACAGGATCCTGCGCGAAACGGCTGAGACCATAACTTGGCAGGGGGAGCTTCCGCCCATGTCCTGGGGCATCGAGGCGGTGGCAGCATGACCCCTCAGATTCGCATAACAGAGGTCACCGGTGCCGGCTACCCCTCCCGGGAGTGCCGCCGTTCCGATTGCTGCGACAACTGCCTGCATATCGACGACTGCACCCTTCTCATGCGGCGCTGCTTCCCTCGCGGGGAGCTCCGGGAGCAGTGCGAGACGTGCAAGCCCTGCAAGAGCTTCATAGAGCGCCCTAGGGGCACGGAATACCGAACCGCCCTGGAGATACTCAGGGAGGGACCTTTAGCGTGATGCAGACGCGTCTTGACATCGTCCTGGAGGGAATGGAGGCCGACCTGCTCACCGTCTACGACGTCATCTGCTCCTTCCCCCCTGCTCGCCGTCCGACCGTCTGCGAGGCCCGCTACCGCCTCCGGCAGGCTGTCAGATCCGGCCGCCTGCGCTGCGTAGGGGACGCCCGAGACGGGTGGGGCTACCGCATCCGGCAGTACCGGAGGGCGTGATCACGATGTTCGATGTAACATTCGAACTTACAGTGGTCGAATGTTCGAATGTTAGAGCTAGCCAGATGTCTCAACATTCGAACCTTTTTTTTCGAATGTTCGAATGTTCGAATGTTAGTTCGAATGTTGCTAGGGGGAACAGTACATGACGTGCCGCCCCTCCGCCTCCCCGACCCGCCTCCGCGTCTACGCTCTTCTCTCCGAAGGAAAGGTACAATCTTACGTGGCTGGACAGCTCAAGATGAGCACCGGGACGATAGGGCATCACGCCAAGATCTTGGAGGACGAGGGATACCTGCAGAGGGTCGAGGGGACCAAGAACCCGGTCATCTACGAGAAAGGGCCGAAAGGGCCCGATCTGGACAAGCTCATTATTGCTTCGAACATTCGAATTAACGCCACGGGCGTAACCCAATGTTCGAAGCGAAGCGGCAAGATCCCCAAGGCGAACGTTCACCATCTCAAGTTCCGTCTCAACGTCATCGAGCACGGGGACCTTGAGCACATCAAGGGGCCCGACAGCACCATGCGCCCCTTCCTCAAGCAGTATCAGGACTACCGCAACGTAAAGCGGTGGAAGGGCAAGCTCGCGTTCGGGGAGGAACTCATCTCAGTGGAGTACGAGGAGACGCCCAACAAGCGCTCCTTCTATGTCTATCCCCCGGAGCTCAACCTCTCCATCGAAGAGCTGGACAACTACGAGCAGCTCGCTGCGGCCGTCTGCTGCGAGATCTCCGCCTACGTTCAGAAGGCGGCCGGCTGGAAGTTCGGCTTCCCCGAGCTCACGGATTGGGAGCGGCACATCGCCGTGGACACCCCTGAGTTCATGAAGCAGCTGGCCGGCAAATACTTCATGCGCAGCGAGGACGGTAAGGCCTGGACCTCGGCCTCGCAAGGCAAGTCCGAGTTAGAGTTTTCCGACATAGATCAGGTCAAGATCATGCTGGAGCTGCCCGGGGAGGTCATCACCATGAAGAGCACCCTGGGCGAGCTCGTGGAGAACATGCAGCTCATCAGCAAGGCCCTCAAGGAGATGGAGCAGGCCTTCACCAGCGTTGCCAACATCAACGGACAGCTGGTCCGCCAGGAGGCCAGGGAGACCATCGAGAAGGTCAAGGTCCAGGGCGAGCAGGCCATGGACGAGGTCCAGGCTGCCGTGCAGAAAATCTACGACGGAGTGATGTACCAATGACCGACGACCCTATGATGAGGGAGCTGGACGTTATGATTGTGTCGGCGCTCTTCGTGCTGGCCGCTGTCTTGTATTACCTACACAGCAGGGGGATGTTCTGATGGTGTTTTTGATGGAGCTCATTCCCTCTTTGTTCGAGGACAACAACACCGCGATTGAGACAGAACGAATACGCAGAGCCAGTAAGTTCTCCGATGACCAACAAGGACCAACAGAGAATAAAGTATTAGATGGCCCGACTATGATAAGGGTCACGACAAAAGGAGATGATGACGAATGAAAATAGAATATATGCTCGTAACATGGAAATGTCAGAGATGCCCATCTCAAATAACAGATTTTTTAGATGTTGAAGGAGACGATAAGGGCAAACTCACGATCAGGAAACCCCCAGAATGCTACGCGGAGCAAGAGGGGTGCGGTAGGAAACTGGGGCAGACAGATTTCGATCTAATCAAAATCGAGGATCTGAGGGATAAGCCCCCGTCACAAAATAGGCAAGAATGTCAACCATGACTAATCCACGGTACGACAAGTTGAAAAAGAAGCGTGAGAAGAAATGAAGGTCGCCCTCTACGCTCGGGTTAGCACAGCCGAGGAGAAGGAGCTCCAGGATCCTGAGACCCAGCTGATTATTCTCCGCGAATATGCTAGGTCCCAAGGGTATCAGGACGTAATCGAGTACGTCGACCAGGCCAGCGGGAAGTCCAGCGCCAACCGTCCCGCCTTCAAGGAGATGATCAATAAGGCTCAGGCCAAGGAGCTCGACATCATCGTGGTCCTGCGCCTTGACCGCTTCATGCGCGACGTAGTGGAGGGTATGGACTACTGCCGGAAGATACAGAAGGCAGGATGCACCCTGGTCCTGGTTAAGGACGCCATGCTCGGACAGGTTGACACCTCCACGCCCATGGGCGAGTTCATGCTCACCGTCATCTTCGCTGTGGGGCAGGTTGAGCGTCGCCTGATAGCTGAGCGTACCCGTGAGGGGATTGCTCGCAAGATCAAGCAGACCGGCACGTGGGGCAAGACTGCCCGCAAGGACATCAATATAGATCTCGCCGGGGAGCTCCTCCGCATCAAGTCCTTCTCGGAGACTGCCCGGCTGCTAGGGGTCCCTCGCACCACCCTGCGCGATCACCTAGAGCGGGCAGGTGTCGAGATTCCGACAGCTCCCCCCTGTCGGAATACCTCCTCCTAAAAACAGCCCTTTCCTCTTATACTCCCGGGCCGGAATCGTGTTGACGGTGAACGCCCGTAATCCGACAGGCAGTCGACGATCAAGTCATCCTACGTTTCAGATCTCTAATCTCAGATTCTAGTCGGTTAATTTTCTGTTCGTTAGATCTCTGTGTATGATTTGACAGTTCATACATTCCCAAGCTAAGTGGGTAAGTCAGAGCCACCACCTCAGCAACGTCAAGGAGATAGGGCGACTCCATGATTAATGACAAAACCGATGCGCTGAATACCAATACCATAACCGGTGCAGTATGGACGGTCAGAAATATCCAAGTCTTCCGTCCTTCGCTCTGCCCCCATTCCTTATCCAGTCCTTCCCGAATCATAACGAAGAAGGAAAACAATGCAGCAACAGCGAAATAGATCAGGATAGGACCGAGATATTCAATATCTGAACCCTCAAGCATGGAAGAACGCCAGGAGTTTGCCTTCCTATTACTTTTACCATCTCCTTCACCGACATTGTTAAATAGACTGGCGCGTCCAGCTTACTCATGTCACTGTGGACAGTCCCCGAAACGTGGACCTCCTTAGGCACGCTGTACAATTGCGCGGCGTGCCTCGCGGTCCCGGTCATGACCACCTTGACCTTGGCTTATGTAGCTTACGATGACCGCCGGCGGGCCGCTCGTTCCACCTCCCCGCCGTGCCACTCCAGGAGGGCGTCACGTTGACACCTCCCATGCAGTTCTACGAGCCCATCATCGCCATCGGTGGCGCTGCGTTCATGATCTGGTTCGAGATCCAGGTTGGCCACTTCATAATCAAAAACAAGGACCGCTGGATCAAGAGCTTCCGCTCCTCCCGTCTGCACGCGTGGCTGGATGAGCATGAGCCCGGCATCCGCATCAACTGCAGGGACGGTAGCTCCCTCGCCGTGGGGTGGTTCCGGTGAGCGCCCTCTTCGTCCTGGTCATGACCGCCCTGATCATCGCCGAGGCCATGTGCATCGTCGGAATGTACTGCTACTACACCGGCCGCAATTCCAAGATCGCCCCGATGCTCGCCGAGTTCGAGCGCATCAAGGAGGAGGAGCTCCGTGCCCACAATGAGGGACTACGAGATCGCCCTTAAGCGCATCCTTGGACAGGTCAACGGGACGGCCGTGGTCATCTCATCCCTCAAGCTTGCCCGCACCGTCTGCGGCATCGAGGGGCGCGGCCGCCCTGAGGGCGCGGAGATCTGCCGCGCCGGCGTCGCAATCCATCGCCAATACCGCAACCTGCCCCCCGGCTACCTTGCCGAGGAGCTGGAGGGCGGAACCTTTACCGCTAAGTTTTGGAGAGAACACCATGATAACTAAGCACCTGTTGCCTATGCTCGCCATCGTCCTGGTGGCCTGCATGATCGCCCCACAGTACGGAGCGGCCGCCACCTACGAGGACAAGACCATCTATCTGAACATCGAGTCCTCGCACCAGGACGAGTACGACGAGGTAGTGAACGTCGCGAACGAGTCTTCGATTCAGAACCCGGACACCTGGAATCCTGCGCCCCAGGGTATATGGCTGGGTTCGAGCACTGAGGAATCCCTTTTCGAGTTCGATGTGGTGGCTACAGAACAGAACACCATGAAGCTGGCCTCCGTGGTCAAGTTCAACCGGTCCCAGATTATGAACGGGGCGAGCGAGTTCGTGGTCCGGTGCCCCATCGCCACGAGCAATCTGGTCCGCCTCAACCTTGAAATAATCAGGTTCACCGACGAACCGATATACGACATCGACTCCGAGTGGTTCATAACTGAGTATGAACTCGCCGACGCCATAACGATGGCCGATTTCGACATCGACCTGACCGATACATCCATAACTTCCGGATCGGACGCCTGGACCATCGACGGGCGTACCTACGTCTATGTCCGCTGCCCCATCTATTCGGACATCAACTACGCCTTCGTCTGGAGCTCCAGGCTCATGCAGGACCAATCCTTCCAGGTCTACTTCACCGGTCAGGACGTAGCCAACGACAACATCACCTCGACCAGGATCTTCTACTACACCGAACCGCTGCCCGACTACGAGGCGACCTACTATCACGACTTCGCCGTGGACCCGGGCATATCTTTCGATCTCCTGCAAGGCCTCGGCAACGGCGTGTACGCATCATCGTTCTACATGGAGGCCGGGGACTCAGTATCCTTCCAGGTGGAGTCACCGAGCAATCCGGCCTTCGGTTACCAGACCATAATGGTGCCGTTCTCCACCGACTCCCGCACACTTGACGCCAACGTCACGGTCTACAATCACACCGCCACCGCCCCGCAATACTACTGGAGCGACAACGACACCTGGACCGAGTACATCCTGGCCTGCTCCGAGGACAACATGACCGGGGCGGCATGGGTCGGCACGGTCCTGGTTACCATAACCGTCTGGGAGGACGTGCGTGTTAATTGGATATTCACCGACTCCCCGGAGAACACCATAATCAGCTACTACTACAACCGGGCCATCGTCAACACGAGCGGGGTCGAGCATACTGTCTACTCCCATCTGTGGTACAGCTACCAGGAATCGGTCGCTCACATCTACAAGCCATCGCTGGATGCGGCGGACTTCCCCGCCTCCTTCTTCCCGCAGCCGAATCAGAAGGCCACATGGTACGGCACCATCATCGGCGTATGCCTGGTCATCGTCGGTGGTGCCATGATCGCCACCGGCTTCCTGGCACCGGTCGGCGCGATAGTGGCCGGTGTCGGTACGGGTATGATAATCGCGGACATAGCCCGGGGCGGTCATCTGATAGATGGAGGCACCCTCCCCGGGTTCATGGAGAACGCCCTGGACGCCATCCGGGACGCCTTGGCGGGAGTAGGTGATTTCCTGCGGGGCATAGGCGAGGGACTATGGGACTTCTTCACCTGGCTGGTCGACGCCATTGTGGAATACGGCAGCATCCTGCTGGCCATCCTCTGCCTTGCCGTGGTCTGTGGCCTAAGCTTTTTCATAATCTGGGGCCAGGTCCGGCTTTGGTCCATTGGCTTCAAGTTGGCCAAGGGAGACCTCGAAGGAGCCACCGCAGAGGGCACCGCCATGGTAAACACCATAAGGGGTGCGGCCACCAGGGTCTCGAACATAGGCCGTAAGCCTCCTGGAGGTGAGGTCCAATGAGCGAGTTCGTTGATACGATGTTCTGGGTGAGTGAGTTCGTGCTGTTCTACATCGTCCCAACGGTCTCCCTCATCCTGACCGCAGTGGGCATCTGGAAAATAGCAGACGCCGCGGGAGACACCCTGGCCAAGTTCGCCAGCTGGGGCAAGGGCAGGAAGAGGTACTGATCATGGAAATCGACATGAACCTGATGATACTCATCGTGGTCGGCGTGTTCATCTGGAGCATAGCTGGCAGATGGATACTGGAGCTTATGGGCTTCCTGGACAAACGCTCCAAATCATTTATCGCCCGCCCGCAGGACCTCCACGGCGCCATCTACAAGCGCAACAAGCTGCCGGCCAAGGCCAACATGCGCGGCTCCCGCCTCAAGCGCCTGGTGGCCACCGGCGACAGCGACGTCCGCCCCATGGACTGGGCCTTTATCAAGGGCATCATCTGGGGCCGCGACACCGTCCAGGTGTACTTCAAGTTCAAGCGGGTATCCCCGCTCCGCTGGGCCATCATCCCCAAGGAGCTGGTGGACGACTCCTTGGGCGTCAATCTCCGCGTGCGCTGCGCCGGCTTCCGGGCCAAGGGCAACTTCTACATCCCAGTCTACCTGTCCAGCGAGGATGCCGAGCTCGTCGCTCACTGCAACAGGGTCATCAACGACTTCGAGGGCTGGATGATAGACGACGAGATGGGCGTGGAGATCAAGGAGCAGGGCGTCGATAGCACCGTCGAGGCCATAGGCGTTAGGAACCACGCCGAGCGCATCACTGAGCGTGAGGACACCTTGCAGGGGCAGCAGCGCCTCGACCCGAAGCAGTCCCCGGAACCCGAGGGGGTGGCCTGATGGCCTATATCGACGTCGACCGGCTCAAGCCCCGCTACCTGCGGCTCAAGGAGCAGCACCCCGAGCTCAGCAATTCGGCCATGGCAAGCAAGCTCGGCATATCCCCATCCACCCTGCGCAAGTACCGAGGAGAATGGGACGCCAAACCTGACCCGGTCGATCTCGGCATCGGGCCAGCGGCTCCGGAGCAGCCCGTCGAACCGCAGGCCCAGGAACCCATCCCCATCAGGCATATGACCGTGGAGGAGGTTCCCGTGAGCACCGAGCGCCCCTTCAACATGGTGGCGCAGCAGATCAGGAAGGCCCGGGAGCCAAAGCCCCCCAGGGAACCCAAGCCTCCTCGGGAGAAGCGCTTCTCCGAATCGCACCCGGGAGCCTGGAACCTGGCCAAGAACCTCCTGCCCCGCCTGCAAGTCCTGATGCCCATGCTCATCCTCTGCTACTCCGTCCTTATGGAGACCGTGAAGGGCAACTACACATTCTACAACGATTGGGCCAAGGCGATGCACCTCCCGGGCGTCATGAACGTCATGACCGACCCGGAGCTCCTGGTGGACGTCCTCCTCGCCAACAACGGCTTCTACATCTGGATCCTGGTGGCCTCCGTCCTCCTCACCGTGCTATTCTACGAGTTCGTCTGGAAGTCGGCGTTCAAGGAGTACCGCAAGAAGGTCTACATGCGCGAATACAAGGAGGGCCGCTGCTACTGGCACGAGGGCAACTGGTGGCACCGCACCTGGGACCGGTACTACCGCTCCCCGCCGAGGGAGACCACCCGCTTCTACATCCGCACCAGCTGGCTGCCCCTGCTCAACATCTTCAACCCCCGGGCCTCCATGCTGGAGGTGACCATATCTGCCGATGAGAAGTACTTCACCAGGGGCAACAAGCTGGTCGTCGAGGAGAAGCCCATCAGGATGCTGGTCGATCATAACAAGATGGTCACCAGGGATGGGTGCTATCAAGGCGCACCTGTGCCCCTGGATGAGGCTAAGGCGGAGCTGGAGTCCCGCACCAGCGAGCTGATCACCAGGACGCAGAAGGTGGCGCTCAGCAACCCGCACATCCGCAAACGCACCCTTGAGAAGAGCGGTATCGCGGTCACCCCCGACTTCGTGGAGGAGGTACGCAAGGCCAAAGCCGACAGGGGAGAGGGGGCGGCATGAACGGCAACGCCTCCGCCCGCAACCTCATCCCCCAGCCCATCGCCGACGAGCTGGAGGCCCGCTGTCGCCAGTACATCAAGACGGAGAACGCCGAGGACGCCGGCAAGATCATGAGCATCTGGATCAACCGCCGCAGGTCCGGTGACACGTTCCTGCCGCCCCCTCCCGTAACCGTGGCCCAGCTGGAGGCCTATTCCACCATGTTCTCCAATCAGATGGCCGCCTGGTGCGACGAGATCATCACTCTCCTGGTCAGCACCAAGGGCAGGAGCTACCATGGCTGAGGATACCGAGCGCCTAAGGGCGCAGCAGTCCTACGAGCTCATGCTCATAGAGGGCTTGATGCTCAGTGACAAGGAGGCCTCCGCACAGGGGCTGCTGGCCGAGTTCGAGGACGTTATCGAATCCATATGGGCGGCCATCCCCACGCAGAAGAAGGTGGACATGCGCGTATGGAACGGCGACCTGTCCAAGATGGTCCCGGCCCTCCAGGCCTGGCAGGAGGCTTGCCACATCCAGCCCCCCAAAGACGTTCCTGACGCCCGCAAGCCCACGCACGCCAGCAACAAGGAGCGCTCTCTTCGCAAGAAGCAGATCCTCACCGACGTCCTGGCCAGGATGAAACTGCTGTACCGCGAACCGATGGTCGGCCGCATGATGGAGGATGACGATGGAGATCCCGCTTGAGAACATCCGCCGGGCATCCACCAAGGCCAACGCCCCCCGCATGGACCTCATCGACCGCCACGCCACCTTCGTCTCCAAGCTGCTGCGCAAGGATTGGGACTGGTGGACCGGCAATGAGGGATACGAGGGCAGCGGCAAGTCCACCGGCAGCATCTGGACCGCCTCCAAGGTCGCCCCCGACCGCTTCAAGATCTCCGAGCACATCTGCTACGACCCGGACGAGTTCCTGCGCCTGGTGGACGACGCCCCCCGCTACGGCGTCATTTTGTTGGATGAAGCGGGGGAAGCGGTCTACAACCGCAACTACAATTCCGAGTTCAACAAGGCCATCGTCATGGCTAGCCAGCAGATGCGCGACAGGAACCTATACGTGGAGTTCAACCTACCCGCCCTGGAGCTCCTCGATTCCGCCCTTCGCCGCCGCTTCCGTTCCCTGGTGATCTACGAGGCCCCCAAGTTCGTCCGCGGCCGCTCCATGTGGCACGTGCCCGTTCTCCCCCGCTACGGTAAGAAATCGGATCCCTACTTCGACCTCTCCTTCGTCTACTACTTCCGGGAGCTCCCCCAGGCCAAGCAGGACGAGTACAGGGCCATCAAGACCAAGCGCGGGCAGGAACGTGTGGCCCGCTACATAGACGAGGTCCAACGTGAGCAGTCCCGCAACCAGGACGTCGACCCGCAGAAGATCGTGGACAAGATCCGCCGGCTCCCGGAGGATGAGAAGGAGCAGCTCTACTCCGCCCGGGGAGGGTTCTCCCGGGACGCCGTCCGCTTCAAGTACAAATTGCCTGAGTCCGTGGCCCGCTCCGTGGTCGCCGGCCTGCGTATGACCCCCGAGGAGGAGGCCTAGGCAGGCAGGGGGCTTACGTTCAAGTTTGTCCGAAGGACTGACAGCCTATAGGATGAATAATAAGGGAAAGCTAAGCCTCCGCCCCCCCAACATTATTGCTCGGCAATAATCCGCCCCCTCGTTCTCCCCTCATTTATAAACCCCTGCTTTGGGGGTTAATGAATCCAGTCGGTCTAACCTCTCTCAAGCAGAGCCCTGTTCGCAAGGCAGGGATGGGATGCACGACAAAGGGGTCGGGCCCCGCACAGCCCGAAGAGAGAACAAAAGGTGAAAGACCATGTTTGAGAGGATCAAGGAAGGGCTTGCAGATGTGAAGTGCCGCGCCGCGGCCATTGGCGGCGGAGCGGTCATGGCCGCGCTGCCGGTGTTCGACGCCACCAGCGACGCCATCACCAGCTGGATGCCGGTGATAGTGACCTTCGCCATGCTGGGCATCATGATCAAGTTCATGAACAAGAGCACCCAGGGCGTCTGAGGTGAGCGCTTGAGGTTCAAGCGCGTAGCTGCCAGCCTCGCGGTCTGCATGGCCGTGGCGCTGGCGCTCTGCGCGGCATTGGCCCCCGCCCAGGCCTACATAGCCTCTAGCGGCGGGGTGTGGCTCACTGACGACGGTGGCTCGGATTACACTAGCACCGATTGGCGATTCTACGTCGCTGTCCCGGCCTCCGTCGGGCTTGACGAGACCTACTGGAACCTTACGGTCACCAGCGACCTCGTCAACGCCTCCGGCTCCGCCGCCGCTGGCACATACAAGGTGTATGTCAGCATCGACGACGGACTGACCAACGTGACCAAGTCCGTGACCCTGGTCACCAACCTCAGCGCCGAGGTAACCGGTACCGTATCTTTCGACTCCACGGCTATCGCCACGCTCGTCGAGAACGACAGCAGCGCGATCACCGTGCAGCTGAAGAACGCCACCGACGTCGTCTGCGACACCTACGTCGCCGAGGTCGGGGTCTACAACAACGGGGCGGCCGGTTCGGTCAACGCCTGGCTCCCGTCGTTCGTCGGCCTGATCATATTCGCCACCGGCATAGGCATCGTGTACAGGGCCATGGGCTACAAGAAGGGCAAAGGGAAGTGACCGCAATGCCGCGCCGAGCGCGACCAAACCCTTTCCATTTCTCAATTTTCAGGAGGTTTTCCGTTGAAAGTTCATAAGCATAAGTTACTGATGATGACACTCACGGCCATGATGGTCATGGCCTCCCTGTTGATATGCACTCCGTCCGAGGTATCAGCTTGGGAATCTGATCTATCGGACAATAATGGATGGTCCTATACTGGAGATATGTCCATTTACGATGGCAAGTTAATGATCGCTATCGATGAATGTGATGGTTATGATGTCGCATATCACCAGTTGGATTATGACGATGGTGTTCTAACTTATGATGTTAATATGACCGTCGATCTAACCACTTTCGACACCAGTAAAAGCCGCTTTAAAGTATTCATAACCGATCACGTCCCAGATGATACGCTATCGGCAACGCTGAACGCCCTTCCGGGCCTATCCGTTGAAGCCACGGGTTATGGTGGGGCAAGAACATTATACTGTTACAGTGGGTCTGACATGATTGACGATCCGACGTTTTCACTGTCCACGGAATATCATATAAGCATGCGAACCCAGCAGGCCGATAATGAGACCTACTTCGACAACGTTCGAATTTGGACGACCGGATCTTGGGAGTCTCCTGACGTGGCGAACGCCTATTATTGGCACAGTGGGGACCCACCTGCCGTAAAATATACACTGTTCACGAACGACGACAGCAACCAGACTGGTGTTGGAGCTGTCAGTGGATGGGTGGATGATTACTCGGATAACTTCATGGGACCGATCGAACTGATCCCTGGTGACAACCCATTACTCGACGGAGGGGCTTTGTGTGAATCATCCATAATATTTGACGGGGACCAATTGGACATGTGGGTGGCCGGTGGGTATCCCATCGGAACCGGAGATCTCCTCAATGTGTGGTACACTTACGCGACAAACAGCACTTTCAGCAATTGGGCCGAACCAATAAGAGTACTTCAAGGCGTTCGATTCCCGACGGTCGTCGAAAATAACGGAACGTATTACTGTTTCGGGTCTCATGTATTTGACGGAGATGTTTATCTGTGGTCGTCCACTAATAAAGTGGACTGGACGCCGATGAACGGTGGGGACCCGATAATCGAAAAATCCGCCGACACTGGCAACCTGTATTATCATGTTTTCAATACTGGCGTGTGTGTGGTTGACGGGGTGTTCCATGTATGGATCGAGTGCAATACGGACGCTGGTTGGCCGGACCCGGGTTATAATTGCGGTTATACTTACTCCACCATCGAGGACATGGCTTTCGATGAACGTAAAACCCAATACCCAGTCATGTATGATGTCGGGAACACTCAACCGGTTTATGTTCCAGAGAGAGACGCTTATATAATATTTGCCGCAAAGTTGAACGGAAGTTATCCAACGACATATATCCAGGGGTACTACACCGTTAGCAACCCGGATCTAACAAGCTCGTCCGATTATGTTCTGAGTCCGTACTACATACATAATTATGGAACGGGTGTCGATGTTTCCGATCCTTCCGTAGCATTTACCGGCGGATTGGGCGATTATGAAGCCGTTTATATCTACTTTTACGGGCAGCCTTCGATAAACGACCTGTACCAGGGATATTTCGACGAAACGCCCAATGAGTTCTATGACGCTCTAACCGCTGAAGTGTATGATCCAACGCCATATATGACCTGGGCATCCACACCTGTCACCGATGCTGAAGTAAGCGTTCCATACTCGTATGATGCGGATACTGTCCAGGCAGGCGCAACTTACGCGGTGGTTGATGGCCCAGCTTGGCTGAGCATTGACCCGGCGACCGGCGTCCTTTCCGGGACGCCCGTTGCAGCTGGATCTTCGGATATATCGATTAGTGCAACGTATGATGGTATAGTAATCTATCAAAACTACACACTAACGGTTGTTGTGGGATTATCGGGAGTTACTTTCACCTCCACCCCCGTCGCCACCGCCGTCAACGGCACCGCCTACTCATACGACGCCGACGTGAACGTGAGCGGAGTGGTGTTCTCGCTGATCGCCGGGCCCTCGTGGCTAAGCATCAACTCCACTACCGGCGTGGTTAGCGGCATCCCGGACGCCACCGGTGAATTCACCGTCACCATCCGGGCTACCCTGGAGGATGAGACGGCCAACCAGACCTACACCTTGACGGTGAGCGAGACACCCGCAGGCATGAGCATTATCAACCTCATGCTGCCGTCGCTTATCATCCTGCTTCTGTTGGGCGTAGTGATCAAGATGGCAAAGAAGAGCACCGATAGCAGTTGAGACAAACCTCTTCTGTCTCCTTTTTTACTCCAATCGCCTGCCGCAGCTCTCACAGTATTGCCCCCCAGCATTGATCCTGTGACCGCACCCCGGGCAGTATCGCCGCCCCTCTCGAACGCCCAGCAGATCGTGCAGCTCCTTCCGATAACATTCGATGAACCCCAATATTATCAGAAAAACCCCTATGGCCATTGTCAATATTGTCAAGAACTCAGTACGGTCATTCAAGATCAATCTGCCGCCATCGCTCAGATCGTCTCTAACGAACAAGGATAACCCAGCAAGCACCGTTCCTCCAAAGATGGTTATGCTTGCCCCGATCTGCCTCTTGTTCAATTCAACCGCCGCCCGCAGTTCTCGCAGAACGTTGCGCTAGGGCCAACCTGTCGCCCGCATCCAGGACAGTAGTTCACAGGTAACCCAGAAGGACTCTCGATTGCTTGCTGTTGATAGTATGACCCTGGCCGTATCTTCTGCGCTGTATGCTTCTCCTCTTGAACGAACAGCATCACAAGACCGATGACGATGCAGCAGATCCCCACGAGCATCCCGGTGCCCATGAGTGAGACTACTTGAGGGTTCGCGCTGAGCTCATACCAATTCCCGTCCTTGTAGATGATGTCCCCATCCTGGCTCATCTGATAGTTGTAGATGAGCCCCGAGACGGCCAGCGTAATCACTCCGAACACGATCAGCAATATGCCGAAGTCCTTCCACTTTCCCACCAGCTCCACCTAGCAGCCTTCACTTATTGCTAGCAAATATCTCTATCGCCTCTATTTTCACTTTCAAAAATCCCGGGTAACCACTTAAGCTGAGATAGAGAGTGTTGATATTATGAATGAAAAAGACCGGGCGATCATCATAGATGGCCAGGATATAACCGAACGTGTTATTGATTGTCAGCTGATTCAAAAACCGGACAGGTTACCCGTTCGTGATGGGTATATTGACGGGCTCATGAACACTGAGGTAAGACTATTGCTTTCTGAAGGCATTGATCCATTCGAACTGGTTGGTAAGTCATTTCCGGCTACCATACGATGGAAAGATGTTGTGATTGATGATCGATGGATCCTATCCAACGTTTCTACTGCGGTATCATTGATTCTCAAACCATCTGGCAACTGATACTTTCGCCGACCTCCCACGGCAACATTGATTATGAAGTTGCGGCAACGGTCACATCACAAGGTGGTGGAAATGATGCAAGACATACGTCTGGAGAAGTTCTTGGAACTGTTCTACGATCACATGAGGGCGAACCTCGACTGCGAGCTCAAGGACACCTGCCCGGCTCTCAGGGAGCTCGGGGAGCTGCTTATCATGATCAAGGAGAGCAACAATGAAGAGCTGGCGATGCAGTTGGGACTGGTTAGGAATGGAGGGTGGAAGTGCCCGTGTAATAAATAAAACGAAGCGTGGGATGATATGCGAAAATCATCTATTAAAAATACAGAATATCTTATTTATTACATAAACGGTGTTATTCCGGATGAATGAAAGAACAGTATATGTTCTTGGTGCAGGCGCTTCAGTTGGGGCTGGTGGACCATTAATGCAGGATTTTTTTAATAAAAAAGAAGGTCTATCAAAAACCATCCATGAAAAATATTTTTCTCAAAATAAACGATTTCTTATCCTCGAACAAGCATATAATAAATGGTCTGAGAAAGAGGCGAATCCAGGTGTTGAGGCCTTTTTTAACCATTTAGAATTTCTTAATCTGATAGGTATGAGTACCAATCTAGGCCAACCATATGGTAAAATTAGTGCGGCTCGGTTGCATAGATATCTTGTCTGGTATATTTCTGCATTTATTAGAAACTCGATTGCATATAAACGAAATCCTCCGAAATATTATGATAAATTTGCTGAGAACATCAAAGAAAACCAAAAATCTACTTCCATAATTTCATTTAATTATGATCAGGTTTTAGAAAGTAAAATTGCCGACAATGGGGGACGGATTAATTATAGTATCATCGAGCCTCCAGTATGGGGATCACGTTTTCTGAATGAAAGAGGGAGTCAATTTTTAAAATTGCATGGATCACTAAATTGGATTTGGTGTCCTAAATGTGGAAAAATTTCTATTACTAATTATCCAGTCGCACAATATTATTCGCGCCAAAGATGTTCGTACAAATGCAATGGGATGAAAGAACCGTTGATTGTTCCACCAAATCTTAGTAAAAGTCTCTATCTTAATCCTCTTGGGAAAATATGGTCCGCAGCTTATCGACGACTTATTGGAGCGGATAAAATAATTATTATTGGGTATTCTCTTCCAGAAATTGACACTGCTGCAAGAGCTTTACTAACAGAAGGCATCAGGAATGCTAAACGCTTTGAAGTCATTCTGCCGGATAAAAAGTCGTTAGTATCGATTGAAAAGAGATTGGGAAGATCCTCTGATAATCAAAGTCCGATGGATTTTCGTACCTACGCTCAACGATTTTTATAAATTATATAGCTGATAATATTTATTAAAAACCTATTTACTTTCAATGACCCCCGTCGCTCAACCTTTTAATATAATAATACCTAAAATAAATCAGAAAGGTGGGAGTTCATTGTTAATTCAGATGACCTTAATGGAAAATCCGAATAACAATTTAAGTAATCAGGGATTGCTTTGCTGGAAAAGAAAGGGTGCTGATGAGTTGAGGGTCCATTGTCAAGAATATGAGAAATTGGACGGAACCAATGAAAAGATGGTCTCCAAGGTCGGGGACGGTTCCATCATCACCCGCTTTGACAAGACCCCGAATCCAAAGTCTCCTACCGATGTAGTCTGCCCTCACTTCCTTGAACTCAAATGGGCAACTGGGTGCCATTATAATTGCGCCTGGTGCTATCTCCAAGGCACTTTCAGGTTTCAGGAATATAAGAAGAAAGCCAGGCCGAAGGATTTCGAGCGGGTTGAAAAGAGTTTGCTGGCCCTGTTTGATGGTGAATTGAAGCGCCCTGAGCTCCTCAACTCGGGAGAGCTGTCCGATTCCCTGCTAACTGAACATACAGACCGACCGTTCACCAAATTCGTTATGGATCTGATCGATAGCCAGGACAACTACAAGGTCCTCTTCGTCACCAAGTCTAACCAGATCGATAACCTTCTTCAGATTGACAATCCAGAAAAGGCCGTGGTCAGTTTCAGCATCAATGCTAGCAATGTTGCCAAGACCTGGGAAAAAGGAGCTCCGACCCCACTTCAGAGATTGGATGCAGCGAAGAAACTGAAGAAGGCTGGTTTCGAAGTGAGATTACGGATAGATCCCATGGTTCCCATTGAAGGTTGGAAAGAGAGCTATGAGAAGTTGGTGGATGACATTTTCAAGAGATTGAGGCCAGACCGGATAACTATCGGTTCGCTTAGGGGCCTTCAAAGCACCATTAACAATTCATCAGATAGGACCTGGACACAATACTTAGATGAACGGTCCAACTGGGGCAAGAAAATTTCCCAAGGAACCAGGGCGGCTATGTACAAGACAGTCATCGACCGTCTCGAATCCAAGCACGATTTCACGGCTGTTGCATTGTGCAAGGAGACGGTGGAGATGTGGAAAGAGCTTGGGATGGATTACAGGAAGATTAGGTGTAATTGCACTTTTTAATAGGAGAATATGGGTCTTATCCTTCCTTCAATTTGTTCTATGGCCTTTTTTACATATTCCCCATTCAATGATTCGATCCGTTTTTTAATTGGTTCAACACCTTTGACGAATCCTGAACCACTTTGGGATTCGTTGGCGGCAAAAATCATATCATACGAATAACTCGATCCACTGGATACATGGATTTCTCGAATGTTTTGTTTTGTTTTCCTAATGTTATCAATATAACTGCATTTTAATTCATCAACATCTTTCGATTCCATAGCACCCTCACCATATGCCTGAGCGAGGGTTTCGGAATCCTTCATACCGGCCTTTGCTCGTCCAAGACATCTACTAGCACTTGGAATGAAAGTAATCCAAAGGTCTCCTTTCATTTTCATCAAACTTTGTAATGCCTTCAATGAAAAACCTTTTACACCTTCAAAATCGATAAAAGCCAAATACATCAATCCCTCCGAATCAATTCTTTCTAAAATGGATGGAATCGCATCTTCAGCCAAACCTTCGGTGATTTCAAATTTGTTACTGTCAACGAATCCGTTCATTCTTTTAAATAATGACTTACAAAATGCAGGATTCCTTTCAACGGCAAAAAAATAATCAAACGGTGTATTCTTAAAATGACATGTTGCGGCCATTGGAAAAGAACCAATTAATGGTGTTTTACTATCGCCGATATAATTAATCCCCGAGCCAGCAAAGACATCGATATATGCTAACCCATTATATCCAAGTGTATTGACACGATCCTTATCCAAAATTCTTGTGTAGTAATTAATATAATATTGTATCACACACAATTTTAATGCTGTTAAATATCCAAAATCATTGCTTGTTGTACAATCAAATGACAAACAATTCTTACCCAGGTCATTTAATTCTTTAATATGTTTTACCAACCATTCAAAATCATCCATCTTTTTTGGCGGCATTTAAACAATATTGGTTATTTTACCAAGACATTATAAAATAATTGCCTCGAATAATAATTTGGAAAAATAGGATTCTCAACGCTCAACAAATCTTTCTTTTTTCCTTATTTTCTCAGCAATTTCATAGGCTGGACAGGTATTAAACATGAAATTTACATCATACCCACACATTCTAAATGCACACGATCTGATAAAATCAGGAGAATTAAACGGATAGGATTTACACACATCTGGTCGAACATAATGGATGGTACATTTCATTTCAGCATTTAGGAAAATGCAATGCCCATCAACGTGTTTTATTTGCCACAACCCATCAATTTTTTCAAAATATGCACGCTCGGCGTCCTCTAATGAAATCTTCAAGGTTGTTGCAATTTTCTTTCTATCGTCCAATAATACCGTAATCTCTTCTAGGCTGCAACATTTTCCACAACACCTACAAAAGAAATCCCTATTGGATTCTTTTGCAATTTCCCAGCATTCATCCTCTATTGAGGGAGGTAGTATAATTTCATCATTTGTGGTCTTTAATCCATCTGGGTCAACCATCTAAATCACAATACCATTTAACAATTGAATCCTATAATTTTATGCACCACGGATAGTGTCCTCAATCTCCTTCAACTTCTTCGCCACCAGCTTCCCTTTCTCGGTTAGGCGATAAACATAGGTCAATCTAGGCTTCTCTTCCATAGCAATATCCATCAGGCCCAGTTCCTCAAGTTTTTCAGCGAGACCCTTAAGCTTAACATAATTACCTGAAACCTCAAGAAGATCGTAGCCGTAAGCACACTCTCTTTCGGATAGGAATTCCAGCAATCCGATTACATGCTGTTCGTTTAGTATCGAAAACTCTCGCTGTTTTCCCTTTGCCATTTTCAATTCCGGATTACAAATTATCTGGCAATGCTTAATAAATATGTATTGCGAATTGAATTTACAATTCCGACAAGTATATTTACCACCAATACCTATTCCGTTTTGAAAATTGAAAACAGAAGGTGAACAAATGCCCACTCAACTCCAAGTGACGAAGATCACCAGGAACGGCCGCATCTCCCTGGGAAGAGCCATCCCGGCCATGAACGCTCAGGTCGGCGACGTGGTCCAAATCGTGCAGAACGATGACGGTTCCTTCAAGATTGCCAAGGTCGAGGCCTGATCAAATTGAACCTATCGACCGCGCTGGACTCAGATGTGTCTACGAGCACTGACCCATCCCAACTTCCCCAACAAGTCCAGCCGGCCGTACCTATGACCGCCGCCCGGGTCTCTCTCCTCCCTAGAGATCCCTTGTTTGTTCGGTTTCCACCCCGGGCGGCCTTCCTCTCATGCAAACCATCATTATCCTCGATTACGGTCGGTGATGCTGGAGATGCTCGAGTCAAGGCGAGAGTATCTCAGCAAACTGATCGAGGCTCATCTGGACAAGATCAGCAAGCGTGGGCGTGTCAACTCCCGCTACATCCCCGACTACCGTCGGGAGCTGTGGCGGATGACCAACACCCTCGACTCGGCCGGCCTTCATTCCACCCCGGCGAAGATCGGGGAGGAAGAGGTCGACTATCTGCTGAACGAATGGGCCGGTCACTGCAAGCCCAAGACCAAGCGATGGTACATGGCCATATTGGCAGGCTATCTCAAGTCCAACAAGAACCACGTCATCGCCGAGATGATGATCGGATGGCCTGCGGACGCCAGGGTCAACGTGGACTGGTTGTCCTTGGAGGAGGCCGTGTGCCTGATAGACGCCGCCCGGGGCGCGGAGGTGCCCGTGGTGCACCTGGAGCTTCGCCTGCTGATGCGCAGGGGGGAGCTCATCCGCCTCAGGACGGAGGACGTCTTCGTGGGCGTCCTGAACGTCCGCGGGAAGGGCCGCTATGGCGGCAAATGGCGCTCTCTGGCTTGGTCGCCGGAGTCAAGGCAGGTGCTGCAGGACTGGTACGACGCCAGGGAGGAGCTGATCGCGGAGGCGATGGAAAGGGACCCGCGCGTCCAAGTGCCGGACGAGTTCCTGATCTATCGGCACGGTGCGCGCCTGTCCGCCTACTCGGAGTCCGGCATCGACCGGATCCTGATAAGAGTGGCGGAACGGGCTGGAATCGACCGTCAGGTCGGGAATCACACCCTGAGGCGCTCCGGAGCGCGGTTCGTAATCGAGGCGAACCCGGCGAACATGCCGGTCCTGGTGGAGACCTTGGGGCACGAGGACGAGAAGCAGACCCGGGACTACTGCGCGTTGACGATAGACGGGCAGTCCCGGATGCATCAGGACGTCTCGCTGCTGCTGCAGGAGACCCGGCAGCGCATGAGGGGCAAACCTCTCAAGCCAGCGCCTCCCTCGGTGAGGATCAAGAGTTAGGCAACGAAATTATTCCGGAAATCGTCTTAGCCAGTATCCCGGTTCGGCCAAAATCCGACCGGGCCCATCACACTTATTGACTTATTCGTTTTTCCAATTAAAATGAATCGAAAGGTGCTCATCCACAATGATTTCATACTGGTTTTTCTCAAACCAAAATGAAAAAAAGAAATGTGTGGGAACGGGTTTAACTGACGATCGATATCGAGTAGTTCAGCTCACAATCGATCTCATTGCTCTGTAAATCATCAGCTCCATCGTACGACCACGATTGCGAATATGGGGCTCCCGCGGTCATTATATAAGAATATCCAGCGGATGAAGGACAGTAATCAATTGGATCGTCGGCGTCGTAATCATCATCAAAAACTTCTATCTTGAATTTGAAAGACGAGATGTCGTCTGGCAGATCTATGATGACAAAATAGGGATTTGATAGTGTATTGGAATTTTCCCTTGTAATGCTGGTTTGTACGTATTCGTAAATCCCATCAGAATTTGTATCGACCGATATTCTAAAATATGGATCGGCCGCACCACCTAGAGGGTCTGCTGTACCGTCACATTGGAACCATGTGATGGATATCCTTACCTTGCCATTTCCAAGGTCATAAAAATCCGCATTATCTCCCACGCCATCCAGGTCCGAATCCATCCATTCGTTCGGGTCGTCAGGGAACTTGTCGGGATTATTTCCTTGGGGGTTATCCCCGAATCCATCGTTATCGCGGTCGGTAGTTTGAGTGGAATCAAATGGGAAGGCGTCCGCATTATCGCCTACACCGTCTTCATCGGTGTCCAAGTGTTCGCTGACCAAGTGTGGGAACGCGTCTGAATTATCGCCGTACCCATCCCCATCGGCATCCGCCCATTCTGTTGAATCGTTAGGGAATGCATCCGCGTTATCGCCTATACCGTCCTCGTCCATATCAGAATGCTCGCTAGCAAGTGTAGGGAACGCGTCGCAGTTGTTCCCATACCCATCTCCATCTGAATCCAACCATTCAGTTGAATCATTCGGGAATACATCGTCGTCATCAGCGTATCCATCCCCATCTGAATCGTGAACGCCAGAATCGAGCGATGTAGACGGATTGAATAGGGCTAGGTATACAACAGCTAAGATCACTATCGCACTAACGATTAAAGTGACAGTAATGTTTCTCTTTCTTTTTGGATTAACAGGTTTTCCTTGCACTTCCCCTTCGGTCATGAACCGATTTAACTTAAATTGCCCACCTTAATAGTTTCTAGTTCATTCTACAATCTGGAATATTAATTATTTATCTATGAACGCGCAGCCCGTCAAAGTTGTATGGCTTTGCCCACCCAGTTTTCTTGTTAATGATTCGAGAGAAATAGGGGGAATCTCCAGTTGGAGACCGGTTGTATCAGGATTGCTCATAATTTTTGAAAATATGAAACAAAAAGGTTTGACGCGTTCGTTCGCGTCATGATGCGGTGACTAATCGCGATCAGTTCTTCGGAGCGGCGTCCTTGGCAACCTTATCGGCCTTCTTTCCAATCTTTGCCATTTTGTCACCTCTGGACCATGAAATCTATTATCGGCTTATCATCCAATCCGATCTACCAGGCCGGTTTTACTATCGATAGCGATTAAAATTCGCAGAACGATGAGAGCGTTAGCGTTGGGATATCTTCGACCGGCCCCACACGACGAAGATATGAGGATAGGTCGTGGACGGGGCATTTGACGATGAAGGTGCTCCGGATGGCCTGTGGCCATCATCCCGTAGTGGACCTCCATAGCATATGCCTCCTCGGTGTCGAGCTCCAGATCGTCGGCGTTGTCGATCAGCGCCAGGTCTCCGAGGGGACAGAAGGACCACTTCTCGCATGCGCTCATTTCGTTCCTTGATGACATGGGCGGATAATCATACCTTGCGTTCCCCTAAACGATCACCGTGCGCTCTTAGATGTTCATCATGGTCTTGTGATCGTCTATTCCGGCAACTTTCATGGCGCAACGGAGTTAGTGATAGCTATTAGGATCTTGCAGCTCGGTCTCGCACATTCTCCACACCAGTCGGTGAATGGACGAATCGTACTGAGCATTTATATGGAACGTATCTGAATTGCGGAACGATCGGTTCGATTGACAATGGAGAGGGGAGTCATTGAATAAAGTATTGGGACGATTTCTAACATCTTTCATTTCCTTACTGTTGATCTTCATGCTAATGCTGCCCGTTGGGGGCAACTTACTGGGAACGGAGGATAGCTGTTCGACAGTCATATCGTCCCAGTGCGTAGATTTGACAGACCCCTTATATCTGGGTGAGGAAGAGGCCTCAATCTCGGTCGGCGATCGGCCCGTGGTAATGACCGATTATTCGGATGGTAATGGTACCATCACCTATTCTTGGACTTATGATCATGATGACTATGCCGTCAGCTTCGATCTGAGCTATGATCGGTACAGCTACTATGTGGATTACGAGATAGAGAGGTTCATGTCCGTTCCCAGCGACCGCGACAACGCCCTGAACTTCATCACCGTCGACGACAGCGTCATCGTCTATCTGGCAGAATGCTTGGACGACCTGGGCGAGCAGGCCGACAAGAACGAGGCGGAGCTGGCCGGCCTGATATTGACCTTCGTGCAGACCCTGCCATATGCAATGGACGTCGAAACGCATTCAACGACCGACTACTGGAGCTTCCCTGTGGAGACACTTTACGAAGGTACCGGGGATTGCGAGGACATGTCCTTTCTGTACTCCACCATCATGGCCGCCCTAGGGTACGAAACGGCCCTCCTGATATTCGACGATCATGTTGCGGTGGGAATCAACTGCACAGGCCTGGATGGCTGGTATTACTCGGTGGACGGAGTGAGGTACTATTACTGCGAGACCACTGGGCTAGGTTGGGATATCGGCGAGATGCCGGATGAATACGACGAGGCGTACGTGCTGGAGGTGGGGACCGAGCTGGGTCCGCCGGTGGACCTGTCCGCCGAGCCGAACGACGGTTCGGTGACCCTCACCTGGTCGCCCCCCAACAGTGACGGAGGGGCGGCGATCGATTACTACGTCATCTATCAGGACGGAGAGCAGGTCGCCATCACCACGAACACCATGACGGTCA
>Ga0209269_1000712_pt1 | contig 25798 bp, 22 predicted proteins | sample MTBAKMMethaMetaG_FD_187455 | JGI IMG/M metagenome (GOLD analysis project Ga0209269, IMG submission 187455) | Enrichment culture microbial communities from Arthur Kill intertidal strait, New Jersey, USA, that are MTBE-degrading - MTBE-AKM (Arthur... | ecosystem: Environmental > Aquatic > Marine >... | reverse complement strand
ACGTATAACTTTCTAATCGCATGGGCACATAAAATAGGAGCAAGACAAAAAAAGAATAAATGTCCCCTTGGGGACCCTTCATATATATTGAAGGGCGGCGTGATGGAGGATTTTATTTCGCCCCTTCTGTAACCCAGGGTTTCACCCTGGGCTATTATATTACGCCCTTTCAGGGCTCTATAAGGATTTAGAAACCGCGTGGGCAACAAGTTGCCCACCCTACCGCAATCGCTTCGCGAGAAAGTTGAGCAGACGAGTTGCCGGCGGGGATTATTATTCGATATCTGCGCGGGGGGACGATAAAAAACCTGTCCAGCAATAACCAGCAGTATTAATCTTTGCAAAATCCGCAGGTTCATATTAAAATTGTATTTTTATTTCATAAGGTATCGTTTAAGCAGCGGAGTGATAATTAATGATGAGAACCGGTAAAGTTTTCGGGTCGTTTTTGCTAATAACGGTAATCATGGCGATTTGTCAGCCGGGAGTTCTGCAGGCGGCGGGGGAACAAGCCAAAACTGAGTGCCAGAATGTCCGGAAAATCGTCAGCACCGACCAGCCGATAATGGCCCAATTAGGTGGGGTGTCCTGTGAACATCCGCTGGCGGCCCAGGCGGGACTGGAAATATTGCAAAAGGGAGGCAACGCCGTCGATGCCATGATCGCGACGGGACTGGCAATGTGCGTGGTAGATCACGGCTATAACGGACTGGGCGGTTATGGCGGCTGCATGGTGATTTATCTGCGGGATAGAAAAGAACCCATCGTGGTGGATTTTACCACCCGTGCGATAAAAGCGGCTACCAATGGCATGTTCTACCATAAAGCCTACGACAAGGACTATATGATAAAGTCTATCTCTACCTGGAATGTGGTGGCTGGCTTATACACCGCCCTGCAAGAATACGGGACGATGAAGTGGTCGGAAGTCATTCAGCCGGCGATTCGTTGTGCGGAAGAAGGTTTCATCATCAGCCCCGATTACGCCTATGAGCTGGGTGAGGCGTACAAAGTCAGGCTGCAATACTGGCCGGGGTCGGTGGCCATTTTCGGGCGATCGGAAGGCGGACCTTTGCAGGCGGGCGACCGGCTGGTCCAGAAAGACCTGGCCCAATCCCTGCGGATATTGGCCGAGGAAGGACCGGACGCTATCTATACCGGCAATCTGGCGAAAACCATGGTAGATTATATTCAGTCGCAGGGCGGTCTAATCACGATGGAGGACCTGGCGGATTGGCGAAGCCGGCTGGTGCGGATTTTAAAGCCCGCTCATACGAACTATCGCGGGTATGACATTTATACGCCACCCATCTGCACCGGTGGGGAAAACCTCATCGAGATTTTAAATATTCTCAAAGGGTTCGACCTGCCGAAAATGGGTTTCTGCAGTCAGTCGGTACACCTGATACTGGAGGCCTGTAAGCTCGGTTACGCCGATCGGTTTGCTTATGTGGCGGATCCCTGGATGGAAAAAGTGCCTTATGTCGGCTTGATGTCGCAGAAGTACGCGGACGAGCGCCGACAACTTATCAAACCAGATGCGATAATTCCGCAAGGGCTGCCAGGCGATCCCCGGCCGTACGACACGGCTGGTCCCGAAGCTTATCTGCCGGAGGCGAAGTCCACAGTTGATGACGGCAAAGGCACCCCCGCCGGCGAAATAACAGCATCGCCCCGCCGGGCGGAAAAAGAAACCTCCACCGCCAGCAGCGCAACCATCGACAGCCGCGGCAATATGGTCGCCATGACGATGACACTGCGGGCAATCATGGGCAGCGGAGTAACCGTACCCGGGACCGGTATAGTCCTAGCCGACGGGATGCCACTGTTTCATCCGGTGGGAGATGAAGCAATGATCGAAAATCACCCTAACCGCCTGGAACCAAATAAACTGGCCGTCAATAACATGAATCCCTTCATTATCCTTAGCGAAGGCGTGCCCTTCATGACCGGCGGGGCGGCGGGCGGTCGCAATATCACTACCGAGTGTCTGGAGGCTATCGTGGGCGTCATCGACTGGGGTATGTCGCTGCAAGAGGCGGTCAGCCGACCGCGTTTTCATGTGGAGGATAAAGAGCCTTGCCTTCTGGAGGAGAACTTCCCCTACGGCATCGGCAAGGAGTTGGAGGCCATGGGCCATAAATTCGCTAACTTTTACCTCTGGGGCGTCGTGCAGAATAGATGGGGCTCGCTCCATGCCATCATGGTTGACCCACAAACGGGAGATTATTACATTGCCCGCGAAAGCCGGGTAGCGCGTTCCGCCGCAGGCGGACTGATCACGGATAAATAATATACTTAAAATGTAGAAACAACGGAGTGATAGATGATGAGAAAAAGCAAAGTTTTCCGGTCGTTGATGATAATAACGGTGACCGTAGCAGCCTATCAGCCGATAGTCCTATGGGCAGCAGGGGAAAAGGCTAAAACCGAGTGCCGAAATGCCCGGAAAATCGTCAGCACCGACCAGGCGGTGGTAGCCCGGTTGGGTGGGGTGTCCTGTGAACATCCGCTGGCGGCCCAGGCGGGACTGGAAATGCTGGAAAAGGGGGGCAATGCCGTCGATGCCATGATCGCGACGGGACTGGCGATGTGCGTGGTGGCTCACGGCAGTAACGGACTGGGCGGCTATGGCGGCTCCATGGTGATTTATCTGCGGGATAGAAAAGAACCCATCGTGGTGGATTTCAATACGCGAGCCATAAAAGCGGCGACTATGGACATGTTCTACCAGAAAGCACCCGATAAGGACTTTATGATAAAAACGATCTCGGCCTGGAGCACGGTAGCCGGCTTGTACACGGCGCTGGAGAAATACGGGACGATGAAATGGTCGGAAGTTATGCAGCCGGCGATTCGCTACGCGGAAGAAGGATTCGTCATCAGTGCCTATTACGCCAATAAAATAAGAGAGGTTTACCCATACCGACTGCAATACTGGCCGGGGTCGGTGGCTATTTTCGGACGGGCCGAAGGCGAACCTTTGCAGGCGGGCGACCGGCTGGTGCAAAAAGACCTGGCCCAGTCCCTGCGGACGCTGGCGGCGGAAGGGCCGGACGCGATCTATACCGGTAGTCTGGCAAAAACGATGGTAGATTATGTCCAGTCGCAGGGCGGATTAATAACGATGGAGGACCTGGCGGATTGGCGAAGCCGGCTGGTGCGGATATTAAAGCCGGGACATACGAATTATCGCGGTTACGACGTTTATACGCCGCCCATCTGCAGCGGGGGTGAAAACCTCATCGAGATATTAAATATTCTCAAAGGGTTCGATCTGCCGAAAATGGGTTTCTCCAGCCAGTCGGTGCACCTGATACTGGAGGCCTATAAGCTGGGTTATGCCGACCGGTTTACTTACGCGGCGGACCCATGGATGGTAAAGGTGCCTTACGTCGGTTTGATGTCGCAGGGCTACGCGGACGAGCGTCGTGAACTTATTCAACGTGATGTGGCCAATCAGCAGGCGCTGCCGGGGGACCCCTGGCCGTACGACACGGCGGGACCGGAAGCGTATGAGCCGGAGGCGAAAGCCACGAGTAATCAGGGCAGTTCCGCCCCGAGCGAGAAAATAAGGGCGATACCCGGCGGGCAGTGCCAGTCGCTTTCCACGGCCAGCAGCGCAACTATCGACAGCCGGGGGAATATGGTCGCCATGACCATGACGCTGCGAGCATTCCTGGGCAGCGGAGTGACGGTGCCGGGTACGGGAATAACGTTGGCAGATGGAATGTTGCTGTTTCACCCGGTGGGCAATGAAGAAATGATCGAGAATCACCCCAATCGGATAGAACCGGATAAACTGGGACTAAATAATATGAATCCGTTTGTAATTGTCAAAGACGGCGTGCCCTTTATGACCGGCGGGGCGGCGGGCGGTCGCAGAGTAACGACCGAGTGTCTGGAGGCAATCGTGGGAGTTATCGACTGGGGTATGTCACTGCAGGCGGCGGTGAGCGGGCCGCGATTCCATGTGGAAGAGAAAGAACCCGGCAATATGGAGGAGCAATTCCCCTACGGGATCGGTAAAGAGTTAGAGGCTATGGGCCACAAATTTGCCTACTTTTCCTATTTAGGTAACGTCAGGAAAAAATGGGGGTCACTGCATGCTATCATGGTTGATCCGCAAACGGGAGATTACCATATTGCCCGAGAAACCCGTTCCGATTATTCCGCGGCGGGAGGGCTGGTCCAAAGTAAATAATGGTGAGAATATAAGAAAGTAAGAAAGTGAGAAGGTAAGATGGAATGACATTTTGAGAGGTTGCCTAAAATAGTGGTATCCGCCGGCAGCAGAAAAATAGATAGTTGAAAGTATAATCGAAACATGGAGTGATAAATTATGATTAGAACAGGCAAAGTTTTCAGGTCGTTGGTGATAATAACGGTAACCATGACGATTTGTCAGCCGAGAGTCCTGTGGGCGGCAGGGGAAAAGGCCAAAACCGAGTGCTGGAATACCCAAAAAATTATCAGCACCGAACAGCCGGTGATAGCCCAGTTGGGCGGAGTGTCCTGTGAACATCCGCTGGCGGCCCAGGCGGGACTGGAAATGCTGGAAAAGGGCGGCAACGCCGTCGATGCCATGATCGCGACGGGACTGGCGATGTGCGTGGTGGCGCACGGCTATAACGGCCTGGGCGGTTATGGCGGCTGCATGGTGATTTATCTGCGGGATAAAAAAGAACCCATCGTAGTGGATTTCAACACCCGAGCGATAAAAGCGGCGACCAAAGATATGTTATACCGTAAGGCGCCTGACAAAGACTATATGATAAAAACTATCTCCACCTGGAACGTGGTGGCCGGCTTAGCCATCGCCCTGGAAAAATACGGGACGATGAAGTGGTCGGAAGTCATTCAGCCGGCGATTCGTTTCGCGGAAGAAGGATTCGTTGTCAGCCCCAATTACGCGTACCAACTGAGTCAGGCGTACAAATTCAGGCTGCAATACTGGCCGGCATCGGCGACAATATTCTGCCGGCCGGACGGTAAAGTGCTGCAGGCGGGCGACCGGCTGGTGCAGAAAGACCTGGGCCAGTCCCTGCGAACCTTAGCCAAGGAAGGACCGGACGCAATCTATACCGGCAGTCTGGCAAAAACGATGGTCGATTATATCCAGTCGCAGGGCGGTCTGATTGCGATGGAGGACCTGGCGGATTGGCGGAGCCGACTGGTGCGGATTCTAAGGCCCGCCCATACGAATTATCGCGGCTACGACATTTATACGCCGCCCATCTGCACCGGCGGGGAAAACCTCATCGAAATTCTAAATATTCTAAAAGGGTTCGACCTGTCGCAATTGGGTTACACCAGCCAGTCCATCCATCTGATACTGGAGGCCTATAAACTCGGCTATGCCGACCGTCTGACTTATGTGGGTGATCCCTGGATGACAAAAGTGCCTTACGTCGGGTTGATGTCGCAGGGCTACGCGGACGAGCGGCGCGAGCTTATGAAGCCGGATACGGTAAATCAGCAGGTGCTGCCGGGCGATCCCTGGCCGTACGACACGGCTGGTCCTGAGGCTTTTATGCCGGAGGCAAAGTCGGTGGGTAAGAATTACAGCCACACCCCGTCCGGCAGAATAACGACAATACCCCGCGGGGCGGCAGAATCACTCTCCACGGCCAGCAGCGCGACCATCGACAGCCGGGGTAATATGGTTACGGTGACCAAGACGCTGCGGGCTTTCCTGGGCAGCGGGGTGACCGTGCCCGGCACGGGTATCGTCCTGGCTGACGGAATGCCGCTGTTTCATCCGGTAGGAGACGAAGAAATAATCGAAAATCACCCGAACCTGCTGGAACCGAACAAACTGGCCCTCAATAATATGAACCCCTTTATTATCCTTAAAGACGGCGGTCCCTTCCTGGTCGGCGGGGCGGCGGGAGGACGCAAAATCACGACCGAGTGTCTGGAGGCTATCGTGGGCGTCATCGACTGGGGCATGTCGCTGCAGGAGGCGGTAAGCCAACCGCGATTTCATGTGGAAGATAAAGAACCTTGCATTGTTGAGGACAGCTTTTCTTACCATCTGGGTAAAAAACTGGAAAATATGGGACATACATTCACTGATTATTACTATTGGGGCGTCGTCCAGAATAGATGGGGCGCGCTTCATGCTATCATGGTTGATCCGCAAACGGGAGATTACCATATTGCCCGAGAAACCCGCGTAGATCATTCCGCTGCCGGCGGACTGGTCCAAAGTAAATAACGGTAAGAAGGTGAGAAAGTAAGAAGGTGAGAAGGAATCACAGCGGGCGAGATATGAGCGATTATCACGGCGGGGGGAGCTTGAGCAGCGCTCCCTGGCCGGCGACCAGCCAAAGCCCGAACTTCGCATCGATAGGATACAACTGGCCGTCCACCGCCGAGACCAAGCGCATTTGATTGGGATCACCCCTGGTTTCCAGGGAGATTTTGGTGGAACTTTCCAGGCTGAGGTTGACGGCCATCACGTAATCCGAGCCGTCGTCATGTTTGAATTCGCCGATCATCAGGGGGGCGGCGGCATCCGCTTTTTTCACCAGCTCGCCCGGCAAAATAGCGGCGGACTCCACCGGGGCGGGCGCGGTGAAATACACTCCGGTCGAACGCATGCGGTTTATCTTCGGTCCCAGTACGGCGATTTCCCGGTTGACTTCCTGCAGATACTGCCAGGTTAAGGTCTTATTATCTGACTGGTCAATCGGACTGTAACCATAACCGCCCGCATAATACTTATACCAGGTAACTCCCCGCGCCGCCGCCGCCAGGGAGGTATAGGCCTGAAAGCGCAGGTTCGCCGGCGAAGGAATCGGCATAAAGGGGCGAATCTGATTGGAGCTGACGATGTTCCAAAAGGGCAGATTGTGCTTTTTCGCGACCCGGCGGACCTCTAAAAGATCACGGAAATAACCGGCAGCCCGCTCCTTATCCTTCAGATCATTGGAGTACAAGACCTGGTAATTGTCGTAACTGAGAAGCTGGGGCTTGACAATCTCGATGTATTGCTCCAGATATTCGGTGTAAGTTTGGGCTTCGATCTGCGAGGTGTCCTTGGCGCCAAGAGTAGCGTAGCTGGGGTAGAGATTGATGTAGGCGAGCTTGCCGGGCGCGTATTTCCTGACGGCGGCGACGGCGCGGGCCAGAACGGGAAAGGCAGAGACGCCCGGCTCATCGGCGATAAAATAACCAATCACTGCCGGGCTGGAGCCGGCCTGCTCCACCATCCGGCGAACCTTGGCGTCGATTTGCTCGTCGGTATAGTCGCGCAGCTCTTTCGCTTCCACAAAGCCGGTCTCGTCGATGACGATGGCAGCCAGGTGCAGTTTTTCGCAAAGGGGCAGGTCCTCCGGCCGAACAAAACCCGCCAGGTTGAAGTTACACTGGGCGATACTGTCCAGGCCGAATTTACGCTGCTTAACGAAAGGCTGCCAAAATCCATGCTGCGGTTCCCACGGGAGTATGGGGAAAAAGTCCGGCGAAAATTTCACGCCCGCTTCTTTCAGGGAGGCACAGGATTGCCGCGGAGCTTCCAGGTCGGTTAAAATAAAATCACTCCCCATTGCCGCAAGCGCGGCGGCGGAAAATATTATCGCCACAAGAAAAAACATCCTGCTGTTTCTGATATTTGGCGTTGGCATTTTATCCTCGCTTTCCATACTTAGCAAGATAACGTTCAGGCTTTGGTTCGCTCAAATTGAGGGACGGCAAGCTGTTCGCCGCCTTTGAGGGCGGAGTCGTGGGCGACAATGCCGGGGACGGTCATGGCCAGCGATTCATAGACATCGATTTCCGGCTCGCGGTCCTCCAGCAGGGCGTTGATGAATTCCGCGGAAATGAAAACCGCGGAGCCGCCGTGGCCCGATTTATGGCGCATCGGTTCGGGCAGCATGTCGGTATCCCAGTAATTGGGTATCTCTATCGGCACGTGGGGGGTCTGGCCGGCTTTGCGAATCTTCTTCACCGGATTATCGTGCACGCCGTAATTGGGCATATATAAACTGGCCTGGTCGCCGAACCACTGGGCCCGCTCACCACCCGCGGCGCACAGCCAGAACACATTACAGCGGCAGAAATGCCCCTTGTCTGTCTGCATCAGGGCGGATTCATTCCAGAAGGGATTATGATAAGCGTTATCCTTCAGCAAAAAGTGATCGCTGCCCCAGCCGAGGCAGGATACTTTCACGATCCGCTCGTGGGTAACCCCCATCAAAAAGCCCAGTGAATGGGTTGGATAGTGCATCGGGGGCATCCCCCAGCGCCAGCTATGAGAACCGTCGGGATTGTAAAATCGGCTCTTTTTGTCCGTAAGTAGCTTTTCCAGTTCGCCCCGGTCGTGATAATAATCCAGCTCCGAATAAAACAGCTCGCCGAAACCGCCGCTTTTATACAGGTTGCGGGCGAAGATGCACTCGCCGCGATAATAACTCGATTCCGCCATCATGTATTTCAAGCCGGTCCGCTCTTTCAGCTCTTTGAGGGTCTGGGCCTCTTCCAGGGTAAAGCAAGCCGGACACGCTGATACCACATGGCAGCCCCGCTCCAGGCACATCCGGGCGTGTTTGACATGGTCCGGGGCGCCGGAAAATATCGCTACGGCATCGAGGTTTTTTTCCTTGATGAGCATCTCTTCCAGACAGTCATAAACATTGTCGCATCGGTAATGAGTCTTGAGCCGTTCCCGGCGATCAGGGTAAAGATCAGTTACCGCCGTTACCACACAGCCGGGATGCTCATGCCAGTGAAATGTCGCGCCGAAGTTTCCGCCCACGACAGCCAGGCGGATTTTCTTGGTCGTTTCACTGGGATAAGCCCGGCCCGCATGAGTGAGCAGGCCGGTCGCCGCTAAGAGAGCGGCAGAGCCGGACAGCTCCAGAAAGTTTCGACGCGAAAGAGATGTCCGGCAGATACGAGGATTGGTCGCAGGTTTATTTTCGTTCATATCAGTACCTTTCTGCTTGGAGTATCGTCGCGTCTATTATAAATAAAAAGATATGTAACTCCAACCCTGGAATTGAATTTTTGAATTGACGTTTGCAGCGGCAGACCTGCCGCTCTATTTTTGACTTGATAAGTAAACCTATACCACGTAAGATGTTTCGTTGTTTTTAATCTGGTATTAACCTAATTCGGTGCAGCAATGAAACTTTCAGCGAGAAAGTCCCGTTTGCGCGGCCGAGCGGCGATGCCCGGCTCGAAATCACATACCATCCGGGCCGTCGCCATAGCCAGCCTGGCGGAGGGGGATAGCATTATCGAAAGTCCCTTGTCCAGTGCCGACACCCTCTCGGCGGTAAGTTGCTATCGTCGGCTGGGCGCCCAAATCCAATGCGAGACCAACTGGCGGATTACAGGCACGGCGGGTAGAGTGCGCGTTCCGGACGATATAATCGACGTGGGCAATTCCGGCACGACGCTGCGGTTCGCTCTGGGCAGCGCCGCTCTGCTGGCGGAAGGTGCGGCAGTCTTCACCGGAGACCATCAAATCCGTAACCGGCCAGTCGGCGCCTTGCTGGCCAGCCTTAATGACCTGGGCGCTCACTGTTTCAGCACCCGCTCCACCGGCAAGGCGCCCGTCGTTGTACAGGGCACCCTCACCGGCGGGCAAACCAATATCGAAGCGGTCACCAGCCAGTATCTTAGCTCCCTGCTGATCAATACCCCGCTGGCGGCACGTGACAGCATTATTGAGGTTGCCAAACTGAATGAACAGCCATACGTCGAGATGACCCTTAAATATCTCGACGAGCAGAAAATCGATTACACCAACGAGAATTTCCAGCGGTTCCGGATTAAAGGGGGGCAATCGTACCGGGGATTTGAAAAGCGGATACCGGCGGATTTCTCGTCCGCGACCTTCTTTCTCTGTGCCGGGGCAATTCTGCAGGGGCCTTTGACTTTGGAGGGTCTGGATTTCAATGACCCCCAGGGTGATAAGGCGGTGGTGGATTTCCTGCGGCGGATGGGGGCCGATATTAAAATCGAAGGTTCCACCGTTACCATAAAGCAAAGCGGGCTGAAAGGTATCGATATCGACCTCAACGCTACCCCGGACGCCCTGCCGGCGATGGCGGTAACCGCCTGTTTCGCCCAGGGAACGACCCGCTTATATAACGTGCCCCAGGCCCGCTTGAAAGAGACTGACCGGATAGCCGTAATGGCGCAGCAGCTTCAGGCGATGGGAGCGGATATTACCGAACAGCCGGACGGCCTGACCATCCAGCCGGCTCAGCTCCATGCCGCCGACTTGCAGGGCTATGGCGACCATCGCGTGGTGATGGCGCTGAGTCTGGCAGGGATGGCAGTAGAAGGCGAAACCATCATCGACACCGCGGAATCGGTGGCGGTTACTTTCCCCGATTTTTTCACACTCATGCAGAGTGTCGGGGCGGAGATGCGACTAATTCAGGAATAAACAAAGGTCGCATATAGCACCTGGTGGGGAATTTGCGGCAGGTTCCGATGCGGCGCGACAATATATCCTCTCAGACTAATCTTTCTTGAACGCCTGGTAGCCGTAGTGGACCATGAGCATATCGAGGATAATCAGGGCGGTATAGTTTTCCGCGACGGGCCAGATTCGGCCGACAATGGTGGGATCGCGGCGGGTGATGGCGGCCAGGTCTCGGTTCTCCAGCGTGTATTTATCGATGGTCTTCTGCGGCTTGTCGATGGTGGGGGTGGGTTTGATAGCCAGCCGCACGACAATCGGCTGACCAGAGGAAAGCCCGCCGGTTATGCCCCCGGCGTTGTTGGATTGAAAGACCACCTTGCCTCTGGCGCTCCGCATCTGATCGTTGGATTGCGAGCCGGTCATATCCTTGACGGCAAACCCCGCCCCGACCTCCACTCCCTTGACCGCCCCGATACCGAGCATCTGGCCCAGCTCGCCGTCGAGCTTATGGAATACCGGCTCACCCAGTCCGACGGGCAGACCGGTAACAACAACTTCCACCACTCCGCCGGAGGAATCGCCGGTGCGGGTAATCTGGTTGCACGCTTCCATCATCGCCTGGGCCGAATTCATGTCGGGGCAGTTGATTACCGGGTGAACTCCGTAACGTTTCTGAACCTCGCCCGGCGGAAGCTGCGGGGCCAGGGCACGAATAGCGTCAATCTCCCGCTCGATCTGGGCGAAGACCGCCGCTTTTTCCAGAAATCGCATATCCGGATTAATACGCCCCTTGACGTAAATTTCCTGATAGAAGGGGTCCAGGTCACGGCGCATTTTTTTGTAGGCGCTGGTCAACTGGAGGATGTTCTCCTGGGGCAGATCCGGGCAGCGGACGCCGGCTGCCTCCTTGATATACGCGAAGACCTGGATACCCCGCTCGTGGAGCATCTTCTTGGCGACGTACCCTGCCGCCACAATCGTGCTGGTGTATCGTCCGCTGAAAAGGCCGGCGCCGATGGCGTCGTCGCAGGGGCCATATTTCACGAAGGAGGCGTAGGAAGCATGGCCCGGCCGGGGCGTGCGGTTGGTGTCCTGATACTGCTTGATGTGGATGAAGTGACGGTCGAGGTTGGGGATCAGAATCACCAGCGGCGTGCCGTTGGTAAGATTTTTATTGCCGGCGTTTTCGACGGTGTCAGCGGCGTTCAAACCGCTGTAAATAATGGGCAGATCAGGCTCCTTGCGGGGCGAAGACAGCTCATCCGCCCCCGGCTTGCGGAGCAGCAGGTCACCGTAAATCTCCTGCTCGCTCAGGCTCAGCCCCGGCCGTACCCCCTGCAACACGGCGGTCAAACCTTCCTGGTACGAACCCCCCGCAACCGTTACCTGAAATAAACGCCCAAAATGACAACCCAGCATGACGCTATCCTTTCCTCGAAAAACCAGAAAATCCGCAGACTATAACCGGTATGATAGTGATTTATCGAATGGTGTCAATAGTGGGGTGCTGGGAGAAAAACCGCGGCGGTTACGTTTCCACGTTAATATTAAGTGTGCCGCATTCCGTATTGAACGTTTATCTTACTCTTTCCGGATATACAATCGCCGCTAAGAGCATTTTTCCGTATCTGTCCCACAATACCTGGTTGGGCAGTTTTTCCGCACCGCCGGGCAGTTCCACCGTGATAATGGGTATGCCCAGGGTCTCACCCGCGTAAGCGCCCAGCGAGCCGGGATGAGCACCCAGCTTGCGAACCGGCAGGGTGCAGTATTGGGCCATCTGATAGGCCAGCGGTCCTCCCGGCCCGTCATAGTCTATACATTGCAGCGGCTGATGAATGCTGACAATACGCTGGGGAAGATACTTCTGTAAAATTTGATCGATAGCCCGGCTCTCCGGCTCCGACAGGCCTCTGCTGCCGTACTGCCGGTTGTTGATGCGATTGCCCGCGGGGAAATTGCGGTTCAGGTCAATGCCCCGACTGTTGACGCGAGTCTTCCGCGCTATCCCATCGGGATTGGCCGCCGCCAAAATCACCACCCGCCGCCACCGCAGCAGCTCCGGCTGGCCCCGCAGATAGTCAGCTAACTTCCGCACTAATGGTATGCCCGCCGTCTCATTGCCGTGAATACCCGCCATCACCAGCGTAACATTGTCTCCCTGACCTAATATGATGATTTCCAAAGGGCGATTTTCCACACTCCGGCCGATGGTCTCCTGGCGGACCGCTGCCGCAATCCCCGCCTGGGGCGGCCGACGCCACACAGCGGTCCCGGACCATTTATCCTCGCTTACCGAAACGCAGCCGGCGGCAGTTGATAGTAAAAGAGCAACCAGCGTTATTTTTTTCCGCCAACCAGGTTTTACCCGGCATAGGTTTTTACTTTGTCTGGCTTTTTGCGTGATATTGCACCCGCTATTTAAAATACAACCAATAAATCCGGCAATTTTTTTATCGGCTGACTCGGAAACCTGCCGTTTTCACTTTTTGGAATCATCGTATCATTATCGTCATTCGCCGGGAAAAGCCATGATAATAAGTTTTAATCGTTTATTTTCGCCATACTTAGCGATTTTTGTTTATTTTCCCGTCCCTGCCGACATGTACGCCGGGGGGAGGTACAATTTCATTGACAAAACCGCGTAACCTGAAAAAATATGACTATGGTTTTTACCCTGCATCGATATATTTTCCGCGACCTGCTCAAGACCTTTTGCCTGTCCGCACTGGTTTTGAGCGTTATCCTGGGACTGGGGGTAATGCTGCGACCGCTGCGGCATTTCAACGTGGACCCCATTCGCGTTCCGCAACTGCTGCTGTACACCTTTCCCATCACTTTAACCATGGTCATTCCCATCGCCGCTCTGCTGGCAGCCACCTTGAATTACGGCCGATTAGCCTACGACAACGAGATCAACGCCTGCCGCAGCAGCGGCATCAGCCTGTTGACCTTGCTTTATCCCGCCCTGGTGCTGGCCCTGCTGGTGGGGATGGCGGCTATACTGCTGGGCTTTCACATTATCCCCTCCTTCACCGAGGATTTTGAAACCCTCATTCGCAGCGATGCCAAAGCCATTGTCTTTCGCAATATTGAGCAGAAGGGCAATCTCGGCGATCTGCTGCCCGACTATCGCGTCTATGCCGACTATGCCGACCCGAAGAAAAATCTGCTTTCCGGCGTGGCGGTGCTCAAGCTCCGTCATAATGAGGTGGAGGAAATCACCACCGCCCGGCAGGTGCAGATTAATTTTCAGCGGCAAAACCCGCAGAGCGACCAGATCGCCCTGCGGCTGATCAACGCCCGGACCGTTATCAACAATTATTCCGCCGATATCGGTGATACTACCATTTATATTCCGGTTCCCAGTTTATGGCAGGATGAGATTAAATTTAAAAAACTGGCGCAGATGAAAGCCATTGAAAGAGATATGACCCTCTTCCCGCCGATCAACAAAAGCCTGACCGATATTCGTCGCCAGTTTATGGCCGAATCCTTTTTTCAAGGGTGTGATCAGCAGTTTCGCCGGCAGGGCTTCGTCGATCTCCATCAGTCGGCCGGCGGATATCTGCGCTTGTTCGCCGCCGGCTGCCGCCGCTATCTGGAAAAAACTTCCGCCGCCGATGCCGGCCGAAAGACCAGCTCCGCCGTCCTGACCGGCGCCGCCCAGGTTTTGCAGTTTAACCGCTCCGAGCAGCTTAAACCCAATAAAACCTACCGCACCGACGATGCGCGTTTGTCCGTCAGATTTCAAGCTGCCACGCCGGTGCTTATCCTGGAAATGAAAAATGTCCGCGCCGCTTACGCCAACGAGGAGAATGTCACCAATCATCGCCGTTACGATCTTTACGATATTGTCTTTCCGAAAAATTTTATTACGCAAGGTCAGGCCCTTTCCCTCAATGATCAGGTTTTACGGGACCTCGTTCCCCTGCCTTACGACCCGCCTACGCCCTATTTGCTCAGTCTGTATAAAACAATCCAAAAACAATGTCGGGAGCTGTCTGCGGAAATCCGCGCCGAGCTGCATACTCGTCTGGCCTTCGGCGTAAGTTGCATTGTGCTGGTGCTGACCGGCGCCGCCCTGGGCATTATTTTTCGCAGCGGCCATCTCCTGACCGCCTTTGGCGTAAGTTTCATCCCCGCTACCTTCTGCCTGATTACTATTTTCACCGGCAAGCACATCGCGGAGCAAAATCCCGGCGACATTACCGGCGGGATTGTCTTCCTCTGGTCCGGGATTGTTACCGTCGCCGCCCTTAACCTGGTTATTTATAAACTACTGCTGAAACGCTGATATGAAACCTTTGCACCGAAATATACTTGGGCATTTTACCCCCCGGATCGTCGATCGCTATATCGCCCGCGAGTTTCTCTTCAGCTATATGGTGGCGATTTTGGTTATCCTGTCCCTGCGGATTTTGATCGATCTTTTCGTCCAGTTCGACGAGTTCATCGAGTCTCAACCGGACGGCTCCGCTCCGGGCGCCCTGACGGTGATCGGTTATATTGTTGATTATTACGGTCCTAAGACGCTGGAGTATTTCCGCGATTTTTCCGGCACTATCATCTTGCTGGCCGCCGCCTTTTCCCTGGCCCGGCTCAGCCGGCAGAATGAATTAGTCGCCATCCTCGCCTCCGGGGTGAGCTTGAAAAGGGTGATTGCCCCCATCGTTATCCTGAGTTTTACCCTCAATCTATTAATGAGTTTTGACCAGGAAGTTATTCTGCCCCCCCTGGCCGACCGGTTAGCCCGCAGCAGCGATGAAATGGCGGGTTTACACACCGTCAGCGTCGAATTACTCCCCGACGGCGGCAGCGAACCGAAGAATCAGCCGCTGCCGGACCAGTCGCTGTTCCGCGCCCGAAGGTACGACCCTGAAAAAAAAACCATCGATAATTTGCTGGTTATTTTGCGGCATGAGGGCCAGATGACCGGCCGGATCACCGCCGAAAAAGCCGCCTGGGACCAGGAGCAAAAACTTTGGCGACTGGAGAACGGCTGGCTGATTTCCACCGACAATGCCGCCAACGGTGAGAAAATCACCCCGCTGGCCGTTTACCGCTCCAGTTTCAGCGCTGATTACCTCTGGCTCCAGCGAAACTCCGATTACAAGACCCTCATGAGTAGCGCCGAGCTGACCGGACTGCTCCGCCGCGGGATGAAACCCGCGGAATATAACGAAATTATCACCGAAAAACATTTTCGCATAACCGACCCGATTATTAATATGGTCATGCTGCTGCTGAGTCTGCCGCTTTTGGCCAGCCGCGAACGGCGGAGCACCAAAACCGCTCTCCTGCTCGCCCTGCTCGGCGCGGGGGGGTGTTTCCTGGCCACTTTCACCTGCAAGCTCCTGGCCGGCGGCATGCTGGATCCGTTTCTGACCGCTTCCCTGCCGGTCATCATCTTTTTCCCCCTCTCCATCCTCAGCTACGACAGCATTAAAACCTGAACCAGCTTAAGCGGCTTGCTTCGTTTTTATTCACCTTTACATCGCCAAAATCCGCCGTTAGAATAATCCTGTGGTAAGTTATCTCATCCGCGGTTTTTCTGTGGTTTGACCGGCATAAACCATGGAGCCGTTTCCGGCACGGAGAAAAGAATTATGGACAAGGAAACACTCTTCCAGGAAATCCAAAAACGCTCTCAGGACGGTAAAATCGCCTGTCGCCAGTGTTTCGAGATCGCCCGGCTGTGCGACGTTTCCTTAAAGCTTATCGGTGAGCTTTGCAACGAGAAGAAAATCAAAATTTTCGCCTGCCAACTGGGCTGTTTCAAATAGACGAAAGCCATTATGCCTCATCTGCATCCCCTTGTCATTCTCGCGGTCGGTATTTTTGTCGTTCTGGGCATGATATTATTCCTTCGCATCAATGCCTTTATCGCCCTAATTACCGCCGCCGTTCTTGTCAGCATTTTTTCTCCCGGTCCGCCGGCGGAAAAGATAACCCGCGTCGCTTTCGCCTTCGGCGCCACCATTGGCAATATCGGCATTGTCATCGCGCTCGCCGCCATCATCGGCAGGTGCCTCATCGACAGTGGCGCTGCCGACCGTATCGTCCGTTTCTTCCTCTGCCTGCTCGGTGAAAAACGCGGCGCCGCCTCTCTGATGGCCAGTGGTTTCATTCTTTCTATTCCCGTTTTTTTCGATACGGTTTTTTACCTGCTCGTCCCCTTGGCCCGTACGATGCACCGGCGGACCGGCCGAAATTACCTCAAATACCTCTTAACCATCGCCGCCGGCGCCTCGATTACTCACACCCTTGTACCGCCCACTCCGGGTCCGCTCATCGTCGCCCAGACGCTGGGGGTGGATATTGGCGTTATGATTTTGCTGGGTCTGGTTGTGGCGGTTCCTTCCGCGGTTGTCGTTTACTTTTTGGCCGGGTACTTTGATCGCCGTCTCAATATCACTATGCGGCCGATGGAAGGTGCTCCACCCGACTGCCCGCCGCTGCCCGACGATCAGTTACCCGGCTTGTTCAGCTCGATCCTGCCCATTTTTTTGCCCGTTCTGTTGATTTCCACTCATACCATCATCTCTACCCTCGTCCGCAACCGTCCTGATTCCGCCGCTCTGATCCGCCTTTCCGATTTCGCTGCCGTTGTGGGCAATCCCAACCTTGCCATGCTGTTCGCCGCCGCTTTTGCTCTTATCGTTCTCGCGCGTCGAAGAAAACTTTCCCGCAAACAGCTTTCCCAGATAGCCGAATCCGCCCTCACCAGTGCCGGCATCATTATTCTGATTACCGCCGCCGGCGGCGCCTTCGGCGCCATGCTGAAAACCGCCCAGGTCGGACCCGCCATTCAAAGTATTTTTACCGACGATCACGCCCAGTACGTTAACGGTCGTTGGCTGCTTCCTTTAGCTTTTTTCGTCGCCGCCCTGCTGAAGTTCTCCCAGGGTTCCAGCACCGTATCCATGATTACTACCTCTGCCATGCTCGGTTCTATGATTACCTCGCCTGATGCCTTGAGCTTCCACCCGGTTTATCTGGCTATTGCTATCGGTTCCGGCTCACTCGTCGGCATTTGGATGAACGACAGCGGTTTCTGGATTTTCACCAAGATGGGCAATCTCACCGAATCCGAAACTCTAAAATCTTTGACTCCCGCTCTCGCGGTTCTGGGATTAATGGGTCTGGCGGTTACCGTGCTGTTGTCTTTCTTGGTCCCCCTTACGTAATCTGCCCCCTGACTTATCCTGTCCCCCCTTAAAACAGCGATAATCTTAGCTGAAATTATAATGTTTGCGGACTGGCTGGGTTACCTTCCAGCGGCACGCCAGCCCTACCGGAAACACCACCAGATCACCCGGTCCGAAGCTGATGCTTGCCCCGTCGGCATCTGCTACCGTTACCTTGCCCTCCAGGATCAGGCAGGTTTCCGTCTGGTCGTACTGCCAGTCGAACTCGCTGATTTCGCAGGTCCAGATCGGCCAGCTTTTACATTTCTTTGCTTCCTGGGCCTGGGGCTTACGCACCACCACATCCTTAACCGTCATCATAGGCTAAACCTCTTTTCTTATAATTATTTTTATTATGCAAAATATGTCTGCTTTTCTTCTTATAATCCAGGCCCCAGCCGCTCGCCAGGCGAAAATTATCTATGGGCTATTCCGCCACTGGCAAAATTTTATCTGGGTTATATATCCGGCAGATCACGTGTTTATATTATTTTACCTTCTAATTAACCTGCCTCAGACGTCAGCCTTCGCATATAAGTCCTTTTGTATCAAGCACATAAGCCGCGATAACGCCCGCTGCCGACTTGAATTTGCACGGAAACATAGACGATCTGGTTTTTTTTAAAAATTTTTCTGTCCAGAAATGCAGCTTCGGGATATAATGATTTCCAAAATAGTTGGTTTGTTGAACGAGCAAATCAGGTTCGTGACAGTGAGTTTTCTGTGCCCACCAAAATTTCTCTTTCGCCCGACCATCTTTATTAGGCTATATCGTTGGCCGCTTTCCCTGTGACCTGGAAAGTAAAGTTTTGGTCACACGTACCCAACAATCAGGAGTTTTTTTTATGGGTAAGAAGTTGTATGTCGGAAATTTGGGCTATGATGTGAAAAGCTCGGACCTGGAAGAAATGTTCGGCGCCCACGGCACGGTTGAGAGTGCCCAGATTATCAGCGATCGCAGCACCGGCCAGAGCAAGGGGTTTGCCTTTGTCGAGATGAGCAGCGACGCGGAAGCCCAGGCGGCGATTGCCGCCCTGGATGGTCAGGACTACGGCGGCCGAGCTATTAAGGTCAATGAGGCCAAGCCCCGTCCTAACCGCACTGGCGGCGGCGGTGGCGGCGGCTATGGCGGCGGTGGCGGCGGTCGTAGAGGTGGCGGCGGCGGCGGCGGCGGAAGAGGCCGTTACTAGTCGCTGGAGAAACACTCTAATTTGATGAAAACAGGGCTTATATAGGGCCGCGGTTATCGTGGCCCTTTTTTCTTTATTCTGCCCCATGATTTTACGGTTTGTTTTTGCCTTTTCAAACTTGCGGTCGGTCAGTCTGAGTTAACAAACTTCTGACGGTACTGATATGCGCCTGCCGCGGAGGTGAACCATTTGCCCCAGAACTCGCACCGCCATAATTTCTCCTCCAGCCGCGTTTTAAAGGCCTCTATCAGCTCGGGAACGTCCTGCTCTGCGATGCGATTGCGGATGCAGGTGTCGATCTTGTCGCCCAGATACCCTTCAATCCTGACGCTCCCGGGCGGCAGGGGGCCCAGCGAATCTTCAATTACATGACCGGTCACTTTTTTTTGGGCAGACGCTTAGATCCTGGATCCGGATATTACGCCACTGGACTTTCAGCCCGTTTTTCGGGCCTTTATGCACCTGCAGGGCGATGAACCCTTCCGGCGTCATCGAATCCGTAAGGTCCGCCGCCGGTACGCCGTTCAGCCACGTTTTCATGGAATCGCCGATAGCTTCGATGCGGAAATGGTTCCATTGGTTATGTTTGTAGGCTTTTCTTGCCTGGGGATTTTTCGTCAGATCGTTCAGCCATCCCCGCCGTGACTCGTCATGGATCCCGCCGGTCCAGCTTCGCGGCTGCGTATCCGGTACCGGCTGGCCGTTTTCCCGCAGGTTCTTTGGCTCTCTCGTATAGGGGGCGATGGACGGGTCGATCTCCACCTGGTAGCCGTGTACTACTCCTTTTTTATACTCCGGGATGCTTAAGCTGCGGATCTGCACCCCGGAATTAAGTTCATCATCCACCTTGAAGTCCAGCTCCAGGATGAAGTCGCGGTAATCTTTTTCCGTGCACAGGAAGCTGTTCAGTTTGTCGTCGTTGGTATAACCGACGATACTGCCTTTCTCCGCTTTGAAAATAGCCTTGCCGCCCCTTTGCACCCAGCCGTTCAGGCTCTTGCCGTCAAACAGCTTTTGCCATCCGCATTTCTGATCGGTTTTTTTAGCTCTCGGCTCCGAGCAGCCGGCAATCATCATCACCATCAATAAGCCCAAAATGATTTTCGTCGCTTTTGCCATCTTTTTCCCTTTCATCTTGGTTGGCGTTTTTCCAAAAGGTCAAGATTTTATTATACCCTTCCCTCTCGCCCCGACAATAGTTTTATATTAGCAAAATAATTATAACGATATGCGATAAATCTGGTTATGCGATTTTATTACCGTTCCCCCAGCCCCGCCGCTAATCTTGTCAACTGCAAACCAGAATGTTACCTAATCCACTTACATTCGGATTATTTGCTTAATATAGAGTAGAGATTCGGACAATCCTCTTGACAATAATACATAAATGCTTCATTTTCTTCTTTTTCTGTTTCTTCGTAAACCATCTTTTCTTGCTTCTGCGGAATATTAAGACCAGCGGCGCGTGCGCCTTCCCATTTTTCTTTTGGAACCGTTGCGTATGTATATTCGAACATATTTCGTATTACATGGGGATGGATCGTACCCAAAGCAGCTCCTTCCCCCGAATATTGCCAAGCAACTTGCTCAACTACATCGGGGGGCATTTTTGTTCTCCCGCGCTCAAAAAATAACATATTGGAATCACCAGAATAACCCGATCGTTTAGTAGCATCTAAACTTACATAATCAAAAAACGATATCGAATCTCTCACAAAATCAGACATGATTCGCTTTGCTACTTCAGTGAAGAAATTTTTTACGGCACCAGACGGACCTTTCATTCCAAGAAACGCGGGACCGAAGGAATCAAGATTAGTTGAATGTTTTGCTCCTAGGATCCCACCTAGTTGAAAGAAATAACCCCACATCCAATAGCACTGTCCATATTTGATGTAAGGCTTGCCTAGGAAAGACTTATTTAATTGTTGATTAACCATTATGCGCGCCAAAACTCGGGCATATCCAGATATATTCTTCATGTTTATCTCGATTCTTACATAATATGAAGGACCAAACTATTTTATTTGGCTTTTAAATGAATTTTATAAACCTGAGATTGGAAAAGGGGACATTGTACTTTATTTTCCTTTTTCCGATCGACGTTGTAATAAAAGTTACCCTCCCCAATAAATTTTGTTGTTTATAAGATATTGCCTCAGCCGATGCCGGCCACATTATCACCGGTTTCATATTAATCCCGCCCCGTCTTTTTGTCAAGTATCCACCGACCCCTCTTCTCTTTCCTTTCACACCTTTACTACTCTGCGAAGCAGCCTTTCGCTGCGAAGTACGAGTCGCACCTTCTTAATCTTTCTACTTTCTATTCTCGACTTTCTACTTTCTCCGCCGCAGAACGCTTGCCGAGCAATCTTTGGCTCTGTGTTCCCGGCTCGACTGCCTTCGGCTCTAAGGCTCAGGCTCGAAGAGAGCTCGCCGAAGTCTGTATCTCAGTGTGATAAAATCTTTTTGAATATGTTTCGAATTTCCGAACTTATTAGTGTTTATTGGCGTTCGTTCGCGGTTAAATAGATTTATTCTTGCCCCGACGTCAAATGTTCTATTGTTATCGGCAAATATCGTTAGTGAAAGCATGTTCCTTAATTCTTTAATCCGTACTACAATTCTTCAACTCTTTGTTTTTTATGCGTGTTTTTTAAGCATGGCAACGGTAACCAGCTTATTTATAATGCGTTATGAACCTTTTTCAAGAAAAGAACTTTTTTTTTGCAGCCTTCACCTAGCACAAAGGCGGGAGGTTAAATGGCGGGGTTTAAGGGGCAGAGCCCCTTTCAAAATAGACCTTCTTCCTCATTATTTGGTTGCGGCTCTGCCGCGCTGTGTTAATCTGTGAAATCCGTGGTTAATAATATCTGTATTCATTGATTATTTATATCTTATATTCGTCTTCTTCTGTACTTGTGGTGAAAAATATTATCTTATCTTTTCCTTGGCGCCTTTGCGCCTTTGCGGGAGAAATAAATTATCATCCCCCATCGCTGTCCCCAATAAATTGTTAGCCTGCTGCACTGTAGCGGGTTCTCGTTTTATTTCCGCCGGAAGTTGCTATATGGTAAATTCCCTTGCCCCTCTTCATCTGAGATCTTAAATATGAGACTTTAAATCATGTAAATCCTGTCAAAATATTTATTAAATTTCCCCTAAAAAAGCCTCTCTATCGGGTAAAAATACGTCAGTTTGCGTCAAAATTACGCAGAAATTCGCAGCTTTTAACCATTTTTGCGCAAAAATCGCCACGTTTTTCACGCTAAATACCACGTTTTTCCCTTGTTTTTGCGATGAAAAAGTGAAACTAGGCCATCTGGGCAATGCAGTTTCTTAGCTTGCTATTTTAGTCTGTTGCGGTATAATCCATCCTAATATGGGCGGGGGCGTGGTGTAATGGGAGCACACCGCGGTCGCATCGCGGGAATAGGGGTTCGACTCCCCTCGCCTCCAGTTTGCTAAATCTTTATTCGACAGGGGATTAATTCAAATCCAGCCGGTATAAAAGCACCGGCTGTTTTTTGTTGGTTTGGTCCTTTTTGGTTATGAAATAAGGTTTGATCTCGCATTCATTTTGCATTTTACATTTCCTGAAATAATGATTATATTCATATAAATTTTGAGCGGCGATTGACGCCGCGATTATTTATATTTATCTGCAAAATAAAATCTTATGATTGTCGATTGCCACAGTCACATTTGGCCGGCCTTGGATAAATTGGCTCTGGCGGAGCATTTTTCCTGTCTGGTGGGCGTCTCCGCCGGGCAGGCATCGACCCAGATGCATACCGAGTCCAGTGAGCCTGCCGATTTTGTCCTGGTCTTGGGGTTTGTCAGTAGTCATCTCCAAACCCATATCCCCAATAGTTTTATCAGCAGTTACGTCGCCTCTCACTCGGACAAGATGATCGGTTTTGCGGGGATCGATCCCACGCAAAGCCAATGTATTGAGCTGGTGTCTAAGCTTAGGCAGGAGGAGGGTTTCCGTGGGGTTACTCTTAGTCCCGCCTGCCAGAATTTTCATCCCTGCGACACCCGGGCGATGCGGCTGTATGAGGCCCTCGAAAAGCTGGCGATGCCGATTTATTTCCTGCAGGGCGAGGTCCTGCCGGCGTCCGCGGTGCTTTCCTACGCTCAGCCCAGTCATCTGGATGAGGTGGCAGGTTGTTTCCCCCAGTTGAAAATGGTCATCTCCCATTTCGGGTTTCCCTGGGTGGAACAAACCATTGCCCTTTTAGCCAAACACCCTAACGTATATGCTGATTTAGCCGGACTAACCAATAAACCCTGGCAGGCATATCGCACGATTACCCTGGCCTACGAATTCGGGGTGATTGAAAAACTGCTCTTCGCCAGCGATTTTCCCAATCATACGGTCAAGACCGCGGCGGAGGCGCTGTATAACCTTAATAAAATTACCCTGGATTCCGTTCTGCCCGCGGTGCCGCGGGAGCAGTTGCGGGGCATTGTCGAGCGTAACAGCCTAAGCCTGCTGGGTTTGGCACCGGCAGCCGCCCGCCGGGAAGCCGTAGAAGAACAAAACCAAAGGGATTAACTGATAACCAAGACATAAAAGCCGTCGATTGCCTGATTTAATATAGCCCGCATTTAATATAGCCCGCGAGAGAAGACTATGGCTGATATTGTTAACGGCCGGGAGAATTGGGGTAACCGACCCGGATTCGTCCTGGCAGCGATCGGCTCGGCCGTGGGCCTGGGCAATGTGTGGCGGTTTCCTTATGAAGCTTACAGCAACGGGGGCAGTGCCTTTCTCATTCCTTATCTGGTAGCTATGGTCGTTATCGGGGTGCCGCTGTTGATATTGGAATTTTCCCTCGGGCATCTTACCCAGCAGGCGGCGCCTAATGCTTTCAAAAGGGTCGGCGGGCGGTGGGAGTTTGTCGGCTGGTGGCCGATCCTGCTCAGTTTTATCATTGTTTGTTATTATGCGGTGGTGCTGGCATGGTGCCTGAACTATCTGGTATTAAGTTTTCACCATCCACTTCCGTGGGCGCAAAACTCCAAGGAATATTTCTATAATAGTTACCTGCAGGATAGCGGCAGTTTAAGTTTGGTCGGTCTGCGCCGGCCTATCGTTGTCTCGTTGGCGGTGGTATGGACCGCGATGTATTTTTGCATTTTTAAAGGGGTTAAACTGGTCAGTAAGGTCGTGCTCTGGACCGTGCCTATACCCTGGCTGATGCTGCTTATCCTGATGGTCAGAGGCATCACGCTGGAAGGCGCTATGCAGGGGCTGGAGTACTTTCTGGAGCCGGACTGGTCCCAGTTGAAGAATCCCGGGGTCTGGCTGGCGGCCTTCGGGCAGGTGTTTTTCTCCCTGAGCCTGGCGTTCGGCATAATGATTACCTACGCCAGCTTCCTCCATCGCAAGAGTGATTTGAATAACAACGCCTTAATCATCGCCCTGGCGGACTTCGGCACCAGTGTTATCGCGGGGATCACCGTTTTTGCCACGATGGGAGCCCTGGCGATAAAAGCAGGTCAGCCGGTACATGATGTTCTGGCGGGCAGTGAATCGGTAGGACTGGCATTCGTGGCTTTTCCCCAGGCATTGGCCTTATTGCCGCTGCCCAACGTATTTTCCATCATCTTTTTTATCGCCCTGCTGCTCTTGGGAATTGACTCCGCTTTTTCCATTACGGAGGCGGCGCTGGCCAGTATGGTGGATAAAACCGGGTGGAAACGCCGCAGTATTCTGCTGGTTATATCGCTGGTGGGTTTTACCGTCGGTCTTTTATTCACGACCCACGGCGGGCTGCATTGGCTGGCGCTTATTGACGCTCATATAAATCAGGGATTTTTGGGTATTATTTTCGTGGGATTGCTGGAGTGTCTGGTGCTGGGGTGGGTATTCGATATCAAAAAGCTGCGTCGGCATACCAACCAGAACAGCGACTGGCAGGTGGGAATTTGGTGGGAATGGGCGGTGAAATTGGTTATCCCGCTGATTTTATTGTCGCTGCTGTCTTGGAATGTTTACCATCAAATCAAGAACCAGGGCGGCTTGATAATGAATAAGCAGGGCGAGCTGATGGGCAGCAATGTGTTGGGTCTGGCCCTGCTGATTATCGTGTTTCTGGCGGCGATAATTCTGGGATTGTGGCGGCCCCACAAGATTTCCCAGGTAAAGGAGTTTGATTCCTAGTATAATTTACCCGGAGGGTACTTTCGTACTTTTTTCTGGCGCAGCATTAGCACTAATGCGATAAGAGGGTGTGAAAGTAAGAAGGTGAGAAAGTAAGAAAGTAAGAAAGTGAGAAGGTAAGAAGGGAATAAAGAAGTGTGAAAGTGTGAAAAGTGTGAAAAGTGTGAAAGGGAAGAGATAAGAAGGCGGGGCCTGCGGGCCAGAAAAGTTGAGCAGTAGAGAGTTGAAAGTAGAGAAGAAAATTTTTCTCACACGGAGGTGTGAAAGTAAAATAGTAAGAAGGAATCATAATAGGCGAGATTTAATAAATAATCTGCGAAAGTTTACCTGATGTTAGCAGCAATAAATTATGACGGCCAGCTCTCGGCGGTGGCTTATATTATATTGTTGTGTATGTTCTTGATAATTGTGGGCGGATTGAGCTGGTGCTTTTATCGCGCCCTGAGCGCCGCCAATAAAAACGCGGAAGAGCAGTTTCCGGACGAAATATGAGCCGAAAAATTGTTTTAACGGTTATAGTTGTCTTAGCCGGCTACCTCTGCGCCGGGTGCGTGGAACGGCTGATTACCATTACCAGCAAGCCGGCCGGGGCGATAGTCTGGCTCAACGACGAAGAGGTGGGCGCAACCCCGGTTACCGTGCCCTTTACCTGGTATGGTCAATATTCGGTGGTACTCCGGCAGGAGGGCTATCAGCCGATTATTACCGCGAGGAAGGCGGATGCTCCCATATATCAGTGGCCGGTAATCGATTTATTCGCGGAGTGCCTGTTGCCGGTGAATCTGGTGGATAAGCATCAATGGGATTTTATTATGCAGCCGATGGCGCCGGTGAATGTTGAAGAATTGACGGGGCGGGCGGA
>Ga0209269_1000711_pt1 | contig 25883 bp, 22 predicted proteins | sample MTBAKMMethaMetaG_FD_187455 | JGI IMG/M metagenome (GOLD analysis project Ga0209269, IMG submission 187455) | Enrichment culture microbial communities from Arthur Kill intertidal strait, New Jersey, USA, that are MTBE-degrading - MTBE-AKM (Arthur... | ecosystem: Environmental > Aquatic > Marine >... | reverse complement strand
GTCGACGCCTGCACGTTTGCGGTCCCGGCCACGAGCTCCTGGAGTTCCTATACGACGGTGAGCAAGACGTGCACGCTCTCCTCCGGCGTCCATGTCCTGACCCTCGTATTCTCCGGCGACCCTGATATTTCCTATATGGAGTTTGTGGCCGGCAGCACCCCGACGCCGACTCCAACGCCAACGCCCACACCAACGCCAACGCCCACACCAACGCCGGTCCCCTACTCCTCCATCCCCGGCCGTATCCAGGCCGAGGACTATAACAGCGGTGGTTCTGGTGTCGGATATTATGACACGACGTCCGGCAACCGTGGCGGCGTGTACCGTAATGACGATGTGGACCTCCAGGTATGCTCTGCCGACGGCGGTTACAGCGTGGGCTGGACTGCGACCGGGGAGTGGCTGAAGTACACCGTCGATGTCGAGACGTCCGGCACCTACACCGTCTCGTTCCTGGTCGCCTCCCCGTACACCGGGAGTTCCATCACCCTCCGGGTTGACGGCGTCGACGCCTGCACGTTTGCGGTCCCGGCCACGAGTTCCTGGAGTTCCTATACGACGGTGAGCAAGACGTGCACACTCTCCTCCGGCGTCCATGTCCTGACCCTCGTATTCTCCGGCGACCCTGATATTTCCTATATGGAGTTTGTGGCCGGCAGCACCCCGACCCTGACCCCGACTCCAACCCCGACTCCTACTCCAACCCCCACTCCGACCCCGACTCCGACCCCGACTCCTACTCCAACCCCCACTCCAACCCCAACCCCAACCGCAACTCCAACCCCGACTCCAACACCCACGCCGAGCCCCTATCCGTCTCTCCCCGGCCGTATCCAGGCCGAAGACTATGACAGCGGTGGTCCTGGCGTCGGGTATTACGACACGACGTCCGGGAACTCCGGCGGGGCCTACCGGACCGACGACGTGGACATCCAGGTGTGCAAATCAGAAGGGGGCTACAATGTGGGATGGACGGCAACCGGGGAATGGCTGCGCTACACCGTGAATGTCGAGACGCCCGGAACCTATACCGCCTCGTTCAGGGTCGCCTCGCGATATAGCGGGAGTTCGATCACCCTCCGGGTTGACGGCGTCGACGCCTGCACGATCCCGATCCCGGCCACGGGATCCTGGAACACCTATACGACAGTGAGCGGGACGTGCACGCTTTCCTCCGGCGTCCATGTCCTCACCGTCGTACTCACCGGCGATCCCGACCTCAACTACTTTACCATCTCGTGAATATCCTGCAGAACAGGACTTTCAAACCCCCCAGAACTTCCCTTCCCTCCCGGACTCAATCCGGGAACGCCACACTCCCTTTCTTCAGGTCCAGGTAGCGCTCTTCAAGGCGGCGTGCCATCGCCTCGTACGACCTGTTCTTCACTATCCACTCCCTTCCCTTCTCTCCCATCTCTCCTGCACGCACGGGGTCTTCGCACAACGCAAGCATCCCGGCGGCGATTGATTCGGGATCGTATTTCACCAGAACGCCGCCGCAACTTGCATCAACCGCCTCTTTTTGCTCGGGTATCTCTTCATTCGCCACGACAGGCCTGCCCATCGCCATATATTCAAGCATTTTTATCGGCGAGCTGAGTTTATACACGTCCAGCGGGGGAATGACGGAGACCCCGATCTGTGCGGCGTCGATGTAGTCAGGGATCTCTTCCGGGCGGACTCTCCCGGTGAATAGGATCCCGCCGTCAACACCGAGATCGCGTGCGCACTCTTCGAGCCGCTCTCTCTCGGTTCCGTCCCCCACCATCAGGAGCGTTGCCGTAGCGACCTGTTTTTTCAGCAGTGCAAACGACCTGATCAGGATGGTGAGGTCCCGCTCCCGGTCCATTGTTCCGACATATACGAATACCGCCTCTCCGCCGAGACGGTGCTCCGCCCTGATCCTCTCCCCGGCCCCGCCGGAAAACCGTTCGAGATCGACGCCGTTCGGGTACGGCAGCATCTTCTCTCTCGCGATGCCCTTCGCGGAAAAATCATCTGCCATCCATTTTGTCGTCGGCAGCACCAGGTCCGCATTCCTGAGGATATGCATCGTGAGATGCCTGTCGATGATACCTGTGACCGCCCTGAGATGCGGAAACCTGGAATAGGTCCTGTGGATCAGCGCTCTCTGCTCTATCGGGTTTGACATCTCGAAAACGAGTGGAATCTGATGTCTCCTTTTAAGGTAGAGGGCGAGGAGGCCGTTGAATGTACCGTCACGGACGAATATAAGGGAATAATTTTCTGCTTTAGCATTCTGCAGGACGAACCTGACGATCCTGATGGCGTACAGCGCTTTCGATAGGGGGTGCATCACGCCATTCTTGAACCGGCACGGTATCACGAAGAGCCTGATGTTCTGGTACAGGCGCTCCTGGAACTCGTCGCTCTCTTCAGAGGGGATTATCCAGGTAACCTGGTGCCCGAAGTGTGTAATGTAACTGGCGATCTCGATCTGGGGGACGACCCTCATGGCCCTGCCATATCTAAAGCCCAGCAGCATGCACGCGTGCAGGTGCATGCTCCCGATATAATCTATTATTAATATATAATAATGCCTATTTCTGTTGCCCCTTTCAAACTTCTCCAGACTAACTACTCATGATATTCTGGCCTTTTTCTTTCTGCTCAGACCCGTACGTCCCGCAAAGGTGAGTCCAGGCTAAATAGTTAGTCTTTTGGCAGTCCACACCCGGTCCCTCTTGAACCATCGATGTTTCAGGATCCGGATGTTTCCGAATGGTACAGCCGGACCGAACGGGAGTCATAGACCGTGTCGAAACCCTGCTGACCCAGCCTGGGGTCGGGATCATAGGTGATCCGATAGGGATACTTATAAAGGGTGAATGGTTCGTGGACAATGTAATCCCTGATGAGTATCAGGTGCAGACCGGTCCCGATGAAATTGCTGTTCTGCAGCGCACTGTCGATCGAGATGGTTCGGGCGTCAAGAAGAAGCGAGCAGATACTGTTCCAGTAGAAATCCGTGCCGATCCTTCCATCTGCCATACCGATGATCGTCATCGTCGATTGAAGTTCTGGATCCGTGAACGCTGCCCTTGTGGCGCTGTTCGGAGAGAACAGGTTGTTGTCCACGTTTGCAGGTGGGCTCAGTATCATCAAAAACGCCAGTCCGCAGATCAGTGTGAACATGAGGGTTTTCCCGACGGTCCCCGTTCCCTTCTTCTCAGTCCCGGCCGCCACCAGCAGCACTGATACAGCGAGAGGAATGGCGAGCAGGATCTGGGAGAGATACCACCACCTGTGCTCGATTACCGAATGGCCTGATACAAGGGAGATAAAACCTATGAAGAGTGGCGTGAGTGCGATAAAGGCAAATATCCAGACGTGATGGCTTTTTCTTGAGAGAATATAGAAGATACCGATGAAAGAAAGGGCGAAAAAGAGGAAGAGCCCGATATTATTGAAGATCTGTTCTGAGAGCGGGACTATGGCGACATTCGTTGTCACGCTGATCTCACCGACAAAAATATCCCTGTTAAATCCCCACTCGAGAAGTTTTACGAGGGTGCCGAATGTTTTTGAGGCGTACATCCACCAGGAGAACATCCCTATAGTAAATGCACATGCGATGCGCAAAAATACGGGGCCTCGGTCCTCCGGTCTGATCATGTTATAGAGATAGTACAATCCCTCCCCGAGCAGCAGCAGGATCACCAGCCCGAGCGCCCCGATCGTATGCGTGAGGATCAGGGGGACCATTGCCACGATCGAAAGAAGGTAGGGAACTTTCGACTGTTCCATCCGCGTCTTGAAGAGCAGGAACAGAATGGCCAGGATGTATATCGCGGCGAGACCGTTCGGGATGGACCAGTAACTCATGTAAATCTGGTGGTTCGCAAGTGTCGCCAGCAGTGCCGCCATCAACCCTACTTTACTGCTGGAGAAAAGGAATTTGCCGAGAAGAAAGAGAAAAAGCGGTATGCAGATGATCTGTCCGAGCCCGACAGAGAGCATCGTCGCGATCTTGTAGTCTGTGGCGGTGAGGATGGCGTTTGTCCCGACGATCAGGTGGAAGACCGGCAGGCTTGAGTAACTGAACCCCGCGGGTATGGACGCCGATCCGATCAGATCCAGGGTAAAATACCTGTGGAACCAGGGGTCGACGCCCAGAAGGCCGGGAAAGATCAGGAGCTGCGACCATGCGATGCTCAGGCCCAGGAGAACAGTCTGGATCAGTATCGGAGCCGTATATCGTTCCGGGGCGATGAGCGCTTCAAGGGCGATGATGCCGGCGATCGCCGCGGTTATTATGAAATAGAGAAATGGTCTTTCATAGAGTTCAGGCCTGAAATGCAGGGCCAGGATGCTTGCCGCCAGAAGGATCGAGAAGAGGGAGAACAGGACGATCAAAGGCCGGCGGTGCTCCTCCAGGTGCACGGGCAGGACGGCGCGCTTTCTGATCACCAGCCATATCAGGCAGGATATCAGGGTGAATACGCCGACCAGACCGTAAATTATCCTGCCGATATTCTCCATGACGTACACGATGAGGAGGATCGAGCCGGCGACGCCAAGGATCGCCAGGTTCCGGTCAACATGATTGATGAATCGAGAGAGATCGAGCACCGTGATATCACCCGCACATTCGCTTCAGGGCCATGGAGCATTTCTGGACTGCGGCTTCGAAACCGAACTCCTTTTCTACGTGATGCATGCCCTGTGCTGCGATTGTTTCGAGGTCTGGATGGCGAAACGCCCTGATCACGTTCCGGGCGATGCACGCGGGGGAGTTGTCGTTCATGATAAAACCGGTCCGGCCGTCCTGTACGATCTCGGGTATCACACCCACGGCATGGGCAACGACCGGCGTTCCGCACGCCATCGCTTCAAGCATCAGGTTGGGGAGCCCTTCGGTATAGGATGGCAGAGTGATTAGCCTGATCCTGTTTAAGTATTCCGGAAGTTTCTCATGCGGGATCCATCCCTCGATCCGCACTCGGTCCTGGATGTTCATGGCAGCGATCTGCTGTTGAAGTTCGCCCTCGAGAGGGCCGCTCCCCCCGATCAGGATCCTGGCCTCAGGGAGTGCTTCCAGAATTGACGGCACGGCCTGAACGAAATTTCTCACCCCCTTCTCCTCGCTGAACCTTCCGATGAATGCGATCAGCGGTTCGCGCCCATCCATACTTTTTTCCAGGTGAAACCTCCCGAAGTCGATATAATGCTCATGGGCGATATGCACCTTTGCCTCAAAAGGCTCCAGGTGGTATTCCTCGATGAGGCCGTGGGCGTACAGGACGACCCCGGTGGCCAGCGTCGATGTGAGGCAGGTCAGCGCCCTGATCGTATGCCCGAACCTGCCCCCCGAACTCCGGGACTTTTCGATCGCCGACCCCGCAAACATGAGGAGCACCTTTTTGCGGAGGATTCGTGCGGTGAGCATCGGCAGCAGGAGGAGATCGCCGCCGATAAAGAAGATCCATACGTCTACGTCCCTGATCTGCACAACCTTGTGCGAGATCTTCACCTGGGTCGCCAGAAACCTGATCGCCCTTGCAATCGGGCTTTTCGCTTCTTCGTGGGATATACCGAATGTTCTGAACCGTTCGTCGCTGGAAAATGCGGTGTAGCCGTCGTTGCCGGTGATCAGGGAGGGCCGACCCCCTGAGAGGGAGCAGGTGATCTCCATGAGGTGCGAGAGCGGAATGGTGCCGGCCTGTGCGATCGGGAAGGTGAGGACACCGATGGTGCGGCTCCCTGCTTCACCCGCCGATGAGTCCTGCATAAACATCCTCTGTCATCTCCGCAACTTTCTCCCAGCGGAACGCCTCTGCTTTTTTCCTTGCGTTTTTTCCCATGCGATCGCGCACCTCATCGTTTTTCAGGAGAGAGAGGATCCGATCGGCAAGATCTGCCGGGTCACCGCAATGTGCGCACACCCCGTTATATCCTTCTTCAACAATCGCCCTGAAACATTCGAGATCGCTCACGACGAGAGGGAGGGATGCGGCCGACGCTTCGAGCAGAACGATGCCGAACGACTCCGAGGTCAGCACAGACGGAAGAATGAATATCTCGGCTGCATTATAATAGAGGGTCTTCTCCTCTTCGGTGACGAACCCTGCGAACCTGACACGGTCCTCGACGCCGGAACTCCGGCATAGCCTGACGAGTTCTCCTTTCATCTGGCCGTCGCCGACGAAGACCAGGTATGCGTCGGGGAACTCCTCAACGACATGCTTCATCGCCTTAATCAGCACGTCAGGTGCTTTCACCGGTGTCAGGCCTCCGACAAAAAGGACGATCCTGCCTGTTTCCGGGAGTCCAAGCCGCCGTATGCATTCAGCCTTCGAGTACGGCGTACAGAAATCCTCGATGGCGACACCGTTCGGGATATGCCTGATCTTGCTATGGAAACCCCTGAGGTAATCGGACTGGCCTGACTGCTCCTTTGAAAGGGCGATGATCGTGTCGGCCCTGGCGAGCAGTTTTTTACAGAGGAATGTGTTCTGCAGGTACACCCCGAGGCGGCGGCCCGGACCGCCAAAACCGCCCGAGTAATCCCCGTGATAGGTGACGACAAACGGCGTCTCTCTCCCGGCATAGAGGCATCCGATCAGGGGTGCAGGATGGTTGCCCATATGTGCGTGGACGATGTCCGGCCTCACCCCTGAAAAAAACGGCCTGTAAAGGATTTCCGGGGAGAATGGACTGTGCCCGATTGAAAAACGCCTGCCGTACCGAATGACGGTGATGCCGGGGTAGTCCTCGACGACCGTATCGGGCCCGATGGCGGTGGTGAAGATCGAGACTTCGTGCCCCCGTGCTGCCATCTGGCGGGCCAGATGGTAGGCCACCATCTCGACGCCGCCCCCGATATAGGGCTCTGTCAGATCCCCGGTCTCAAGGTTTTTGTACGGGAAGGTCTGGGTAAAATATCCGATTCTCATCTCTGTAACCTCCGGATAGGATGAACCGACAGGAGCGGTTCTGTCATTCGTGTTCAGGAACGTGGTACCCGAAGATTCCCGGCAACTTCCTTCTTCTCCTCAGGTTTATCGACTCGAGGGTGTCTTCGTAGAGTTTGCAGGTCAACTCGACGGTTTTTCTCCAGGAATAGTTGTTAATGACCTTGTACCTGCCGTTTCTGCCGAAATCTCTTGCCATGTTCTCGTCTTCGAGGACTGTTGCCACCGCGTCGACGAGGGCCCGGACATCTCCCTTCGGGAACATCAGGCCGGCGTTCTGGACGATATCTTTCAGGTGAGGGAAATCCGAGATGATGACCGGAAGCCCGCAGGCCATCGCTTCGAGCATCGTCCTTGGCACACCTTCGTACAGGCTCGGCAGGACGAATATGGACGATCGCCGGTAGATATCGGGCATCTCATCGTACCGGGAGAAATCTCTGAGTGAAACGCTCTCCTGCAGCCCGTAGCGTGCGATCAGGTTTTCTATCTCAGGTTTTCCCGGGCCGTCCCCCACCAGCACGAACTTCAGATCCGGGTAGCGGTCTCTCAGGATATGCGCCGCTTCGATGAGAAAATGAGCCCCCTTTCCGGGAACCAGGCGTCCAATAAAGAGGACCGTCCGTTCGTCTCCGGTCGGGTGCGGCGCCGGAGAGAACATCCCGGGATCGATCCCGTTCGGGATCAGCTCGATCTTATCCTGGTCTATGCCGAACTCATCAACGAACCTCTGCTTCTCAAGCGGGGTATAGCAGATGATCCGGTCGGCGGCATTGAGGGTTGCCCGCCCGAGCGTTCTCATGTAGCTGTTGTTCACCCATTCGGGTGCGCTGCTGGACATAATGCCGTGATTTGTGATGATCAGCGGTGCGGACCCGAACTTTTTGACGGCCGCACAGAAGTTGGTAGATAAATACAGGTGCGAGTGCGCATGGATAATGTCGTAATGGTTTCTCCCCTTCATCAGGTCGACGAGGAGCCGCGGGTTGAATGAGTTGCCCAGCACCCTGAAGGAGACGGGGTACTCGACACGCACGTAGCCTTCGGCCGGCTCCGGTGCCGTCATCTGGCGCGGCGGCAGGGTGAATACCGTCACCCGGTGTCCCATTTCAGCCTGCATTGCAGACATCTCATGGGCATGAATCGCATTTCCTCCTGTTATGTATGGATAGAGGTCGCTTGCAACCCGTAATATCTCCATGTATTTCCCCCCCTCTTTTCTTCCGGTCACAGAGCCGCTTTCAAAAAGAGATCATGACTCCTTTGCCCTGATCATCTGGACGAGCGTATTGATGGTGAGCCCTGAGGTGATCAGGAGCAGCCCGGTGATGCTCAAAAATACGCTCAGCACCGACTGCAGATAGGGGAATATCAGGGTCGCCGAATACGTCGAGTATGCCCACGCTCCCACAGCGATGCCGGCGCCTGCAAGTATGAGCCCGAAGAGGCAGAACGTGAGCATCGGCTGTTTGTAACAGATAATTCCCATCAGGTTGGTGAGCACGCCGATGCCGTGCACGACCGGGTTCTGTGAAGAGGTGTTTTCAAGATCATATCTGACGGTGATCGGGATCTCCACGCCTTTCAGGCCCTTATCAGCCATCTGTGTCAGGATCTCCGATCCGGCGCTCATATCGCCCCCGGTGATCCTGATCCGTTCGATCGCGCTGCGGCTGTACGCCCGGTAGCCGCTCTGTGAGTCGGTCACCCCGGTGCTCCCGGCCATTGCCGTGGCATGATCGAGGATTTTCATTCCAAGAACGCGGTATCCCGGTATGTTCTGGCTCTTTTGCATGAAACGGGAACCGATGACGATGTCTGCGTTCTCCTCGGCAAGAGAGGCGAGGAACCCGGGTATCATGGCGGGATCGTGCTGGCCGTCACCGTCCAGGATTACCATCTGGTCGATGTTGTGATCCTTTGCGTACTGGAAACAGGACTTGAGCGCCGCCCCGTAGCCCTGGTTTTTCTCGTGCGAGACGACAACTGCACCGGCGGCTCTGGTGATCTCGGCGGTGTCGTCGGAGGAACCGTCATCGACCACAAGGACTTCATCGACATATTTCCGGGCTTTCAGGATGATCGACCCGATGGTGACTGCCTCGTTGTAGCAGGGAATCGCCGCAAGCGTACGTTTTGGGCCCTCCCAGGCAGATGATTTGTAGGTCGCCAGGTCTATGGGTATGCTGTCCCTATGAAACTGTATTGTCGCTTCTGTTTTCATCATTCGTGATCCCCCGACATGATACCAATCAATGATTTGACGATTTTCCGGGGGTAATGGCGGATGATGCGATATGATAGGGTTTTCCTGCGGTATATCTACGCATGAAACCATATTCCGACAGCAGAAGTCCTTACTTTCCTCATAAGGAGCGAACTGCTGCCTCTGCTCATCAGCATGATCTGTCCCCCCCGGACGATCTCAGCCGTAAGGTGTAGAGCCTGAACCCTAATTGACTATCTTGTATATAAATATTTGCCAGATATTGAATCTAAAAATCGGTTCTGGAGCCGCATTGAGATTAAATAATTAATAATATAAATAATATCCCATTATATTCCGATCAATGGCGATAACGGTTGAAATTTTCAGGATCTAGATTCTACCACTCCTTGTTCGCCTCTACCTGCTGCTTTTTTAGACAATCTCTCATTTGTGTGCTGATCCGATGTTTTAAATCTCTTATTTGATTAATCCGACGTTTCTGCTCTGATCGCTCTGATCCGTTCGCTGCAAATATTTTGTATTTTTTTCACCCTGTGCACCGTCCTGTACGGTTCATGTGAGGAGTTTTCCCGGGTTCTCTCACCTCCTGTTCAGGAGAGTAGAGCGCTCCTGGCCCCTCCTCACTGCAAGCAGAAGGGTAATGGGTGATGAGGGCTCATCTTTGAGGACAGACGGGGTTGTGCTGGATGGACGGGATGCTGATGGAGTTTCTGACCGTGGCCGACCAGATCTTTATTCTGGTCCTGCTCATCGCCGCCGGCTATATTGCCCTTGCCGCCGGCATCCTGGACCGGCACTCGACCAGGAAAATCTCGGGGTTCCTCATCAACGTCACCATTCCGGCCCTGATCATCGCCTCCATGCAGGTGCCTTTCTCTTCGACTCGCCTCGCTGAAACCGGGGAGTTGCTGATCCTCACCGGCATTCTCTATATTTTTTCTTTCTTCTTTGCCTGGCTTGTTTCACGGACACTCTCCAGATCGCCACGCGAACAGGGGGTGTACCTGTTCGCCGTCGTCTTCGGCAATGTCGGGTTTATGGGTTTCCCCCTCATTGGCGCCATCTACGGGAGCGATGCGCTCTTCTTTGTCGCCATCTTCAATCTGGTCTTCAACATCCTCGTCTTCTCGGTGGGCATCGCCATGATGACCAGGGGGCGAAGCGAGGGGTTCGACCCGCGGATGCTGCTCAACCCCGGCATCGTGGCGTCGGTGATCGGGTTTCTTCTCTTCCTTGGATCGGTGGAGATCCCCTCGCCTTTCATCGACTCGATCGAGATCCTGGGGAACGTCACCACGCCCCTTGCGATGATCATCGTCGGGGCGCTGCTCGCCACCTTCCCTGCCGGCGAGATGATCGGGAACTGGCGGACGGCGCTTGCGAGTTTCGTCCGCCTCCTCCTGGTTCCGGTGGTGTTCTGGTTCCTTCTCCACCCCTTTGTCGCCGACCCCCTGATCTTCGGCGTGCTGATCACCCTGGCCGCGATGCCGGCCGCCGCAAACACCTCGATCTTCGCGGAGGAATACGGCGCCGACGCGCGGCTGGCGTCGCAGGTCGTCTTTGTCTCGACGATCTGCTCGCTCGTAACGATTCCGCTGATCACGACGGTTCTGGTCTGAAAAAAGGGGTCAGGGCTTTTCCATCGCCGTCATGAACCGGTCCCTGATCGCCTCAGGGGAGAGGGGGATGTTTGGCACGGCGGCGTTTCCCGGCCTGATGATCACGTGGATGAAGTTCGGGCCGCCCCCTGCTGCGGCTGCCATCGCCTCCCCGATGCCCCGCGGATCTGATGCCATCCATGTCCTCGTAAAGCCCGCGGCCCGTGCCATGAGTTCGAGGTCGACCCCGGCGGCGGCGCAGGTGGGCTGGTTGCCGGTGGACCCGAAGGCCCCGTTGTCCAGGCAGACAACCGTGAGGTTCTCAGGCGCTCTGGCGGCGATCACCGGGAGAACGGCGCTGCCGAGGAGACTCCCGTCGCCGTCCAGTACCACGACTCTCCGTTTCGTCCCGAGGGCAATCCCGAGGCCGACGGCCGATGCCTGGGTGTAGGAGCCGAGCATATAGAAGGCGAGCGGTCTGTCGCCGGTCGCATAGAGTTCCTTGCTCGGGACGCCGATGTTGGCGACGACGGCGGCGTCTGCAAGGTGCGGGACGATCGCCCGGATTGCGTCGTACCTCGCCATCGAGGGCTCCGGGATCTCGCGCCGGTAGGTGAGGGCCGAGGTTCTGGCCCGCTCCGGCGCCTCCCTGCAGCCTGCGGTGCACTTCTCCCCCTCCCAGACCCGCGGCGAGATCAGGGCGATATGCGGCCTCCCGTGTGCAAAGGCGTCCTCGATCACCTCTTCTATTCGCCCGAGGTCCGCGGCCTCCATGATCTCGGTGTGCTTGATCTCGAGGGCGTCGAGGAGGGCGGGCAGGCGGCTGTTGAACGGGACCTGCGCCGGGATCTGCTCCCTGTACACCCCGCGCCAGCTTGCAAGGACCGGCAGGGGAAGACCAAAGGTGACCGTAAGGGACATGACGGCGTTGAGCATGTTCCCGAGGCCTGAACTCTGGATGACGACGACCGGCCTGAGCCCTGCAAGGACGGCGCCGGCGGCGATGCCGACCCCGTCCTCCTCGCGGTTCAGCCCGACGGTGCGGATCTGCTCGGGGAGGAGGAAGCAGAGGTCGCCGGCCCGGTCGCAGGGGAGGGTGAGGGCAAGGTCGATCCCGGACTCCTTCAGCAGGTCGCATACGCCCTCTTCATGCATGGCGCTTCACCCACGAGAGGACGTCGGCGGCGATCTCGCCGGCCCCTGTTCCTGCGGCGACGTGAAAAGCGGGCCTGACGACGATCTGATCGTGGTCCTCGGCCGCCCGTTCGTAGCCGCCGCCGGTGATGTTGAGCAGGACGGTCGCATGGGGATCGATCGCCCCGGTTTCCACCGCCTGGATGAGGGCGGCGACCGCAACGGCGGCGGCGGGGTCGAGATCGATCGCCTCTGCCTCGACAAACCTCTTCTCCGCGTCGCGGGCATCCCGGTTCTCCACCGCATACATCGCCCCGTCGGTCGCCGTGAGGGCGTCGAAGACGCCGCCGCCCACCCCGTACGGCGGGTTCCGGTTGGTCAGCACATCGGCGTAGACGGTGGCGATCGCTGATCGCGCATCCCGCATGTCGGTCTCAGGGAGGATCTCCCGCCGTCCTGCCCGCCACGCCCTGACCATCGGGACGAAGGGGGCGTTCTGGGCGAGGTGGAGGCGGGGGAGGGCGCCGCCAAAGCGTCCGTCGCCGATCAGCCGCATCGCCGCTTCCCATGCGGCGATTCCGCCGGTTCCGCTCCCGACCGCCTGGACGTAGTGATCGGGGATCCGCCCGATCGTCACGGCGGCGTCGAGCATCACCGTGCCCATGCCGTCCCTGCGGGCGACGTTTTTCGCCCCTCCCTCCGGGACGAGGCCGGCATGCGTGCAGAGATCGTTTGCGGCGGCGATGGCGTCGGAGTAGTCGCCGTCCACCGTGACCAGGCAGACCTTCTCCGTCTCCCTCGTCGTCCAGAGCCTCTCCGCGGCGGCCGACGGCACCACCACCACGACCGGGATCCCGGTGACGGCGGCGGTCTGGCAGAAGGCCCGCCCGGTGTTTCCGGCCGAGGCGATGACGAGCGTCCCCCTCCCGGTCTCCTTCATCCGCACCACCGTCGGCAGGGCCTCGAGCTCCTTGAACGAGCAGGTCGCGATCTCTGCGTTCCGCTCAGGCCAGTAGCCGGAAAAACCGATCCAGAGGTTCTTCATCCCGAGGTCCCGTGCAAGCCCCTCCGAGCGGTAGGTGACCGGTCCGGCCGGCGAGGGGATCGTCCCCTCGACCGGGAGCCAGTCTGCAAAGCGGAATATGCCGGGTTCGTTTCTGAGGTCGAGGGTCCGCTTCAGGTAGACGGTGCGGATCAGGGCATTGCACCCGGCCGGGCAGGACAGGGTGTAATGGTCCTCCATTCTCTGCCCGCAGTCAGGACAGAGCAGGGTATAGGGTCGCATATCATCTCTCCATCATGGTATCGGGAATCTCCGGTCCAGGATTCTCTCCCTGAGGTCTGCGCAGAGGGACTCGGCGCGGTTCCGGTCGGACTGGCGGAGGGTGATCGGGACCCTCACACCGTCGAGGGCGATGGCGCCGAGGTCGGCCTGTACGGCCCCGCCGGTGCAGGACGAGGCACAGGCGCCGCATGAGACGCACAGGCCGGGATCGATCCCTTTCCCGGTCATAAAGGCCCCGGTCGGGCAGACCGCCCCGGCGGCACAGTGCTCACAGAAGGCGCAGGCGGCGATATCGTAGGTCACGTGCCGGTCGGTGCCCTGCCATACCTGGCCGTAATCGGCAAGGGCGAAGGGCCGGCGATCGTTGATGTCGGCCACCGGCAACGGGATTCCCTCGTCGAGCACGGAGAGCGCATCGAGAGCGGCCCGGTCGAGGACCGGGATCGCCGTTGCGATCGCCGTGATGCACTCGGGCCCTGCCGAGGTGACGAACCCCCCACAGTAGCGGGAATCCATCTCCCTGATCTCGGCGAAGGCCATGATGTTCGGGCGCTCCTTTGAAGAGCGCGTGCCCTCGCCCATCACAAAACCGGGTGCGCCGTTCACGAGCACGCGGCTCCCTGGCCTGATGAATCGCAGGGCGGGATCGTTCTCGATCGGGTTGATCTCCCCGCACCCGCTGACCGAGGCCTCCCTGCAGGGGCCGAGGAGCCCTCCGGTCGAGAAGATTGTCCTGACAACGGAGTGCTCCCGGTTCACGTAGGCGGTATAGTTCTTGAAGGCGCTCCTCGTGGTAAACAGCCGTGCGGCATTGCACTCGTCGATGGTGACCGTTCTCGCGTACTCCCGTCCGCCGGCGGCGACCTCGACCTCGATCGCCTTTCCTGCCGCAAGATCGGCGAAAAGATGGCCACCGCCATAGCGGGGCCCGGCCTGCGCCGTCCCGTAGACGATCAGGTCGACAAGGCCGAGCCGTTCGTTCGGGCAGGGGCCGGGAAACGCCGGGACCCCGTTCAGGCGCACCGATTCGGCGCGGGAGAAGACTCCAGGTTCGGTCACCGGGAGGGAGAGGATCGCCGCGGTGCCCGACATCACCCCGCAGGTGCCGCAGGTAACCACATCCACATCCCCGGGCGTCAGCCGCTCACCCTCGCGGATCCGCTTCTTGAGGTCTGCGGCGGTGAGCACGACGGCGTCTCCGCCCCTGATTCGCTCCCCGATCTCCTCGATCCTTCTCATAGTCTGATGTCCTCCACCCGGATCAAGAGTCCCTCTGGACGCTCGATCACCATATTGGTAACGCCGGTATGGGTGAGGGCCATCATGCAGAACCCCGGGAGGAAGCGCTGGCGCATCCCGAAGGTCGGGGGGCGGCGTATCACGCGGGCAAGCCCTTCGAAACCGATCATGTGGTAGGCCTGGACGTCGTGACAGGAGGCGCCCCGCGAGAAGGCCGGGCCGACGACATGGGTCGTCAGGACGCCGGTCACCGGGTTGGCGTCGATCACCCGCAGGACATGCTGGACCGGGCACCCTGCCCCCATCGGGCGCCCGAGCACGATCTCCCCCTCTGCGATCCCCCACCTCTCGACGAGGTCGGGGCGGAACGGCAGGACGATCTTCCGCGCCGAGGGCTCGCCAGGGACGGGATCGAGGACGAAGTCATAGGGGTTGCCGAGGATATCGCGGAGGTCCTGCGCCGCCTGTTCACCCCCCGTCTCCTGATAGGACGGGCAGTCAGGATACGACCGCTCCCCTGATCTGACCATCTCCAGAAACGCCAGGCAGGTCTTCGCACCGCAGAGCCCGCAGTTCTTGCCGGGAGGTTGCCAGGCCATCTCAGTCACCCCTGAAGATCCAGTCGGCGCTGTCGAGTTTCCTGACGACGCCGAAGTGGCGCTGCCACCCGATCTCCTTCTTCCCGACACATATAGTGCAGACCCCGAGGGGCGGGACGCCGCGGACCTCGATCGTATCTTCGTCCTCGATCTCCCCGGTCTCCTCGATCCTGCGGATGAGATAGCGCATGCCGGTGCCCTGGAGGGCGTTTGTCTCGACGATCTCGATCCCCGGCGCCACTTCAAGGATACGCTCGCGGAAGACCTCCTTCTCGGCCTGCGAGACCAGGTCGATCCTGGTGACCACCGCCACGTCGGCAAGGGCGATCATCGGGCCCATCTTGAGGGGGGCATGCGTGCCCGAGACCGCACTGATGACGACGATCCCGAGGGACTGCGTGAGGTAGGGCGAGCAGCGGAGGCAGAGCCCGGCCGACTCGACGATCAGGATATCGGCGCCCTCGCCGGCGGCCCAGGCGATTGCGTCCCGCATCACCATGATGCCTGCATGGTCAGGGCAGAGGTCGCCTGAATAGACCTTCCGCGCCGGGATGCCGAACTCCTCCTTCAGTTCCTCGTCCTCGAAGGCGCGCACGACATCGATCTTCAGGTAGGCGATCGCCGCCGTCGCCCGAAGGTTGCGGACGATCTGCCTGACGACCGCCGTCTTGCCCGCCGAGGGGGGACCGGCAATGACGATCAGTTTCATGAGGCGAATGCGGCTTCGGTGATCGACTCGCCGGCGCGGATCCGCTCTCTCAGGGCAGAAAGGATCCCGTCCATTTTTCTGATGGCGGCAAGGGCCTTTTCCTCCTCCCCGTCGCGCTCGATGATCTTTGTCACGGTGCCGTTGCGCATCACGATCCGCCGGTCGCACATCAGGGAAACGAGAGGGTCGTGCGTGACGAAGATGACCGCTTTTCCATATGCCCTGAGGGTCTCGATCACCCGGTCCTTGAAGATACCGGCGTTCTCGACCTCGTCCAGGATGATGATCGGGGTGTTGCCGATCGTGATGGCGTCGGCTACCATCAGCGAGCGCGTCTGGCCGCCCGAGAGCGCGGTCATCCGTGCGCCGGCGGTGATCTCTTCGCCGGTGAACTCGTTTGCGAGGGCGATCGTCTCCGCAACGATCCCGTCACGCTCGATCCGTCTCGACCGCACATGCATCGAGAGGAACTCCTGCACCGTGAGATCGGCGAGGCACTTCGTGTTCTGGGTGATCAGGGCGACCGGTTTTTTTGATGGGTCCCGCACGAGGTCCTCGGGCGGCATCCCCCCGTTGACCAGAACGGTCCTGCCGGTGGCCGTGTCCTCCCTGGCAAAGATCTCGATGTCCCCGATAAGGGCGCTCTTGCCTGATCCGGTGGGTCCGACGATGGAGAGCGTTTCGCCGGGTCTGATCACGATCCGATCGAAGGTCTCCTGCATACCGTTCTTGTCCCTCCCCGGGAGAACGGTGATCTCGGTGATCTCCGGGTCCATGCATGCGGGTGTGTGCCCTCTGCAGATAAGAGTATCTTTTTGTCATATTTTTGCGATACATTTGTGCTTAATATTCTATTTTATTGGACAAAAAGGAGAATTGGATCTCAAATTCTGTGTTGCGGTTTCCCTCCCGGTTTTTCGAAGGGCTTATCTTCTCCTCCACTCCATACGGGAATAATGCTGGACCGCTTCAGGGGCTGCATGCTCGGGGCCGCCATCGGCGACGCACTCGGCATGCCCGGTGAGAGTGCGGCGATGAACCTCTCCCACATGTACCAGGGCTATCGCCGGGCCTGGAAATGGCATCCGAACGCCCATCTGGAGCCCGGCCAGTACACCGACGACACCCAGATCATGCTCGTGGTCGCAGGCCTGATCGCCTCCGGGGAATATTCGGAGGAGCGTTATGCCGCCGATCTGGCGCGGCTCTGCATGGAGGGCGATCTCCGTTTTCCGGACGGCTCGGTGATGTCGGCCTGCGAACATCTCCTCACCTGCGGGATCGAAAAAAGCGGCGTCAGCTCCGACACCTCGGGGTGCATCCCCCTTGCCGTGCCGTTCGCCCTCCGGTACAGCGACGCGGTGGAGCGCTCCGGCCGCCTGGTGAAGGCCTGTTCGGTCACGCACACGAACCCGGTCGCCCACGCCGGGGCGGTGACGGTGGCCGCCCTCCTCGCCAGCGCCGTCCATGGCGAACGGGAACCTTTCGCCGCGGCGGTGCGCTGTGCGGCGGCCGAGGACCCAGAACTCGGGAGGCGGATCGGCCGTGCTCTTGGGCTCGAACAGGAGGGGATCAGCCTTGAAGGCGCCCTCCCCTCCATCGGGAGCGACGTCTCCATCTACCAGACCGTCCCGATCGCCTTTTTCCTGATGGGGCGGTACAGCGACCCGGCAAACCTCCTGTACGTGGCGGCGAACATCGGTGGGAACACCGACACGATCGCCTTCATCTGCGGGGCCTATATCGGTGCGAAATTCGGCGTGAGCGCGCTCCCTCCCGACCTGCTCGCCGGGCTTGAGAACCGGGAGGGGATCGATCGCCTGGCCGGCCTGCTCTTCGACGCCGCATCGCATCCCTTACCTGCCTGAGGTAGGTCTCCTCCCCCTGACCGGCAAAGCATTAAGTTTTTTCTCCGGTATATCTCCTGTATGGATGTCGCAATCGTAGGGGCGTCGGGCTATGCCGGCGGTGAACTGATCCGCCTCCTCCAGACTCATTCTGAGGCTGAAGTGGTCACGGCGACCTCGCGTGCACTGGAGGGCCGTCCCGTCTCCTCCCAGCACCCGCACCTGCGGGGCTATACCGATCTCGCCTTCTCAAACCCTGCTCCCGGGGATATCGACGCTGACTTCGTCTTTCTGGCGGTGCCGCACACCGCGGCAATGAACTATGCCGGCGCTCTCCTTGAGGGCGGGGCGCGGGTCGTCGACCTCTCGGCCGACTACCGGCTGCCAAAGGCGGTCTTCGAGGCCGTCTACGGCGTCCCCCACACCGACTACTTCGAGGCGCCGTACGGCATCCCCGAGCTCCGCCGCGACGAGGTCCGGGGGAAGCAGTTCGTCTCGAACCCGGGGTGTTTCCCTACGGGTGCGACCCTTGCGGCCGCGCCGCTCGCCAGGCAGGCGGCCTACGTGATCTACGACTCCAAGACCGGTGTCTCGGGCGCGGGAGACAACCCCTCGGCGACCACCCATTACCCGAACGTGGCCGACGGCGTGAACGCCTACAAGTGGACGTCGCACCGGCACCTCGCCGAGATGAAGCAGGAACTCGCCGCCCTGGGATCGTCGGCGCACTGCTTCTTCACGCCGCACCTCGTCCCGGTGAACCGCGGGATCCTGACGACGGCGCACATCATCCTGAAAGAGCCGATGGGGCAGGAAGAGGTGGAGGCGCTCTACCGCCACTTCTACCAGGGCGAGTACTTCGTCCGCCTCCAGAAGCCCACCCTTTCCGCGGTGCGGGGGAGCAACTTCTGCGACATCGGGGTGGAGAGCGAGGGCGAACGGGTCGTCGTCGTCTCGGCCATCGATAACCTGGTCAAGGGCGCTGCAGGGCAGGCGATCCAGAATATGAACATCATGTGCGGCTATGCCGAAAATGACGGGCTGAAAGTGCCCCCGTGCCTCCCGTAAGGAGATGAATCAGATGAAAGTGCGTGAAATCATGACTGTAGACCCGGTCACCGTCTCGCCCGAGGAAACGGTGCGCCGGGCGGCGTCGCTCCTGCGGCGGCACAATGTGAGCGGACTCCCTGTCGTCGATGAGAGCGGGGTGGTCGGCATGGTCACCGAGGCCGATATCCTCGCCCTGCTCAAGACCGGCGATCTCTCCAGCGATCTCTGGCTCCCTTCCCCCCTCGAGTTCATCGAGGTGCCGATCAGGGAGGCGATCAACTGGGAGAAGACGAGGGCGGCGCTCTCAGATGTCGGCGAGGTGAAGGTGCGGAGGGTGATGTCGATGCCGGCGATCGTCATCTCCCCTGACGAGGAGATCGATCGGGCGGCGGCCGTGATGCTGAAGGAGGGCGTCGCCCGCCTCCCGGTCGTCGAAAACGGCCGCCTCGTCGGGATCGTCGCCCGCCGGGACATCGTGCAGGGTCTCGGCGCCTCGTTCTCCGAGGAAGGTGGGGCGCAATGAAGAGCATCTGCGCCATCGAGGGAGTCGAGGCGGCCGGCGTCAAAGAGGGGAAGTACGGCCTCGCCATCATCCGCGCCAGCGGCACCGCTGCGGCGACGTTCACCTCCAACCTGGTCTCTGCCGCCCCGGTGAACCTGATGCGCGAGCGTATTGCGGCCGGGCGGCTTGAGGCGATCGTCGTGAACTCCGGGTGCGCAAACGCCTACACCGGGAAGAAGGGCTACGCGGACGCCGTCGAGATGAGCCGGATCGCTGCCGGTGCCCTCGGGATCGAGGCCGACCGGATCGGGATCGCCAGCACCGGCGTGATCGGCCGGTACCTGGACCTCGACCGGATCGGGCGGCAGTGCAGAGAGGTCGTCCCGCTCCTTGAGCACTCGGCCGCGGCCGAGACAGCGGCGGCCCGCGCCATCATGACCACCGACCTGGTGGAGAAGCATGCTCTCATCGAGGCCGACGGCTTTTCGGTCGGCGGGATCTGCAAGGGGAGCGGGATGATCGCCCCGAACATGGGCACGATGATCGGCGTCATCTACACCGACGCCGAGATCGGCGCCGCCGACCTGCAGACCTCCCTGCGGCTGGCAGTGCGGCGGAGCTTCAACCGCGTCGTGGTGGACGGCGACGAGAGCACGAACGACTGCGCCTTCTGCACGGCGACGGGTGCCGCCGGCAGGGTGCCGAAATCTGAGTTCGACGCTGCTCTCCAGGCATGCTGCGCCTCGCTTGCGCAGCAGATCGCCGCCGACGGCGAGGGTGCCACAAAGTTGATCGAGGTGCGGGTTTCGGGCGCGGTCGACGAGGAGGCGGCCGAGGCCGTCGCCAGGACGGTCGTGGGATCGCCCCTCGTGAAGACGGCGGTCTACGGCGAGGACCCGAACTGGGGCCGCGTGATCGCCGCCGCCGGGCGCGCCGGCGTGCGTTTCGATCCTGACGCCGTCTCCCTCACCATCGGCGAGGGCGAGGCCGAGACCCCCCTTGTCAGGGACGGCGTCATCGTCTCAGACCTGGTGCGGGCGAAGGCGGCGATGCACGGCCGCCGCGTGGTCTTCACCCTCGCGATCGGCGAGGGCGAGGGTTCGGCCGCGGCCTGGGGCTGCGACCTCACCGAGAAATACGTCGAGATCAACGGGAAGTACACCACATGAAGCGCGAAGAAGTGTTGATGGAGGCCCTGCCCTACATCCAGCAGTTCCACGGCCAGACGATCGTGATCAAGCTCGGCGGCCATGCGATGGTCGACGAGGAAGTGCTGATGAACGCGATCAAGGACGCCATCCTCCTCCACTATGTCGGGATGCGGGTCGTCCTGGTCCACGGCGGCGGCCCCGAGATCACCGAGAAGATGAAGGCCCTGGGCAAGGAGCCGAAGTTCGTCGGCGGGCTGCGGATCACCGACGACGAGACCCTGGAGATCGCCCAGATGGTGCTCGTCGGCAAGATCAACGACGGCATCGTCTCCCTGGTCGCCCGGTGCGGCGCCCTTGGCGTCGGGCTCTCGGGCAACGACGGCAACCTGATCATGGCGAAGAAGATCGGCAAGCAAAAGGTCGTGATCGGCGACGAGGAGCACGAGGTCGACCTCGGCTATGTGGGCGAGATCGAGCGGATCAACCCGGAGATCCTGGACACCCTGCTGAAGAACAACTATATCGGTGTGGTCGCCCCGATCGCCATCGACCGGGCCGGCCGAAGCCTCAACATCAACGCCGATACGGCGGCCGGCGAGATCGCCGTCGCCCTCGGCGCCTTCAAACTGATCAACCTCACCGACGTCGACGGCGTGATGGACAAGGAACGCACGCAGGTCTTCCGCCGTCTCCGCGTCACCGAGACCGAGGACCTGATGGCCGACGGCACGATCTCCGAGGGGATGATCCCGAAGATCGGCTCCTGCGTCAGGGCGGTGCGCGGCGGGGTGCCCCACGCCCATATCGTCAACGGGAACAAGCCCCACACGATCCTCCTCGAACTCTTCACCGACGCCGGCGTCGGGACGATGATCACCGAGTGAGGGATAGGGGGATATCCCCGCCTTTTTTTTGCGTCCGCCTCCTCTCAGGCATCGGACTGCATCATATTCAGCAGGGGCGTTGCCGGGTCCGGGCGGATCGCAAATCCTTTCCCCTCAGGGAGCATATCATAGCGGTTATCGACGGGCGGCGCCCGCCCCCTCCTGGTGATACCATTCGCAGGGAAACTGACAGATTTGATTCGATAAAACAGCGCACAGCCCGGCTTTCGGTGCTCTCAAACACCGTACTGGTCGTGGCGAAGCTCGCCGTCGGCCTTGCGATAGGCTCGGTCGGGATCATCTCCGAGGCGATCCACTCGGGGATCGACCTCCTCGCCGCCAGCATCGCCTTCATCTCGATACGCAAGGCCGAAGAGCCCGCCGACGACTGCCACCGCTTCGGTCACGGAAAGTTCGAGGACTTCTCCGGCTTTGTCGAGGCGGTTCTGATCTTCGTCGCCGCCGCCCTGATCATCAGGGAGGCGTTCGGGAAACTCCTCGGTGAAGAAGGAGGCCTTGCAGTGGAGTATCTCGGGATCGGCATGGCGGTGATGGGTCTCTCCGCCGCGGTGAACTGGTACGTTTCCGCGAGGCTGATGCGGGTGGCGAAAGAGACCGGGTCCATCGCCCTTGAAAGTGACGCCTGGCACCTGCGGACCGACGTCTACACCTCCCTCGCCGTGCTCGGCGGGCTCCTGCTGATCAGGATCACTGGTCTCGTCTATCTCGACGCTGTCGTCGCCCTCGGCGTCGCCTTCATCATCATGAAGGCCGCCTTCGACCTGACGCGGCGGGCATTCGCCGACCTCACCGACCACGCCCTCCCTCCCGAGGAGGAGGAGCGGATCAGGCAGATCATCTGCGAGCATTATTCAGAGTGCGTCGATTTCCACGCCCTTCGGACCCGCCGATCGGGTTCTGACCGCTTTGTGGACCTTCATCTCGTTGTGGCGAAGGGATCGAGCATTGAAGGGGCCTTCGATATCGTAAAGCATCTCGAGTCCGATATCAGGGCCGAGTTTGCCGGAGCGAACGTGACGATACGGGTAGAACCCTGCACGGCCGAATGCGCGCACTGCTCCTCGATCTGCCATCTGAACGGGCCGGTGGACGCCCGGAGAAAAAAAGGATGAACGGAGTTTTGACGGTCGATCAGACCATCTTCGATCCCCAGAGGGTGTTCTCGTAGCGCTGCGCTTTCTCCGCCCCTCTCGTGCAGAAGAACGAATATTTAAGGCCCAGGTCCTTTGCCACCGGGCACGTCGGGCAGATGCACTCCTTCTCGTAGGGAATGCACATGAAACTCTTCCCGGTGGCGCAGAACATCAGTTCGTTCCCGTTCTTTGCGCAGGTCGTGTAGGACGGGCAGGTCGGGCAGGTGCACATCGCTTTCTTCTCTTCCATGACCGCTTTCTGCTCTTCCGGGGCCATCTTCTTCATTTCCTGGAGTGTCGTTTCAAAGGTGTCCATTTTCTTTCCCCCGGAAGAGAGATGCACGTGGAAATATATTTCTTTTCCCATCCCTCCTCATTCAGGCGCCTGCTCCAACCAGGTTCTGGAGCACCTTCGCCATATCGATCCATATGATCAGGCCGGTGGAGCTGCCGCCCCCTGTCTCTCCGGCACGCTCCCTGATGATCCCCTTGATATAGGCCTCTTGGCAGAAGCTCTCGTCCATCCCCTCCACGTCCTCTTCGGCGACCTGCAACACGGAACGGACGTCATCAACGATGATCCCGAGGTTCGATCCTCCGGCGACCTCGGGCACCAGGACGATGATCTTCTTCTCGGCCATTTCCTTCTGGTCGGGGATCTGGAGGAGGCTGTTGAGGTTGATGATGTTCGTGATCTCGCCCCTGAGGTTGATGATCCCGGCGATGAATCCCGGGGCCCGGGGCACGGGGGTGAGGGGGACCATCTCGACGATCTCGCGTGCCATCACGATGTCGAGGGCATACCTGGTGCCCCCGATCTCGAAATCCACGACGTCCACAGATGTGCTCATCATCTCACCTCCTCAAATCCTGAACCTGCCCATCTGCTTCCTGAGTTCGGTGGCGAGTTCGTTGAGTTCGTGCGTGGCGCTCCCGATCTCCTCGGTCGAGGCGCTCGTCTCCTCAGCAAGGGCGGCGAGGTCCTCGATCTGGTCGAGGTTGTTTCTGGTCAGTTTGGTGCCGTCGTCGACGATCTGGACGACGGCGTTGCTCGTGTTTGCCTGGTCTTCGATCGCCCTGGCGATCTCGCTCACATCGTGCGTCACCATCCCGGCCCCCTCGACGATCTGGTTCAGCGCCCTGATCGCCCGGTCTACGCTCTCGACGCTCGAGGTGATCTCGCTGTTCGCCGACATGATCGCCCGCGCAGTCTTCTCGCTTTTCTCCTGGATGGTCGTGATGAGGTTCTCGATATCGTTGGTCGCCTTCTTCGACTCTCCGGCGAGGTTTCTCACTTCGCCGGCCACGACAGCAAAGCCCCGACCGTGTTCACCCGCCCGGGCCGCCTCGATCGCCGCGTTGAGGGCGAGGAGGTTGGTCTGGTTGGAGATGTCGGTGATCAGCTTGACAATCTTGTTGATCTGCCGCATCTCCTCGTTGAGCTGGGTGATGTCGGTGGCGCTCTCGGTGGCGATCTTTTCCACGATCCCGATCTTGGCATTGGCCTCTTTGCCGAGTTTCTGTGCATCCCGTCCGGTCTGGGCGAGGCCTTCTGCCCGTTCGAGCACTTCCTGCGAGGTGCTTGCGATCTCCTCGTTGGAGGCGGAGAGATCGCTGATCCGTCTGCTGATCTCTTCCATGCCGGTGAGCGTTTTCTTGCCGAGATCGGCGCACCTCTGGCTGGTGAGCGCCACCTGCTCGGTGGCCTGTGCGATCTGATCGCCCCCTTTGCTTGCTTCAAGTGTACCGTATTCGACCTTTTCAGCCGCCACGATAACCTGCCTGAACGCTTCGCGGCTGTTGACGATGATTTTGTCCAGGGCGTCCTTGAACTCCCTGAACTCCCCGGCGACCGGAATGCCGTCGGAGAAGGGCCTGGTGTAATCGCCCTCGGCGAGTGCCCCGGCAACCTTCCTGCCCTCGTCGAGCGGCTGGACGACGGCGTTCAGGAGGTTGTTGACGCCGTCGACGACCTCAGCGAACGATCCGTGGTGCTTGGAGGCGTCGGCTCTCACTGAAAGTTTGCCCTCCCGGCCCGCCTTTGCGAGCATGTTTGCGTCTTCGACAAGGGCGAGGAGCCCCTCCTCCATAGCGATGAGCGCGGGACGGAGTTCGTCGTTCTCCGATCTCTTGCCGATCTTCTTGAGCTCGGCGAGGTCAGAGAGGTCGCCGCGGGAGATGTTGGCGGCGATCCCCTGTACGATGATGAGGCGGCTCCTGACGTTGTTGACGGCGGCGGCGATCTCGCCGTAGCCTCCCTCGTAGTTCCCCTCGACCCGGGCGGTGTAGTCGTTGACGGCGATGCGCTGAAGGACGGCATTGCACTCTTCAAGGGCGCCGAGGCTGTCAACACACTGGTTGAGATTTTTGACGAGCGTTCCGAGATCGCCTTTGTAGTCTCCCTGAACTTTTTTTGGGGTTATACCCCGGCTGATCTGCTCCACATGGTCGGAGGCGAGCTGGAGGGGGCTGGTGACAGCGTCGAGGATGCCGTTCACGCTCTCTGCAATCTTGAGGAAATCCCCTTCCGCTTCAAGGCTCGCCCGCGCCGAGAGGTTTCCGCGCTGAGCCTCTTCGCCCACCCGCAGGAGATCGGTGACTGTCCGGACCTGGGCTGTGGTGTCAGGGAAGTACTCCACCGCACCGGTGATCCGGCCGGCCCCGTCCCTGAACGGGATGCCGGTGCAGGTGATCCAGTTGCCGTTGCCGAGTTCGTTGTTGATCGTGTTGGTGCGGCCGCCTTCCATGGCAATTTTGCACGGGCAGTTTTTCGTGCCGCAGAGTGTGGTTTTGTAGAGTTCATTGCACGGTCTTCCGATGCAGTCGGCAGTCTTCATCCCGAGGAGGTCGGCCGCCGCCTGGTTGATATACAGGATACGGTAGTTGCGGTCGACGATATGGAGGGGGACGGGGATCAGATCTATTCCCTCCGCAAGGATCTCGCTTTCCCTGATCTTTTCTTTCAATCCAGCGATTTCCCGCTGGCATTCTTCGATGGTGGAACCCTGATCTGACATGGTCTCTTCCTGCGTTGGTTTGGTTTTTCGGACGACGGGACGTTTTTTGGTGTAATGTGCGCCGGAACGCCCTCCTGTCCCTCTGGCTCGGGGCAGTTCATTGGTGGTTTTTTCCCTGCCAATGGATCTTCTCATAATTTATGTATATAGTTGTTTTCAATTTAAATTTTATAATTTTAACGTATTTTATCAATTATTTTTGGAAAATTGCGCATTTATGTGCTTTTTATGGGGGTCTGACCTTTTTTATGGGGTGGTAATGCCGGAATCGGTTTCGGGGCCTTGCGTCCATGCAATCCGGTTCTCTGTCCTGTCCAAAGAAAAAAGAAAAATTTCTCTCAAAATCAGTATTTTGCCGCCGTTTATCTTAGGAGCGCCGAGAGCACCCTCGCAACCGGCCCCTGCCGCAGGTCGATCGCCCTGAAGGTGCACATCTCATGGCAGCAGTAGCAGCGGATGCACTTCGTATGGTCGATCTCCGCCTTTCCCCCCTCGACCTGGACGGCGGCGGCCGGGCAGGTGAGGACGCACCTCCCGCACCCGGTGCAG
>Ga0209269_1000706_pt1 | contig 26018 bp, 29 predicted proteins | sample MTBAKMMethaMetaG_FD_187455 | JGI IMG/M metagenome (GOLD analysis project Ga0209269, IMG submission 187455) | Enrichment culture microbial communities from Arthur Kill intertidal strait, New Jersey, USA, that are MTBE-degrading - MTBE-AKM (Arthur... | ecosystem: Environmental > Aquatic > Marine >... | reverse complement strand
CTCGTCGTGTTATTGATGCTGGCGGGGATTGGCTGCGACGACTGCATCTCGCTGATGCCCTGCCTGCTTTGCGCGAACAGGCTCAGGCTGCTTGTCGTGGGGCTTGAATATGAGGGGAAACCTCAGGATCTGACCCCCTCCCTCCAAGGCCCCGACCGGGGCCTTTTTTCCTCCCCGCACCCAGCAACCATAAAATATCTGTTGCTTTATGTCTTATATAAGATATAATTCGAAGTGCATGTTAAGTGTGTGTCCTCCTGTATGGGCGGTTTCGAAAGATACCGCCCATTTTTTTCGCCCATATTCCGGGAAAAATCTTGGCTGAACGGGTGTCGACGGCAGGACGCCGCCGACGGGGATTAATCCGGCTTCGCCCCGTCTGCGGACAAAGCCGGGGGCGGACATTTCCAGTCGAGGGAACCGGTGGCGCCGGAAAACAGCCGCTCGCTGCCGGCATGGATTTTCCGCAGGGCGGCCCGCAGGTCTCGGGACGACATGCCCCGAACGGGCAGCACCACTTCGTGGCCCAGCAGGGCTCGCACCACCGTTTCGCCTTCCACGCTGCGGACGGTGCAGGCGACGTTGGCAAACGCCGCCCCAACGCTGTTCACCACCCCCTGAATCTGGACTTTCAGCCCGTCGAGGCTGATGCGGGCCGCCTTGACGGCCCCCTGCAACGCCTCCATTTTCACCAGGATCGGTGCCAGGCGGTCCCGCAGCCGGAGAAATCCGGCTTCCTGCTCCTTGGTCAGACGCACCTCGCCGGCCTTGATCTGGCGGCTCAAGGTCAGGTAGCCCTTCACTTCGGGGGTGGCGGATAGCGCCTCCAGTTCCCGGCTTTTTTCGGCCAGCAGGCGCTCCGCCTCACTCCGGGATTTTTTCAGGCCTTCCAGCCGGTTGGCGTAGGGGGCGATATCCGGGACCAGAACCGAAGCCACCGTCTCCACATCCTTGCGCGCTTTGCTGGTACCCACCGACAACCTGGCGGCGGCCAGGGCACAGCCCTCGGCAAGGTCCACCGTCAGTTCGTCGGCGTAGATGTCGCAGCTCACCGCGCGGCCGATGACGACCTTGCGGCCGATGATGAAGCAGCTTTCGGCGTAGGCCAGGGTGATTTCCCCATCCCTGGCTTCGACGGTGGCCCGGGAGGCGCTGCCCTCCACCGTCACGGAACCCCCTTCCCGGGCGATGGCCGAGCCCCCGGCGAGATTCTTCTTCAGCAGCAGACGGCCGCCGCTGGACAGCACATTGCCGAAGACGTCCGCCAGGAAGGTCATATTCTTGCCTTCCACGTTGCGCTGTTCCTGCACCTCGCCGTGTTCCTCGAACTCGTCCCCGCTCAGGGTCAGGTCTCCGGTGGTGCGCAGGCTGACCCCTTCCCGGTTGATGATCTTTTCAGTGACGGATATCTGATTGGTGCGGGTGTCGATGTTGAGGAAGCCGTCCATGCCGGCGACGATGTATTCCCCGCCGGGCAGGTTCTCCACCCGGGAGCCCGGGCCGGCCATGGCGGACAGGTCGAAGTCCTTCGGTTCGTCCGGCTCCAGGGCCTTGCCTCCCACGCTCCACCCCTGCTTGCCTAGAATGCGGGGCAGCTTCTTGAACAGGAGGGCGCCCAGGCGCACCTGGGGAAAGCGGTTGCGGAAATGGCGCAGATCCATGCGCCCGTCGGGACGGATGAAGGGGGAGTCATCCCGGTACAGGGCTTCATTCTGCTCCACCACGCTGGCATCCTTACCCGGGGCGGGCGGTTTCATCTGGGCGATGACCACCCGCCGGGTCTCGTCCCCGTCGATGGCCGCCCGCACGGCGGCCTGATCGAGGCCGAAACGGACGCCCTTGTCCCACACGTCGGCGACGAACTCGTCGAAGTCCAGCTTCACCCGCACCTGTTTGGGTGGCGGGAGAGGCGCATCCGGGGCGGCGTCGGGGGGAATTTCAGCTTCTTCGTCCACCAGCACCGGCTCGAAGAGATACTCGGCGCCTTCGTCCCGGCCCAGGATTTTCACGCTGCGGTAGAACTGGCGGCGCTCCGGGGGAAAGGGGACGATGTCATCCGCCAGCCTCAGTTCGGGCCGCTTTCCCTGCTTTTCCAGTTGCTCCGCCAAGCGGCCGATGTCCTGGGGCTCGTATTCGAACAGCAGGTTGCGGAAACAATCGTAATCCAGTCCGGCAAAACGCGCGCCGGCGGAAAACACCCGTTCGACGAAGCCGCGGAAAAGCTCGTTGGAATCGATGGCATTCAGCTCGACGTACAGGCCGTCGCCGCCCCGCCGCACGAAGCCCGGCAGCAGGACCTCCCCTTCCTTGAGTTCGGTGAGGTTGCCGATGACCGAAGAGGCGTCTGCCAAGCCGTCCTCCCAGCGCTAGCTGCGGTAGTCCGCGTTGATGCGCACGTAGTCGTAGGAAAAGTCGCAGGTCCACACGGTGGTGGACGCCTGGCCCCGGTTGAGTTCCACCCGCACCCGGATTTCCGGCTGCTTCATCACCCGCTGCCCATCCTCCTCCCGGTAGCTGGCGGCGCGGCCGCCGTTTTCCGACACCAGCACGTCGCCCAGATAAAGCCGCACCTTGCTCACGTCCAGGTCGTCGATGCCGGCATAGCCGATGGCCGCCTGGATGCGGCCCAGGTTGGGGTCGGAGGCGAAGAAAGCGGTCTTCACCAGGGGGGAGCGGGCGATGGCGTAGGCCACCTTGGCACACTCCTCGTCATCGGCGCCGCCGTTGACCTCCACGGTGATGAATTTGGTGGCACCCTCCCCGTCCCGCACGATGGCCTGGGCCAGATAGGCCGCCACTTCGGTCAGCGCGTTGCGGAAAACCTCGAACTCGGCACTGTTGGCGTGGGTGATTTCCGGCATGTCGGCATGGCCGGTGGCGATCAGCAGGAAGGAATCGTTGGTGGAGGTGTCCCCGTCCACCGTGATGCGGTTGAAGGACCTATCCGCCGCGTGGCGCAGGGCCGCTTCCACCAAGTCCTGGCTCAGCTTGGCGTCGGTGGCCACGTAGCCCAGCATGGTGGCCATGTTAGGGTGGATCATACCCGAGCCTTTGGCGATGCCGGTGATCGTCACCGTGGCGCCGCCGATGTCCACTTGCTTGGATATGGCCTTGTGCACGATGTCGGTGGTCATGATGGCCTGGGCGGCGTTGTGCCAGTTTTCCGCCTTGAGGTCGGCGACGCAGGCCGGCAGGCCGGCGACGATCTTGTCCACCGGCAACGGTTCCATGATGACCCCGGTGGAGAAGGGCAGCACCTGCCCCGCCTCGCAGCCCAGCAGGGCGGCCAGTTCAGCGCAGGTCTTGTGGGTGCGGGCCAGGCCGTCCTCGCCGGTGCCCGCGTTGGCGTTGCCGGTGTTCACCACCAGGGCGCGGATGGCTTGGCCGGAAGCGAGGTGTTCCTTGCACACCAGGACCGGCGCGGCGCAGAAACGGTTCTTGGTGAAGACGCCGGCCACCCGGGCGCCCTCGCCCAAGGCGATGACCGTCAGGTCCTTGCGCTCGGCTTTTTTGATTCCCGCCTCGGCGACGCCGAGGGTGACGCCCGCGACGGGCAGCAATTGGTCCGGCGTGGCCGGGGTGAAATTCACGGGCATATGGGTTCCGAATTAAGTCGTTGAAAAATTCATTTCACCAGGGCCAGGGCTTCCGCCTCCAGCTTGCCGGTGGCGCGGCACACCGTGCCGTCCTTGCCTCCCACCTGGAATATACCGGCACCGGCGGAGTCGAACTCCACCTTGTCCCGGGTGGTGTCGCCGGCGATGGCGCCCACCCTCCGCACCAGGATGGTCTTGGTCAGGGTGTAGGAGGCCTTGGCCCGGGCGCGGGTCTTGTGTGCGCCGGCTTCGTTCAGGACCACCTGGATACTGGCCTCCAGGGTCATCCGGCGGTCCACCGCGTAGAGCCCCTTCTTGCCGACGATCTCGTATTGCTGGCGGGCCGAGGCGGCGGGAAAATCGTATTTCCGCTTGCCCTTGGCGTTCTTGGCCTCGGACACGATGCGGCCGCAATCCACGTAGGGCTCCGGGTCGCCACTGTAGCGCAGGGTCATGGAGTTGCCCTGGACATTGGCGTTTTGCAGCAGGAGGGGGGACTTCTCCGCGCCGGCAGAAAGCGCCCGCCACGCCGTGTCCAGGGGCTTGTTCACGGTCTTGGCGAACTTGGACTCCGATACCGCTTCCGGCTGGCGATATTCGACTCCTCCCGCTGGCGCAGTAGGCCCCCCGGAGAAGGTAGCGCAGCCGGCGAGGAGCAAAGGGGAAAAGAGGACGAGGGATTTACGCATCAATATTTTCCCGGCCGCTGCAGAGCGGCTTCCACATCGTCCCGTTTCGGCTTTCCGGCCAGTATCTCCACCAATTCCAGGGCAAAATCCATCGCCGTTCCCGGCCCCCGGGAGGTAACCACTTTGCCGTCCCGCACCACCGCCGAATCGTCCATCCCCACATTCGGAACGTTATCGAGAAAACCGGGGTAACTGGTGGCCCGCTTGCCTTTGAGCAGCCCGGCCTCGGCCAGCACCGCCGGCGAGGCGCAGATGGCGGTGGTGTATTTTCCCTGCTCGGCCATGGCCTTGAGCAGGCCCAGAATGCGGGGATCGTTCTTCAGGTGGGTCATGCCCGGCATCCCGCCCGGCAGCGCGATCAGGTCGAAATCCTGTTTCAGCGCGTCATCCAGGGTCGCGTCCGGCACCAGCATCACGCCGCGGCTGGCCCTCACCGGACCTTCCGCCAACCCCGCCGCGACCACCTCGATCCCGGCGCGGCGCAGGATGTCGATGATGGTCACCGCCTCGATCTCCTCGCACCCCTGGGCCAGGGGAACCAATACTTTTGCCATGCCTATCCTCCGTGTTCCTTATCGGCGCAAGATTAGCACACCTCAACCCCGCGGATGATGCCTCGAGTGCAGGGATTTCAGGCGTTCCCGCGCCACGTGGGTGTAAATCTGGGTGGTGGAAATGTCGGCGTGGCCCAGCAGCATCTGCACCACCCGCAGATCGGCGCCGTGGTTGAGCAGGTGGGTGGCAAAGGCGTGGCGCAGGGTATGAGGGGACAAGTGCTTGGCGATGCCGGCATTAGCCGCGTAGCGCTTGATCAGGTACCAAAACGCCTGGCGGGTCATGCCTTCGCCCCGGGCGGTGACGAACAGGGCGTCGCTGATTCGTCCGTTGAGCAGCGCCGGCCGCGCCTCGTGGAGGTAGCGCTGGAGCAGGTCCACCGCCACCTCTCCCAGGGGCACCAGGCGCTCCTTGCTGCCCTTGCCCAACACCCGCACCACCCCCATTTCCAGGCTCACCCCGGCCAGGGGCAGGCCCACCAGTTCCGACACCCGCAGACCGGTGGCATAGAGGGTTTCCAGCATCGCCCGGTCCCGCAGGGTGCGGGGTTCGTCGTCCATGGGAGCGGCCAGCAGGGCTTCCACCTCGGCTTCGGACAGGCTGTCGGGCAGGCGGCGGGGCAGCTTGGGGCTGGCGATCTTCAGGGTAGGGTCGGCGTCCATGCGCCCCTGGCGCAGCAGCCACTGGTAGAGCCGCTTGAGGGACGACAACTCCCGGCCAGCGGTGCTGGCCTTGGTGCGGGAAACGCTCAGGCGGTGGGACAGGTATAGGGCCACATCGCCCTGCTCCGCCTCCTGGAGCGCCTTGCCCTGCTGCTGCTCCAGCCAGTCGGCGAAATGCCGCAGGTCGCCGCGGTAGCTGTCCAGGGTGTTCCGCGCCAGCCCGTCCTCCAGCCACAGGGCGTCGCAGAACTCGTCAAGCAGCGCCGGGTCGGTAGCCTTCATGTTCCAACAGCCAGCGCTTGTAGTCGAGAAAGTCGCCGGAAACGGCGTGGGCGAAGCCCCCCAGCCCGGCTTTCGCCACCACCCGGTGGCAGGGAATCACCACCGGCAGGGGATTGGCACCGCAGGCTTGGCCCACGGCGCGAGGAGCGGAATGGAGTTCCCGGGCCAATTCGCCGTAGCTTTTCGCCCGGCCCGGCGGAATGGCCTGCATCGCCCGCCATACCCGGCGCTGGAACTCGGTGCCCCCGGTTTCCAGGGGAAGGCCGAAGGAAAAGGACGGATCGCTGAGGTAGGCCTGCAACTGGCGGCAGGCTTCCGCCGCCAGGGGCGTCCGGGGCGCCAGTTCCGGCGTGTCCAACGGCAGGAAGTCGATGCCGGTGATGACCCGGTCGGTGGTTTCAATGCCGAGGACGGCGAAGGGCGTTTTGAGGCGGGCGTGGTAGGTCTTCATAACACCACCCAATCAGAAGGGGTCGTTCATTCTAGCGGCAAGGCTAGGCAAAAGAAAAGGCGGGCGCGGTTTCCCGCGTCCGCCTTTTTCGGCACCACCGTCAGGCCGATCAGGCCTTGGCGGGGGCTTCCTTCTTGGTGAGCTTTTCCTTGATGCGGGCGGACTTGCCGGAACGCTGACGCAAGTAGTACAGCTTGGCGCGGCGCACGTCGCCGCGGCGCTTCACTTCAAGACTGGCCACCAGGGGGGAATAGGTCTGGAAGGTACGTTCTACGCCTTCGCCGGCGGAAATCTTGCGCACGGTGAAGGCGGAGTTGAGACCACGGTTACGCTTGGCGATCACCACGCCCTCGTAGGCCTGGAGACGCTCGCGGGTGCCTTCCTTAACCTTCACCTGCACCACCACGGTGTCGCCGGGGGCGAAGTCGGGGAGGGTTTTGCCCAGGCGGGCGATTTCTTCCTGTTCCAGCTTCTGAATCAGATCCATGTTTACAGCTCCTTAGTTTTGGTCGCCCTGTTCCTTCTGGTACTCGGCCAGAAGCCCGGACTCCTCTTTTGTCAAAGGCCGCGCCGCCAATAAATCCGGTCGGCGCCGCCAGGTTCTGCCCAACGCCTGCTTGAGGCGCCAGCGGTCGATATGGGCATGGTTGCCGGACATCAGGACCGGCGGAACCGCTTCCCCCCGGTACACTTCCGGCCTGGTGTAGTGGGGGTAATCCAACAGGCCGTTTACAAATGAATCCTGGGTCGCGGAATCCGCGTCGCCCAACGCCCCCGGCAGGTGCCGCACGATGGCGTCGATCACCACCATCGCCGCCAATTCGCCGCCGGAAAGCACGTAATCGCCGATGGAGATTTCCTCGTCCACCTGGCTCTGCAGCAGCCGCTCGTCGATGCCTTCGTAGCGGCCGGCCAAAAAAATCAGTCCCGGCTCCTGGGCCAGTTCCATCACCACCTCGTGGTTCAGCATCCGCCCCTGGGGGGAGAGATAAACCACCTTGGGCTTGGCCACCCCCGCTTCCGCCTGTTGCTGCCGGGCGGCAGCGATGGCTTTGTCCAGGGGCTCGGCCAGCATCACCATGCCCGGCCCGCCGCCGTAAGGCCGGTCGTCCACCGTGCGGTAATTGTCCGTGGTGAAGTCCCGCGGATTCCACAGGTGGAGGCTGTACAAGCCCTCCTCCGCCGCCCGCCGGGTGATGCCGTGGCGGGTCAGGGCCTCGAACATGGGCGGGAACAGGGTGACCACGTCGAAACGGGGCGCCATCAGTAATCCACGCCCCAGTCCACTTTCACCACGCCCGCCTTGAGGTCCACGTCCTGCACGTAGTGGCCGACGAAGGGAATCAGGCGTTCCACCTCCCCGTCCAGCACCCGCAACACGTCGTTGGCGCCAGTTTCGAACAGGCTGTCCACCGTACCCAGGGATTCCCCTTGCAGGTTCACCACGTTGAGGCCGATGAGGTCGTTCCAGTAATAGGAATCGGCCTCGGCTTCCGGCATTTCGCTGCGGGGCACCGCCACCTTGAGGCCCTTCAGGGCCAGGGTGGCGTCACGATCGGCCACGCCTTCCAGCAGGGCCACCGGCCCTTTGCTGTGGACTTCGCCATCCAACCGGCGGTATTCCTTCCAGCTGCCTTCCCGGCCCAACCACCACACCGGGTAGTCGAACAGGCTGTCGATTGCTTCGGTATAAACATGGATTTTCACCCACCCGCGTACGCCAAAGGGGCCCGACACGTGCCCCATCACCACCAAATCCTTAGGCGGCAGCAACTTTACCGGCTTGCTTCACCAGTTTGGCAACGGTGTCGGACAGCTGGGCACCATGGCCTTGCCAGTAGGCGAGGCGCTCCTGGTTGATGCGCAGGCCTTCCTGGCTTTCACCGGCGACCGGATTGTAGAAACCGACGCGCTCAATGAAGCGGCCGTCACGACGGTTGCGGGAATCCGCCACCACGATGTTGTAGAACGGACGCTTCTTGGCGCCGCCACGGGCGAGACGAATAACTACCATAGCTGGACCTATACCCAAAAAGGAAAAGTGCGGGATTTTACGGGAAAAAGCAAAGGATTGGCAAGGGAAACATCACCCCATGCCGGGCATCATCCCCTTCATAGCGCGCATCATCTTGCCCATGCCGCCTTTGGCGAAGGTTTTCATCATCTTCTGGGTCTGTTCGAACTGATTGAGCAGACGGTTCACTTCCTGCACCTGCACCCCGGCGCCGGCCGCGATGCGCCGCTTGCGGGAGGCCTTGATGAGTTCCGGCCTGCGCCGCTCGGTAGGCGTCATGGAATTAATGATGCCCTCCAGGCGGCGCACCGCCTTATCGCCGGCAGCGGTATCCACCGCTCCCTGGCCGGCCTGCCCGGGAAGCTTGTCCAGCAGGGCGCCGACGCCGCCCATTTTCTGCATCTGCTGCAACTGGGCCTTGAAGTCCTCCAGATCGAAGTTCTTGCCGGACTTGATTTTCTTCGCCAGCTTTTCGGCCTCGGCCTGGTCCACCCCCCGCTGGGCCTCCTCGATCAGCGACAGCACGTCCCCCATGCCGAGGATGCGGGACGCCATGCGGTCGGGGTAGAAAGGCTCCAGGCCGTCGGGCTTTTCCGACACGCCGGCGAATTTGATCGGCTGGCCGGTGACGTGGCGCACCGACAACGCGGCGCCGCCCCGGGCGTCGCCGTCCAGCTTGGTGAGCACCACGCCGGTCAGGGGCAAGGCCTCGGAGAAGGCGCGGGCGGTGTTCACCGCGTCCTGGCCCTGCATGGCGTCCACCACGAACAGGGTTTCGACGGGTTTCACCGCGGCGTGGAGAGCCTTGATCTCGTCCATCATGGCCTGGTCGATACCCAGGCGGCCGGCGGTGTCGACGATCAGCACGTCGAAGAACAGGCGGCGGGCGTGGTCCACGGCACCGCGGGCGATGTCCAGGGGTTTCTGGGACGGGTCGGCGGCAAAATACTCGGCGCCGATCTGCTGGGCCAGGGCCTTGAGCTGTTCCATAGCGGCCGGACGGTAGACGTCGCAGCTGGCCAGCAGCACCTTTTTCTTCGACCGCTCCTTGAGCAGCTTGGCCAGCTTGGCCGTGCTGGTGGTCTTACCCGCGCCCTGGAGACCGGCCATCAGGATCACGGCGGGGGGCACGGCGGCCAGGTTGAGCTGGGCGTTTTCGCCGCCCATCAGGGCCGCCAACTCGTCGTGGACCACCTTGATCACCGCCTGTCCGGGGGTGAGGCTGGCCAGCACGTCCTGGCCCAGGGCCCGCTCTTTCACATGGGCGATGAAATCCTTGACCACCGGCAGGGCCACGTCGGCCTCCAGCAGGGCCATGCGCACTTCCCGCAGCGCGTCCTGGATGTTGGCTTCGGTCAGGCGGGCCTGGCCGCGGAGATTCTTGATAACGCCGGAAAGGCGCTGGGTGAGGTTGTCGAACATCGGTCTGCCCAAACTCCTACTGTCTGCCCAGAATCGCCCCGGCGGCGCATGTTTTCAGGGACGGTTCTAGTGTAAACTTTTCAAAAGTCCTGGATTTTACTACATGGAAGGCATGATTCCCTATTTCGCAGTGGCCCTGCTCTACGCCGGGCTGGGGGCCTATTTCTGGCGCCGGACCTGGCACGCCGGCAGCTACGGCGGCACTGCCATGGCTGACAAGTCCGCCCAAGCCCTGCGCAGCCTGGCCGTTCTTCCGCCCTTGGCCGGCCACGGGCTACTGTTGCAGGCCTCGGTCTTTTCGCCTTTCGGGCTGGACTTCGGTATCAGCAACGCCATTTCCGCCATCGCCTGGCTGATCGTGGCCACCTACTGGCTGGTGAACCTGCGCTACCGGATGGAGGCCATGCTGGCCCTGGCCCTGCCCTTGGCGGCGGCCAGCGCCCTGTTGCCGGCCTTCCTGCCCTCTCCCCACTTGCTGCCCCATTCCAGCCTGCCCCTGTTCAAGCTGCACTTGGCGATTTCCATGCTGGCCTACAGCCTGCTTTCCATCGCCGCCCTCCACGCCCTGCTGATGGCGCTAGTGGAAAAACGCCTGCACGAAAAGACCCTGTTGGCCACCTTCGTCGGCATGCCGCCGCTGCTGACCATGGAACACCTCCTGTTCCAGATCATCGGCGCGGGCTTCGCCCTGCTGACCCTGACCTTGGGCAGCGGCATCCTGTTTTCCGAGGAGCTGTTCGGCAAACCGCTCCAGCTCAGCCACAAGACGATATTCGCCGTCATTTCCTGGGCCGCCTTCGCCGGCCTGCTGGTTGGCCGCCACGCCTACGGCTGGCGCGGCCGAACCGCCATCCGCTGGACCCTGGCCGGCTTCGCCCTGCTGTTGCTGGGCTACCTGGGCAGCAAATTCGTGCTGGAAGTCGTCCTCGGCCGCGCTTGACAAGCCCGGACCCCGCCACAAGAATTAAACCCAACAACTCAAGGGAATAACCCGCTTTGGAAGACATCCCCATAAGCCTGCTACTGGCCGCTTTGGCAGTGCTGCTGGTGGCGTCCGGCTTTTTCTCCGCCGCCGAAACCAGCATGATGGCCCTTAACCGTTATCGCCTGAAACACCTGGTACGGGAAGGCCATCGGGGCGCCAAGCTCACCGCCGCCCTCCTTGACAAAACCGATAAGCTGCTGGGCGTGGTATTGCTGGGAAACAACCTGCTCAATGCCGCTTCTGCCGCCCTGGTCACCCTCATCACCATTCGCCTGTTCGGCAGCAACGAGTTGATGCTCACCGCCGGCACCCTGGCAGTGACCTTCCTTATCCTGGTGTTCAGCGAAGTCACCCCCAAGGTATTGGGCGCCACCTATCCGGAGCGCATCGCCTTTCCCGCCGGCTACCTGCTGGCGCCGATGCTCAAGCTGTTCTATCCCGCCGTGTGGTTCGTCAACCTTTTCGTCCGCGGCCTGCTGGCATTGGCCCGCATCAAGCCCCCGGAGAACCTCCAGGCCAACCTGAGCATGGAGGAATTGCGCAGCGTGGTGCTGGAAGCCGGCGGCTTCATTCCAGAAAAACACCAGAGCGTGCTGCTCAACATCTTCGATCTGGAAAAGAGCACCGTGGATGACGTCATGACGCCCCGCAGCCAAATCGAGGCCATCGACCTGACCGACCCCCTGGAGCAGATCCTGCACCAGGTTTCCACCTGCTACCACACGCGGCTGCCGGTGTGCGAAGGCACCCTGGACAATATCGTCGGCGTCCTCCACGTGCGTAAAGTGCTGCACGTCACCCAGAGCGAGGATTTCACCCTGGAGGAACTGCGCAAGATCATCCGCGAACCATATTTCATTCCCAGCGGCACCCCCCTGTTCTCCCAGATCCAGTTCTTCCAGGAGAACCAGCGCCGCGTTGGCCTGGTGGTGGACGAGTACGGCGAACTGCTGGGGCTGGTGAGCATGGAAGACATCCTGGAGGAAATCGTGGGGGAATTCACCACCCACTCCCCCGCTTTCGCTTCCAGCTACGTGCAGCAACCTGATGGAAGTTGGGTGGTGGACGGGGGCGCGCTGCTGCGGGACCTGAACCGCAAGCTGGGGCTGGACTTCCCCCTTTCCGGGCCGAAAACCCTGAATGGGCTGATTCTCGAACATCTGGAGGACATCCCGGAAAGCGGCACCAGCCTCAAAATCGGCGACCAGGCCCTGGAAATTCTTCAAACCCAGGATCGGGCGGTGAAGACGGTGCTTGTTTTTCCCCACACCGGCGGCCGGTAAACCCCGCTCTTCCTTTACAAGATCGCGTGTTACATGCATTATTTGATCTGATTTGGCAGGTTTCTCGGAAACCCGGAAGAACAACATGGCGGCAAACTCCACCCAAATGACGGGGCTGGCCTATTCCCTGGTACAGCAGGGACTGATGGCGGAAGCCGACGCCGAGGCCATCCAGGAGCAGGCCAAAGGCAGCGGCAGCAGCTTCGTGACTCAGGCCATCCAGAGCCACAAGATCAAAGCCCTGGACTTGGCCGAATTCACCGCCCACACCTTCGGCTATCCCCTGCTGGACCTGGACACCTTCGACCTGGAGCACATCCACACCGCCCTCCTCGATCCCAGGCTGATCCAGACCCACCGCATCATCCCTCTCTACCAGCGGGGCAATCGGGTATTCGTCGCCACCTCCGACCCCACCAACCAGCACGCCCTGGACGCCATCAAGTTCAAAACCAGCCTGGCGGTGGACCCCATCGTGGTGGAGGACGACAAGCTGGGAAAAATCCTGGGCAAGCTGGTGGAGGCCACCGACACCACCCTGCAAAACCTGGCCGGCGAGGACATCGAACTGGAGTTCACCGACGAGGAAGCCCAGGCGAAAAAAGAGACCGAGGCGACCACCGAAATCGACGACGCGCCGGTGGTGAAATATATCCAGAAAGTCCTGCTGGACGCCATCAACGCCGGGGCCTCGGACATCCACTTCGAGCCTTTCGAGAAGTTCTACCGTATCCGCTACCGCATGGACGGCATCCTTTACGAAGTGGGGCAGCCCCCCTTGGCGATCAAAGAAAAAATCGCTTCCCGCATCAAGGTGATTTCCAAAATGGATATCGCCGAGAAGCGCGTCCCCCAGGACGGGCGGATGAAGCTGGTACTGTCCAAGAACCGGGCCATCGACTTCCGCGTCAGCTCCCTTCCCACCCTGTGGGGGGAGAAAATCGTGATGCGTATTCTCGATCCCTCCAGCGCCACCCTGGGCATCGAAGCCCTGGGCTACGAATCGGATCAGAAAGAGGCGCTGCTTAGCGCTATCAAGCGCCCCTACGGCATGGTTTTGGTGACCGGTCCCACGGGCAGCGGCAAGACGGTATCCCTCTACACCTGTCTCAACATTCTCAACGAGCCGGGGATCAACATTTCCACCGCCGAGGATCCGGCGGAAATCAACCTGGCCGGCATCAACCAGGTGAACGTCAACGAAAAGGCAGGCCTCTCCTTCGCCGCCGCGTTGAAATCCTTTCTGCGCCAAGACCCGGACATCATCATGGTGGGCGAAATCCGGGACCTGGAGACCGCCGACATCGCCATCAAAGCCGCCCAGACCGGCCACATGGTGCTGTCCACCCTCCACACCAACGACGCCCCCGGCACCCTCACGCGCATGATGAACATGGGGGTAGCGCCGTTCAACATCGCCTCCGCGGTGATCCTGATCACCGCCCAGCGCTTGGCGCGCCGCCTGTGCAAATGCAAAGTGCCGGTGGATATTCCCCGGGAGGCCTTGTTGCGTGCCGGCTTCGCCGAAGCGGACCTGGACGGTTCCTGGAAACCTTACGCCCATAAGGAAGGCGGCTGCGACCTGTGCAAAGGCACCGGCTACAAGGGCCGGGTGGGCATTTACCAAGTGATGCCGATTACCGACGAGATGAGCCGCATCATCATGAAAAACGGCACGGCCCACGACATCGCCGACCAAGCCCGCCGCGAAGGAGTGCGTGACCTTCGGCAGTCCGGGCTGCTGAAAGTCAAGCAAGGGCTCACTTCCCTGGAGGAAGTGGAAGCCGTCACCAACGAATAATCGAGGACATCATGGCCGCAGAAGCGAAAGGCAAAGCCACGAAAGAAATCCTTTTCCTGTGGGAAGGCACCGACAAGAAAGGCAAGAAACTCAAGGGCGAAATGCGCGCCCCGGGTGAAGCTGCGGTCAACGTCATGCTGCGCCGCCAGGGCATCACCCCCCTCAAGGTCAAGAAGGGCAGCAGCGGCCGAGGGGGGAAAATCACCGAGAAAGACGTTACCCTGTTCACCCGCCAGCTCGCCACCATGATGAAGTCCGGCGTGCCCCTGCTGCAAGCCTTCGACATCGTGGGCAAGGGCCACAGCAACCCGGCCGTCGCCCGCCTGCTGATGGACGTCAAGAACGAGGTCCAGACCGGCAGCAGCCTGTCCCAGGCGTTCAAGAAGCACCCCCTCTATTTCGACGCTCTGTTCTGCAACCTGATCAACGCCGGCGAGCAGGCGGGTATCCTGGACACGGTGCTGGACCGCCTGGCCACCTACAAGGAAAAAATCCTCGCCATCAAGGGCAAGATCAAATCGGCCATGACCTACCCCATTGCGGTGATCGTGGTAGCCTTCATCATCACTGCGGTGATCATGATTTTCGTGGTCCCGGCGTTCAAGGAGCTGTTCTCCAGCTTCGGTGCCGACCTGCCGACCCCTACCCTGGTCATTATGGGAATCTCGGATTTCTTCGTTAAATACTGGTACGCCATTTTCGGTGGCATTTTCGGCAGCTTCTACGCCTTCTTCTACACCCTGAAGCGCTCGAAGAAGATGCAGGAAACCATGCAGCGCCTCTCCCTGCGGCTGCCGATCTTCGGCCCCATCCTGGAAAAATCCGCCACCGCCCGCTGGACCCGCACCCTTTCCACCATGTTCGCCGCCGGCGTACCCCTGGTGGATGCCCTGGATTCCGTGGCGGGCGCGGCGGGCAATATTATTTACTACAACGCCACCAAGAAAATCCAAAGCGAAGTCTCCACCGGCACCAGCCTCACCGTCGCCATGCAGAACGCCGACTTGTTTCCCAACATGGTGATTCAGATGGTGGCCATCGGCGAGGAATCCGGCGCCCTGGACGCCATGCTGTCCAAAGTGGCCGATTTCTTCGAGGCCGAAGTGGACGACGCGGTGGACGCCCTGTCCAGCCTGATGGAGCCCATGATCATGGTGGTGTTGGGTACCTTGATCGGCGGCCTGGTGGTGGCCATGTACCTGCCGATCTTCAAGATGGGTGAGGCGGTCGGCTGATTCCATGACCTTGATCGAACTTTTCCAGTCGACGCCGGCGGCGTTCGTTGCCGTCGCCGCGGTGGTGGGCCTGATGGTGGGCAGCTTCTTGAACGTGGTGGTCCACCGCCTGCCGAAAATGATGGAGCGGGAGTGGCAGGCCCAATGCGCCGAATTGCGGGGCGAGGTCCCCGCCGCCGAAACCGCCCCCTACAACCTGGTCGTCCCCCGCTCCGCTTGCCCCGCCTGCGAACACCCCATCGCCGCCAGGGAAAACATCCCGATCCTGAGCTATGTCTGGCAGAAGGGCCGCTGCAGGCACTGCGGCCACTCCATCAGCCCCCGCTATCCGGTGGTGGAGGCCTTCACCGGCGTGGTGAGCGGCTACGCTGCCTGGCATTTCGGCTTCGGCCCCCAAGCCCTGGCCGCCCTGGCATTCTGCTGGACCCTGATTGCCCTGACCTTCATCGACCTGGACACCCAGCTGCTGCCCGACAGCCTGACCCAACCCCTGATCTGGGTCGGACTGCTGGTCAACCTGGGCGGCACCTTCGCCTCCCTCCCCGCCGCCCTGATGGGCGCCGTCGTCGGCTATCTGGCGCTGTGGTCGGTCTACTGGCTGTTCAAGCTCGCCACCGGCAAGGAGGGCATGGGCTACGGCGACTTCAAGCTATTGGCCGCCATCGGCGCCTGGCTGGGTTGGCAGATGCTGCCTTTGACCATCCTGCTCTCCTCCCTGGTGGGGGCGGCAGTGGGCATCGCCCTGATGGTGTTCGCCCGCCGCGGCCGTGACGTTCCCATTCCCTTCGGCCCCTACCTCGCCGGAGGGGGGTTGATCGCCCTGTTCTGGGGAACGGAACTGACCCGGGCCTACCTGGGGTTTTTCTGAACATGCGTTTCGTAGTCGCCCTCACCGGCGGCATCGGCTGCGGGAAGAGCAGTGCAACGAAGCTCTTTGCCGAACTGGGCGCCGGGATTGTGGACACCGACGAAATCGCCCATCGCCTTACCCTTCCCGGCGCACGGGCGCTGCAGGAAATCGCCTCCCGCCTGGGCCCCGAATACCTGCTCCCCGACGGCAGCCTGGACCGGGGAGCGCTTCGCCGCCGCGTCTTTTCGGACCCCACCGCCAAGGCCGGGCTGGAGGCCATTCTCCACCCCCTCATCCGCCGGGAAGCGGAAGCGGAAATCGCCCGCCAGAGCGCTCCCTACGCGGTAGTGGCGGTTCCCCTGCTGTTTGAATCCGGCGCATCCTATCGGAAACTGGCGCAACAGGTGGTGGTCGTGGACTGCGCCGAGGAAAAGCAGATAACGCGCACCATGGCACGCAGCGGCCTCAGCCGGGACGAGGTGCGGGCCATCATGGCCCAGCAGGTGACGAGGGAAATCCGCCTGCGCCAGGCGGACGCCGTGCTGCACAACGACGGCAGCCTGGAAGAACTGAAGGAACAGGTAGCCTTCCTCCACCGGCGCTTCCTGGAACTGGCGGCGGGGGAAAGCAAGCAGCGTTTGTCAAAAACATCGCATTGATTCAAAATAGCCTTTTCCAAGCCGGACACGGACAGTGATCATTTACGACCACCCCCTCAACGAACGGGTAAGAACCCTTCTGCGGCTGGAGGACCTCTTCGCAAAGGTCGCGTTCTTTTCCGCCCGCACCGAGGCTTTGGACCATCATGTGGCCCTGCTGGCCTTGTTCGAAATCCTCGAAGTTTCCGGCCGGGCCGACCTTAAATCCGATCTGCTGCAGGAACTGGAACGCCAGAAGGTCATGCTGGACGGCTTGCGCCACAACCCGGCGATTTCCGAGGACGCCCTGGACGGACTCCTGGCCGATATCCGCAAGACCTGCGAACGTATCCTGGAAATGAGCGGCCGCTTCGGCCAGCATCTGCGGGAAGACGAGTGGCTGATGGGCATCAAGCAGCGGGCCTGCATTCCTGGCGGCTCTTGCGAGTTCGACCTCCCCTCCTACCACTATTGGCTGCACTTGCCAGCGGAAACCCGGCGTCAGAACCTCACCGCATGGATGGCGCCGATGCAGCCGATCCACGACGGACTGATCATCGTCCTGCGCCTATTGCGGGACAGCGGCAAAACCGGCCGCCAAGTGGCCGCCCAAGGCTCCTTCCAGCAGATGTTGTCGGGCAAGGTGGTACAGATGCTACGCATCCGCCTCGACCAGGAGCTCCCCTGCATTCCCGAAGTCAGCGCCAACAAGTACGCCATCAACATCCGCTTCGTCACTTTCGGCGACACCTCCCGCACCAAGACCTGCGAACAGGACATCGAGTTCGACCTCACCCTGTGCAGCCTGTAACAAGTTCCCGCCGTGAAACCTGACGCAACGCCTCCCCTGGTCACCTGCCCCATTTGCGGCAAATCCCATCCCTGGACTCGGAACAACCCCTTCCGCCCCTTCTGTTCGGAGCGTTGCAAACTGATCGATCTCGGCCAATGGGCGTCGGAAGCGTACCGGGTGCCCGATGCCACCCCGGTAGACGAGGAAACACCGAAGGACTAGGCTTAGCCCCCCGTGGCGAAGGGCATTTCCACCCGGCTGCCGTCCACCTCCAGGACCATCACCCAATCCGCCCGCCCGGAAACACACACCGGCAGGATGACATCGGCACGCCACACGCCGTCCGGCCCCAAGACCAGGCGATAGCGGTTCTCCCCCATGTCCATGTCGCGCATGGCGAAAGCGGCGGATACCGCCTTGGCGGGAGGAACAGCGACCTGGAGGCCGAAGGGCTTCAAGGCGCCCGGCACGGACAGGAAGCGGACGTCGGCCGCCTTGCCGTCCCATTCCAGCCGGCACCCCCGCACCGGGTCCGCACACTGGGTCACGGGTGCCGTTTTCTGCATGCACCCCGCCAGCACCAGCACCAGCACCCACCCCATTCCGATCCCCAACCTGGCCATAGTTTCCGCTTTCCCGCCTATGTTAAGATTCGCAGCACACGTCCACCGCGCTACCCTGTGAAACCGCTCACTTTTTCCATTTTACGCCTGCTTTCCCATGATACCTTCCAATCGGGGGAAGCATTGGCCCATCGCCTGGGCGTATCCCGCACCAGCATCTGGCAGGCCCTGGAGGCCTTGGAAGAGACCGGCCTCAGCCTCCAGCGCATTCGCGGGCGAGGCTACCGGCTGCCCCGTCCCATCCAGTGGCTGGAGGCGGAACGCATCACCGCCGCCCTGGGAGCAAAGGCGGCGGATTTTTCCCTGGACATCCACGACCACCTGCCTTCCACCAACACCCTGCTGATGAAACAGGCCCAGGAAGGGGCCGCCCACCGCACCTGCCTCCTGGCGGAAACCCAGGGAGCCGGCCGTGGCCGTCAGGGCAAGCGCTGGCGTTCCTCCCTCGGCGGAAGCCTGACCTTTTCCCTCCTGTGGCGCTTCGATCAGGGCGTCGCCGCCCTTTACGGACTCAGCCTGGCGGTGGGCATCGCTCTGGTGCGGGCGCTGCACACCGAAGGGGCCTCGGGCATCGCCTTGAAATGGCCCAACGACCTTCTCCACCACCATCGGAAACTGGCCGGCATTCTGATCGAATTGCAGGGGGACGCCCTTGGTCCCAGCGCCGCGGTCATCGGCATCGGCCTCAACCTGGAGGTTCCCGACTTGCTGCGGCAACAGGTGGACCAGCCCGTCACCGACCTGGGTGCCATCACCGGCCGCCCCTTCGACCGCAACCGTGTCCTGGCTTCGGTCCTGCTTCACTTGGGCGACGTGCTGGAGGCGTTCGAAAACCAGGGCTTCGCCGCCCTGCGGGACGAATGGCTGCGCCACCATGCCTTCCACGACAAGCCGGTAAGACTGTCCATGCCGGACGGCTCCCACTGGGAAGGTCGGGCCGTGGGCATCGCGGACGACGGTGCTTTGCTGGTGGAAACCAGCCAGGGGCCCCGCCGCTTCGCTTCCGGTGAAGTCAGCCTGCGGGGTGGGGCATGATCCTCGCCGTGGATGCGGGCAACAGCCGCATCAAATGGGGCCTCCACGATGGCGATGCCTGGGTGGCCGGCGGCGCCGTCGCTGCCGGCGATACCGCCGCCCTTGGCCGGGCCTGGAGGGATATTCCGCGGCCGAACAAGGCGATGGTCTCCAACGTCGCCGGGGAGGAAACCCGACATCGTCTGCACCGGGCGCTTGCCCCTCTCTGCGGTGATGTGTCCTGGGCAAGCGCCCAGGCCGAACGGGGCGGGGTCAAAAACGGCTATCGCCGGCCCGGCCAATTGGGAAGCGACCGCTGGGCCGCCCTGATCGGCGCCCGCAGCCTGGAAAAGGGGCCGTGCCTGGTGGTCTGCGCCGGCACCGCCCTCACCGCCGACGCCCTCGATGCCGAGGGGTGCTTTCTCGGCGGGATCATCGTTCCCGGCCTGCGGCTCATGCAGCGGGCCCTGGCGGAAAACACCGCCGCCCTCGAAGCACAGGAGGGCCGCTTCGCCCCTTTCCCCGACAACACTGCCGACGCCCTGCACAGCGGTGCCCTCCAGGCGCTGGGGGGGGCGGTGGAGCGCATGCTGCGCCAGCTTGAGGTGCAGGTTGGGCGGACGCCCCACTGCCTGGCCAGCGGAGGCGACGCCCCTCTCCTGCTGCCCCTTCTGCCGCCCCATGCCCGGCATGTGGAGAACCTCGTACTCGAAGGATTGATAAGGATGGCCCGCCCATGAAGAACAAGCCCACCGCCCCAGTCCTGAAGTGGCTCGTGCTCCTGCTGCTCTTCGCCAACGGCTTCTTCTTCGCCTATACCCGCTTCGCCGCCCCCCCCCAGGGGGAACCCTTGCAGGCCCACGCCCCGCTGAACAGCGACCAACTGAAACTGCTAGCCGAAGCACCGGCAGAGCCCGCGCCGGCCCCCATTCCCACGAAACCGACGGTCTGCCTGGAATGGGGCTTATTCACCGAGACCCAATTGGAACCTGCCCGCCGCGCCCTGGAAAGACTCCCCGTGGCGCCGGAGCAGGTAACGGTACGGCGTCAGGAGGAAAACAGCGGCAACTTCTGGGTCTACATCCCGCCCCTGCGAACCCGCGAGGACGCGCAGAAAAAGCTGGGAGAAGTGCGGGCCCTGGGCATCGAGGAGGGCTACATTCTCCAGGACAGCTCCCGTTGGAAGAATGCCATTTCCCTCGGCGTATTCAGCAACGAGGACGGCGCCAAGCGCCACCTCGCCGCCCTCCAGGCAAAGGGGGTACGCTCGGCCATGGCCGGCGCCCGCAAGCACGACACTGGCCAAGCCCTGTTGCGCATCAACCGCGGGGATGACACCACCATGGAAGCGGTGGTGAGACTCAAGCTTCAATTCCCCGCCACTGCCGTCAAGGCGGTGGAATGCGGGAACTAGCAACTAAGGAAATATTTTCCCCGGGTTGAGGATATCCCGGGGATCGAACACCTGTTTGATTTCCTTCATCACCCCCAGGGTGACGGCGTCGATCTCCCGCGGCACGAAGGGTCGCTTCTCGCTGCCGACGCCATGCTCTCCGGACAGGGTACCGCCCAGATGCAGCACCTGATCGAACACCTCTCCCAGGCAGGCTTCCGCCCGGCCCATTTCATCCCGGTCGTCGGGATTCACCAGCAGGTTGACGTGGAGGTTGCCGTTGCCGGCGTGGCCGAAATTCACGTTGGCGACGCGATAGCGCGCACTCAGTTCCGCCAGGCCCTGCAGCAGTTCGGGCAGCCGGGAGACCGGCACCACCACATCTTCGTTGATTTTTTTCGGTGCGATATCCCGCAGCAAGGGGGACAAAGCTTTGCGGGCCGCCCATAGGGCCGCGCTGTCGGCTTCTCGCCGCGCTTCGATCAGGCCCGCATTGCGGCAGGCCTGGAGAATGGCTTCCGCTGCCTCCCCGACTTCTGCCGCCGAGCCATCCACCTCGATCATCAGCATGGCCCGGGTATCCGCCGGAATCAGTTCCGGCTGACGGGACCGGATCAGGTCCAGGGCGGCGTTGTCCATGAACTCCAAGGCGCTGGGAATATGGGACTGCCCCATGATGGCCACGATGGCCTCCGCGCAGCTCTTGGCATCCCGGTAATGGGCGGTCAGCCCGCCGGTTTTCGGGGGTAGGGGAGTCAGTTTGAGGGTCGCCTCGACGATCACCGCCAGGGTTCCTTCCGACCCCACCAGCAAGCGCGTGAGGTCGTAACCCACCACCCCTTTGGTGGTGTAGCACCCCGTCCGAACGATTTCGCCCTTCCCGGTGACCGCCGTCAGCCCCAACACGTGGTCCCGGCTAACGCCGTACTTGACCGCGTGGGGGCCGGCGGCGCAGGTTGCCAAGTTGCCGCCCACGGTGCAGTAGGCGCTGCTGGAGGGGTCGGGGGGCCAGAAGAACCCGCACCCCCGGGCGGCGTCCTGGACTTCCTGGTTGAGCACGCCCGGCTCCACCACCATCACCCGGTTGGCCGGGTCCACCGCCAGGATGCGCCGCATCCGCTCCAGGGAGAGCACCACCCCGCCCCGCTCCGGCAGGCTTCCTCCGGCGGTGCCGGTGCCTCGTCCCCGGGGAGTGAGGGGCACTTGGTATTCATTGCACAAGGCAACCAACGCCTGCACCTGGGCCGCCTCGGTCGGCAGCGCCACCGCCTCGGGCGGGAACACTTTGCGGCTGTTGTCGTAGCCGTAGGCGTAGCGCTCCGCCGGGTCGATCAGCAGTCCATCGGGGGGGAGCAGCGACCTCAGGCGGGAAAGGAAATCGGCGGATAGCATGGAAGGAAAAAGAACTGCGACGAAGCTTCAGCAGGTGCCGCGAATCTTGGACAGGGTGGAGGTGGTGGAACGCTCGAACAGGAAAGGGATGGAATGCACCTTCCCTCCCCAGCCCAGCACTTCCTTGGCGCCGACGATGGCCTCCACCGGCCAGTCGCCTCCCTTCACCAGGATGTCCGGCCGGCAGGCCAGAATCAGTTGCAAGGGCGTGTCCTCGTCAAAACTGGCCACCAAGTCGACGCTGGCCAAGGCCGCCAGCACCGCCATCCGGTCTTCCAGGCAGTTCACCGGCCGGTCGCCCCCTTTGCCCAGGCGCTTCACCGAGGCGTCGCTGTTGACCCCCACCACCAGGCTGGCCCCCAACGCCCGGGCCTGGGCCAAGTAGGTGGCATGACCCCGGTGCAGTAAGTCGAAGCAGCCGTTGGTGAACACCAGGGGTCGGGACAGTTCGGCCGCTCGGGCGGACAACGCGTCCAGCGCGCAGATTTTGCGTTCGAAATCCGGTGGAAAATACGTCACGGAAGGCCCTAGTCCAGATATTCGAACAGCTTGACCACTTTCTTCACCCCGCTGGTGGTGCTGGCCAAGTCGGTGGCATCGGCGGCCTCCTGGCGGCTCACCATGCCCAGGAGGTAGACCACGCCGTTTTCGGTCACCACCTTGACGTGGACGGTCTGGAATTTGTTGGCCTCCAGGAAGCGGGCCTTAACCTTGGAGGTGATGAAGGTGTCGTTGCTGCGTGACGTGAGAGAAGTGGCGCCAGCCACCGCCACGTCGTTCACCACCCCACGGACGTTGGGAATGCTGCGCACGATGCGCTCCACTTCCTGCTTGTCCTCCTCGCTGGGAGCCTCGCCCGTGACCAGCACGTTGCGGTTGAAGGTGTTGACGTTGATGTGCACCTTGTCCCCGAACTTGTCGGAAATGCGGCTGGCCGCCTTGAGGTCGATGCCCTGGTCTTCCACATAGGTACCCGACGTGCGGCGGTCGGTGGCCATCACCACTCCGCCCGCCACGGCACCGCCCGCTACCACGGGAGCGCAGGCCTGCAAGGCGGGAACCAGCAACAAAGTCAGCATCAGGATATTGAAACGCATTATTCCACTCCCATAAGTAAGCAATCGATGGCGTCGCACAGGCAGTGGATGGTCAACAAATGGATTTCCTGTATCCGTGCCGTACGCTCTCCGGGCGCGCAAAGATGGATATCGCCATCCTGGAGAAGTTCCCCCATCTGCCCGCCACCCTTGCCGGTGAGGGCCACCACCGTCATTTCCCGCTCGTGGGCAGCACGAATGGCCCGGACCACGTTTGGGGAGTTGCCGCTGGTGGAGATCGCCAGCAGCACGTCCCCGGCCTGCCCCAGGGCCAGCACCTGCTTGGAGAACACCTGCTCGAAGGCGTAATCATTGGCGATGGAGGTCAGGGTGGAGCAATCCGTGGTCAGCGCCATGGCGGCCAGGGCCGGGCGTTCCATCTCGAAACGGTTCAGCAGCTCGGCGGAAAAATGCTGGGCATCGGCGGCGGATCCGCCGTTGCCGCAACTCAGTATCTTGCCGTCGGACAGCAGGCACTGCACCATATGTTCTGCGGCGGCGGCAATGGGCTCAGCCAGGACGTCCAGGGCCTGGAGCTTGAGGTCCGCGCTCTCGGTAAAATTGTGGCTGACTCGGGCGACCAGGTCCATCGTAGACACTCTCGTTAAGAAACCAGGATTGTAGCGTTTTGGGGCGGCCGCAGAAACCGGCTGCTCAGGCGGTGAAGGCGTCGCGAATCCACTCGATCGCCTCGAAGTCCATGCCGCTCAATAAAACCGCATCAAAACGGCAGGGGGGCAGTTTCCCCAGCTTGGCCAGATAATGCTGGGCCGCCAGCGTGACCCGATGCTGTTTCCGGGAAGTGATGCTCTCCGCCGCCCCGCCGAATCCGCCGCCCCGCCGCAGGCGCACCTCCACGAACACCAAGGTGGGGCCCTCCCGGCACACCAGGTCGATTTCCCCTTGGCGGCAACGGTAGTTCCTTTCCTCCACGCGCAGGCCGTGGCGCTCCAGAAAGGCCGCCGCCAACGCCTCGGCCCGGGCGCCGTCCTGCTTCACTCCGCCTTGGCCTGGCCCACCGGCAGGGGTTCGCCCTGCTTGAATTCGGCCAGGGGGAGCGTCCGGGTAAATAGCCGGTTGGCACCGAGGGTCACCCGCCCCGTGACCCCATCGAGAGCGGCACCGTCCTTGAAGGCGGTGGACAACAAGGTGTTGACGATACGGTAGGCGTCGATCCCCAGGGCGTACATCCGCTCCATATCCAGGGTATAAATGCCCTCCGGCCGGGTGTAGACCATCACCGCCGGATGGTCCGGCTGAAGCAGCCAGGGCATATCCACGAAGCGCACGCCATTGAGGTCTACGTTGCGCTGAACGCCATCCCGGGAACCATATACCTGAGAGGTGGCGTAGACCGGCGTACCATTGCCGATATACGGACGCGCCTGCCGGGCACGCCTCCCGTCCAGGGCTAGAAATACCAGGTCCGGCTGGCCGGCGGCAATCTCCTCCCGCAAGCCGGGGTAAATCTGCTTGCCTGCCGGCAATGCCACATCGCCCGCGACCACACCGCCCAGGGCGTTCCATTCTTCGACGAAGGATTGCTCCATCCGCTTGGACAGGGGCGTCGGGGCCGAGACGGTCATCGCCCGCCTTTTCCCTTCGCCGTAGGCGTAGCGGGCCACTTGGCGGGCCTCCGCCTCCACTTGAATGCCGAAGGCGTATAACTGCTTGGGCCATTCATTGGCGTCGGTTTCCGGCATGTTCAGCGCCAGGGTGGGAACGGCGACCAACTCGCTTTTGGCGAGAGCCGTTACGGCATTGCGGGTCAAGGGACCGACAACGGCGTTGCATTCGTCAGCCAGCGCCTGCCGGTAGGCGGTAAGGGCGTCCTCCGGGGCGTCCCCTGTCCCATAAACCTGGACGGAAATCGCCGCCTCGCCATCGTTGCTTCGGGCGGCGAGAAAGCCGTCCCGCACCGGCTCCGCCAGTTTGGCGAAACTGTCCGATTGCAGGGGCAAGATCAGGCATGCGCGGCGCGCCGGAACACCGTTTTGCTGCGGCGCGCCCTCGTCCGTCTTTTGGGTTAGAATTTCCGGGGTCGATGGAACCGGCTTTTCCCCATCGGCCCCCTCTTCAGCGTAGCCATGACTCAACCCGGCGAGCATAAGCGCCACGACCGACAACAAGGAAAGCCAACGTTGCATCCCGATTCACAACCCGTTATGGAAACCGGTTCATTATATGTGGTTGCCACGCCTATTGGAAATTTGCGGGATATCACCCTGCGCGCCCTGGATGTCCTGAAGTCCGTCGACATCATCGCGGCGGAGGATACCCGCAACTCCTCCCATCTGTTGCAGCACTACGGCATCGCCACCCAGTTGACCGCCCTCCACGAACATAATGAACGTGCTGCCACGGAAAAACTCCTGGCCCGCCTCGAGGAGGGGAAAACCATCGCCCTCATCAGCGATGCCGGTACGCCTGCCATCAGCGACCCGGGCGGCCACTTGGTCAAGATCGCCCGGCAGCGGGGTTTTCGCGTCACGCCCATCCCCGGCCCCTCCGCCGCCACCGCCGCCGTTTCGGCCTCCGGCACGGATAGTACGCATTATCTGTTCTATGGCTTCCTGCCAGCCAAACCTGCGGCCCGCCGCAAAGCCCTGCTGCCCCTGGCCCACCTGCCCTACACACTGGTTTTTTACGAAGCCCCTCACCGCATCCTGGAATGCGTCGATGACCTGGCGGCCGCCTTCGGCCCGGAACGTGAAGTGACCTTCGCCCGGGAACTGACCAAGCTGTTCGAAACCCTCCACAACTGCCGCCTGGAAGAAGCCCGCCCCTGGCTGGAGGGGGATGCCCATCGCCAGAAGGGCGAATTCGTGCTGGTGGTGGAAGCCTATACCGGTGAAGAGGGTGAGGCCGAGGAAGCCGAGGCACTGCGCGTACTACACGTACTGCTGGCCGAACTCCCCCTGAAACAGGCGGTGAAATTGGCGGCGGAAATCACCGGGCAGAAGAAGAACCACCTTTACGAACAAGCCCTGGAAATGCGCGCGGGCGAAGAGGATACCTAGTCCGTAATCCCCGCGCGGCCGTTACAAATGGAAGCGCCCCAGCCGAATGGTTGGGGCGCTTTTTTTTGACCCTCGCAACGAAGGGCGCTACCGGTATTCCACAAACGCCAAAGCCCTCACGAGGAGGGCTTTGGTTTAAAGGGAGCCTGGCGATGACCTACTTTCACGTGGGTATCCACACTATCATCGGCGCAAAGTCGTTTCACTGCTGAGTTCGGGATGG
>Ga0209269_1000705_pt1 | contig 26069 bp, 20 predicted proteins | sample MTBAKMMethaMetaG_FD_187455 | JGI IMG/M metagenome (GOLD analysis project Ga0209269, IMG submission 187455) | Enrichment culture microbial communities from Arthur Kill intertidal strait, New Jersey, USA, that are MTBE-degrading - MTBE-AKM (Arthur... | ecosystem: Environmental > Aquatic > Marine >... | reverse complement strand
CGTACCGTACTGCTATTGGGAGATAACCGGTCTGGCCGCCGGCGCCTCCATCACCGTGCAGACCCCCGAGTTCGCTCTTTCCGAGGCGTCCATGCATACGATCACCTTCCGGGCTGACTACGATTCGGAGGTGTTCGAGTCCGACGAGACCAACAACCAGATGGCCTGGGCGCTGTACGTCGATCCGGCCGAATGGACCGTCCTGCTCTACATGGACGGGGACAACAACCTGGAGTACGACATGCTCTACGACTTCATGCGCATGACCGGGGTCGGCAGCAACCACTTCGTGAGCGTGGTCGTGCAGATGGACCGTTCTCCCTCTTACGATACAACCTATGGTGACTGGGACCAGTGCCTGCGCTTCTACGTGGAAAGTCCGATGCTGGCCTACGAGTCCGACGCCCTAATGGACATCGGCGAGGTCAACATGGGTGATGGAGCAACATTAGAGGACTTCCTGGTGTGGGGCGCACAGACCTATGTGGCCGACCGCTACATGGTGGTGCTCAAGGACCACGGCGGCAGCTGGTTGGGATGCTGTCAGGACATGACGTCCGGCGGGGACATCCTTTCCCTTCCTGAGATATCATACGCCTTCCGGGCCATGGTCAACGAGACCGGCTCCCCCATCGACCTGGTGCTGTTCGATGACTGCCTGATGGGCTCCTTGGAGGTGGTGGCCGAGCTGAACGATACCGCTGAATACATGGTGGCCTCCGAGACGTCCGGATGGACCAGCAACATCGACTACGACGAGCTGCTCATTGACCTCAAGGCCGACACGTCCATTTCCACCGATGAACTGGCCATCTCCATCGCCGAGAACATGAACCTGGTGGACAATGGTACATACAACACTCAATGCGCGGCGGCATACAACCTGACCAAGGTCGACGCGCTGATCAATGGACTGAACGACTATCTCGACGATCTGTACACGAGCTGGGTGGAGGACCCTGGTCACCTGCAATGGTCTCGCGGTTACTCCCAATCCCTGGAGGTGCTCGGGGACCCGGACACCATCGACCTGTACCAGTTCATCACCAACACCATGATGATCTGCAACAACCCTGACCTCAACGTCACGGGACAGGCGGTACTGGACATGTTCAACAGCTCATCGACAGACCCGTTCGTGCTGACCTGCCTCACCACCCAAAGTGTCTCCTTCTGTCACGGCCTGTCCGCCTACTTCCCGCTGTGGCTGGACGATTTCAGCGCGGGATACATGAGCTGCGGGGCGATCTGCTACATGAGCGAATGGCCTGCCATGGTGGAGACATATCTGAACGATGGCCCGCCATTGACCATACTCGACCTCGAAGGGACGATGGGTAACGATAACTGGTTCGTCTCCGAGGTGCTGGTGGGCTTCCTGTACTATGACCCCACAAATATGGGGATCGGCTACCTCAACTACTCCTTCGGAGTGGGATGGTCCGCCTTCACCGGACCGTTCACCGTGAGCGAGGACGGAACGTACACCATCTACTGGTACTCCACAGGGGTCAACGGCGCGGAGGAGACCATCAGGAATGGCTCGTTCCGGATCGATGTGACCGACCCTGCGGTCGTACCCATCGTGGACGGTCACGAGCTTACCCTGAACGCCAGTGACGCCATTAGTGGCGTGGCCACGGTCCACTACCGTGTCGATGGTGGTGCATGGCACGAATATACCGGAACGTTCACTGTCGGTACGGTGGGTTGGCAGTACTCTGTTGAATACTACGCCACGGACCTCGCAGGCAATGATGGGACGGTGCAGACAGTTCTCGTCGGCGATGACGACGATGTGGCTCCCGAGGTGTCGATCGCGTTGGACGGTTCCTTGAGCGAGGGTTGGTATACCACCCCGGTGACGGTCACCCTCAGCGCCAGCGACACCGGGGGTTCCGGACTGGACGCCATATACTACCGTTTGGACGGGAGTAGCTGGGTGACGTACACCGTTCCGTTCCAAGTGAGCGCCAGCGGCACGCACACCCTGGAATTCTACGCCGAGGACAACTTCGGAAACCAGGACGCTGACAGCCGGGTGCTGAAGGTGGACGTTTCCGCCCCCGAATCATCCTATGAGCTGGACGGCGTTCCGATCAACGGGTGGTTCAACGGACCGGTGGGTCTGGAGCTGAACGCTACCGACGAGGACAGCGGGGTGGCGGAAATATGGTACCGCCTGAACGGTGGTGAATGGACGCTTTACGCCGATGCGTTGAACATATCGTCCGAAGGCACCACACTGATGGAATGGTACTCCGTGGATACGGCTGGCAACGAGGAGGAGGTCCAGGAGCTGGAGATAAATATCGATAGCACCGCTCCCACCGTTGCCATCGAAGCCAACGGGATCAACGCCGCGGGTTGGGGCAATGCGTCTGCTTCCTACGTCCTGAACGCCACCGACGAAGGTTCCGGTGTTATGATCATCATGTATCGGGTGGACGGCGGGAACTGGTCTGAATATGCTGGAGCGATCGGCTTCAATGCGACCGGCAGCTATCTGTTGGAATGCTACGTGGTGGACAACGCCAACAACAGCGGTTCGGTTAGCAACTTCACCTGCCACGTGGACACGACCGCTCCCATTTCCGAAACGTCCGTCAGCGGCCTCTTGGACGAGGGCGCGTACCTGAACTTGACGAACGTGACGATGAGCGCCACGGACGCGCATAGCGGAGTGGCGGCGACGTTCGTCTCCACGGACAACGCCACATGGATGGAATACAACGGCACGATCTCCTTCACCGAGGGAACTTACACGATGTGGTACTACACTATGGACGAGGTGGGCAACGCCGAGGCTGTGCGGTCGGTAAGCTTCACCGTCATCGAGGCCACCGTGCCGGAGCAGGTCGATGGCCTGGAGGTGGAAGTGACGGAGGGAATCGCGCTCCTCAGCTGGGAGGCTCCCGAGGATGGCGGAACCGATGTGATCAGCTATCAGGTCTATCGTTCCTTGAACGGCGAGGAGGCGGAGCTCATCGCCACGGTGACCGCGACGGAATACGAGGACGATGGCCTGGTAGAGGGTGACTCGGCCACCTACTACGTAATTGCGGAGAACCTGCTGGGTGAAGGGGAGCAATCCTCGTCGGTTACCGCGGAGATACCGAGCCCGAGCGACAACACCATGCTGTTCGTGGCCATCGGCGCGATCGTGGCGATAGCGGCCATAGGAGCGGTGCTGTTCCTGCGCAAGAAGAGGTAGGAACACCTAACAAACCCCTTACCTTCTTTTTTCAACGCCATCAGCTATATTAAAAAAAATCAATGAAAGGTCGATTATAAATTATCGCGAGCCACGGAACGTCGACGGAAACGGTCCTGCCGAAGCAGTTTGGCTTGCCGACGTTCCGATAGCTCGCTGCGGGCTCTCCCGATCCCGGTGATCGTGCCATGCTTCATGATTATTAATACATGCCTGTTGAGCAAGCTGTCAAGGTATCGTCATCCAAGGTCAGTTCACGTGCTAGACGGTTAAGACCGAACGTCTTCTCATCCATCTTTCTTTTATTGAACTTGTCGATGGAAACGTTCTCTCTCGATTTCGAAAACGATTTATACTTACAAATGTCTTACAAATGTAAGTTATTGAGGTTATATTTGTAATACATATGAGGTGAAAAAATGCAAGGTGAAGAGAACGGACAACCCGGATTGAAGAAGTCCATGGGACCAATCTACCTGTTCGCCATGGCCGCCGCGACCATCATCGGTCCTTGGCTGGTGATGACAAACTGGTGGCTGTCTCTGACAGGAACATCGATCGCCCTGGCCTTCATTCTGGTCGGCTTGATGTGCATCCCCATCGGCCTGGTCTACGGGGAACTGACCGGCATGTTCCCGCAGGTCGGAGGATCGTATGTGTACACTGAAAAAGCGTTCGGCAAGGAAGCGTCGTACTGGACATCGTGGGCACTGATGCTGTCGTACACAGCGGTATTGGCGTTCCAGCTCATGGCACTGATGGACATCATCAGGTTCCTATGGTGGCCGGACATGTCCATAGAGATCATGATGATAATGGCGTCCGGAGTGGCTCTGGCCAACTTCATGCTCAACACGCGGGAGGTCAACATCGGTGCGGGAGTGCAGTTCATCTTGTTCCTGATGCTTGCAGTGGTGGGTTTCGGATATTCACTGCTGTTCTTCACCAACCCGCAGTTCTCGACTAGCAACTGGGAGCCCTTCTTCTTCACTGGAACCAACGGCTTCATCACCGCCACCGCGCTGATGGTCACCATGTTCTTCGGTTTCGAGGTCATTCCCCAGTTCGCAGAAGAGGCCAACTACCCAGCCAAGAAGCACTGGAAGCTCATGGTCGGTTCCATCGTCTTCGCCATGGCCTTCTATGGTATCATCTGTCTTGCCGAGGGCGGCATGGGTCCGATAGGAGAGATCATCGGCACGCCGATGCTCGGCGCCTCCCTGGCAAACGAACTTTATGGCTCCTGGTTGATGTACCTTATCGCCTTAGCGAACGTGGCCGCATTGGCTACCTGCCTGATCGGCTTCTGGATGGGCGGATCAAGAATGCTGCTGGCTATGGGAAGGGCCCGGGTGCTGCCAAAGACGTTCGCCTCCCTTAACAAGAACAACGTTCCCAAGACCGCCAACGTGGTAATTCTGGGGATCGTGCTCATGTTCATTCTAATGTCCGGGACCGCCTGGCTTGCCAGCCTGTTCACTTTGATGGCCATCGGCGTAGGGATAACGTACGTGATGGTCTGTTTGGCGTACCTTAAGTTCAAGAGGACGGCAGCGGATATGGAAAGGCCTTGGAAAGTGCCTGGGGGCTTTGCCACCGGGGTATTGGCGCTGATATGCGGGTTGATAATAGCCTACTTCACCTTCGCCTACTTCACCCTCGATGTCTGGATACTCTTCGGTATCTACTTCGGTATCGTTGGGGCCATCAGGATGGTATTGGGCCGCAAGAAGGATGAAGAGGAAGATGTCGAAAAGAAATTGGTCCCATCGAACGGAGGTGGTGTGTGATGAACGGAAGAGAGAGAATGATCGCAGCTATAAACATGGAACCGGTGGACCAGATCCCTCTGGCTCCACCGTTCCAGGGCTACTGGGCCCTTGGGGTCGTAGGAGTGAAGGGCCCGGAATCCATAAAGGACCCTCGGCTCGCGGCAGGTGCCCAGTTGGAGATTGCCAAGAGATGCAAGTTCGACGCCATCGAGACCATGTGGGACTGGCTTTCCCCGGTGGAGGCCTTGGGCTGCGAGGTCAAGATACCCGACCTGGGTGCCATACCGACCTGGACCAACGTACTGGGGGAGGACACCGAGAAGCTGTGCGATCTGCAGATCCCCGACCCCTACCAGGACTACAGGCTGAAAAGCTCGTTGGAGACGACGGACCTATTGCGTAAGGAGCTGGGTTCGGAGCTGTTGCTCTACAACACCCTGGTCTGCCCCTTCACCTTGGCGGGGGAGCTCAGGGGCGTGGAGACCATGATGCTCGACTCCATCCTCGAGCCGGACTTCCTGACGAAGCTGCTGCGCTTCTCCACGGATGTGATATCAACCTACTGCGACCATCTCGTGCAGCACGAACTGGACGGAGTGTTCCTCTGTGACCCCACCGCCTCTGGCTCGCTGATATCCAAGGAGGATTACGTGCTATACTCCAAGCCGGCGCAGAAAGAGTGCACCGCGCATGTCAACTCCAGCGGGAAATACTCCCTGTTGCACATATGCGGGGACACGTCCGATCGCCTGGAGCATGTGATCGACGTCAATGCCAGCATATTCTCCATGGACTATCAGGTGGACCTAAAGGCGGCCCACGCAGAGATCGGTACCAAGCAGGCTATCCTGGGTAACGTAAAACCAGCCCACACGCTGTTCTCTGGAACGCCGGCCATGGTGGTGGAGGAGTCGCTGCAGTGCATCCGGGACGCCGGGTCCCTCGGGTTCATACTCGGGGCGGGATGCGACATCGCTCCCGGAACGCCTCTGGAGAACGTAGAGGTCTGGAAGGACGTGGTCAAGATGAAAATGCGATCCCCTTAAACCCCTTCCGAAACCCCTTATACACCTTTTCTTTTGACCTATGATGAACAAGTAGAATCGAATTAATGGAGATATTCCCTCTCAGGGACGTTTATAATACTTCAGACGGTCAAAGCGGGAACCCGGGGCTTCGGGGAACTGTTCTCCCTTGAACGCCCGAACGTTGTAGCTCTCCTTGTACTCGATGTAATCGAGGTAAAACCTGATGGCGGAGAGTATGAACTCCGAGCGCGACTTGTATTGCTTCTTATCAACCCAGTTATCGATAGAATCAACTACCTGCAACGGTACTCTCAGGTTGACAACCCGCGATCTTCCGCTCGATGGCGTGCCATTGTTTTCATCACTGGTCATAGTGTGCCATCCCAAATCCGAATAATGTTAACCCATGGATTCCTGAATATAAATATATATTTAAGATCGGGCCCTCGGTAATCTATATATCTTACCAACAGCATTCGTTTGTAATACCATTGTAATATTTATGGAGAGGATAATATTGAACGAAGGAGGATCTGCAGAGGGTTGTTCGGGCCTGAAGAAGTCCATGGGGCCCTGGTACCTTTTTGCCATGGCCGCCGCGACCATCATAGGGCCATGGCTGGTCATGACCAACTGGTGGTTATCGCTCACTGGTGCATCTATCGCCATAGCGTTCATATTGGTGGGAGTGATGTGCATACCAATAGGTCTGGTGTATGGTGAGCTGACCGCGGCCTATCCCCAGGCCGGTGGTTCGTTCATCTATCTGCAGAAGGCCTTCGGCAAAGAGGCATCGTTCTGGACCTCCTGGGCCTTGATGCTCTCCTACGCGGCGGTCCTAGCGTTCCAGCTGATGGCGTTGACCGACATAATCAGTTTTCTGTGGTGGCCGGACATGTCCATCGAGGTCATGATGCTCCTGGCGGCACTGGTGGCCCTTCTGAACTATGCTCTGAACACCAGGGAGGTGAACATCAGCGCCGGGGTGCAGTTCATACTGTTCCTGATGTTGGCGGTGGTCGGTTTCGGCTATTCTCTGTTGTTCATGACCAACGGGCAGTTCTCCACCAGCAATTGGGAGCCGTTCTTCTTCACCGGGGGGAATGGGTTCATCACCGCCACCGCGCTGATGGTCACCATGTTCTTCGGTTTCGAAGTGATACCGCAGTTCGCTGAGGAGTCTAAGTATCCGTTGAAGAAGATGTGGAAGCTGATCACCGCCTCGATAGCCTTCGCCGCAGTGTTCTACGGCCTCATATGCCTGGCCGAAGGGGGCCTCGGCCCCATCGGCGATATCATCGTCACTCCCATGCTTGGAGCCACTCTGGCGAACGAACTTTACGGCGGCTGGCTAATGTACTTGATCGCTCTGGCCAACGTCGCGGCACTAGCCACATGCCTCATCGGCTTCTGGATGGGCAGCTCACGACTGCTCCTGGCCATGGGGAGGAACGGTGTACTGCCCCGCACCTTCTCCTCCCTGAACAAGAACAACGTGCCAAAGACCGCCAACCTGGTGATCCTCCTGGTGGTTCTCGTCCTAATTCTGATGTCTGGAACGTCCTGGTTGACCAGTCTGTTCACGTTGATCGCCGCGGGAGTGGGCATAACCTACACTGGAGTGGTCCTGTCGTTCTTCAAGTTGAGGAAGACCGCCGCCGATGTGGACAGGCCTTACAAGGTGCACGGCGGGATGGTGACCGGGGTGATAGCGCTGCTCTGCGCATTGATAATCTCATACTTCACCTTCGCATACTTCACCATCGATGTCTGGGTGCTGTTCGGGGCGTATTACCTACTGGTGGGAGGGATCAGGCTGCTGCTGTACTATGACGATAAATCTAAAGTGCCAATGGTCGATGTGGAGTAGATCTGAACCATGAACGGGATGGAGCGGATATATGCAGCATTGAACTTCGAACCAGTGGACATGGTCCCGTTCATCCCGCCGTTCCAGGGATACTGGGCATTGGCGGCCATGGGGGTCACCGTGCCCGAGTCGATCACGGACCCCGCGAAGGCAGCGAAGGCCCAGGTGGACATATCCAGGCAATGCCACTTCGACGCTGTGGAGGTCATGTGGGACTGGATGTCACCGGTGGAAGCGCTCGGTTGCGAGGTGCGGATGCAGGACGTGGGCGAGATCGCCACCTGGAAGCACCGCATCGCCGGCCCCAGCACTCTTGAAAAGATAGAATATCCCAGTCCGGAGAAGGACTACCGCTTCGTTGCCGGGATGGAATCCAGGAAGCTGATCTGCAAGAAGATGATGGAGGGCACTCTCTGTTATGGCAGTCTATGTAGCCCTTTCACCCTGGCTGGAGAGATCCGCGGAGTGGAGGCTCTGATATTGGACACCATAATCGAGCCGCACTTCGCTCGGGACACCATTGACTTTTGCACAGACGTCATCATGGATTACTGCGATGGTATGCTGGCCGGGGGACTGAGCAACATCATGCTCTGTGACCCCACGTCCTCCGGTTCGTTGATAACCAAGGCCGACTTCTTGAAGTATGCGCATCCTCGGATGAAGGCCATCGTCCAGAAGATACTCAAGGAAGGCGGTGAGTCCTTAGTGCACATATGTGGTGATACCACCGACCGTCTTGAGGACATCGCGACCATGGGCATGTCCGGCTTCTCCATGGATGCCAGTGTGAACCTGAACTACGCCCGGAAGGTCATGAACGGGAAGGTGGCCATCATAGGCAACGTGCACCCGTATCGAACGCTGTTCATGGGCACCAAAGAGGACATCGCCGCCGAGGCGCGTAAGTGCATTCGGAAGGGAGGTAACGAGGGTTTCATCCTCGCGGCCTCATGCGACATCTTACCGTCCACACCGGTGGAGCACGTGCAGATACTGGACGATTGTAGGAGATAGATATGATCATCGGTCCGATGTCGATGTTTTTTTACGGTAGATGAGCCGCATCATACCACTGGATGAAGAGCGAGACAAACGATGGTCTGGCCTTCACGAACGCGATGGGAAGGAAACTAGGGCCCAATTTCAAAAAATCTGGAACGAATCGATCCCGAACAGCAATTCAAGCCTCACTCGTTCATGCTCAGTTCTGAAGAATGATTGAGTTACCTTTATGTTTAGAACTTCTATTGAACATTCTGGATGGAAGAGATAAAAGGGAAAACGGTCGTTCTAATTCCCGCTTTTAATGAGGAGCTGACCATTTCCACGGTCGTGATGCTTGCTAAGCGATATTCCGATCATGTCATCGTAATAGATGACGGGTCCAGCGACCGGACGAGGGAATTGGCTACCGAAGCTGGGGCTGAGGTGATTAGCCATACCGTCAACAAGGGTAAGGCCGCCGCCCTGATGACCGGTTTCAAGCGTGCTCGGGAGCTCGATGCCAGGTGCACCATAACCATCGACGGCGACGGGCAGATGGACGCCGACCTCATACCTAAAGTGGCCGCCCCGGTGCTGAGAGGCGATGCCGACCTAGTGATCGGCTCGCGTTATCTAGAACACAGCGCCACAGATACGCCCACTCATCGCCGCATGGGACAGAGGGTGTTGAACAGAGCCACTTCCTTAGGCTCGCCATACGAGATCACAGACTCACAGTCCGGTTTCCGAGCTCTTTCGTGGAGGGCACTGAATAACACCAACTTCAACTCCGACCGGTTCAGCATCGAGTCGGAGATGATCTCCTATTACAGCGAGATAGGGCTGAAGATCGCTGAGGTACCGGTCACGGTGAGGTACGACGTGCCCAACGGGCACAAGCAGAAGCCCTTGAATCACGGGCTGGCTGTTCTGGGTGGGGTGATATCCTTCATAGGCTACCGCCGTCCTCTCCTGATGTTCGGGGTCCCGGGATTTATTCTGTTGGTCTTCGGCCTGTTCATCTCTATAAGCACCTTCTTGGAGGTGCAGATACTCTTCCACTGGACATTGGTGACCCAAGGATTGGCCGGGGTATTCATCCTGAGCATCGGCGTGTTCCTGTGCTTCGCCGCCTTGGTTTTGAACTCATTGGGATTGCTGATGCGGAACGTGGAGAGGTCGATCAGGGAAGGGCGATGAACAATTGATCGTTTGAAAATAGATGATAAAAAAGGTTTATGAGACGTGGAACCACAGTGTATACCAGTCGGTCCCCTGATACCCCACGTTTACTTTCACGTAGTAAAACCCGGACGCTGCTGCGGTAATATGCACGCTCTCTTCAACCCCGACGTTCGTTGACATGTCACGACAGTAGCCATCCGAATCGTAGAGATACAGGTCCCCACCACCGGCCATATTGCCTCTCATATCCACGGTCAGGGTCTGTCCGGCCATCAGATATATTTTAAAATAATCCACGGTGTCTAATATCATAGTGGTCTGCTCGGTCCAGGCGGTGTTCTGCTGAACCAATCTGGCCGTAGCGAGGGTGCCTCCTGAATCCACATCCTGATAAGTACGGGTGTACATCACATTGGAGTCAGCATACAATCCGTCAATGTCCACGACCCGCACGATAAAGTAGTATTGCGTCCCAGGTTGGGCGTTGATCACCGTGAGCGATGTGGAATAGCGGCCGTATACGTCGTTGAACTCGTGGTCCGACGATGGTAAGAACTCCGCATCATATCCGTAATAGATCTCATAATGATCGAAGAACGGGTCCTCACTGTACCGCCAACTCAAGATCATCGACGTGCCAGGTGCCGGCGCTTCAGGATAGTTTTGGTAGATCGCCTCCGGCGCTTGTATGTTAATTCGGGTGTGCGCCTCGGCGCAATCCCACATCCCCGGCGCGCTGTCATCGGCCTGATGGGCTTCGTTCTTGACCCTGATGAACCATCCATACTCGCCATCACCATACAATAGGCTGTAGTCCACGGGGAACAGGCCATCCCCAGGGGTCGGGTCCCGCCCGTAGTAGTTCCAGGTGGTCCATATCAAACCTTCCTCATTGGTCCAGTAGAGCTCTACAACGATCCCGGGGTCGTCCAACAGCGATGGGTCCATCGAATATCTTACGCTGAAAGCCTCATCAGTGGTGTTTGTCGGTCCATATGCCATCGCATCCGAGAGTTCCAGTTCTATCCGGTCCATGGAAAAAGCCAATACCATGCCCGTAGGCAACAACATGCTGGCGTTATCGTTCTCCGACGCTTCATCGACCAGATCATTGACGGTGGAGGAATAATGGCTGAAATCAATGTACGCTCCCCTGATATCGAAGCTGTCGGTGCCGAAGTAGGAGGAACCCTTTCCCGCTGACAGATATATCACAGGGACGTAATGCAGTCCATCTCCGTCCCTCTGGAAGGCGATGTAGAATCCCAGGTCCACTGGCAGCAGTTTGGAGGCCAAGGGGGATAACCCTCCGGTAACACTGAACAATGAAAGCAGGCTGGTACCTATCGGTTTGGCATCGAACTCCACGAAGGCGCCGTTCTGTCCACCTATGTTCTGGTAATCGAGATCGTCGGCCCTCATATCCTTAATGCAAACCTGCTGACAGTTCTCTGCCCCCTCGCTGCAATCGTCCGCGATTATCAAGGGGATGCTAAAGATCGGGTTCATGGAACCGAAGTAATTGCTAAGATCGTATGCGGTTCCCTCAACGGAAAGGTACCTGAATGCAGAACTGTCGCGTGTGTAATCTGGAATGATGCACACCGTAGCGTAATTCCATATCGGGACATCATCCTCGGCGAACACCCTGAAGTCCTGGTCCAGAAGGAAGATGAACGCAGGATTCTTGAATGTGGATAAGGTAGAGAGGGCTCCTTCAGCGTCACCGACGCCCAATGCCTCGTCAAAACACTCCGAAAGCGTTTGATAGTCGACCCCCACGCCGTAACCGGTCACATGTACGCTGCCGACCTGCGATGCTGTTCCCTGGTCCATCATCCCCCAAAGTGATGGCACGGACGTATCGGTGTATGTGGAGTCTCGTACATCGACCATGACCCCAAGATTGACCACGAAGCTGACCGAATCTGTGATGGGCTTGAAGCAACTCCGATCTAAGTTCACCTTGAGATCTATCAGCGAGAAGGAGGATTGGGATACCTCGATCTGGCATATCCCATCGAACCTAGTGCCCATATCCAATGGGAAAAGGACGACCCATAGCTCGTTCTGGTAGATGGTGCTGTGCTCCTCAGAAACGAAGGCGAAGCCCTGCCCTATGTTGCCGACGACCTCACTTATCCATTCCATGCCCGATGGGCAGAATATTTCGCTGAGGTCTTCCAGATCATTAGGTGTTATGGTGTCGATGACGTCCCCTCGAACTTGAACAGTCTCGGTGTACTCAACATCTTCAACCATCAAGAAGGAGTTCATCTGGCCGTCGAATATCATGTCGAAATCCTCAGCTAGTTCCAACACATATTGGAGGTCCGCACTGCCAAGGAAAGTTGCGTGAATGTCGTTTGTCATCGCTTCCAGCGAATCGCTGTCGATTATGGTCCCTTTCACATCTATCTCGTTGAAGAAGGTCGGGTATGAAGCACGTGGCGCGATCCAAATGAAATCCCCTTGTTCTGACGTCCCGATTCCAAAAGTATAATCGGAATAGACAAGGCTGATCGAGGTCATGGTCAGCTCCAGGTTTGTGTAGGTATCGCTCATCATCGACGGCACCTGTTCGTCGGTGACTGCCACAGTATCGGCGGAGGCCGTACTTTCCAAGAAATGGTCTCCATCGCTCTCTTTGATGAGGAACCTGCCTCCTATGACATCATGATAATCGATCGTTGTGGACAAGGAGAAGCTCTGCAAAACGCTATCAGGATCATCCGTAGGTCGACCGGTGAACTGGTACCCATCATCGAAGCTGTCTGTGACCATGCTCTTTGCTACGATCACTCCAGTGTATTCGACAGCCTTTTCTGTGTTTATGAAAAGGAATACCACAGCCCCCAAGCTTGCGATGACTATGATCGTTACAAGAGCTATAGCAAATACTTTCAATCGACTCTTATCTGAACTTCTCTCCACACCCAACAACCCCGTTAAATTGGAAATTGACTTGGGGGGCGGTGCATAAAGCTTTGTTGTGGATTATCAGATAGTAACTGCTTACATTCAATCCACATTCGTATAAAATTTGCTAAGATGTCCCACCACTGAGCAGCAGATAAGGCTCATCCACAAATATTTCAAGGAGAGCACAACAGGAAGGAACAGGGATACCTACACAACTTCGGTAGGGGACGACAAAATACCAGAATGGACGACCCGATCAATTTTTATTTCCCTTTTAAAAATCAATGAATTGAAATTGCGAGGGATATCAATTGACCAGACCGATGGTGTTCCTGCTCATCACTGCCTTGCTCTTGACAGTGTTGACCATGTCATTATCCATCGAGGCCTCTGAATGGCAGAATGAACAAGTAATAGACCTCAGCGTGAAGGAGGCGCACTCCCAACAGTTGGCCGTCGGTGCTTAAGAAGGGACGATCACCATTTGGTCTCAGGACGTAGGTATATCCACCAGTATCGCCTACACGCTAACCTATTCTTTCTAAGTGAGGGTTGGGGCCCACCCGCAATGATCCAGGGCGATAACAGCGTTACAGGTCGCTATGCTCTGGATATAACACCTGATGGTTTAGTTATGATCGTCACATCGAGGGACCTAGAACTTTAAACGTTTGGTACTTCAAGATCGGTCAGGGCTTGGGGGCCGATGGGTCCGTGTATACCGCCAAGGGGATCAACACTCACATAGGCCAAATAAGTGTGAGCATCAACTCCCAAGGTGATGCCCTAATGGCCTGGACCGATACGTACGAAGGAATTGAAAGTCTCCGGGTGATCATCCGTACAGCAGCAAGTACTTGTTGATGGCCGAGGTCATGAGGGGTATAATCGAGTACCACTGCCTCCGGCTAACACGATGCCCTTCATAAATGGGAATCTGATTTTTAACAAATATCATAACCCAGCGATTCTTGATCGAAAAAGTAGAGTCGATTTTAAGAAGGAAGTTAAACACACATCCTGGAATGTAGGGGTACCACTCATTTAATGAATCATTAAAATCAGGGAAATTGTTATAATGCATGGTCTGATGCATTAACACATCAAGGGAAGGGAAAATTTATTGGCAGATACTCAAGAGACCGTACCTATCAATGAAGGTCATGATAACCTTAGGGTGTCTGTGGTCATCGTTACGTATTATAGTTCTACGTACATCAATAGCTGTCTCGAGTCTGTGCTATCCAATCATCCTGATGAGATAGTGGTGGTCGACAATGCCTCAAAAGATGATACCCTGGATATAATCCGTAGTCGTTTTAATACTGTAAAATTACTGGCCAGGGATGACAACATAGGTTACGGGGCTGCGGTGAACGTTGGCGTGAAGGCGTGCTCGGGAAACGTGATTGCGGTACTGAATCCCGACACCGTCGTTTGTGAGGGCTGGCTGAGCAAGCTCGTTAACATCGTCACATCCAATGACAATACGATAGCAGTCCCACGGATCATGATGTACGATGGTTCATCGATCAACACCTGCGGCAACCATGAGCATTTTACCGGCTTCGCGTTCACCAGGGGCTTGGGTATGCATCCTGACGATATGCCCGAAGAGCTAAACATCTCTGGAATATCTGGGGCATGCTTCGCTATGCGAACGAGTGACTATCTCGACCTGGGTGGGTTCGACGAGGCTTTGTTCCTGTACATGGAGGACGTGGAGCTTTCTTGGAGGGCGCACGCCCACGGTTATTCATTCGTATACGTTCACAATTCAGTAGTACTCCACGATTACAAGCTGAAAGTCAATGCGGAGAAGCTTTTCCGGTTGGAGAACGGCCGGTATTACCTATTGCGCAAGTTCCTCACCACTAAGGACATGGTATCCATCGGTCCCTCATTACTAATGTCTGAGGTACTATCATGGGGCTTTGCGGTTAGGTTAGGCTCTAATGGAATCAAGTATAAGGTAAAATCTATGATGAATATCTTAACGAATCCAAGAGGTATCCAGCGATCGGATTACAAGAAGTTCTTATCGAACTTCGACGATAGGATCCCCGACGATCAACTTTCCTACGGGTTCGTGGACAAGATGGCGAAGAAGTGGGCAAATGCGGTATTTAAAGCGAACTTCAGGATTCTGACGAGATGAAGATTGCTTTAGTGTGTTCTCACGGTGGGCATCTTACAGAGATGCTTCGACTAATAGAAGCCTTTGAAGGTCAAGATGTCTTCTTTGTGACATATATCAGTCCCAGAACAGAACATCTCAGCTACCGGAATTATTTAATCAAGAATATCGGAACGAATCCTTTTAGAATGATGGTATGTTTATTCAAGACGATATCAATTTTCGGGAACGAAAAACCAGATTGCGTTCTTAGTACCGGTTCAGAGATTGCCATTCCGGCCATGTTATTAGCTAAAGTCATAGGGATAAGAACAATTTTCATTGAGAGCTGGTGTAGGATTAGCACTAAATCCTTCACTGGAAGAATATTGTACTACATAGCTGACGAATTTCTGGTTCAGTGGCCTCAGATGTTGAAAGTATATGGGAAGAAGGCTAGGTTCGAGGGGGCGGTGATATGATTTTCGTAACCGTCGGGATGCATTACCAGGGGTTTGAGCGACTAATTAAAATGATGGATGAGATTGCTCTGGAACTGGATGAAAAAGTTGTGATGCAGATTGGTCACACAAAATACGAACCTATAAACGCTGATTGGTTCAGGTTCATAAAGAAGGACGAAGTCATTAAAGATTTGATCAATAAATCACGTTTGATTATCGCTCACGGTGGTGCGGGAACAATACTCACAATACTATTGGAAAGAAAACCAATGATAATTGTTCCTCGATTGAAGAAATTTGAGGAACATTTTGATGATCAACAAATCGAATTGGCTGAAGTATTGGTCAATTTTAATGGAGTCTCAGTGATTTATGACGTCGATTATTTGAAGGAGGAGATTACAAGATTGGGTAAGAATACTAATATCCATTTCGAAATAAGGGCCGACCTCATTCATTACCTAAGAAGAACGGTAGGGGAGTAATGCCATTGAATATATTGATGATAATGTCTACTCCATTTCCCCCTGAGGAAGGCATTGGGTATCATGTTTACAATTTAACAAATGAATTGATAAAACGGGGGGACAAGGTCACTATATTAACCAGGGGAGGCTTCATTGAATCCCGGGGTGAGGTGGATGGAATCGATTATATAAAATTACCTTTTTTTCCGCTATATCCCTTTCATGTAATAATTCACGGGCTATTTGTAAACAAATTTCTTAATAACAATTCAAAAAAATATGATTTAGTTCACATACATTCACCACTATCACCAGTTCCGAATACTTCAATACCAATTGTTTCAACAATACATTCATCGATCGTTGGGGATTCAAGAAATAACGAGATATTAGATTTAAAAGGAATCGTCTCAGGTTTTCTTTCGGTCACCACAAGTAAAAAATTAATCAATAAGCTCTTGCTTAAATCGAAAATTACGATTACCGTTTCAAATACAGTCTGTGGGGAATTAAAACAATATTATGGATATCATAATGCAATAGTCATCGGTAATGGGATTAATGTCAACGAATTCAAAATAAATCATGGCGAGGTAGGCATTCCATCTATACCCACTCTAATCTATGTTGGAAGATTAAGTGAAGGAAAAGGGATTTTTGATTTACTGGATGGTATAAAATTAATTCAACAAACCCGCCCTGTAAAGTTACTAATTTGTGGTAAAGGGCGACTAAGGAAAAAAATTGAAAAATATATTTCTATAAATCAACTAGAAAATAGCGTTGTTATGATGGGTCAGGTATCACATGGGCAATTAATCGATTTATTCGGTAAATCATCGATTTTTATCTCTCCGTCCTATCACGAAGGATTACCCACGGCCGTCATGGAGGCCATGGCTGCTGGGGTGCCCGTCCTCTTGTCCAATATTCAAGCTCATAAGGAGCTTATTGAGGAAAATTATAGTGGTTTTCTGTTCTTAAAAGGTGATTCAGAAGATTTTAGAAAAAAGTTATTATATGTTTTAGAAAATCAAAAATCGTGGAACATTATCAGAAAAAATGCTAGAGAAATTGTAGAATATAATTATTCGTGGGCTGCTATTGTGAACAGAATAGCTAACACTTATATGGAAGCCATTAAACGGTGACACAATGAGGATTCTATTAAGTTGCTATGATTTTCGGAAATCAAATCTCAACAAACAACCTTGGAAATATGTTTATGAGGTGGCCAAATATTTTGTCGGTTCAGGGCATTACGTAATCATATTATCATCTGGCCCGGAAGGGGAGGAAGAGATAGATGGCATACGAGTCGTAAGAATAAAAAGAATGTTCACAACATTCGTGGGCGAAACGAGAGAATTCAAGAGAATCGTTCGGGTTGAAAATCCTGATAAAATTGTCATGTTATTAGGTATGAGCAGTTTTTTAAGGTTTGATTTTGATATAGGAAAACCAACGATTGGAATACTAACAAGTCCAATTTATTCTGCCAGAGAACTGATTCAAAATGTGGGAATTGTTGATACATTGAACAATACAGGCCTGATGGCAATTCATCTTATCAACGCATTAATCCCGTCGTTTGTGATCAAACACTGGGGGAAACGATTTGATAATATTGTAGTACTCAGTGAATGGAATAAACAAAGAATAATTTTAAAAGGAATAAGTAAGGATAAAATCACAATTATCCCTCCTGGGTTGGATCGTTTTTGGGTGAATACAAAAAACACCAACAATCTTAACGAGCTAAAAGCGTCTTCGTCAACTCCAAAAATTGTGTATTTTACATCACCTCTTTGTTTGAGAGGGACCTTAGATCTAATACGAGCTTTCAGCCTAGTTGTTAGAAAACATAATGCCCAACTCATCTTTATTTGTCGAATTGATTCAGAGGACTCGCAGAAACAAATCGAAGAACTTCAATCATTAGCTAAGGTGGAGGGGGTTATCGATAGAGTAGAATTCATCGGAAAGAATTTGGATACTCATGAATTAAAGGCGGAGTTGATGAAAGCAACTTTGGTTTGCATTCCCTTTAAAATCGTGATATCCGACGTTCCATTAAGCCTATTGGAAGCTATGGCGTTGGGCATTCCTATATTATCAACAAACGTGTCTAGCATTCCCGATTTTGTGAAAGGGGCCGGTTTTTGTGTAACGCCGAACAACCCGCGGGAGTTATCTGAAGCTATATCGATGCTATTAAACGATAATGATTTACTGCTAAGGTTAGGAAAAACAGGTAGGGATCTCATGATAAATTATCCCAGCTGGGAAAACGTGGGCATGTGTCACGAGAGTATAATTCAAGGGATTGATCACAATTGAGCATATTGATTTGCTTAATCGGAGTGGACGGAACCGGTAAAACAACTCAAGCAAAAGCATTGTTACAGCAACTACGGGAGAGGGGAATCCGATCAAAGTACGTCTGGTTGAGGTTCTTTCACTTCTTTTCAATACCCATATTGTTTTTAATAAGACTTCGTGGTTTAAGCAACACGACTGTAAGCCCCAGTGGGAGAAAAATTGGTTATCATGATTTACATGAAAGTATCGTACTTTCAAATCTCTATCAAATTACTTTATTTGTTGACATTTTAATATATAAATTATTTAAAATCGATATTCCTCGAAGAATATTTTCATGTAATATAATATGTGATCGTTTTATTTATGATACCATAGTGGACTTAATGATATCTACTCAGAATGAACAATTTATGAAGAAATTACCTGGTATTTTATTTGTGGGGCTGATTCCAAACGATGCCATTGCGTTTTTACTGAATGCGGAAAGCGATACATTATCACTGAGGAGGGACGATATTATGGCAGATAAAAATCTGGATAAAAGAATAAGATACTACCAACGTCTTCAAGACGTTTTTCACATAAATCTTATTGATGCAGAAGACTCACAATTTAATATCACGAATAAAATCATCGAAGGATTGCACGATGAACATTTTATATAATAAAATATTAACTCATAAATATATCCCAAAACCAATTGGTGTATTGTTAGTAATTGCGATAAATTGGGTATTTCAAGGTATATTGTATACTAAGAAAACAGAAACAGCAATGAAAATTATTTTAGAATTGATAATAATAATATTATTCTATTTTTTATTATTTAATATATTTAAAACGTGGCACAATGTATTAATTGTAAGCTTGTTAATTTCTCATACCATCTCTTGGTTGGTAAATAACAATTTATTCAGTCTTTTTAAAACGTTCGGGGTTGTACACACAGATCTGTCTACTATGTCGAAGTACATCGAAAAATTGCATATTGAAAGTCAGAAAAATCACTCAATAATGTGGGTTGGCATTTATGGGAGTTACTCAAAGGGCTTAAAAACGACCGATTCCGATCTGGATGTACGAGTAATAAAATATCCCGGATTAGTAAATGCCCTGTGGGCTTCTATTTTTATTTTAAAACAAAGAATATGGTCAAATTTACACAAATTTCCATTGGATATTTTTTTATTGGATGATATGGAGGAATTAAGTTACATGTTGGAGAAAGCGATTGAAATTAAATCACCGAATCTAACTCCGTAAAAAGCTTTTAATATAATTATCTAGTAATAATAATTATATAACTGCATGAATATATTATGTTGTTATTTGAATTAACCATTATTGGTTCTAAGTGGTCATACCAAGGTTTTATTGCCACCCAGTCCTCTAAATTAATAACACTTTGAGACATATCTAAGATATAATAAATCTTTTTTCCATTATATTCATTCATGTATTCTAAATTAATATTATTATCATATAATAAATCATTAATATTTGGATATATATCTGATGTTGCATAAATCACTAAAGAATTGTTATATACGAAACCACCAGGGTTAATTGTATTTGACATCTCAATCTCTTTATCTGCTAAATATTCTACAAAAAGCGATCTGGTTAAAACATCTGATGTAATCATCCCATCATTAACATTTGAGTCATACCAAGATGCACTAAATTTCGAATACTCATAATGACAATCATCACGATTAACCATGTTGTTATCTGTCATTATTACATAGTTCGATACGTTCAAAACAATTAAAGTTGTTAATAAGAATATTATGAGTCCTAAAATAATCTTTTGTTTTCGATGGTTGAAGGATTCTGCTTTGCATATTGTAAACACCGTGGCAAATCCAATAATTCCCGGATAAAATAATGTGCCTATTGATAAATATCCAAAAAACGATCTCAGTATTCCATACGCTAATGCCATAAATAATATAGATAAAAATATAACCTTAACATCTAATAAATTATCCAACTGTTTACGAAATTTGAATATAAAAGATAATGATAATATTATTATAAATATAAAAATCGAATATTTTATTATTGCAATTTGACCTATTATTGGGGGGTATAAAACATACAATGAATATAGAGGAGAGTTATTCGATGGTGCTGATAAATAACTTACTACGATTTTATACAAACCATCTAACGGACTGGTAAATATGTCGTACTTTAAATATTGAGGAATGAACGTTTCTGTTAAAAACGTGGATATCCCAAACAAAGTAATAATTTGAATCATAATTAATGATGTCACCAATTTCAAAAAAATCTCGAATCTCGATTTATTCAGTTTATTCGTTATATATAGATATAATGTAATAATCCACACACCTAAAAATAAGGCTGCGGCAGTGAGTGTTAAATCATATGAAATAAATACAAGTGATATAGAAGAGATTATTAATAATACAATATATCTCATATTATATGATTTTAAGATCATAATTAACAATATGATAATCGTAAAAAATAATATTGTACCCATTCCATGCGGCCACAGATAAAATTTATTACTTGTAATATCAGAGGTGGCAAAAATAACTGTTATTATCGATGATAATATCAAATTAGCTGATAATTTATATATAGTAATAAATATTAATAATAATATCGGCAATAATTGAATCGGAAAAAATATTAATAAATTTAATGGCGCACCAGTAATTAGTGATAATATCGGTAGAAAAACTGAAAACCCTGGGAATAAATTTAGATAACCAGATACCGAGTGACCAGACTCAAGTATTGCATTCGACTGAATATTGTGAATAGGGGCAAACGGATCTATTGTACCACTATACATCACTATCCCGAGAAATACACTAATAAAAAATATTATACTGGCACACTTTTTTTGCATCTTGTTTACCATTATAAAACCCTATATTTTTTCCCAGCAATATATTCAATACTCTCTTATGTTATATTATCCTGGCTCCATTTCAAAAATATATAAAATAACTCATTTTAATCATCCCTCGATATTTTACAATAAATTATATTATAATTATCAACAACGACATCAAAACCAAAATTTTGGATTTTATCTGTGATGATTTTTTTAATATCACCATCATATTGTTTTATTGTTTGAATTGAAATATCTAAACCATTAGAAAACGAGAGAAAATCCGAAGGATCATCAATAATTACTCCCGCATTTATGGGTTCTATTAAATCTTTCACATCACCCACATCAGTTGATACAATAAATAATCCATGTTGAAGTGCTTCTTTAATGACCGTCGGACTTCCCTCGGAAAATGAAGGGAGTGCAAAAATATCTGATATTGATAATAGTTCAAGCACTTGATCTCTATCAATCTCTCCAAAGAGAGTAATCTCATCAGACATATTTTTATCGACAATTTTTTTATTCAAACATTCTCTTAATGGTCCATTTCCTACAATATAAAGAGATATATCAGAATATTTTCTTTTAATTTCATAAAAAGCGTCAATTAACATACTAACATTTTTTCTTTTTTCTAAAACGCCAATAAATAAAATTTTTATATTATTATTATATTTATTTATCGCCTCATCAATATTAATTTTTTGATTTGCTTCGTTAATGTCAATCCCAACGGGTATCACATAAGTTTTATCGAAATATCTGCCATTATGCGAAAAATATGATAGATGTACTTTTTTCGAGACAGAAACAATCGCGTTTGCTCTCATAAAAACAATCTTTTCCAAGAAACAATAGATGGGATTGATTAATTTATTAACAAATTTTCCGCGCGATGTTTTTAACGTTCCTAGATGTTCTCCATGCAAGGTTATGACTATTGGAAACTTCCTTTTAATAAAAATAAATGGCAAGGCATACTCTATTCGGTGAATATGGAATATGGAGTCTTCTTGAACCTCGATGAATGGTAATTTAATAAATAAATTAATAAAATATGTCAGCCAAAAATTTGTACCAGTAACAATTGAAATAAATTTTTCTCTTTTTACATTCCCGGTAATAAATTTCGCACCGAGTAATTCAACATCAACATTAATATTATTTTGATAATTAATTAAATTATTTATATATCTTACTACCCCACCTTTACCATTATTTAATGGATCGTGATGATATATATGAATAATTTTCAAAGGTTCTCCTCATCTTCAATTAAGTAATAATATATCAACAATTGCGGTCAGTTAATAATGTAAACCACAATATAATAATAAATTTCGATTTGATATGTACAAATAACATTAAATTATGTGGTGGGTCTGTCCGGATTTGAACCGGAGGCTATAGCTCCCGAAGCTACAAGTTTACCAAGCTAACCCACAGACCCGTGTAAGGCCGGTTAAACCATCCCACTATTAAATATCTTATGGAGGTGAATGCATTCCGCACCTCTCACCAACTGTCTAATGTTGGCTGTCCAAACCTAAACTGTCGATAACCTCCTTCGACAATTATAAATAATGTCAATCTAGTCCGTCCAGACATGCGTGAGCAGCTCATGGAGAAGATCGCCGGGGAGATCGTACTATCATCCGATCCGGGCAAGACGCTTCGCAAATGGCGCGAGGAGTTCGGCATATCCCAGCAGGACCTTGCCAGACACCTTTCCATATCACCGTCGGTGATCAGCGATTACGAGTCCGGACGAAGGAAGTCCCCGGGCATCGTCATCATCCGCAAGATCGTCACCGGCTTTCTGGACATCGATGAGGAGAACGGCTCCAAGGTCCTGAAGAAGTACGACCTCGGTCAGAAGTCGGACTGCATTATCTCCATACACGAGTTCCGCAGCAGCATGCCGGCCGAGGACTTCATGAAGCTCATCGAGGGCGACGTGCTCAACAAGGGCATATCCATGGACAAGGACATCCACGGCTACACGGTCATAGACTCCATGAAGGCCATAACCGCCCTGGGCTCCATGGACTACCTCAAGATCTACGGCTGGAGCTCCGAAAGGGCATTGATCTTCACCGGGGTGAAGTTCGGACGGTCGCCGATGATCGCCATCCGCGCCCATCCGATGAAACCGGCCATCGTCGTTTATCAAAAGCCAGAGCACGTGGACGAGCTCGCCGTGCGCTTGGCCACGCTGGAGAACATCCCCCTGCTGAGGACCGACGTCAGCGTAACCCAGCTGGTGGAACGCCTGGAAAGAATGGACCTGTGATATTGATGGAAGTAGGAATAGTCAGCTATGGCGCTTACATTCCCCGCTATCGCATCGCCCCCAAGGAGATCGGAAGGGTATGGGGCAGCGACGGGGAAGCAATGGGCAAGAACCTCATGATATTCAGCAAGAGCGTCCCGTCCCCGGACGAGGACGTAATAACGATCTCGGTCGCCGCGGCGCGCAACATGCTGAAACGCTGCGACATCGACCCCAAAGACATCGGCGCCCTGTACGTCGGTTCCGAGTCCCACCCGTACGCAGTAAAACCGACCGGCAGCATCGTGGCCGAAGCGATAGAAGCAGCGCCGGAGATCACCGTCGCCGATTTCGAGTTCGCCTGCAAGGCCGGGACGGCCGCAATACAGACATGCATGGGATTGGTGGGATCGGGCATGGTGAAGTATGGCGTAGCCATCGGCGCTGACACATCACAGGGCGCGCCCGGCGACGCCCTGGAGTACTCTGCCTCCGCCGGAGGCGCCGCCTTCCTCATCGGTTCCGAGAAGATCATAGCTACGCTCAACTGTACCTATTCCTATACCACCGACACCCCAGACTTCTGGAGGCGCGACGGGCAGCCTTACCCCTCGCACGGGGGGCGTTTCACCGGCGAACCGGCCTACTTCAAGCACATGACCGCCTGCGCCCTGGGAACGATGAAGAAGGCTGGGACCAAACCGACCGATTATCAGTATGCGATCTTCCATCAGCCGAACGGCAAGTTCCCTTCTCGTCTGGCAAAGCAACTGGGCTTTACCGAGGATCAGATCAAGACAGGATTGCTGACGCCGTACATAGGCAACACCTATTCCGGGGCTGTGCCGCTGGGGTTATCAGCCGTTCTGGACGAGGCGAAGCCGGGCGACCGTATCTTCGCCGTAGCGTACGGCTCCGGTGCCGGCTGCGACGGGTTCGATATCACGGTGACGAACGAGATCACCAAGCTCAGGCGCGAGGACGCTCCGAGCATCAAGTTCATGATGGAGAACAACAAGTTCATCGACTACGCCACGTACGCTCGGTATCGCGGCAAGATCAAGATGAAGGAGGGAGGCGAATGAGGGAGGTCGCCATCATCGGTATAGGACAAACGAAGTTCGGCGAGCTATGGGACCTCTCCTTCCGGGAGATAGGCATACAGGCCGGTCTGGCGGCCGTGTACGATGCGAACGTCGCATCAGAGGACATCGAGGCGCTGTACGTCGGCAACATGTCCGCCGGGCGCTTCATAGAACAGGAGCACGTCGCCGCTCTCATCGCCGATTACTCCGGTATAGCTCGTGACAACATCCCAGCCACCCGCGTGGAGGCGGCCGGCGCCTCGGGCGCCGTGGCCATACGCCAGGGATACTTTGACGTCGCATCCGGCCTGCACGACATCGTCGTCGTCGGCGGAGCCGAAAAGATGACCGACGTACCGGACGCTCAGGGCGCGGCCATCCAGGATTCCGCCGCCGATCAGCAATGGGAGTGCACATTCGGCGCCACGTTCCCGGCCCTGCACGCCATGATCGCCCAACGATACATGCACGATTATGACGTCCCCAGGGAGCATATAGCCTCCGTTTCCGTAAAAAATCACAAGCATGGCGCGCTCAACCCCAAGGCGCAGTTCCAGAAGGAGATCAAATTGGAAACAGTGCTTCGTTCCGCTCTAGTGGCGGAACCGCTGCGCATGTTCGATTGCGCTCCGCTCTCGGACGGCGGCGCGGCCGTGGTCATGTGCTCCATGGACAAGGCGCGCAAGTACACCGATTCCCCGGTGAAGATTCTCGCGTCATCGCAATCCTCCGATACGCTCGCCCTGCACCACCGCTCCACCATCACGTCTTTCGGAGCGACCAAGGCGGCCATGCGAAAGCTGACGAAACGGACCGGCGTGGACGTCTCGCAGATCGATCTGGCGGAAGTGCACGACAACTACACCATATCCGAACTTCTCGCACTGGAGGACATAGGCTTCTTCCCCGCGGGTCAAGCTGGTAAAGCGACCGTCGACGGGCAGACGCAGATCGGCGGACGCGTCGCCGTAAACACCTCCGGTGGGCTGAAAGCGAGAGGAGATCCCATCGGCGCTACCGGCGTGGCTCAGATAGTCGAGCTGGTCACGCAGCTTCGTGGCGAGGCGGGAAAGCGCCAGGTCTCCAACGCCAAGTACGGTCTGGCGCAGAGCGTGGGCGGGACCGGTTCCACCGTCGTAATGCATCTACTGGGGGTGGCCTAGATGACCATAGCGAGATTCTGGAGGGAGAACTCCCCTCGTTACAACCTCCAGGCGTCGAAGTGCGGCAACTGCGGGAAGATATCCTTCCCTCCGCGGACGGTGTGCCCGAACTGCCATCGGAAATCGATCGGCAAGATGCAGGAGTTCCAGCTGTCCGGTAAAGGAGAGGTGTTCTCCTTCAGCATCGTGCATGATGCGCCGGCGCAGTTCCAGAAGCAGAAGCCCTACATCGTCGCCCTGATCAAGATGGACGAAGGGATAATGATCACCGGGCAGATCATCGACTGCGAGCTGGACAAGGTGGAGATAGGCATGCGC
>Ga0209269_1000704_pt1 | contig 26132 bp, 28 predicted proteins | sample MTBAKMMethaMetaG_FD_187455 | JGI IMG/M metagenome (GOLD analysis project Ga0209269, IMG submission 187455) | Enrichment culture microbial communities from Arthur Kill intertidal strait, New Jersey, USA, that are MTBE-degrading - MTBE-AKM (Arthur... | ecosystem: Environmental > Aquatic > Marine >... | reverse complement strand
TCACTCATCACAACGCACCTGTCTTCAGGATGTAAAATAGCGTGACGTCGACTTCTTTCTTCGCCTTGCTATGGAATTCGAACATATAAGGGATCCCGAATTTATACCTTTTTAAAGCGTTTGCGGTGAAGCCTGATCGTCCAGCGAAACGTTGGACAAAGGGTTCGGTCCGACTCATGTGCAATGACAGGATCGCTGGCGCGCACCTCATGGCCGTGGTCAGGAAAGGTCTGTCCGCCCCCCGCCTCTGTGCCCCGAATGGCGGGTTCATAATGACCGTGTCGGCCTTCTCCTCCACCTCCTCGATCTCACCGAGACGGAACTCCACCTCGACGTTCAGCTTGGCAGCGTTGACCTCGGCCTGGGCCAAGGCATCGGGGTCCTTGTCCACTCCTATGACGACGTCGGCCCCCAGGAGGGCCGCACCGATCCCCAGGAGACCAGTGCCGCAGCCGAGGTCCAGGACCTTCCTTCCCTCCAAGTGTCCCCGGGCCAGGGCCTCGAAGAGCATGTCAGATGCGATGACGGCTGGCGTGGAGTACTGCTCCAGATCGGGGCGGGGGGTTGAAAAGGGTTGGAGAGACTGCAACAACATCTCCAGCTCTCTCCTTCTCACCTACGTTCACCTCCGTCGTTCCACGACCTGCCGGACCGGTTCGGGCTTGCCATCACTGATTTAGCCCCAGGTTCAGGAAGTCAGCGCTGGTAAGGATGCCGACGATGGCGCCCTTCCTTGATACCAGTATGGCCTCCTCCCTTTGTAGATGGAATGACGCCAGATCTATGGGGGTGTCCTCGCTAAGGATGGGGAAGGGGGCGTCCATTATCTCCTCTATGCGCGTGCGCATCACCTCCTCGTAGGTCTTGCGCTTGGTCTTGGTCTGCTCGATGGTGTAGTCGCGGATGGCGTCGTCTGTCACCCCGCCCACTATCCTCTCGCCCACGATGACCGGAAGCTGGGTGAAACGGCCTTTCATCATCCTTTCCACAGCCTCCCCTATGAACTGGTCGGGGGTGACGAATATCACGCCACGCGTGGCCAGGTCGCCCACGGTTAGCTGGGCGCCGGACCTGACCCCCTCCACCTTGCGGCGACGGATGACCTCTTCGAAGGCGGACAATATCTTCCGCACGTTGCTGTAGGAGGGGTCGATGGTACCCCTCTCGATCTTGGCTATGAGAGATTGGCTGACGCCCGCAAGGCTGGCCAGCTCCCTCTGGGAGAGGTTGAGTCGCTTTCTCATCTGCCTTATTTTGTCAAGGTCGGGTAGTTGAGGAACCAGGGCCGTTCGGGAAGAGGTCATGAGGACTTCACCTGTTCGAATCTGTTTCAATAACGACGATCATATTATTATGATTTTCCAGCATCTATCGATATATATGCTCGGGAATCATTCATATAATATATAATGTTAGACATATAATCTATGATAATGCAGAATTCCTGTGTTTTCATGATGTTTATAACGATTATAGACGTTATTAGTTGTAATAATACCTGTAAATCGAAATATATTGTACGATAATATATTGTTAAAAACACAAGCGATATATATTATGAGTTTTTTTAGAGGTCGTGCCCATGCATTTTCGTCTAAAAAAATGATATTTTTTGGACGAATGCTCTAATACGAATGGGGTCACTTGATAAATGATCGTTGAAAAAGGTCATATAGGGGTGGTTACACCCATCGTCAATACCAATATCCTAGCGGACCATGTATATTAGCAGGAAGTGAAAGAAGGATGAACCGTCAAGTTAGCGATCCCGGCCGGACCGACCGGCAGGGAATGCCGGTACGCACCGAAAACTATACCGCCTCCAGGCCACCTGAGTGGCAAGGACAGCTGGGAGGCTGCGGCATAGCTTCCTGCATATCTTTGAACGGGGACCTGATCTGCGGCGATCGCATAGCTCGAATGCTGACCATAATGGAAGAGAGGGAGAACGGGCTGGGCGCCGGTTACGCCTGCTATGGCCTATTCCCCCAGAGGAAGGAACAGTACTGCCTGCAGTTCTTCTTCGATGATGAGGATGGAAAGTGCAACGCCGAGGAGTTCATGAGCGGACGACTTGACATCTTGCATGATGAGAAGGTGTTCACCCGCGAGCGTTCCACCATCGCTCCGCCGTACCCCATCGTATGGCGCTATTTCGCAGAGGTGCCGGAACGGAGGTCCTGGAAAGGGGACCTGGACCTCGGAGAGGAGGATTACCTGGTCGAGCTCGTGCAGCACATAAACGGGAACGTGGAGAAGGCGTTCTGCGTCTCCAGCGGAAAGGACATGGCGGTGTTCAAGGGCAACGGCTACTCCTACGAGATCGCCGATTTCTACGACCTGCCAAGGTATTCGGGGACCATGTGGCTGTCGCATTCCCGTTTTCCCACCAACTCACCTGCCTGGTGGGCCGGGGCCCATCCCCTGTCCTTGTTGGACTGGGGGGTCTGCCACAACGGGGAGATAACCTCATATGGCGTGAACCGGAAGTTGGTGGAGATGAACGGCTATCGGTGCACTGTGCTGACCGACACCGAGGTGGTGACCTACCTATGGGACCTGATGGTCCGAAGGAACCGCCTTCCGGTGGAGGTGGCCGCCTTCGCCATGGCCCCTTCTACCTTCCATGACATCGCCCTCATGCCACCTGCAGAACGCCGGTTGGCCGAGTGGCTCCGCATAACCTACCGGGAGGCGTTCCTGAACGGGCCGTTCAGCATCATCGTGGGCCGTAGCCAGCCGGAGACGACGCTGATCGCCCTGGCCGATCGGAAGAAGTTGAGACCGATGATAGCTGGTCTCTCCCCGGACGGCTCCGTGGCCTACTGTGCCAGCGAGGAGAGCGCCATCAGGATCGTGGAGCCGGAGGCCAGGACCTGGGCTCCGGAAGCGGGGAACCCGTTCATCGCGGTCACCGGGAAGGGGGTCCTTCGCCGGGGCATCGAGCCATCCTTCCAGGGGGTGAGGATGTGAGCGATCCTAAGATCACTGCAAAAAGGTCCGACCATCGTCTCCCTGAAAGGTTCGTACCCCGTATCGATTACGACCTGTGCAGGGTGTGCAAGCGCTGCATCAACGAATGCTCTTACCAGGCCTTGGAGTTCAAGGGGTCCAAGGTCGTTTCGGCAGGGGGATGCGTGGCCTGCGGTCGCTGCATCGCGGTCTGCCCGGCGAACTGCATCGAGATCCGTCCGGTCCCGCCGCAGTTCGCCCCTCACGGCAACTGGTCCGAACGCAGCAGACGTTCGATATTAGCGCAGGCCAGCTCGGGAGGGGTACTGCTCTCCTCCTGCGGGGCCGACGACCCGCACCCGGCCATATTCGACGATCTGCTCCTGGACGCGGCCCAGGTCACCAACCCGTCCATAGATCCCCTGAGGGAGCCTGTGGAGACCGTGACCTACCTGGGGAGACGCCCCGGAAAGCTGGAGGTGTGCGACGGGAAGGTCATCATCCGCGAGGATGACACGCCGCTCATCCGCATGGACATGCCCCTGATGTTCGGTCACATATCCCTGGGGTCCATAAGCTACAATGCCCAGAAGGCGCTGTTCATGGCCGCTAAGGAACTGAACATCGTGGCCGGCAGCGGCGAGGGCGGCCTACATCCCGACTTCTATCAGTACGCTGACCGTATCTGCTCGGAAGTGGCCTCCGGCCGCTTCGGCATCAAGCCGGAGTACCTGAAGGGCGTGGCGGCAGTAGAGATCAAGATAGGGCAGGGAGCCAAGCCTGGACACGGCGGACATCTGCCGGGGGAGAAGGTCACCACCATGATCTCCGAGACACGTATGATCCCCCGCGGCACGGATGCGCTGTCACCCTATCCCCATCATGACATATACAGCATCGAGGACCTTGCCCAGCTAATTTCAGTGTTGAAAGAGAGCACCGAATATCGGCTGCCGGTGGGCGTGAAGATAGCCGCGGTGCATAACGTCGGGGCCATAGCCTCCGGTCTGGTACGGGCCGGTGCGGACTTCCTCACCGTCGACGGTTTCAAGGGCGGCACCGGGGCCGCCCCTAGGGTCATAAGGGACCATGCCGGACTTCCGGTGGAGGTGGCCATAGCCGCCGTGGACCGCCGCTTGACGCAAGAAGGGCTACGCAACCGGGTCACCGTGTGCGCCGGGGGCGGCATACGCTCCTCCGCCGACATGATAAAGGCGCTGGCCCTTGGAGCGGACGTGGTGATGGTCTCCACCGCGGCCATGATCGCCATGGGCTGCCGGGTGTGCCAACAATGCCACCGCGGGCTGTGCTCGTGGGGCATCGCCACGCAGAGGGACGATCTCACCGACCGCCTGGACCCCGAAGTGGCCGCCACCCGCATAGTTCGCCTGTTCCAGGCTTGGAACGAGGAGCTGAAGGAGGTGCTCGGGGCCATGGGCATAGACGCGGTGGAAAGCCTGGTGGGCAACCGCGATCGGTTGAGATACCGCGGCCCCAACCCCAAGATAGCCGAAGTGATGAACGTGAAGCACATCGGGGAGGGGTGGGGCTGATGAAGCCGGTCTGCAAGCCCAAGGGGCACACGTACGAGTGCGACTGCGGTAAGGAATGCATGACCGTCTCAGATGGCAAGGCGGTCATAGACCTGGAGCGGTCCGATGTCCGACCCATGCACTATACGACCCTAAACTGCGTCATGCGTAAGGCCATGCGCTTGGGATGCTCGCGCATCGAGCTGAGGGGGGTCATGGGACAGCGGTACCTGGCCTCCACGGCCTCCGCGCCTGGTCTGTACATAGCCGTGCACGGAACCCCGGGCAACGACCTGGGAGCTTTCCTCAACGGACCTACCATCGAGGTGTTCGGCAACGCCCAGGACATGACCGGGAACACCATGAACTCCGGTCGCATAGTTGTACACGGGAACGCCTGGGACGTGACCGGACTGGCGGCTCGCGGAGGGTCCATCCTGGTCAAGGGGGACACCGGTTACCGCGTGGGCATACACATGAAGGAGTTCGGGGACACCCGACCCACCTTGGTGGTGGGAGGGACGGCCAAGGACTATCTCGGCGAGTACATGGCCGGAGGGACCATCATGGTGCTCGGCATGGATAACGGGCGTTCCCCCGTAGGCCGCAACGTGGGCGCCGGAATGCACGGGGGGAGGATATTCGTTCGCGGCGAGGTATCCCCGGAACAGCTGGGCCCAGGTGCCTCGATCGTCCCTGTGTCTGAAACGGACATCGAGGAGATGACAAGGCTGTTGGATGACTTCCAGAGATCGTTCCAGATTCCCGTCCCCAGGGATTTTGGCGAGTTCGTTAAGATCGCGCCGAGCTCCAGCCGACCCTTTTCCGGTTATTACGACAAGACCAACGTCTAACCGCCCGGAAGCCGGTTGACCGAGCCCAGGACCATCCGCAGCTCGATGTCCTCCAGCCCTATCGGGATGACCTCGTTGGAGAGCGCACGCTCCAGGCCAGGGATGTCCCTGGCCTGCAGCCGGACCATTACCCTGCGGGGGCCGGTGACCTGCAGGACCTCCTTGACCTCCTCCACCGCCCTCAGCTTCTTCAGCGCCTCCGAGGAGGTCCCCGGTCGGAGGTTGGCGAAAAGGACGGCATCGACCTTGATGCCCATTCGTTCGTTGTTCACCACCGCGAAGTAACCGAGTATGATACCGTCGTCCTCCATGCGCTTGATGCGGTCCCTCACCGTGGACGGTGAGCGTTTCAGCTTTGCGGCGATATCGTTGTGCGTCATCCTGCCGTCCTCGACCAAAAGATGCAGTATGCGCCGGTTCATGGCGTCGACCACGGGCATTTCACGATGTTCAAGGGGTTATCGGCCTTTAAGAATTCCGATGAAATCTTAATAATTGAACGAATAAATGAAAAAATGGAGGAAAATGTTAAGGATTTTATTTATTTGAACGATTTTGGCATTCATCACTTCATGAAGAGAGAGGGTGCCTCGGGTTTGGGCGTGAAGCAGGCCTCTCCCATCTCCAGCACCTGAGCCCCGACCTCTTTGGCCGAATCGGCTATGGCCACCTCGAAGGCCTTCTTTAGATCGTTCGGCGAGGCGGAAACACGGGCGTTGAGGACCAGCTTCCCCTCACCGGTGAAGTATCGCCCGCCCTTTAGCCCGTCCACCTGCATCCGGTCCTCCACCAGGCTCATCTTGGCCGAGGCCGTGGGAGATGTCAGCATCACCTTCACATGACCGATGGTCTCCGGCGGGAAGTCCGTTGCCACCCTGCGCATCAGGGTGGTAACGAACTGATTGATGTCCAGACGGCCCTCTGCCACCAGGCGGGCGTGGGCGTTGAACCAGCCCATGGATGCCTTCTCCACGGCGAACATCCTCTGGTCCACCTCCTTGGGCTCCTTGGTGCTGACCTTGTCCGATAGGATGATTCCGACTATGCGGTCCAGGTTCTTCCTGCTGAAGGCCGAGCAGGAGATGAACTCAGCGTCAGGGACCTCTCGGGTTATCATCTCCTCAGCCTCTCGCACCTCGGCCTCCCCGAGCCGGTCAACCTTCGATAGCAGGACGTACTCGGCCTCCCTGACCTGGTGAGAGGGGATCAATTTTCCGCCCCCAAGACCGAAGCCTTCCGGCCTTCTCATCGTCTCGGCCGCCCTAGTACCGTCGACCACGACGAAGAAGGGCGCGACCTGAAACTCATCGGGGTACATGGAACGCAGGGGGGCGACCACGGACCCCAGGATGGCAGTGGACGTACCGATGGGTTCGGCGATTATCACGTCCGGGCGTCCCATGGAGACCAGGTTCCGGGCGTTCTTTACGAACTCTCCGAAATTGGCGCAGAAGCATCCCCCAAGCACGTCCTTGACGTCGAAACCGGCATCCTTCATATATTCGGTATCGACCAGGACATTACCCTGATCATTGGTGATTATCGCCACGGACTTACCGTGCTTGGACCTCAGCTCCCTTCCCAAGGCCGCGGCCAGGGTGGTCTTTCCAGCGCCTAGGTAACCGCCCAGGACCACGAAGCGGGTCGGGGGCCTATCTCCGGACTGCATGCACGGGGTATCATGCCCTCGGGCTTATACGTTTCTTGAGACTCCAATATTACAGTCCACCGATCTTGATCGTCCTGCGCAGGAAGGCGCAGGTTTGACAGGGGATGTCTATGACGCACCTCTGGCCGACCGGTATCCCTTTGATCGCGGCGAGCATGGCCAGGTCCATTGGGCGGTAGGGAGGCCTGCGATTGTTCGCGGACAGCACCTCCATCTCTGCGGGGGTGAGGGGTTCCGAATCGAAGCGGGACTGAGCGAACTCCATGCAACGCTCAGCCTCCTCGCGGCTGCACTGATCGCAGCGCGCGCCTACCTTCACCACAGCCCCGTAGATGTCCGCCAGCGGGTCCACCAGGAATATGCCGTGGTCCTTACCGATGGTTATGAAGACGGCATAGGGGTAGGAGGCCTCGATTAGCTCCATGCGGGTGCCACGCACCTTCTGTTCCTCCTTGACCGACCAGAAGTCACGCAGGTGATGGTTCAACTGGTAGATCAACTGATGATATTCGATGCCCAAGGAATCGGCCAGATCCTGCTTGCTGATCGGAGCGTCCCTGGTGGAACGGTACAGCTTCGTCAGAATGCGCTTCCTGAGGTCGTGGTTGACTATGGAGGTGTACGTCTCCGGGTCGATATAGGCCATCTCGATACGGCAGTCAGCGGTCAACATCACTTGATTCTGTTCTCAATTATTTAACCGTTGACGCCCTGGGGCTTGGTCAAACTGATTGTAATGCCATCGTGGAAGTGACATGCGAGGGATGACATGAGCACGGTGGGAACTACCATGAAATGTCCAGAATGTGGCGCGATATTGAGGAGCGACTATCAGTTCTGCAACATCTGCGGGCATCGTTTTTCGAAGAAAGGTGATGCTCAAAGAAAAACGATGAGAATAGCCAGCAGTGGTCCCCCGCGGATCATTGATAAGGATGCCATGCCCGCGCAGAGGGCTGCAGGCCGCTCACAGTTGCCGCGAAGGACCCTGCTGATCGTTCTCCTTACGGTGCTAGCCATGTCCCCTCTGACCCCTTGGGCGGGAACCTTTGATGGGATGGTGGGGGTTCAGTCGATCGCAATGGACCTGTTCGTCGGAAGGTACATCGCCCTGCTGGCGTTCGCAGGGATGGTGATCGTGCTTTCCGATCGCTTCGTTCGTAGCCTTTGGTGGCGCAGGACCGTCCTGGCCGGGATCGGCGCTGGGGCCGTGCTCCTAACGTCCGTGGACATTTTCAGGCTGTACGACCTTCAGTGCGTTATCGGCAGCTACTCATCGTGGTTCGATATGTCCATTGGGCAGGGGATGTACCTTACCTTGGCCGCTGGCGTCGCATTGATGGCCGCGACCCTCCTGCCTCAGGGCCATGGGACCGTCCGTCCGATGAACGCGACCAGTGGTATCAGGCCAGGTTCTCCGGGTTCAGGCCTTTGAGCTCGTCCACGACGAAGAGGCCGTCCTTGCGCACCAACACCCCGTCGAAGTATATCTTGCCGCCGCCCCACTCGGGGGTCTGCACCAGTACCAGGTCCCAGTGTACGGTGGACTTGTTGCCGTTGTCGGCCTCCTTGTAGGCGTTCCCTGGGGTGAAGTGTATGGAGCCGGCGATCTTCTCGTCGAAGAGGGTGTCCAGCATCGCCTGGTTGACGAACGGGTTGACGCCTATAGCGAACTCACCTACGTATCTCGCACCCTCGTCGGTGTCCAGGATAGCGTTCATACCTTCGGTGTCAGAACTGGTCGCCTCCACCACCTTTCCGTTCTTGAACTTCAGGACCACGTTCTCGAACACCTTTCCCTGGTACAGCGTCTTGGCGTTGTAGCTGATCACACCGTTCACGGAGTCCTTCACCGGGGCGGTGTATAGTTCCCCGTCAGGGATGTTGCGTTCTCCATCGCACTTGACCACTGGAATGTCCTTGATGGAGAAGCTTAGGTCTGTGCCCGGTCCTACTATGCGCACCTTGTCCGTCCGCTCAAGTACCTCGACCAACGGGTCCATGGCCTTCGACATCTTGGAATAATCAAGGGTGCAAGTGTCAAAATAGAAGTTCTCGAACGCCTCGGTGGACATCTGAGCCTGCTGGGCCATCGAGGATGTGGGCCATCTTAGCACCACCCATTTTGTGTTGGGGACCCTGTAGCCGGTATGCACCGGACCTGACCAGTGCTTCATGTACAGGTCGATCTTCTCCGGCGGTACATCGGAGTTCTCGGTGATATTGTATGAACCGCGCATGCCGATGTAGGCCTGGGCCTTCTTCATCTTTTCCAGTTCGATCTCCCCTATCTGGACGATGGTCTTCTGGTCGGCATGCATGAGCAATTTCCTGAGCACCCTGGCAGACCTGATGGCCACCATGGGAACGCCGCCGACCTCGTACACCTTGTCAAGAAGGACCTCCACCATTTCGGATGGGATATCGAACGCCTCGATGTACACCGTTTCTCCCTTCTGGAGCCGGACGGAATGATCTATGAGCACGTCAGCCAACTTGCGCATTCTTGGGTCGAACATACGAGTTCGCATAACTCCATGAATGATATATCAGAGTTGGGAAAATACATCTCATCGCTTGGAAATGCGAAAGTTCTATAAGCGCTGAATGCCAAGCGGCGCCCGTGGACGAGACGGACGTGGCCCTCAGCCGCCTGCTTATGCGTAACTCCCGAACCCCCTATTCAGAGCTGGGTAAGGAACTGGGGCTCAGTCCTCAGGTGGTTCACCGTAGGGTGCAGTCTCTGATCGATATGGACATAATCCGGGGAACCTACGCCACCCCGAGCTTCAAGGCCCTGGGGGCGATGTGGGTGTTGGTTCATGGTTGGTCCAGGGCGAACTCCATGAACGAGATGGCCCAAGCGCTGAAGGAAGTGCCTCAGGTGGCCCTCGTGCAGGTGGCCAGCGGCAATTATGTCTATGTACATGGGAGCGTGCGCGACGCGATCGGCCTGGCCGACCTGGTCTCAGCGGTGCAGCAAAAGGCGATGGTCAGCGATCCCCAGGTGGGGATAGTGCCCACCACACCCTCCGAGGGCGCCAGGTTGAGCTCCATGGACCTGCGGATCGTTAAGGCGCTGTCAAATGATACAAGGAGACCGGTGAGCGAGCTAGCGGAAGAGCTGGGCACCACGTCGAAGACGGTCCGGCGACACCTGGACCGCCTGATGGAAGAGGACCTGGTGCTGCTGTCCATCCACTGGCAGCCAGATACCATGGGGGACATGGTCAGCCAGATACATCTTACGCTCAAAGAGGGCGTTCCAAACGAGAAAGCCGCGTTCCTGATCATCAAGAAGTACGCCCCTGGCATCATGAGGAGCTACACCTTCAGCAACATGCCCGGACTTATCATTCTCACATATTGCAGCAGTAACGCCCAGGAGATGCAGAAGATCTGCCAGGAACTGGAGGAAGAGGGCATATTCATAAAAGTGGTGCCTAACGTGCTCCGGGCCCTGTATCATTACCCGGAACATCGCGAGGCGGCGCTGCAGGAAATGTTCAAGAAGGCCGAGAAGAAATGAACATTTCCGTCTGGACAATGTCCAAAATACCCTATTTTCACGGTTGTTCTTTATAAAAAGGTCATTTTCACAGGATAATCGACCTTTTTCTTGTTCAATCCCTTGACGAGCTCCTAAGACCCCCGAGGACATAGCCCGTTCTGAGGATAGTAAATGAGCATCCCTAAGAGGAAAGGAATCGTTATGGTGTGCCTGCTGGCGGTCCTGCAGGGCGTGGTTCGCATCGTCCTACCCATCATGTTGTGCACGAGCGGGGGGGCGGAGCTGGAGAACCCGGTCTCGGACGAGGTCATGTCGTTCATCAACGCCATGTTCTTCGCCCTGGGAGGTATGGGATTTTTCACCGCCTTTGGCCTGTGGAACTTCAAGCGTTGGGGGTACCTAGGAACGATAGCGCTCAGCGCGGTGACCATCGTCTTCGACCTGTGGGCGATAATCACCGTGCAGTGGTCAGCGGCCATGGGCCTGGTCCTGCCTGCCCTGTTCATCGCCTACCTTTACCTGGTACGTGAGGACTTCGCCAAGGGGGCGGGGGAGTGAGGGTGCTGATCGCCTACGGCACCAAGTGGGAATCGACCACGAGCGTGGCAAAGGAGCTGGCATCTCAGATCGAGAAGGGCGGGCATGAGGTCCAATTGATGGACCTGCGCAAGCCGCGGTCGGAGGACCTTGACTCCTATGACCTTGTGGTAGTGGGCAGCGGGATCGCATATGGCTCCTGGTCCAAGGGCGCCCTGCGCTTCCTGGAGGAACATTCCAAGGACCTTTCCAAGAGGCGTTTGGCCATGTTCGCCTGCTGTGGAGACATATTGTTCGAACCGGACAAGATGGAGGAGCTCAGGCAGAAGTACCTGGTCGATGTGGCCGCCAAGTTCGGCCTGGACCCGATCAGCATGGGCCTTTTCGGAGGCGTTCTGGACTTTGATAGGTACAGCTTCCTAGTGAAGGGGATAATGAACATGAAGCACGCAGGTAAAAAGGACATTATGGGGAGAGGTGTGGACCCCAGCAAGCCCTATGATTTCCGGGATTGGGAACGGATCAGGAGATGGGGCACGGAGATAGGAGAGGTGATTTAGAATGGACGGAGAGGTAGAAGCAACGAGGACGGACGAACTGATGCCATGGTACGTGGTCGGGATCGCGGCCATAGTTTGCGCGGCGGTGCTTATCACCATGGCCGCTTTGGGGCCTATGGGGACCGAGGACCTGCAGTATCACACTTCCCAGTCCGGTCTGTGGCAGGTCATGGGCCAGGACCTGGCGGACCTGCTGCTGCTCGCGCCATTGCTGCTCATCGGAGGAGCGTTGCAGCTATTACGCAGGGACACGGCGAAATACTTCCTGATCCTGACGCCCTTGACCCTTATGTACACCGGTCTGTCGCTGGGATTGGGGCAGGAGTGGACATCGTATAACGGGAACTCCGAGCAATATTTCTGGATGTTCCTGACCCTCATAATTGGGGGGCTGATACTCCTGATCGGAAATCTGCCAAAGTTCGATGGAGGGGACGGGGTCGGTTTCAACCGCAAGTGGTTGATAACTTTCGTCGTATTGACCGGTCTCGCCCTGCTGATGTTCGCTGGCATGTGGTTAGGGCAGATAAGTGAGGTGATCGCCACCGGGGACCTGACGGATGGAACATATTCGGATTCTCCCAACGTCTTCTGGACCGTTCGATATCTGGACCTGGGATTCTGCATCCCTCTGGGATTCGTTTCCCTGTTCCTGCTCCTTAGGCGTCCGCAGAAGGCGTATCCATTGGTACTGCTCTTCTTTGGGTTCTTCGTGACCATGGCGGTGACCGTGAACGCCATGGCAGCGGTGCAGATCTGGAACGACGACCCGGCCGTCGACTCCATGGGACCTGGCCTGTTGATATTCCCGGCCATGGCGGTTCTCTTTCTGGTAGGTCTATACTATCTGTTAAGACACCGGAAGGTCCAGGAGGGCGATAGGGCGATGGTCGAAAGCTAAGGCAGTATGATCGCTCAAACCCCTTTTTTATTCCCCGTTCTTGGGCCAGGCAAAATATCTTCCCTCGATCTTGCGCAGCCCTATGGGACCACCGAACAAAATGGACAGGTTCTCCTCGCTGAGCGTCTCCATTCCTCCGTCACGGAAGATGGTACCGTCCTTGACCATCACGACCCTGTCGATCTCGGGAACGATGTCCGAAGGGTCGTGAGTGACCAGTACCAGGGAGCGACCGCCCTTGGCCAGCGACCTTATGGCCTGACGGACAAGACGCTTTCCGGAAAGGTCCAGTGAGTTCATCGGCTCGTCCAGTATCAGTACCTCGGGGGAGTTTACCAGTGCCCTGGCCATCAGCACCCTCCGGGCCTCGCCGGTGGACAAAGTGTGGAAACTCCTGTGTGCCAGATGTTCTGAGCCCACCGATGCCAAACTGTCCAAGGCCGATCTCTCCATCTCCGCCTCGATGTCCTGCGAACGGTTGGTGCCCACGGACCCGAAGAACCCGGAAAGTACAGCGTCCAGACATTCGATGTCCCTTGCGAATTCGACCTGTAGGTCAGCGGAGACCAGGCCGAAGGCCGTTCTGACGTCGAAAAGGTTCCAGAGCTCGGCACCCCTGAGCTTCACGAAGGAGCCTGGAACCGAGGTGTCGTGCCGGTGCTCGCCCATCATGGTCTTTATCAGGGATGACTTGCCGGAGCCGTTGGGTCCCAGGATGACCAGCCGTTCGCCTTCCCTTATGGTGATGTTGACATCCTTCAGCAGTGTGGCCGATCCCTTGGTCACCTGGACGTTATGCATCTCGATGATAGGGCTGGCGGGCATCGGAACGGTATCGACGGAAGATTATAAACGAATGCGCTTGGACCGGGACCGTTCGGGGTGCGCTTCAAAATCGTAAAGATCGGTACAACCCTCGCGGAATGTATCTTTTTAGACCGTATGGTGATCTAGGAACGAGGATCGACCTTACCTCTTCTTGCCCTTGGTCGGGGACTTGTCGGCAGCAGCGGCCTTCTTCTCCGCGTTCTTTTTCTTCTGCTTCTGCAGGTCCTTCTTGGACATTGCCATGGCCCCTGAACCGTGCTATTTGGTACTTAACGATGATTGTCGTACCCGTAAAAGCGGGACAGCGCCCCTAGAGCATTTGTTCGTTCTTTGTGTGATCGCCTGAGACCGTTCATAACCCAGAATCAGGTCCTGATGACGATGAACCTCTGGATTGATGACCTACCATTTTGAATGGAAGTGCTTGAAACCTATCCGCGTACTTCGAGACGCCCTTTCAATGTCCTTAGAGGGCATGGCCTGATGACCGGGGGTTCTGTTCACAGGCGGCCGTTTACTGCCGGAACCGTGATGGGCGGGGAACTATGATGCCTGAATATGTAAGCGCAGGACCGGAACTGTTGATGAGGTAGCGGGATTTCGTTTTACAAGACATCGTTGATCGAAAGATCAGTCCGGTCCGTCGCTTTCTGAGGGCGCGGTCATCTTATCACCGCCGCTCCTCCTCCATGCGTCGGCCGGGACCGAGATGATGAAACGGGCCCCCTTGGATTCCTCTCCCTTCTCCTCGATGGTGATTCCGGTTATGGCCAGAATGTCACGTATCAGGATCAGGCCCAGACCGTTCGCGCTGCTATCCTTCCCGTTGAAGAGCCGCATCCTGACCGTGTCGCTTATGCCTATCCCGTCATCCGTGTAAATGATCTTTAGACCGTTGCCCTCTTCCACTACCGAGACCTTGATGCTTTTTACATTCTTCCCGTGACGGAGGGAGTTGTCTATGAGATTGTAATAGACCTTCCCCACTAGAGGGTCGGCCAAGATCTCCAGGTCTTCAGCATCGTCCTCCAGCTCGACCCCAGAGGGGCTCAGCATGCTGAAGGCCGTCCTCAGCTGGTCGTGCACATTGGACCAGACCGGGGTCTTCACCCCTATGTCCTGATAGTCCTTGGTGAACCCTATGTGCTGCTGTATGTTCGTGGCCGCGTGCGTCATCTTGTCTAAGTACTCTAAAACGGATGGGTCCTGCACCTTATCTTTAGCCAGCGACAGATATCCGTTCAGGACCGTGACCTGATTGTTGATATCGTGGCGGGTGATGCTGTTCATTATGCTGATCTTATCGTTGGCCTGCCTAAGCTCCTTGGCCGCCTGAGCCTGTCTCAGACCTTCCTTCTCCTGCCGCGTTCCGATGAAGTAGAACGTGGTGACCAGGGCAGCGATCAGAATTGTGGTGAGGGCATAGGGCAGACCTCCCATGACTATGGTCCAATCCCATATGCTGGCCTCCAGGTCCACGCACAGTATGGCGACCACCTCATCGGTGAGAGGGTCCCTGAGCGGCACCATTCCCGTGATCCATTCGCCCCACCGGTCCTTCTGTGGGCCAGTTACCAGCTCCTCCCCCTGGAACGAGCTGTCGAAGCAATCCGGAACATCGTAATAGAGTTGGCCGGGAGGTGAGTAGTCCGGGGAATCGGGAGGCTCGGAATCCACGTAGAAGAACGGCGTTCCGTTGTCCAACATCCCCACTATGTACACGAACCTGATGCCGGGCATATCCTCGTGATACTCTGTCATCAGGTCCTTCAGGTCCTGATATTCAGGTGTCTCCAGGTCTGAGGACGAACCAGTGAGGGCCATCACCTTGCTGACGTTGACCCCCCATGAGGCCACCCTGGCCTGGGAAAGAACGTGTTCTTGGAGATAGTCCGCCTCTTCGTTCATCATCTGCATGGTGATGCATGCGCCGAACGAAGTGATGAGCAGCAGGGATAATATGAGGGATATCGTGGCGTGCCTCATCGTTCTGTCCCCCTCGCTCTGATGGGTGATGGGAAGGGGAGGGATGGTTGATGGTCGGAGAGGGTCGGGATGGTGAACGGAATCCTCGATTGAGAGATGCTTATCAGCGTAAACGCTCTGATCGATCCTTCGTTGAGGCTATCATCCTCCAAAGTGAGCCCCTCGGACGAATGCTACGGATTTGATGGTTAAATAAAGCATTCCCAACGATTCTCATAATTAGAAAGTCACTTCCGTAGCGGTAATGAAGGATGTTCATGAGACCTATGTGATATGCCCTCGGGCGGGGCCACTGGAGAACGAACGGTGTTCCGTTCGTCTCTGATAATTCGAGTGTCGGACAATGGACCGAGATGGGTTGGAAGGGCTCTGAAGCTAGGGAGATCGCTCGGGGGTAGGAATTGGTTCGTGCGCGACCTCCCAAATGTAGAGCGAGGCCACCGTACCATAGGGTGAGTACCTTTTCCTGCATGCCTCGAATTGCTCCTTGGTCAGAGGGTCGAACCCATATAGTACGCTCATCCCCCTCCTTATGGCAAGGTCGTTCCAGCTGACCACGTTCGGACGTTGAAGGGAGAATATCAGCATCATCTCGGCCGTCCAGGCCCCGATGCCTCGGAGGGATGTCAGGTGTTCTATGACCTCGTCATCGCTCAGGCCCTTCAGTCCTTCCAGATCGATATCGCCGTCCATGCAGGCATCGGCTATCCCTTTCACATATTCCGCCTTGCGGAAGGACATTCCACACGATTGCACCTCTTCCAGGGAGGCCGAGGCTAAGCGCTGCGGGGTGATCTCCCCGAACCGTTCTCTCACCCTCTTCCATACCGTCACCGCCGCCTTTCCGGATATCTGTTGGCTCACCACGCTGTTCACCAGAGCCGAGAAGAGGTCCGGTGAAAGTTCGGCCTCGAGCTTGCCCATTCGGTCGATGACCTGGCCTAGACGCTTGTCCTTCCTCCGGAGATGGTCCATCTCCTTTTGGCCATACTCAAAGAACGGCATCCTTCATCTCCATATCCAGTAAAGCTCGTTTCAATTCCAACCCCCCAGCGTAGCCGGTGAGAGCACCGTTCGCCCCCACCACCCTGTGGCAAGGCACCAGTATCGGGAGGGGGTTCCTGTTGCAGGCCTGACCGACCGCCCTTGCCGCGCCCGGACGTCCTATCATCGAAGCGACCTCTCCATAGTTGCGCCGTTCTCCGAAGGGGATGCGCCTCAGGGCCTCCCACACCAGGGCGGAGAAGGGAGTGCCTTCGATCGCCAGCGGGAGATCGAACTCCATCCTTTCCCCTTTTATGTATTCCTTGATCTGGCTTGCCGCTTCCGCTAGCAGCTTGGTCTCAACTTCCTCGAAGGGTCTCTTTGGCCCCTCTCCGGGCAGGTAGACGTTGGTGATCCTTCCAGCACCTTCGGCCACGCCCATTCGGCCCAGACGAGTATCGAAGAACGACGCATGTATGATTTGTTCCGCTCGCTCTGGGGAGCCCTTTTTCCAATCTTCCTTGAGCAGACCATAGACGATCTCGTCAACATATTCCCCGCCAACCGGGACCTTGAGGCGCAGGGTCCCTTCCTGCTTGAAACCCAGGTCGGTCAGCACCTTTCGGGAAGGTGTGTTCGTTCCCAGCGTGAACGCCTGTATGCGATGAAGACCGAGGGTCGAAAAGCCGAAGCCCAGGACCGGCGGCAAGGTCTCCTTCATCAATCCCTTACCCCAATGGGATGATCGCAACTCGTAGCCGATCTCGGCGCAGCGCTGTTCGTGATCGATGTTCCACAGGCAGCATTCACCTATCACCTCGTCCTTCTCTCGCTCGACGATGACCCAGGTTATCGCCTTGCGCTGGCCGTTATCGTCCAGGTATTGTCGGACCCACTCCCTGCTCTGGTCGATGTCATGATGGGGTTCACCTCCATGCAATCGTGAGGCTTCAAGGTCGGACTTGAAAGCGTATACCGATTCAGCATCGTCCATCTGCATCGGGCGCAGGCGTAAGCGTTCGGTATCGATGAAGGTTGGACCGATGAACGCCTCGTCCAGGGTCATTGCGGTTCGCATGACGGTCCGGGAATTAATAATTAGCTCAGGGCCATGAGAACGTCGATCGTGGTCAGTTGTCATATCGGTGAACCTCGATTTCCTTCTCGGCAATACTTTGATATATGATTTTCAGTTTTTTTTCGTTCTGTTATGATTTATAACAGATGGAAATTCTTAAGTGATACCGATCATGGAGTCGCCAGGCCCGGGGAGAAGTTTGACGCCTTTTTTTAATTACGATCCCAACCCTTCGAGAGGTCAGTTCATGGATCGATGGATGACCGTCATTGACATGTCGGCCCCTTAGAAAAAATGGTGGCGATCGAGCACTGGATGCATGCAACAAACACCTAGGAAATGGTTCACAGGTCGCCGCCTCATGAGGGGAGGCGACCCAAGTGGCAGGAAGACGAGGCCTACCTCAGCAGGCCCGCGGCCTTCAGCTCCTTGGTGATCTTGTCAACCGCTGCCGCTGCGTCCTCCTCCACCTTGGCACCGGTGCATACCAGCTTGCCGGAGCCGAACAGCAGGACGACGACCTTGGGCGAATCGAGGCGGTAGACCAGTCCGGGGAACTGCTCCGGCTCGTACTCCACGCGCTCCAGGCCCAATGATATGGCTATCGCGTTGAGGTTGATCTCCTGACCCAGATCGGACGAGGCCACTATGTTCTGCACCTCGACCTTCGGCTTTATCTTGATCTTGATGCCCGCCTTCTCTATCTGCTTCGCAACCTTGGTTATGGCCTCCTCGACATGGGGCAACGACCTTCCACCTGTGCATACCACCTTGCCGCTACGGAACAGCAGCGTCGCGGTCTTAGGTTCCTTCAACCTGTATATGAGACCGGGGAACTGTTCCGGCTCGTACTCCGCACCGTCAAGGGCGAGGGCGATGGACTGCAGGTCGAGCTCCTCTCCGAGGTTCGTAGAAGCCACAACGTTCTCGATTTTAATCTTGGCCAAATAGGTCACCTTTCCTGACCTTATTTAAATACCGGTTTAAAAAGGTTTCGATATTATATTATAGTAGTATACCCAAGGGCCTTGAGGCCTATAGGCGCTCGGTGGAGAGCATCTATGACCGATATCGCCCAGTGAAGCGATGTGAAAACCAGAGATTAATAGGGGTGGGCTCAGCCAAGACCTCGTGCTGCTTCACCCGGATGACTGAACTTGAATTTCAATTCGTTCTTTGGAACACGATACCAGATCTAAAAATCCTTTTTATTTCCTTGAATAATACAAACCTACCAAACAGGTCCAATATTTATGCTCGATCTTCTCGTCCATCCCCTACACCTATCATGGCATTCCTGTCGATCGCCCAGGTGTCCCCGCGGTTCCGAAAGACCATATCGATCTCAAGTATCGTTTCCACGACAATCGTTGATGGTTCGTTCCTGAGGCGACATTGCCGATATTGGACCTCCTAGACACGCCTCCCGAAGGATATGAGCATACGATCATCGTTGACCGATAATGGCACGAATGGCCATCTTGGTAAACAAAACATCGGGCGATCCGATGGGTGATTTTATGACAGGCGATGTGCATTTTAACTATCTGCGGACGATAGGAGCGAAGCTAGCGATCGATTTGATGATTATTTAAGAGTGGATAACAAGGGCAATTATGGCTGGGTGAGGTCTAATCATGAGTTCATCGTTTGAAAAAGATATTCTCTCAAGACGTTATCTTCGGAAGGGAGAACAGACGTATGAGGATGTTTGCCATCGTGTCGCATCTGCTCTCACCAATGACAAGAACGAAAGAGACCGCTTTTTTAAGGCAATGCTCTCTAAGCGATTCCTTCCCAACTCACCGACCCTTATGAACGCCGGTACCGAGATCGGCCAGCTTTCATCGTGCTTTACTTTACCGATCCAAGACTCGATCGAAGGGATATTCGAGGCCATGATGAACGGGGCCCTCATCCACAAGACGGGCGGCGGAACCGGTTATAACTTCTCCCCCATAAGACCAGAGGGCTCCATTGTGCGTTCAACGGATGGTGTTGCGTCTGGACCCGTATCGTTCATGCGTGTCTTTAATGCCGCGACCGAGGTCATAAAGCAAGGAGGTCGCCGCCGCGGGGCGAACATGGGCATACTCGATGTGTGGCATCCTGATATACTCTCTTTCATCGCAGCAAAGAAAAACGAGGGTGACATCCCCAATTTCAACATCTCGGTGATGGTGAACGATGAGTTCATGGACCTCGTGCATAAGGGCCGGTTTGACGATGTATGGCTGACCAGCTCATCTTTGGGGACCCCGGTCACCGTCGGACAGATCTGGGATGGCATCGTCGAGGGCGTTTGGAAGAACGGCGAACCGGGTGTTCTGTTCTACGATACGATAAATGCGCACAACCCCACGCCACAGCTGGGAGACATCGACACGACAAATCCGTGTGGTGAGCAACCGCTCCTCCATTACGAGAGCTGCGTTCTTGGAAGCATAAACCTTGCCGCCTTTATCCACGATGGCGTTCTTGACGAGACCGAACTGAAAAGCATGGTTCGTATGGCGGTCAGGTTCCTCGATGTTGTCATTGACAAGAACGTTTATCCTCTCCCTCAGATCGAAGAGAGGACAAAAAGGACGCGGAAAATAGGTCTCGGGGTCATGGGTGTGCACGACGCCCTTTTGATGATGGGGATGGCGTATGATTCCCCAGACGGAAGGGGTTGGTGCGAGCACACCATGCGGCTCATTACTGAGACCGCTGTGGACGAATCGCATCTACTCGCAGAACGATTTGGAACCTTTCCTGCATGGGAAACGAGTGTTTGGGACAAAACCTCACTCACAGTGAGGAACGCAGCGATGACGACCGTCGCTCCGACAGGCACCATCTCCCTCCTAGCGGGCTGCTCTAGCGGTATAGAACCCATATATTCCTTCGCGTACACTAGAAAAAATACCGTAGGTAAGGAATTTGTCATCGTCAATAAGATCTTCATAGAGGCTCTTGCGAAGACCCTCGCGGAAATGCAGCTTGACCCGGATCAGATGCAGGAGAAGGAAGAGGAGGTCATTGCCCATGTCCATGAGACTGGGACCATCCAGGACCTATCGTGGCTCCCAATCGAGTTCCGCGCCCTGTTCAAGACCGCTCTGGACATCTCCTGGCGTGACCATCTCCTGATGCAGGCCGCCTTCCAAAAACATGTTCATGCCTCGATCAGCAAAACGATAAACATGCCAAATTCTGCCACCATGAAAGATTGCGAGGAGGCCCTTCTCACGGCATGGAAGCTTGGGCTGAAGGGAATAACGATCTATCGGAACGGTAGCAGAAAAGAGGTCGTGCTCGCCTTGAAGGGACCCTTGACGGCTCATGCCGAACCCGTATTTTGTACGACCGAATGTAGGATGAGCCCCATCGAAATGATCTCGTCCCTGTCGATCGATTGACCGAGGGAGCTTGCTGGACAATCTATATTCGTCATTCTAGGTGATGATCGAACCGTAGCAATAGATATCTGCAAAACCGTCGATATCCCGATCATGGGCAAGGTCCTGGGCATCGTGGGAAGCCCTCGTAAAAAAGGGAATACGTACGCGCTCGTAGAGAGCGTGCTCAAAGGGGCTGAGGCCGAGGGTGCGGATACAGAGATAGTGCAGCTCTCGGACATGTCGATCATGGAATGCGACGGATGTCATGCCTGCTGGAAGGGAAATATTTGTCCGAAGCGGGATGATATGGAAGGCATCTATCGTAAGATTGGAGAATCGGACTTTATCGTTCTGGGAACGCCGATATATTGGTACGCTCCGACAGCGCTCATGAAATGCCTTCTGGACAGGTTCGTCTATTTCAACTGTCCCGAGAACCGCCCGATGGTCAAGGGGAAGAGCGCGATCCTGGTCATCCCCTTTGAGGACACCGACCTGGAAACCTCCGAACCAGCGGTGAGGATCTTCCAGATGAGCTTGGACTATCTCGAGATGCGGCTTTTAGGGACTGTTCTCGCTCCGGGGGTCGCTCGCCCAGGAGAGGTCCGGAACGATCCAAATAGAATGAGTGAGGCTTACCAGATGGGTCAGCGGGCCATGAACGAGAGATAGACCCTTTTAAAATAGCAATGATGAGTGGGCTCAGCCGGATTTGAACCGGCGACCTCCTGCGTGTGAAGCAGACGTCATAACCGCTAGACCATGAGCCCGTTGGTAGGCGATGCAAATGGGAAGGGGATATAAAAATGTTTAGAGTTGCCATCTTGGGCTTACTCGTTGATGACCTGGGTGGCCCGGAACATGCCGTCGCTGAACATTAGCGAGAAGTACCCTGTCTTATGATTGGTCGAACGCAGCTTCACCGCCCTGATCCTACGTTGCACATCGGATTCCCCTATGCTCTGCAATTTCAGCGATATCACGCCGTCGGCTAGATACCCCTCGTCGAAACGCCCTCCATTCATGAGGTCTGGGGCGGTCTCGGAGATCAGGAACGACGTCACGCCTATGCCCCTGAGCCACATGAACAGATAGAAGAGGTCGTTGCGCCGGTCCACGTTCATCTGAGCGGCCATCTCCAGCACGTCCAGGGAATCGAGCACCAGTATGTCGAACCCCTGGTCCTTCTTCACCGTCTCTGCGTACATCTTGAAGACCTGCAGCCAGGACCCTTTTGCCATCATCTCGGTCACGTTCTTGCGGATGGTGGCGAGGTCGAGGACGTATACCTTCTCCTGGACCGCCGGGTCGTTCATGCCCATGAGGTCCATCTGCTGCAGGAGGTTCTCCTTGCTCTGCTCCAGTGTCATGTACACGCTGCGCACGCCGTTGTTCTTGGCGTTATGGTAAAGTATACTATAGCAAACCGACGACTTCATGGTCCCGGGCGTTCCTGTTATGAGGATGACGTGCCCCTTGGGAACTCCGCCCTGTATGAAGTCGTCAAAGTTGTGAATGTAGGTCTTTACCCGTTCGATGCCGATGCCCATCCCCTCGGGCGGAATAATACCCTTTATTGGTATATATTTAAAATGGCTGATTGGCCAATGGCAACGATAGGTTGAACTCCTTTCCGTTGTGGAACATGCTGTAATAACGGGCGTCCGCGTTGGATCCGCGCATCTTCACGCATCTGATCCATCGCTGTACGCGAGAGTCGCCCATCTCCCTCATCAGCAGCTCCATTATCCCGTCCGAAAGGTAGGCCTCGCCCTGATTGGACTCGTCGTACTCATCGGACACGTTCTCCGAAATCACCAGAACGGTTATCCCCAATGACTTGAACCAGTCGAAAAGGTCCTTCAGGTCCTGACGGGCAAAGGAGTGTTCGGTCATGGCCTTGAACGACTCCAGGGAGTCCAGGACGAATATCTTGAAGCCCATGGCCTTCTGTTCCTTCTTTATGTATTGCAGGATGATCTCGCGCCAATTCCCCTCTTGATCGGCCATCTCCTCCTTGAGCCCCTTGATATCAGCGACCTTTAGCACCCCTTTCACAGCATCCGCGGGCATGCCCATCCTCTCCATCTGCCTCAGGATGGAACGCTTGCTCTGCTCGATCGATAGGTAAAGACCGGGCGTGCCGTTCATGGCCGCCCTGTGCAATATGGTGTAGGTCAGAGTGCTCTTCATGGTCCCTGGCGCCCCGTTGAACAGCACCAGATGTCCCTGCGGTATGCCTCCGTCCAGAATGTCGTCCAGGCGAGGGATGTAGGTACGAAGGACGCCCACGTCCTGGACCTCGGGGGGTTCCATCATCTGCTTCCTTAGCTCGCGTAATATCTCATCGGTGATCTTGGCAAGCTCCTCCGGGTCGACCGTCTCCTCCAGAGCCTCGCCGGCCTCCATCATCTGCAACTTGAGGCGGGCCTCCTGCAGCTCCGACTCCCTCTCCTCCAGCAGTGACTGCAGAGCGTCCAGCTCCGGTTCGAACTGCCGGGTCAGCTCCTCTCGGACCTTGCTGCGAAGCTCGTCCATGTCCACGGGCCTTTCCTTGGGCTCTTCGTCCAATGAGCGGGTACGCTCGTCCAGGCTCCTGGCCAAGGCGTTCAATTTCTTCTCCCTGTCCGCCAGCAGCCTTTCCTTCCTCTCAAGCTGTTCAGCCTTCAGCTGGGCGGTGGTGTCCGGTCGGGCCACGTGAATGGTCTCCACGGAACGTATTCCCAGGGACAGCCGCTCCTCCTCCTTCCTGCTGTCCATTCGGACGCTGCCTAGGTTTACCTTGATCGGCTGGTTCGCCTTTGGCTTCAGGCTCTCACCGCAGCGACCGCACTGTTCCTCACCTGGACGAACACCAAAACCGCACCGGGGGCACTCGAACTTGCTTGAGGGCAGACGCATCTGATCACTCGCTTATCACTCTGGTCACCTGGAATCGACCGTTGTTGAACAGAAGTGAATAGAAGGAGGGGTCGTGATTGGTCTCCCTCATCTTCACGCATCTGATCCTCCTCTGCATCTCCACATCGCGGATGACCTGCATCTTCAATGTGATGATACCGTCGGACAGATAACCTTCATCGAACTTGCCGTCGATCAAGCGTTCGGCGGAGCTCTCCGAGATCAAAATCACTGTGACCCCCAGTTCCCTCATCCACTCGAACAGGTAGAAAAGGTCGGTCCGGCGGTTGCGGATCTCGGCCATGGTCTCAAGCACCTCCATGGAGTCGATGACCAGCATATCGAAGTCGAGGTTCTCCTTGAGGTTCGCGATATAGGTCTTGAACACCTGCAGCCAGGAGCTGCCTCCGGACACCTCCTTCAGCTTCTTGCGGATGATCGATAGGTCCAGCACATGCAGCTTGTCGACCACCTTGTCCGAGCCCATGCCCATCTTCTCCATCTGGCGCAGCAGGCTTTCCCGGGCCTGTTCCAGGGTCACATAGACGGATGTCCGGCCTGACTCCACGGCATGATTGTAAAGCATATAGTAGCTGATCGATGACTTCATCGTCCCGGGCGTACCGGCCACGAGCACGATGTGCCCTTGAGGTATGCCTCCCTCCAAAATCCTGTCGAACCCCTCGATGTAGGTCTTCAAACGCCCATCGCTCTCTTCCATTTCCCGCTCCCCCAAAGCCTCTTGGCTAGATGCACTTCTATATCTTTACATCTTATTAAAAACTCGTTGGCAATATCAGATTCCGCGTACGATGACCTTTCGCACGTACTTCCGGGCGGTCTCTGCCATCGCCAACATCTCGCTCTCGCTGAACGGCTCTATCTGGCCAAGACGTTTGTCCAGGGTAAGGTCGTTCTTGAACCTCTGCAGAGCGTACTTCTTGGCCCCACCGATGAAGGAGGCCATGCGCTCTATGTCCCCTGCATTGAGATAGTGCGGGACCACTGTGGTCCTGAACTCGTAGTCGATACCGGACGTCATTATGAGGTGGATGGACCGCTTGATGGCCTCCACGTCCACCTTGGTTCCGCAGACCTGAGAGTACTGTTCGTCCAACGGACCCTTCACGTCCATGGCCACGCAGTCCAGGAGCCCGGCGCGGATGAGGTCCTCCAGCATGTCCGGGTTGGTGCCGTTGGTGTCCAGCTTGACCTTCAACCCCAAGGCCCTTATCTTCCTTATCAGCTCGGGCAGGTCCTCGTTGAGCGTGGCCTCCCCGCCGGTGACGACAACACCGTCCAAGAAATCGGAGTTCTCGCTGAGATACTCCTCGATCACCTCCCATGGAGCCTCCTCCACTTCGGCCGATACGGACACTAGGTCGGGGTTGTGACAGAAAGGGCAGCGAAGATTGCAGCCCTGGAGGTATATCGTGGTGGCTATCATTCCGTCCCAATCGAGAAGGGACGTCTTGGCAAAACCAACTATCCTGGCGCGCATCGTTTCTTGGGATTGTTGCAGGCGGCTAATAAGCGTATTCCCTTAAGGACCTCATTCGTCCTTGATGTTGACGATCTCCCCGTGGGCCTTGGCCTTCATGTGACCGCCGGGACCGCCCCTCTCCTCACGGGCCTTGTCCACGCAGTCCTCGTTCTCGCAGCAGAAGGCCGCAAACACATACTGCTTGGCCGGACGACCGCAGAACTGGCACTTGTACTTCTCGAAGTCCATGTCCCGGCCACCGAGGCGGGGCAATAAAAACCTTTTCGAAATCATGAATAATGGGGACGATATACCCATAAGCAGGTGGGGAAGTGGCTTACTGCTCAAGATGCGGGAACCAGGCGAAAGAGGGGGCGCAGTTCTGCGACCGTTGCGGGGCGCCCCTGGGGGGAGGGTATCAGCAGCCTTACGGACAACCGTCCAGCTTCACATACACATATTACCCGGAACGCAAGGACCCTCTGATAGCGGTGATACTCTCCATCCTGCTTCCTGGGGTGGGGCAGATCTACGTGGGGAGAGTCCTCAGAGGTGTTCTGATACTGATACTGTTGCCGCTGCTGAGCATGGCCAGCGTCGTACCCGTGTTCTTTTTCTCGATATCCGTCGGAGTGGGCACGTTCTTCGCCTTCAGTGTGCTGGCCACCATAATCGTCCTGATACTGTATGTCTGGCAGATCTATGACGCGTACAGGTTGGCCGAGGAGCACAATCGACAGGGATCGCCGCGCCGCTGATCGTCTCAATCACAGATGTGCATTGAGAAGTGCAGGGCGCAAGCGGAATGCGTCAGCGCTCCCATGGATATCACGTCCGCATGGATGGCATAGGCCTTGGCGTTCTTGGCGGTGATACCGCCGCTGACCTCCACCATTATCCTCTGGTCCACGGCCTTGATGGCCACGTAGCACTCCTTGGCCTGCAGAGGGGTCATGTTGTCCAGCATGAT
>Ga0209269_1000702_pt1 | contig 26277 bp, 24 predicted proteins | sample MTBAKMMethaMetaG_FD_187455 | JGI IMG/M metagenome (GOLD analysis project Ga0209269, IMG submission 187455) | Enrichment culture microbial communities from Arthur Kill intertidal strait, New Jersey, USA, that are MTBE-degrading - MTBE-AKM (Arthur... | ecosystem: Environmental > Aquatic > Marine >... | reverse complement strand
CGAAAAACCTTCGCCTGTTTCAACATAGCGTCAACCAGGGTGGTTTTCCCATGATCAACATGAGCAATGATCGCGATATTTCTAATTTCGTTGCGTTTCATAAAACTATTAATCTCCAACCGGTTAAAGAACCTTTTCTTGCTAATGACTTCAAACAAACAACCAATTATAATCCACTCTTCGAGATTCAAAGCAATTACTTGACACTTACTTTACGGTTCACATACAATCTTAATAATGACCAATATATCTCCCTCTTTTCCTTCAATTGGGCTGGCCTTAGGCGGAGGTGGCGCAAGAGGACTGGCCCATATCGGTCTCCTGGATACGTTTCTCCAATGGGGGGTTACCCCCCATTTCGTATCAGGAACCAGTATGGGAGCCATCATTGCCGCTGCTTTCGCGATGGGCATTCCTACAGCTGAATTGACTAGTATTGCATTAAAATTCACAAAAACGAGTGAGATGGTAAAATTAGTGGATTGGAGTCCTCCGCGACGAGGATTTCTTGAAGGTAAAAAAGTCCAAGGATTCCTCGAGTCTGTTTTTGGAACGGATACTCAATTTGAAGACCTTAAAATTCCTTTGGCGATTAATTCCGTAGATCTTTGTACCGGTCAGGAGATTATCTTCACCAGCGGCTCATTAATTACAGCCATGATGTCTTCAATAGCGGTTCCAGGGATATTTCAACCTTATGAAGTAGGCGATTATCAATTGGTAGACGGAGGGGTTCTAAACAATGTGCCCGTTAGCTTATTGGCCATGTTTAAACCGAATCTAACCATTGCAGTTGACGTGCAAATCAATCCCCGAAGAGATCCGCATTGGATAAACCTTCCACAGCAACCGCACTGGCCACTTCCATTGCCAGATGTTTTCCTGGAATTTTATCGGGCTGAACTGATTATGCTTTATGAGATCACACAGCAGAAGCTGAATGCATACCATCCGGATATATTAATATCACCAAATATCCCGGTTGAAATTACACCATTTCTTGGTTTTCCAAAAGCCAAGGAAATCATTGAAATAGGAGCTCTATCGGCAAGAGAAAATTTGCCTGATATTCTCGCTCTACTTGAAAGAATTAAATAAATAGGAGCAATAAATTTATGACCGATTCAATTGAATCTGGTGCTGATCGCAGAATGGCTATCTTAATTGATGGTGATAACGCCCAACCATCCTTAATTAGCAATATGTTAGCGGAGACTGGCAAATACGGTTTGATCACCATTCGCCGAATTTATGGTGATTGGACCACATCGAATATGGGTGGTTGGAAAGACACACTTCAAACCTATGCGGTTCAACCCATTCAACAATTCCGCTACACGATAGGAAAAAACGCCACTGACAGTGCCATGATTATAGACGCAATGGATATTCTCTACGAAGGGATTGTGGATGGCTTTTGTTTGGTTTCCAGTGATAGCGACTATACTCGCCTGGCCACCCGTATTCGGGAAAAGGGCTTCTTCGTGATGGGTATTGGAAAGAAAATGACCCCGCGAGCCTTTGTGAATGCTTGTAATGTCTTCGTATTTACCGAAAACCTGACTCCTGGGAAAACCTATACAAAGCAGACAAGCGGTCAGAAAACAAACGGCTCACCTGAATCAGAAAGCCCTGATCCTACGCCTTTATTAAATCGAGCATTTGATTTGGCCGCTCAAGATGATGGCTGGGCATTTTTAGGGGTAATGGGCCAACACCTGCGGCAATTAGACCCTAGTTTTGATCCACGCACTTATGGTTTTAAACAACTATCCTTGTTAATTAGAGCGTATCCAAATATATTTAAAGTTCGCGAAGTGAAACAGCCAAACGGCGCCTCGATTATCTCTGTTCGACACAAAGACTAATCAAGACTTTTTTAAGGAAAAACAGGGTGTCAGTATAATTCTTGACACCCTGTTTTTTTAACAGATATGTAGTCTATTCAGTTTCTTTCACACTGTAGATCAAGGGAAGACTGAATAGAGTGACTGCACCTTTGATAATCACATTTCCCCAGAAAATCTGAATTACTGAAGTCAGCGGCATCATGCCAAAGAAAGCCAGAAACGAAAATAAAGCCGAATCCACGGGCACACTGATCGCATTGGAAACCAAAACCCGCATCCATTGGTATTTCTTGGTGACCTTTTCAACCCAAATTCGGTATGCTTCAGTATCTATTAATTCAGCTACAACTTCCGCAGCTATACTTGCCAGAGTGATTCTCCACACAGGGGCTAGTACCTGACCCCAAATTTCACTTGATCCGGCAGCCGTATCGGGGGTTAACTTCGACACAAACCAAAAATAAAACGCCATGAAAAGATTAATCACCGCTGCGGCAATAATCAGAATCCGAACACCTTTGACTCCCAGAACCTTGTGCGCAAGGTCCCGCAATGTAAAAGTAATGGGGTAAATAAAGGTACCTGCATCCAGCGACATTCCAAATATGGACACAATTTGAAGACTGGAAATATCTGCCAGCATCTGAGCGGCGATATAACTCACACTTACTAAAAGTACTGATATCAAGGAAAACCTCTTATTCTAAAAATATAGCCGACATATTTTACCAGAATGAGAACGGTAAGTCTACCTGACAAAAAACACCGGCGAGATGCCGGTGTTTTTGGAGAAAACACTCGAGTGCAAATTACACGAAACGGTTGCGAATCTCAGCGGACACATAATCCAATATCGCAACAGTGATCGCGATAAACCACACAGCAATACCTGCGGCACTGTAATCCAACAAGCGAATCCATTGCGCCAGCAAGAAACCAATACCACCGCCACCGACAAAGCCGATGATTGTGGACATACGAATGTTGATATCCCATCTATAAATTGTGAATGAGACAAACGGTGGAATAATCTGTGGCACTACTGCGTACATGATGGTTTGTAACCAATTTGCACCAGTCGCCTGAATCGCTTCAATCGGGCCAGGATCAATCGATTCGATTGCCTCAGAATACAATTTTGCGAGCGACGCCAAAGAATGCAATGTCAGGGCGAGAATACCAGCGAATGGGCCCAATCCAACCACGATTACCGCGATGATCGCCCAAATCAATGGCTCAATGGAACGGATAATATTGAGAATTGTTCGCGTTATGTAATAAATGGCCAGGGAGAATGTTGAGCCGGACATTAAGTTACGGGCAGCCAAAAAACTGACTGGCAACGCGAGGACAATACCAAAAAGAGTGGCCATCATGCCAATGAAAATTGTTTCAATGATTTTTTCAATTGCCAATTTCAATTCAATACTGGCCTCTGCCTCGCCTACGGCAGCAACCTGACGAACTTCAATGGTCCATTCTTGGGTTTTGTCTCCCGCGCTAGGAGGAAGTAACCGGTATGGGAAAATGATTTCAATTTCAAAATTGCCTTGATCATCAGGGGTTACTTTAACATACTCTCCAGATTGTCTTTGCCGAAATTCATTCCCGATCGGATCTTTCCACCAAATCTCAGATTCAACCCCAGGAGCAAATCCTTCACCAACTAACGTCAAGGAAGTTCCTGGTTCACCATCTTGCACAGTTGGGATACCACAAGTCGGATTTACCTTCAAAAAAGGTCCATCTTCAGTTCTGACATTTTCAGGATAAGGCACATCTGTGCATGGAGATTGAATTTTTACCGCACCCACAGATAATTCTTCTGGGTAATTGATGGCTCTTTCCCAAGGCCACAAAACGCGCATCAATGCAGGACCGGCATCACCAGCTTTAGTAAAGAAGGAAACCAGGTCAATTTGTCCGATTTGCCATCCAAATGCGAAAAATACCACAATCAACAAGAAGAATAATGCAGTGCCTTGTTTGGTTGGTCGCTTAGCCATTTGGTATGCATCAACGATGATCCAGAGATATAAGACCGCCATTGCGACAAGTACAAAGGCAATAAATGGTTCCAATTTAATTGCTTTATTGAGAATATTCCAGAAACCTTCGTCGTATTTTGCCACAAGGCCAATGCGCCAGTAGAATAAACCCAGCATTGTCGCAAAACTGGCCAGAATGATGATGCCCCGGCGAACAAATCTTGCAAACATTTGCCCCAAACCGGGCACAAACAAGGAGAGTAAGGAGGCCACCAAAGGAGGCACTAAACTGGGTTTCAGTTCCTCAGTTTTTCTTTGTGGAATTTGTTGATGATTATTGGTCATTCGGCACCTCCCGTGGAATTGTTCAATGATCCTTCCAGGCCACCTACGCCGATCCGCTCCGCTTCCTGACCATAAATCTCTTTGAATTGTTCATCAGTAATTTTGAGAATATCCGCTCTACTACCTTGATAAACCACCTCTCCAGCTCTCAAGCCAATTACTCTTGAGCTATAACGCTGAACCAAATCCAGATAGTGCAAGGAACATAAAACGGTAATCTTGTCCTGTTTATTTAAGTTCTCGAGGTGCTGCAGGATGGAATGCGCCAATACTGGATCCAAACTGGCTACCGGCTCATCAGCTAAAATCATCTTGGGATCCTGCATAAGGGCGCGAGCAATACCCACCCGCTGTTGTTGCCCTCCACTTAATTCACTCGCTCTTTTATGCGCCTGGTCAAGAATGCCTAAGCGCGTCAAGGATTTCTTAGCTTTTTCACGATCATCAGTTGAGAATCTTCCAAAAACACTGGTACTTGTCGGCGCATAACCCAACCTTCCAGATAACACGTTGGTCATTACGGTTGATCGCTTTACCAAATTGAAGTGTTGGAAAACCATTCCAATTTGTCTCCGAGCTTTTCTTAATTCTTCGCCACGAAGTTTTGCTAAATCAACACCATCCCAAAGTATCTCACCTTCCGTAGGATCGATCAGACGGTTAATACAACGTAGCAAAGTGGACTTTCCGGAGCCACTCAAGCCAATAATGACCAGAAATTCTCCGTCCTGCACAGTAAAACTGACATCTTTTAGAGCTACCGTTCCATCATCATAAACTTTGGTTAGGTGGCGGATTTCAAGCATAACCTGACTCCAAATTTTTTTATTCCTGTGAGTATTTTCTCCAGGTTAAAAATGACTAAGATTTTGCATTAATTTTAGTGAAGGAAGCCTAAAGAACAATAAATATCCCTTAGGCTTCCTTTAATTAATTATGTAAGGAAATCCTTACAAGGTATAGAACTAGAGCAGTTCGTCAACTTTTACGCCAGCAGCATCCAAGACCTGGCGGAAAGGATCGTAGAAGGTGTCATCTTTGGCTTCCAGACCACTCCACTGATAGGCAGTGTCAAGTGCAGCTTTGCCTTCATCGGTTTGCGAGATCTTCAGCAGCGCATCGATGATCGCTTGTTTCGTCTCAGCAGGCATGCTGGGTGAGAATTGAACACCGTCATTGGGGATGTCAACAGAGATTTCGATGACTTTGATCACGTCCATCACGTCCGGGTAATCTGCCTCAATCCGAGTGCGGGCATCCACATAAGAAGAACCGGCATCGCAATCGCCATTGTAAACACCAGCGATGGCGGCATCGTGGGAACCAGCGTCCACAATTTGGGCAAGATCAGTGTCAGGATCGATTCCAGCAGCCTTCAAGGTGATGCTGGGGATAATCCAACCACTGGTGCTGAGCGGGTCAGGGCGGCAGAAGGTCTTACCAGCCAGGTCGGCAATCGTCTCGATGCCTGAATCGGCGCGGGTGTAGATCTGTCCGTTGTAAACCAGGCTGCCAAAGCGAGAAGCAACCATTCCAGCTTCAGCAACACCGCGCTCTGCAGCCAGAATGTAAGCGAAAGTAGCCAAGGAAGACATTTGAGCCTTGGGCGGATCGCTAGCCAATGCTTCGATAACACCGGCGTATTCAGTTGCCACTAAGGGTTCAACTACCAGACCAGTCTCATCTTTGATTAATTTGGCAAGTTCTTCAAAACCGGAAACTACACGTTCGGTTTCACCCGAAGGAACAACAGCCCAAATGATTGGGTTTTCTTCGGTTCCCAGGGCAGGCGGGGCTTCAGTTGGGACCTCGGTGGGCGGCACTTCAGTTGGTGGAACCTCTGTCGGGGGGACGGGGGTTGGCTCGACCGGAGCTTCGGTCGGGGCGGCGCAAGCGCTTAATACGAGCGCGCCCATCATCAATACTGCAAGGATAACATAGGCATATCGTGCTTTCATTTTCTCTTTCCTCCTTATGAGAATTTGTCTGGCGATTATCTGAAAAGATCAGCACAATACTCATATTAGTCTAATATTCACTCAACTGCAAGGGAAAAAACCTTAATAAAAGAAATATTTTAAGGAATAATTACCAGATATTAAAAAAGAATGAATTCTTTATTGACCATAATATAGCCAGAAGCTAAAATCAGTTTTAGTGAAGATCATTGGAGGTTGCTTATGCCCATTTACGAGTATCAATGCAAACATTGTCATGCGGTTTTTGAAGCGATAAGATCTTTCTCTCAAGCAGACCAACCAATTTTATGTAAGAGCTGTGGGCTTGAAGATTGTAAGCGGATGATCTCTCGTTTCAATGCTCATGGGGAAAGCATTAATTCCTCTAGTGGAGGAAGTTGTGGTTCTTGTTCTAGCCATTCATGTGGCACTTGTGCTTGCCATTAATAGTATTGGAAAAAATTAATGAAAACATTTAATAAAAGATTTGTCCTAATATCTGGTGGTTCAAGCGGGATTGGCCTTGCACTCGCAAATGAATTTGCAAAACGAGGTTCAAATATCTGTATATTAGCCAGGCGAGAAGAAGTACTTGCAAAAGCGATACTCGAAATTAAATCACATTGCATTTTAACTTCTCAGGTTGTCATCGGGCTTTCATTAGATGTAACGAATCGAGAGCTGATTACAGAAAGAATCCTGGCAATAATTAGCGAACATGGCACGCCAGACATCCTGATCAATTCGGCCGGCGTTGCTCACCCCGGACAATTTGAAGAATTGGAAATGGAAATATTTGATTGGATGATCAATGTAAACTATATGGGAACTGTAAACATGTGTAAAGCCATCATCCCATATATGCTTGAACGCCAATCTGGAACGATTGTTAATATTTCTTCTGTAGCAGGTTTTTTGGGCGTTTACGGGTACACCGCGTATTGTGGGTCTAAATTTGCCGTGAAAGGGTTCAGCGATGCCCTTCGATCAGAAATGAAACCTCACAATATCAACGTTCAAATTGTGTTCCCCCCAGATACACAGACTCCTCAACTGGACTATGAAAATCAATATAAACCTAAAATAACCAAAGCGCTTTCCAGTTCAGCTGGAGTAATGCCGGCTGACAAAGTTGCACAGGAAATCATTAAGGGTATTCAAAGAGGCTCTTCGGTAATCATCCCTGGATTTGAAAGTAAGTTAATGTATGGTTTATCAAATTTATTAGGAAAATGGATGTACCCCCTAATGGATTTGATGGTAAAAAATGCCGCGAAAAAATAAGTTTTCTCGTGACGTTAATCAGTTTTTTCGATAATATTGTTCATGATATACTTCCATGAGGACAAGTATTTTTCGAGTATGGAGGCCAAATGAAAAAAGATTTTATTGCTATCGCTGACTATACACCCGCCGAAATTCAGGGAATTTTAGACCTCGCCATTTCCTTAAAAAAAGAATGGAAATCGGGTGGAAATAAACCAATCCTGGAAAACAAAGTATTGGGAATGATATTCCAGAAACCCAGTTTACGCACCCGGGTCAGTTTTGATATGGCAATGCGCCATCTGGGTGGCGACGCGCTATACCTTTCACCCAATGAAATCGGTTTAGGAAAACGCGAATCCATTGCCGACATCGCCCGAGTCATGTCTGGTTATGTAGATGTAATGATGGCGCGTGTCTTTGATCATGCGCACGTGGTTGAACTGGCTAAGTGGTCCAGTATCCCCGTAATCAATGGTCTCAGTGACTACAATCACCCTTGCCAGGGAATGGCTGATGCTTTAACCATTTTGGAATATAAAGGGACCCTGAAAGGGAAAAACGTTACATTTATCGGTGATGGAAATAATGTTGCCGTTTCATTACTTCATGTTTGTTCGATGCTAGGCGCAAACTTTACCATAGCCAATCCAGAAGGATATGAACTTCCTGTGAAAGCATTGGATATTGCGCAAAAATTCGCTGTGGATAGTGGCAGTAAAATCCGCTCGATGCGTGATATTCACGCAGCTGTAGCAGATGCTGACGTAATTTACACAGATACCTGGACCAGCATGGGGCAAGAAGAAGAGGCAGCCAAACGTGAAGCGGCGTTTTCTCCCTATCAGGTTAACACATCCCTGGTCGCTGAAGCGAAACCAGATGTGATTGTCATGCACTGCTTGCCGGCACACCGCGGTCAAGAAATTACTGACGAAGTAGCGGATGGGCCAAACTCTGCATTGTTCCCCCAAGCACACAATCGTTTACATGCCCAAAAAGCGATTCTTGCCTACTTATTTAGCAATGATTGATTGAGAAATAGGATATTCTAATGATAAATGCGATGGATTACATTGAGCTGGAAGAAAAACTTGGCGCTCATAATTACCATCCGCTTGATGTAGTCTTAGAGCGGGGTGAGGGTGTATGGGTTTACGATGTTGATGGCAACCGCTATTTGGATTGCTTGAGTGCATATTCTGCGTTGAATCAGGGACACGTGCACCCCCGGATTCTTAATGCGCTGGTCGAACAAGCCCAGCAAATCACCCTCACTTCGCGCGCATTTCGCAACAACCAATTACCATTATTCTATAAAGAGTTAACTGAACTGACTGGTTACGAAATGGTTCTGCCCATGAATAGCGGTGCAGAAGCAGTGGAAACCGCTTTGAAAATTGCACGGAAATGGGCTTATGCCAGCAAGAAAATTCAAAAGTACAAAGCCGAAATCATTGTTGCTGGTAATAATTTTCATGGCCGCACGATTTCAATCATTTCCTTCTCCTCAGAGCAACTTTATAAATCGGATTTCGGGCCATTCACGCCTGGATTCATTTCCGTAAAATATGGAGACATCACCGCGTTAGAGCAAGCCATTACTCCGAACACCGCCGCCATCATCCTTGAACCGATACAAGGTGAGGCAGGTGTAATTGTTCCTCCACCCGGATACCTCAAAAGCGTGCGTGACCTCTGCGATCAAAATAATGTTCTTTTCATCGTTGATGAAATTCAAACCGGATTGGGTCGAACTGGCAAATTATTAGCTTGCGATCACGAAGAAGTAAGACCGGATATGGTGATCCTCGGAAAAGCACTTTCTGGAGGCTTCTATCCAATATCTGCAGTAATTGGCGATACAGATACAATCGGATTAATTCAGCCGGGTGAACATGGATCAACATTCGGTGGCAATCCGCTCGCTGCGGCAGTTGCCAGAGAATCTCTAAAAGTGATTACTGAAGAGAACTTAATCGAAAACGCGAAGAAAATGGGTGAGTACTTCATCAATGAATTAATGAAGTCTTCTTCAAAACACATCAAAGAAATTCGCGGAAAAGGTCTATTAATTGGCATAGAATTAAAACCAGAAGCTCGCGGTGCCCGTCGGTTTTGCGAAGTTCTCAAACAAGAAGGCATCTTGGTGAAAGAAACACATGAAAATGTGATTCGAATTGCGCCGCCGCTTATCATTGATCAGGAAACCATCGATTGGGCACTTAATAAGATTTTGACTGTGCTGCAAATGTCCTGATTCGAAATTAAGTAAGGAATGTAAGCAATGAACATGGGTAGAAGAACGAAAATTGTCGCCACTATTGGACCAGCTAGCGAAAGCCCGCAGGCAACTTATGATTTGATTAAGGCGGGCATGGATGTAGCACGTTTAAATTTTTCTCATGGTGATCATGCTGAACACCTGCAGAGAATTAAAACCATCCGTTCGCTATCCAATCGACTTGAAAAGCCCATTTCAATATTGCAAGACCTTCAAGGACCAAAGCTTCGCGTTGGTGATCTTCCCAAAGAAGGTATTCTTTTGGAGCCGGATCAGCAAGTATACCTTTCCTCGGTTGAAAACAATAAATCCGCAAATCTTCCTTCTGGAATTGTGCATTACATTCCTCTAGAAGTGCCAGAATTGCATAACCAGGTCAAAGCCGGTGACCATATTATGCTTAATGATGGTTATCAGGAATTGGAAGTGGAGAAAATTGGTGAAGGATTTATCCAGGCGCGGGTTATCCAAGGAGGGAAATTAACCTCCCATAAAGGAGTTAATTTCCCGGGTGTATCCGTAAACATCCCCGCTTTTACAGAAAAAGACCGGGAAGATTTATTATTTGGTTTGTCTCAAGGCATTGACCTGGTGGCGATGTCGTTTGTTAAATCCGCTGAGGATATATTGACAGTTCGCGCAGTAATGCGTGAATTCTCTCCAGAAAAAGCAAACACGCCGATCATCGCGAAACTGGAACGGCCCGAAGCCATCCAAAATTTACATGAAATTTTGGAAGTTGCTGATGGTGTGATGGTTGCGCGCGGCGATCTGGCCGTGGAAACATCCCCTGCGATCGTTCCGATTATGCAGAAAAAGATCATTGCCGAAGCGAATGAACATAATCGCCTAGTGATCACGGCCACCCAAATGCTCGAATCAATGATCCAGAATCCACGTCCCACAAGAGCTGAAGCGTCAGATGTTGCCAATGCCATTTTTGATGGCACGGATGCGGTCATGCTCTCTGGTGAAACAGCGATGGGAAAATTCCCGGTTCGAAGCGTTGAAATGATGGCCAGTATTATTGAAACAGCAGAACAGAACTTCACCCAATGGGGTCAAATTCCTGCCTGGTTTAATGAACCGACCGATTCTGACGCGATTGCAACCACCCGCGCGGCAAATGAACTTGCCAGAGATCGAAATGTTTCCTGTATTGCGGTTTTCACCCAAACTGGACATACTGCCATGTTGATGGCAAAAGCACGTCCTCGTGTACCGATCATTGCCCTCACGCCAGAAATCGAAACCTATCAACGAATGGGTGCTTATTGGGGTGTAACACCTTTCCTGGTCCCATACACCTATACCGTTGAGACAATGGTTACCCAGGTGGATGCTATCTTGATATCAAATCAAATCAATCAACCAGGTGAACAAACGGTCATTGTCACCGGTCTTCCAGTGGGTGCAATGCGTCCACCAAACCTGGCATTGCTTCATACAATTGGGGAACCGATTTAAAAAATCAAATCTTAAAGCAATTAAGCGCATCGAATTTATTCGTTGCGCTTTTTTATCCCAGAGGAAAGGTGAAAAACATGAATATCCGCATCATCAACACCGAGAACCCACAAGACCGGCAATTGTTTATCCGTTTTCCATATCAAATTTACCAAAATATTCCCCAATGGGTTCCGCCTCTCGATTCAGAGCTTGCCAAGGCGATGGATAAATCCCGGCATCCATTTTATCAGCATTCCGAATCAGATTTCATTATTGCCGAAGAGAATGGCCAGGTGGTAGGCAGAGTTCAGGTAATTCATAATCGCAATTATTGCGACCACCACAACAAGCAAATTGCATTTTTTTATTACTTTGAGTGCGTAGATGACCCAGCTGTCGCAAAGCAGTTATTTGACGCCTGTTCCGATTGGGCGAAAAAACGTAATTTGACCACTATCCTTGGGCCCAAGGGAATGACCCGCTCTGCCGGGCATGGATTATTGCAAGCCGGCTTTGATGAATCACCTGCTATGGGGATTCCCTATAATCCGGCTTACTATAACACGCTGATTGAAGAAGTCGGATTTATAAAAGAAACAGATTATATTTCGGGATACATGGAAACGAGCATGCATCTGCCAGAGAAATTATTTGCCGTTTCAGAAAAAGTAAAAGAACGCGGCAATTTTTGGATCAAAACATTTCACTCAAAAGCAGAAATGAAGCAGTGGATCCCCAAATTAGATGCTGTTCACGATGAAGCATTCAAAAACAACATTAATTATTACCCATCTACAAATGAAGAATTTCAATTCATGGCAGAAACGATGATCCAGGTAATGACGCCAGAATTGATCAAGTTAATCATGAAAGAGGATGAGATTGCCGGGTTTATACTAACCTATCCCGACTTTTCAAACGCGCTTAAAATGATTAAAGGGAAACTATGGCCAATGGGATGGATTCATGTACTTCGCGAACAAAAACGGACAAATCTTCTCAATATTAATGGTTTGGGGATCTTGCCAAAATACCAGGGGTTAGGCGCCAACGCATTGTTATACACAGAATTAGATCATACCATTCGTTCAAATCCCCGTTTTACAAAAGCGGAAATCGTTCAGGTAGATGAACGAAACTTCATGTCCAAGTCAGATATGGAACGAATGGGTGTTGTTTGGAATCAGACTCACCGCAGTTACATCTTAGAACTTAAGTAGGTCCAAATGCAAACAAATGAAGTCTCACCATCCATGACACAAGAACTATCTGAGAACCTCCCACTACTTCAGCGAATTATTTATGGCACAGGAGATTGGGGAAGAGCCAGCTTTAATACATTACGGCAGTTCTTTTATGCAATCTTCCTTACCGATGTGGTGGGTCTAGATCCTCGTCTGGCCTCTTTTGCGGCATTAATCAGTATCCTGTGGGATGCGATAAACGATCCTATTGTTGGCGCAGTAAGTGACAATGTTCGCACCCGGTGGGGCCGGCGGAGACCCTTTTTGCTATTGTTTTCCATACCATTTGCCCTGGCATTTGTATTGCTTTGGTGGGCGCCACCCTGGCAAAGTCAGTTGATGCTTATGGTTCACGTGACCCTGGCTTACATGGTCAGCGATACCATTCAAACCCTCATCACTGTTCCCTACCTGGCGCTTACGCCAGAACTGGCAACAACTTACGATGGTCGCACATCCCTGACAAGCATGCGAATGTTTTTCAATTTAGTAGCCTCATTGGTTACTGCGGTTGCTGCACCCACAATCATGGATAGCGCGATTCAAGCCGGTTTAAGCCAGCAGCAAGCTTATTTAACCATTGCCGCAATTTTTGGCGGTGCAGCGATTATTCCGTACCTGGTGATTTTCTTTGTAATTCGAGAGAAACAACTCACACTTGAACCGGAAACTGAAACCTACACATTTCGAAAAACCTTGACTTTATTATGGCAAAATACACCATTTCGATTCGCAACTGGTATCTATGTATTGAATTGGATTGCTTTTGATATTGAAGGGTTAATGTTGCCATTCTTTTTACTATACATTGTTGCACAAGGCGACCTCCTTGCAAAAGTCAATGTGTTTGGCGCCAATGTTGCCATCGAGTCTGTGGTGTTTGGGGTTCTGCTAATTGTCGCGACCGTTTCTATCCCCCTTTGGAATTGGTTGGCGCAAAAATTTAGCAAACGATCTGCTTATATTATCGGCATGGCTTTTTGGATTGTTGTTCAAATGTTTGTCTTCTCAATCCAAGCCGGTCAAATATCCCTGATTATTATTTTGGCAGCGTTGGCTGGGTTAAGCGTATCAACAGCTCATATTATGCCTGAAGCCATTTTCCCAGATGTGATTGATTGGGATGAGCTGCGCACCAATAAACGCCATGAAGGCATGTATTATGGAGCGATAAATTTTATCCGTAAATTAAGCAGCGCGATCGCAATTTTTATTGCTTTACAGGCATTAGGATGGTTTGGGTATCAATCTCCACCACAAGGTTCAGCAATTTTCATGCAACCAGATCAAGCAATCTATGCCATTCGATTTATTACTGGCCCGGTGATTGCGCTTTTACTTCTTGCTGCCATCATTTTTGCCTTTAAGTATCCTCTTTCAAGAGAACGACAAAGAAAAATTCGAAGATCATTAAACCGTAGAAGCCAAAGTTTGAAAAATAAAAAACAAGATTAGCTTGCCATAAGATGAATAGCAATATAAATAAATCGTTTTCTTAAAAGAACAAGCATTTTTTGGTATGATGGGATTCGATTTCAAAAATAATTAAGGAATTCAAAATGGAAAAATCAGATCTTTGGTATAAGAACGCAGTTTTTTATGAATTAAACCTAAAAGCATTTTTCGATGGCAATAATGATGGCCACGGAGATTTTATTGGAGCAACCCAAAAATTGGATTATCTAAAAGATCTTGGAATAGACTGCATCTGGTTGCTTCCGTTCTATCCATCACCCATGAAAGATGATGGTTATGATATTTCTGATTATTGCAACGTTCATCCCCCATTTGGCACAATGGATGATTTTAAAACTTTCGTTGACGCGGCTCATTCTAAGGGAATGAAAGTAATAACGGATCTGGTATTGAACCATACATCAGACCAACATCCCTGGTTCCAGGAAGCGCGCAAGTCGCCCCAATCTCCTTACCGCGATTATTATGTCTGGAGTGACACGGATCAAAAATATCAGGATGCGCGCATCATCTTTTTAGACACTGAGCCCTCTAATTGGAGTTGGGATGATCAGGCGCAAATGTATTATTGGCACCGTTTTTATGCCTCTCAACCAGACCTGAATTATGACAATCCAGCTTTACGCGAAGAAATATTCAAAATCATCCGCTTCTGGTTGGATTTTGGAATTGATGGTTTTCGCGCAGATGCTGTTCCCTATTTATTTGAGCGAGAAGGCACAAACTGCGAAAATCTTCCAGAAACACTGGATTTCTTACACGAATTACGCACATTCATAGATCAGAATTATCCGGAGCGCATATTGCTTTGTGAAGCCAACCAATGGCCAGAAGATGTCCGAAAATATTTTGGAGAAGGCGATATCTTCCAAATGGGATTTCATTTTCCGGTTATGCCGAGAATATATATGGCTATGCGCAAATCAAATTGTGAGGATATTCGTTGGATTTTGGATCGCACCCCTGCAATTCCCGAAAATTGCCAATGGTGCACCTTCCTCCGCAATCACGATGAATTAACCCTGGAAATGGTGACGGAAGAAGAACGGCAATGGATGTGGCAAGAGTATGCACCAAACCCGCGCATGCGATTGAACTTGGGTATTCGCCGCAGATTGGCGCCCTTATTGGATAATGATCCTAGAAAAATTCAATTAGCAAATGCCATTCTTCTCTCCATGCCAGGCTCACCAATTATTTATTATGGGGATGAGATTGGCATGGGTGATGATATTTGGCTCGCTGATCGCAACGGCGTCCGCACACCCATGCAATGGAATGATTCAAAAAATGGCGGTTTTTCAACAGCGAACTCAGCTGATTTGTATTCTCCAGTCATATCGGATGCGGAATATGGTTACCAAATTGTTAACGTAGCGAACCAAAATGGGTTTCAAAACTCACTACTAGAAATCATCAGACGCATGATCGCCGTTCGGAAGGAAAATCCAGCTTTGAGTCTAGGAGATTTTGCTTGGGCAAAGGTTAACAACCCCGCCGTTTTGGCTTTCTACCGGACTACAAGCGCACAAAAAATCCTTGTGTTAATCAATTTCTCCCAGGTGGAACAGTCTATTCAAATCGAAGCTGATTCAATCCCACCTGAATATAAAGACATTTTGTCAGGAACAATGATTCGATCAAATTCGAATCAGAACCGGTTTACTATTCCTCCGCTATCTTACCAATGGCTTGAACTGTAAAAAGCAGATCCCCATTACCAAAAAAATTGGTTCCGGAAAAAATCCGGAATCAATTTTTATTAATCTCTTCTTAACCTATTGACAATTAAAAAGTATTAATGTACTATGAAAGTGCTTTCATAAAAGCACAATCATCTTTCACGAATTTCTGAGATTGGGGAATATGTCTGCACCGAGACCAACCATTTATGATGTGGCAAATAAAGCGGGAGTTAGTATTTCCACTGTTTCCCGTGTATTAAACAACCCCAACAAAGTAAATTCTGATACAAGAACAGCCGTATTGACAGCCATTACGGAGTTAGGTTTTGTCCCAAAAGCAGAAGCGCGTGCCCGCGCATTAAAAAGTTTAGGTCGAATTGGTGTAATCACCCCATTTTTTACAGAGCCCTCCTTCGTACAAAGATTGCGGGGAGTCGCTTCAGCGCTTTCCACATCGAATTATGAATTGGTTGTTTTTACTGTGGATTCCATTGAAGACCTGAACAGTTATTTGGAAACTATTCCGATCACTCGCAACTTAGATGGATTAATCATCATTTCCCTTCAACTTACTTTAGAACAGGCTCAACGCTTGCTAACCCATAACATTGAAGTAGTTACCATTGAATATCCAATGGGGAATCTTAATTGTCTTGAAATTGATGATCAGTCTGGCGGAAGAATGGCCGCGGAATACTTGCTCAGCAAAGGTCACAGCAATTTCGCATTTATCGGAACTTCAGATACATTGGAATATGGCATCAACCCGATTTCCAATCGATTAATCGGTTTCAGGAATAAATTAAAAGAAGCGAATATTCACTTGACGGACAATGATATCCACTTTGCAAACCATGACATGGAATCAACCCGTGTCTTAGCCAAGAAGGTGTTATCAAGCTCAAACCGTCCCAAAGCAATTTTTGCCGCAACAGATCTTCAGGCAATGGGTGTCTTGCGAGGAGCGAAAGAGCTTGGTATTTCAGTTCCAGAAGAACTCGCTGTGATTGGTTTTGATGACCTCGATTTTGCTGAATACACTGGCCTTACAACAATCCACCAGCCATTAGATGAATCAGGCAGGATTGCGGCCGAATTATTAATTGCGCGAATTCAAGATCCGCATCGTCCAACCCAACATATTCGGTTACCTCTAACCTTAATTAAACGTGAAACGGCATAATATTTTTTATTAACAAGTTTGAAGGAGGTGAGCATAAGAGAAGGAACATTTGTTAAGCAGAAACATTACAAATTTGTTGTTGTTCAATGTGCGTATAAGCTTAAGGTACAAATAAATTCTCGGAGGAGAAAATGAAAAAATCAGTTTGGCAATTGATTGCCGTATTAGTCATGGTTGCGATGGTCTTGGCCGCGTGCGCCCCCGGACCTGTCGAGACCGAAGCCCCAGCGGCTGAACCTACCCAGGCCCCCGCTGAACCAACCAAAGCCCCAGAGCAGCCCGCCGAACAGCCCGCAGCTGAAGAAATGCCCGCTTCCTACATGGAAGCTGCCTACGAAGGCAAATATGCCGGCACCGTGGTCACCATGGCTGGCCCCTTCACCGATGAAGATGCCGTGAAATTCAACGCCACCGTTGCTGATTTCGAAGAGAAAACCGGTATCGACATTCAATATGAAGGTTCGAAAGAATTCGAAACCACCATTTCCATCCGCGTAGATGGTGGCGATGCCCCCGATATCGCCGACTTCCCGCAGCCGGGTTTGCTGGCTGGCTTCGTACGGGATGGCAAAGTCGTAGACGTTAGCCAATTCCTCGACATGGAAAAACTGCAAACCAATTACAACCAGAGCTGGTTAGATATGTCCATGATGGAATCTCCAGATGGCATGATCATGGCTGGTGTTTGGCAACGTGTGAATGGTAAAAGCCTGGTGTGGTATCCGAAAGATGATTTCGAGGCCGCAGGATATGCCATCCCCCAGACCTGGGATGAAATGTTAGCCTTATCAGATCAGATCGTTGCTGATGGTGACACCCCCTGGTGTATTGGTATCGAATCTGGTACCGCCACTGGCTGGCCGGCCACTGACTGGATGGAAGAAGTCATGCTGCGCACCACCTCTCTGGAAAACTATGACAAATGGGTCACTGGCGATTTGAAATTCGCTTCTCCTGAAGTTAAAGCCGCTGCCGAAAAAGTTGCTGAACTCTGGTTCAATGACGATTATGTATATGGCGGCCGTGCCTCCATCGTCTCCACTTTCTTTGGTGACTCCCCAGCCCCGATGTTCGAAGAGCCTGCCAAGTGCTACTTCCACAAACAGGGTAACTTCATCACCAGCTTCTTCCCGGCTGGCGCAGAAGCGGGCGTCGATTACGACTTCTTCTATCTGCCTCCCATCGACGAAGCTTATGGCAAACCAGTTTTGGTTGCTGGCGACATCATGGCCATGTTCAATGATCGCCCCGAAGTTCGCGCGGTCATGGAGTTCTTCACCACTGGCGCATCTCTGGAATCCTGGGTTCGCTCAGGTGGCGCGATTTCACCCCACCTCGACTCCAGCCTGGATTGGTACACCAACGATGTTGATCGCGGTGTTGCCGAAATTATCTTGAATGCAACCAGCGTGCGCTTTGATGCCTCTGACCTGATGCCCGGTGAAGTTGGTGCCGGTTCCTTCTGGAAAGGCATGACTGACTGGGTAAGTGGTACTGTTGATCTTGATACGGCTTTGACTGAAATTGACGCTGCCTGGCCGGAGAAATAATTAACCCCGCTGAGAATAATATTCTCAAAAGGATAATCTAGTGATGAGAAGCAGGGTAGCTTAGCAAGTTGTTATCCTGCTTCTCACATCATCATTTCCATCGTAATAACATCCGTGAGGATGCCTGACCATCAATAATTAGAAAAACAGGAGACCTCATGATTAAAAACGGAACCGCAAACGGAGATAAGATAACTTCACCGCTAGATTGGCTTACCTCTAGCCTGGCAAGAATTCTTATCTCAATTTTTGTGCCTCTAATGACGTTCATTGGTCTCTGGCAAGGCTTTATCTTTCTCAGAGATAGCGAAGCCCCTCAAATTGTCACTGCGCTTGTTGCCATTATTTGGGGAGTCGGAGGAGTTGCAGTTCTCTACATTGTCTCAAATTGGTTGATTGAGCAATTGCCAGATCATTGGACACGTCGTCTTTCACCGTTTATTTTTGTTGGACCAGCCGTTGCTATCTTAACCTGGTTCTTATTCCTACCAACACTGCGAACTTTTTACTTGAGTTTGTTCAACAACAACTCAACCGTATTTGTAGGATTAGAGAACTATGTTGTCGCCTTCACCGAACGAGCAATGCTGGAGTCTTTCCGAAACAACCTGTATTGGTTGGTAGTTGGTACAACACTCAGTGTGTCGTTTGGACTACTCATTGCAGTTTTGGCTGACCGAAGTTCATTTGAATCGATCGCAAAGTCGCTAATTTTCCTGCCAATGGCGATTTCCTTTGTGGGTGCTGGTGTAATCTGGAGATTCATATATTACTATCGCCCACCCAGCCAGGTACAAACCGGATTGCTTAACGCAATTGTGACTGCCTTCGGAGGTCAGCCTCAAGCCTGGACCACATTGTTGCAGCCTTGGAACAATTTCTTCCTCATCGTGATCATGGTCTGGTTGCAAACCGGTTATGCAATGGTGATCTTCTCATCAGCCATCAAAGGTGTACCGGAAGAGTTGCTTGAAGCGGCCCGCGTCGATGGCGCCAATGAGTTTCAAATATTCTTCAGAATAATCATCCCGCAAATTCAGGGCACCATCATTACAGTCACCACAACCATTGTCATCTTCTCATTGAAGATCTTTGATGTGGTCATCGTGATGACAGGCGGTCAATACGGTACTGAGGTGATTGCCACCCAATTTTACAGGCAATTCTTCTCTAATCGTAATTTCGGGTATGGTTCGGCCATTTCAATCGTTCTCTTACTTGCCGTTGTCCCGATCATGATTTATAACCTGCGGCAATTTGGAAAACGGGAGGTGTTCAAATGAGCCAATCAAGAAAAAAATTCTGGTCAAAGTTTTTTGTCAACACCACGCTGCTAATCATCTGTCTGGTTTGGACTATTCCAACGATTGGCTTGTTGGTTTCCTCGATTCGAACTCGTGAGGATATTGCTACTTCAGGCTGGTGGACAGTTGTTCCGCACCGAGAATTTGTGGCCAAAGAAACGGTGTCAATTCCTCTAGAGCAAGATTTAGAACAACCAATTCAAATACTGGGCGCCTCGGTAACTGATGAACAATTACGCGAAGGTTACACCCTGCCAGATGGTCGTCAAGTGGTTTGGGAAAACCGGCGTCAAAGAACCATCAGCGTGCAAGAAAAGGAATGGACAGCCAATGTTGATCTTTCCTTGCAGAACTATCAAAACGTTCTCACCGGCAAGGAATATCAATATGTAGCCCCAGATGGCAGCACAAAGACTGAAAAAGGCGACGACCTATCTCAATCCTTTATTAACACCATCACCGTTGCCGTGCCTTCAACCGTAATTCCGATCCTCATTGCGGCTTTTGCAGCTTACGGGTTTGCCTGGATGCGTTTTCCTGGCCGAAAATTCTTCTTCATCATCGTTGTCGCTTTGTTGGTTGTGCCGCTTCAGCTGGCACTGATCCCAATCCTTCGTGACTACGTTAAACTGGATCTCAATGGAACCTTTCTTGCAGTTTGGCTGGCGCATACAGGATTTGGCCTTCCATTGGCGACCTACCTGCTTTACAACTACATCAGTACGATTCCCAAAGATATCTTTGAATCGGCCTTCATTGATGGAGCATCGCACTTCACCATTTTCTTGCGGTTGGTATTGCCGCTTTCCGTTCCCGCGTTGGCCTCCTTTGCGATTTTCCAATTTATGTGGGTCTGGAATGACTACCTTGTGGCATTGGTGTTCATTGGAAGCAAACCTGCCGTTCAGGTGATGACAATGCGTCTGGCTGAAATGGTCGGTTCGCGTGGTCAAGATTGGCATGTGCTGACCGCTGGTGCGTTTGTCTCGATGATCCTACCATTGGTCGTGTTCTTCTCTCTGCAAAGATACTTCGTCCGTGGATTAATGGCCGGATCTGTAAAGGGATAAATATTTCGGTCTCCTGTTACCTGTCCGGTGTTTTGAGCTACATCGGACAGGTATCTTATTTGAGGCGAAAAACAGAATATGAAAAAATCAGAACTATATCAAAACAAAGCAAAACTCGCATTAAGTCGGATTTTACCCCGCGTGGAAACCCACTTCAAAACCGAGAGTGGGACACTTCCTGATGATTGGCAAAAATTCACCAATCGCCTCAACGAAAATTTCGAGATATTATTTAATCTTCTCCTTCAACTCTATTCCAACCATTTTGATTTCTATTATCAATTAGAAAGACTGCTGATAAGCCTGGCAAAATCCTGGCTAAATCGACCTTCTGATCTGAAAGAATTAGACCTTGCCCGCGAGGCAAATCCCGATTGGTTCTTGTCCAACCAAATGGTTGGCGGGGTTTGTTATGTGGATCTCTTTGCCGAAAATTTGATAGGAATTCAGAAGAAGATTCCATATTTTAAAGAGTTAGGACTCACTTATCTACACCTGATGCCGCTCTTTAAATCACCCATCGGCGAAAATGATGGTGGCTACGCGATCAGTAGTTATCGGGATGTCAACCCTGAACTTGGGTCAATGAAACAACTCACCGACCTTTCTCACAAATTGCGAGAAAACGGTATTTCGCTGGTATTAGATTTTGTATTCAATCACACCTCCAATGAGCATGAATGGGCATTAAAAGCCAGATCTGGCGATTTACAATACCAAGATTACTATTTTATGTTCCCCGATCGCCAAATTCCAGACGCATATGAACGTAATCTTCGCGAGATATTCCCAGAGCAAAGACCAGGCTCATTTACTTACTTTCCCGATGTGGACAAATGGGTGTGGACTACTTTCAACTCATATCAATGGGATTTGAATTATCAAAATCCCGAAGTATTTATCAGTATGGCGGAAGAAATGCTCGCTTTAGCCAATGCGGGTGTGGAAGTTCTTCGCATGGACGCGGTCGCTTTTACCTGGAAAGAAATGGGAACCAGTTGCGAAAACCTTCCAAAAGCACATATCCTCATCCAGGCATACAACGCCATCGCGCGGATTGCCGCTCCATCACTTCTTTTCAAATCCGAGGCGATTGTTCATCCGGATGATGTAATAAAATACATTTCCAAAAAAGAATGTCAACTTTCCTACAACCCATTAACCATGGCCTTATTATGGAATAGTCTGGCAACTCGTGAAATTCGACTCTTGAGACAGGCCCTGGTGGAACGTTTTTCAATTCCTAACGGAACAGCATGGGTAAATTACGTTCGCTGCCATGATGACATTGGCTGGACATTTTCGGACGAAGATGCCGGAAAACTGGGGATTAACGGATATGACCATCGCAAATTCTTGAATTCTTTCTATACAGGGCGCTTTCAAAACAGTTTCGCCCGCGGTCTACCCTTCCAGGAAAATCCAAAAACCGGCGACGCCCGAATTTCAGGAACGTGTGCCTCTTTAGCAGGCCTTGAAAAAGGGGTATCAGAAGAGAATCCTGAAGAAATTGAGAATGGGATCAATCGGATTTTGTTAATTCATGGAATCATAATGACCATCGGTGGTATTCCCCTGATTTATTTAGGAGATGAGATCGGAACTTTGAATGATTACGCTTACCGCGAAGATCCCTCCAAAGCCACTGATAGCCGCTGGGTACACAGACCCAGATTGGATCTCGAAAAGTATAATAGACGATCACAAGCAGGCACAATTGAGCACAAAATTTTTATGGGTATGCGTCAAATAATTGAAATCCGAAAGAATTCATCCGCCTTATCTCATGGGCATCTTCAATTAATGGATACCTGGAACGATCATGTTTTGGGCTATGTTCGGTCATTTGCCGATGAACGTCTCTTAATCTTGGCGAATTTTTCAGATCAATCACAAGAATTGGATTTCAATCTCTTGCGTTTATATGGGCTTGGGTACCATTTTGAGAATTTGCTTTCAAATGAAACGATCGAAAATCAACCGATCAGATTATCACCGCATCAATTGATGGTTTTAAAAGCATAAATAACTCATACCATCATCAATTAAATAGATAACTGGTAGAATGGTTCCAATATCAATTTGGAACCATTTTAAAATCTCAAAGGAAAGAAATATCTATGGAAAATCATTCCTGGTTTAAAGAATTACCGGTAGCGATCACGGTCAGTAACGCGTCCGGTAATCTAATTGAAATGAATGACCTGGCCAGAAACACTTTTGGATTTACTGAAGATGAATATCAATCAATCAACATGCTTGATTGTCATCCTGAACCAGCCCGGTCAAAATTAATCGAATTGATGAATCATCAACAGAGCAATATTTACACCATCGAAAAAAATGGCGCAAAAAAAATGATTATCCAAATGCCCTGGTTTACCGAAGGCAGTTATCAGGGACATGTTGAAGTATCAGTAAGTTTACCTGAAACCATACCGCACTTTATCCGTCAAAAAGAGTAAATCTCCTCAAAATGGTCTACAATAATTAATATCAGGAGGCAATTATGAAAAAGATATTTCGTGCGATAAAAAGAACCATTTACCTGCTAATGGCAGCACTAGGTTTATATTTTGTAATCCGTGAACTGACAGACAAGAGAGGAATTCTGGCGACCAAATATAAACCAGTTAAATCGACTTTAAATACAGCCAACCTTGGTGATAATCAAGAAATTCCGCTTGAAGAAGAGCCGACTAACCTTCAAGCAGAACCCGAAAATCTAAAAATCATTGAAGGTATTGGCCCCAAAATTCAGCAAATCCTCTATGCCGCTGGGATTCACACGTATGCTGAACTATCTGAACAGAGCGTGGAGCAATTGGAATCGATTCTGAAAGCGGCTGGAATTCGATTGGCCAACCCCCAAACCTGGCCGGCTCAAGCGAGTTATGCAAAAACCGGGTCCTTAGCAGAGCTAACCAAATACCAATCCACCTTAAAAGGGGGGAGGATTAGTGAGTAACCTGGTGCTTTTCCTTTTTTAAACCTTACACAAACTTTGTCGCATGCGACAGATTGTTGATAAGATATTTTAAGAAGGAGGGGCAAATGAATTTTTTCCAAGCATTGATCGCTTCAGGTGTATTTATTTTCGCGTTTATGACTGCGATTTGGATTGCAAGTCTCATTCTCAAGAACACCAGTATTGTGGATATATTTTGGGGATTAGGCTTTGTACTGACATCCTGGTTAGTATTTTTGATCGCCAACCCCAATCCTGATATTTTTAAACTAATCCTTCTTTCATTGGTTTCAATTTGGGGATTGAGATTATCTATATATATATTTATCCGCAATCACGGAAGACCTGAAGATTTCCGCTACAAAGCGTGGCGGGAAGAACACGGCCCAAATTGGTGGTGGTATAGCTTTTTTCAAACATTCCTTTTGCAAGGGTTGTTTATGTGGATCATTTCAACCCCATTATCAGCGGCATTCATAAGCACAAAGCAATCTGTTATTCCCATTGCTATAATCGGGCTCATCCTTTGGATCATTGGTTTTTATTTTGAGGCAATGGGCGACTATCAACTCTCCAGGTTTAAAAGTAATCCATCAAATAAGGGGAAAGTCTTAGACACCGGAGTTTGGCGTTATAGTCGGCATCCGAATTATTTTGGCGACTCAGCCCAATGGTGGGGCTTCTTCATCTTGGCAGCTTCTTTTGGAGCCTATTGGACGATTTATAGCCCAATCTTGATGACATTATTACTTTTACGAGTATCTGGGGTCACTCTCTTGGAAAAAACATTAAAAGAAACAAAACCTCAATACAAGGAGTACATTGAAACAACCAGTTCATTTATTCCTTGGTTTCCAAAGAAAAAGGAAAACAATTCAAAATGAACATAGCAAACCAAAAAACATGGCACATCGATCGCTGGCCATTATTAGCTTGGATTGAAACAGTCATAAAACTGGTTGCCTTTATTTTTAGCTTCTATGCCATCCTGAGCACTATTCCTACCCTATCATTGGTGAGCCCATCAGGCAAGAATATTGCGCTAATCATTATTCAGGGCGTACTTTCATTAGGGCTTGTTGCAGCCATTTTTGATCGATTGCAGGAAAAAGAAATCGTTGCCATGCTTTTTGTGATTTTCAACAACCTGGCGCATTGGTCTGCCTTCATTCTGCTTTTTGATAACCAGCCCCCCTTTTACCTTATATCCATTTTTTGGGCAGCCATGTTACTTGGAGACCTTGTCAAGATTGTTTTCCTATATGTGCATAATTTCACCGTTCGTGACACACCCAAAATTGCCATGGTCGGATTGACAGGTTTTTATGTACTGGGATACAGTTTATTATTGGTACTGACAAATATATTCTAAATATTTCAGGGGAGAAAAAAATGAAAATTGCAAAGTTCATATCCATATTAGGCGCACTGGCAATGACCGCCGTGTTAATCTATGGCTTTACTCAGGGAGATTTTTTTGGAGAAGGGTCAACGCTTCTCGCCATGCCTTGGGGGATTGTATCCCTGGTCGATCTCTATGTAGGATTTACAATATTTTCGGTCTGGGTAGTATTTCGGGAAAAGAATTGGTTATCCTCAGCCATTTGGGTGATTCTAATTATGGTATTGGGATTTTTTACGGTAAGTGTATATGTTTTCTTGGCCTTACAAACGAGTAAAGGTGATTGGAACAGGTTCTTCTTTGGGAATAGGGCAAATCCGGTATGATTTGACCATCGAACAGTAAGGGCTGGCCGCACAATTGTGTGACCAGCCCTTTCGTTTAATTATGGAAAAATAGATTTACTTGTTGAGAGCCCGCCAAACATTTTCAGGGGTCAATGGCAAATCCCGGATCCATACCCCGGTAGCATCGTGAATCGCGCTGACTAACGCGGGAGCTACGCCATCGATAGCCAGCTCAGAAATCGACTTCGCTCCAAAGGGGCCATTGGGATCGTCCGTCTGGACAAAAATCACGTCAGTTGCTGGCATTTCATGGGATTTATAAGCGTGGTATTCAGCCAGGCGGGCATTAACCATATCACCCGTATCATCATATAGACTGAACTCGCTCTGGGCGAACCCTAATGCTTGCTGCATGCCGCCTTCTACTTGCCCCGCCGCGGTAATTGGATTGATCACCCGACCGCAATCGACCACCATCAGCATGCGGTCCACCTTTACCTGGCCTGTCTCCATATCCACTTCAACTTCCACAAATTGGGCAGCAGTTGGCGGAGGGCTCATATAACTGATATGGGAGGCCGTCGCCATGATTTGATGCTGGTTCATCTGGTGGATACTGCTTAATCCAACCTGCTCAAACGTCACAAAGCGACCATCAGGAGCATAGACTTTCCGATCCCGCAATTCCAATTCTGCAGGGTTCTTCCATTCCATCATATCGGCAGCATGTTGCTGGATCTGCTCTTTGATCTTCATTGCCGCATTTCGCACCGCACCGCCACTGATATAGGTAGTACTGGAAGCGTAAGCGCCGGTATCGAACGGGGTGAAGTCTGTGTCAGAAGAGTAAACGATGAAATCTTCAACAGGAATATTCAAAACTTCAGCAGCCATCTGTGCCAAAATAGTATCGGACCCGGTTCCTAAATCTGTCGCGCCCATGAGTAAGTTAAAAGAACCATCATCAT